>ERZ1034865.80-NODE-80-length-76725-cov-93.251324_pt1 | contig 76725 bp, 96 predicted proteins | sample MGYA00520632_ERZ1034865 | MGnify/ENA primary metagenome ERZ1034865 (study PRJEB33766, sample SAMN09781738) | gut metagenome | biome: gut microbiome | host: Homo sapiens | place: Madagascar | study: EMG produced TPA metagenomics assembly of the PRJNA485056 data set...
ATAATAATATATACTAATAATATTATATTTATGTTATTTTCATTATTAAGTTCTGTAGATTTGAGAATGAAGCCGCCAATCTCATAGTATTATATCATAATTTTTGTTAAATTGCAAGACTATAATTGGTTACAAAAATATTACAGTTTTAATAAAGCCTTGACTTTTCCTGTTAAATTTGATAAAATAATTAAAAGAAAGGAGGTCTGCGAATGAGCAAATGCCATCGTTGTGACACTACTTGTAAGTATTTCCCAGCAGAATCCAGTAAGATTTTAGACGAATATTTTGATGCTTATGGTGTAAAACACAGAGAGTCAATTTTCTCGTGCTGGTATGATGGGCATCGTATTACGAAGTATGAAGACTGCGTTAATTATAAATCAAGAAAGGGTAAGGTGTAAGTTTGTCAAAAATTGACCTATTCTATACTCTGAAATTGAACACGTCTGATATCTACGAACAAATTGCAAAAAATGGTTGTGTTGAAACAGACTTTAAAACGGCAAAGAATGCTGGTTGGGTGGTTGCTCTTGGTGATAATCAACTACTAAGATTTATTCGTCAGATTAAGGATAAACCATTTGATAAAGAAAAGGTTCAAACTCTTTATGATAGGCGCAATATCCTAAAGCAAGACAAGAGTTCTAAGAAGAACGCAAGAGAAATTACAAAGATTCAGAATGAAATCAACGAACTACTGTTTGTTCCAGACCTTGTGACGGTTAGAACTGATACTACACAAAAGGATTATAAGCAGCTATGCAAGACTGGATTCTCTGTTAAATTTAAGGTGAATGAAACAGAGTATGTAACAAAGTATAAGCGTTTATGTGCTGGTGCTGGTCAGTTAAGAAAGAACTCTGCTAACTTTGTAAATGCAGAAATTTATGACCAGTTACTCAATATTATGCTTTGTGGTCTTGATGCAAAAAGCATAGGTAAGATTAACCTTGCTAAATTCGGAGCTTATCTTGCGCTATCTACTTCTGCCACTAGAGTTGTTAAAACACCAAGAATCTGTGTTATTGACGACTATGAGTATGTTCTACATAATCAAAAAGTAGACTGGATTTACAAGAATGATAAAGGTGAAGATGATATCCGAGAAGAATATATAGACTTCACCGTGAATGCGTTTGATGGTGCAGGGATGGTGTCGCCAGAGATGGCGGCTAGGTGGCAACAAGACCTAGAAATTGACTACTTGCCATCAAGCTTTATAATTCGTGCTCCATGGACGAAAGGAGCCGTGAGTTGCTTCGACTTCCATCGGTTTGCTAAAGAAGTTGCCCATAAAAATACCATAAAAGATTACTGGGGTAAGATTCATAACGTTGACGACATTGATGTAATTTTAACAAAGAGTCAGTTCAAAATGGCTCAAAAATATGATAGCTACGACCAGTACCTATTTTACTATAAGAAGTATGGTCATGTTTTTGGAGTAGCAAGAGCTAATAAAAAAGAATCTTCACATCTAAATCTATTAAATTATCAGTATCTTCAAAGTAATGACTTCACGGAGGAATCTATAAAGGCTCTTGCTCAACCAACGGTAGATTGGCTTCAAAAAGTAATGTCTTGTGATAAACTTTATACGTCTTTAATGATGATTGGTTGCCATGAAAAAGATACCCTTGAAGAAATCGAAAGTCGTCTGGATTCACCAATTGCGAAATGTATGTTATACAACCTTGATATTATCAATGATAACTATGCGAGACAAAAAGTTATGCGTCTAATTCGCAAAAAAATTGACCAAGCAAAGATTGGCAAGATTTATGTTGAAGGTTCTTACGACTTTTTAATCCCAGACTTATATGCAATGGCAGAACACGCCTTTGGAATGGAGGTACAAGGTTTAATCCCTGCTAAATGCGCTTACTCAAAACGCTGGGTTGATAAGGGAGCTAAGAAAATTTCGGCACAACGCAGTCCGCTCGTTGCCCCTGCTGAGAATCAAGTCTTGAACGTTTATTCTAATAATAGATGTCAAGACTGGTTCAGATATATTACATGGGGCAATGTGTTAAGTATAGCTGATTTAACTGAAATCGCTATGTCGGATGCCGACAATGACGGTGACATCATAGCCACATCTGACAACAAGTATCTGATTGACGCAATCAATCCAGAATTACCAATTATCACATACGAAAAACAAAAGGCGAAGTCGCAAAAGCTAAATTTTGAAACTCTTGGAAATTTTGATGTCAAAAGCTTTGATAGCCCAATTGGAGGAATCACAAATCTGGCAAGCAATCTTTATGCTATGCTTGGTTTATTCCCAAAAGATTCGAGAGAGTATAATGAGATTGAAAAACGTATACGTCTTCTTCGTCGGGCGCAGGGCGATGCCATAGATAAAGCTAAAGGCGTGGTTTATTCTGCGCCGCCAAAATATTGGTCACATCGCCAAAAATATATCCAAATTACTGACGATATGACTGATGAACAAAAACAAGAGATTCAAAAACAAAACGAAGAAATCAAATTTAACAACAGTATTTGCTGTGATAAGAAAACCTACTTTTTTGGTTATGTTTATCCAAAAGAAATGGCAAGACTCAAGCATTATAAGAAAAAACAAGGAGACCTTTGCCGTAAGAATTTTGGCTGTAAACTAAAAGACCTAAAGCAAAAACAAGATAAAACAGTAGAAGAAAAGCAATTCCTGCGTAATTATTACAAGTATATGCCTCTATTTAACTCTAACTGCACGATGAATAATCTGGCTAGATATGTAGAAGATTATGAATTTAAAGAGAATAAATCTAGTAAGTATTTTGATTATTCTTGCCTAATGTCTAACAAAGACAGAGAATTTAAGAAGAATATCTGCAAGCAGATTCAAGATGTCATTCATAAGTTCCAGCGTAATTATCCTATTCTTCTAAAGAAGATTGGTCATGACCGTGATTGGGGTATTGAGGATGCTAATACTCTCGGTTCTGATAGAGAATCTTTCTTTGACGGTTTCTTTGATTATTACAAGAACGAACTTATGAATATTCTATCCAATGAAGAAGAACTTGTTGATTATATCATTTATGTTTATTATGAACAATGTAAGTCTGCCGACAAATCTCTTCTTTGGGAGCTATATTCAGATGTTGTTCTAAATAATGTCAAAAATAATTCAGACCATTATTATAAAATTGTTGAGTCCGTGGATGGTCAAGAGTTCTTTGGCAAGAAGTTTATTTTACAGGAGGTAGCTAAATGATTTTTAATGAATACGAAAGAGCTGCCGAGATAGACGAGAAGCAAAAATTTTCAGCGGATATTATGACAGATGGTATTCTTCTCGCTAGGTTCTATAAAACAAATGGTCTTAACAGAGAAGAGACGCAAGAAAAGATTAAAACGATTCTCTTTAAATTAGATGGATGTTTTACTGATAAGTTCAAGGAAAAATCTTTAAGGGATATCATGGCTGGGTTTGATTCTTTTGAACTTATGGATAATGAGCCAGTATATTTTTACAAAGAAGAAATGGATATTATTAAACAGCTGAAGAATAAAACCGCAAGAAAGGTTTTATTCGCTATGTTGTATATCCGTAAGGCTTCTGGCGAGAATGAGTTTGAGGCAGAAGCAAAAGATATCAACAGACTTTGCGTAAAGAGAATTTACCCAAATAGTCTTTATCTAGCATATCACGAGTTAAAAGAACTTGGGTATGTTAAGTATACGAACTTTAAAGGGGAAAATAAAACAGAGATTGTTTATCCTGCTCTAAATGTTCAGTATACTTCTGAGCCTGTTATTGTAATCCGTGACAAGCATAATATAATGAATTATTATTGGAATTATATCGGTGAGGGGAAATTTGCTATTTGTAAAAATTGCGGCAAGATGGTTCCAGTTACTTCTTTCAATGTTGATTATTGTGAAAAGTGTTCAAGGGAAATGTATCTGGAAAAGTTTAATAGATACCATAAAAAAATTAGAAAATAAAAATTTGGCTACCAAAGAATTTTCAAAAAACCTAGGAATGAAGCCACTTTTCGGACTTCTTGCACATTTTCTCTAAATGAATAGGGAAATGTAGAAAATCTCTATTTTACAGACCAGTGAAATACTGGTCTGTTTTTTTTATGAGCAAGCGGAATTAAACAACCGCCCAAGTGAATTAAAGGAAAGTAAATGATTCAAGTATCACGAGCCGATATTGACGCACTACGCAAGGTTGGTCTTCTAAAAGAAGGTCGTGACCGTAATTATACGGTTATCAACCGTAAAAAGAAAAGTCGTCGTAAGAAGTATTGTGTCGTAGAGGAACCTAAGATTCTAGCATTTCTGAATCGCAAAAAGGAATACTAATACGATTGGGGGAATTGTAGAATGAATTATAAAACTCCAATTCGTAATGATGGAGAGATGGTAGAACAGCAGATTCTACTATCTGGCAATAACTCCATCAAGAAAAATCTAGCAATTTATCAGCGTAAGATTTTGATTAATCAAGAAATTACTAATGAGTCTGTTACAGAAGCTATCTATTATCTATATACACTTATGGACTTGGATAGAGAAGAGGGAGTAGAAAAGAATCCAAAACCTATTGATATTCTTCTAAATACTCCGGGTGGTTCTGTATGGGATGGTCTTATTCTGGTTTCTCTGATTGAGCAGATGAAAGACATGGGATACACTATCAACACAACTGCTATCGGTACTGCTGCCAGTATGGGTTTTATTATTTTTATTACTGGTTCAAATCGTTACTCTTATCGTCATGCACAATTTATGCTGCACGATATTTCTACGATGATGGGCGGTAAGGTAAAAGACCTAGAAGAATCTATGGAAGACCTAAAGAAGTGCCAAAAGCAAGTGTTCGATATTATTAAGAAATATACTCATATTCCAGATGAGCAGCTAAGTGACTGGGTTAAGCACAAACGAGATGTTTTCTTTTACCCAGATGAAGCTGTTAAATGTGGTATTGCAGATAAGGTGCTTTGAGCAAGCGAGGATAAACTCTCGCCCAAGGGATTGAAAGGGATAAGTATTTGAATAATACTAAGAATACTAAAGATATTGAAATGACCGAAACCATTGCCGTGGAAGATATGTCTAAGGAACAACTAGTTCAACTATTCTATAAGCTGGCTGATGAGGGTCGTTTCGACGACGAAGATATTGATGATTGCGATGGTTGTCACTGTTGCGATGATGATGACGACGACGATATTGGCGATATTGTAGACCCTGTTATCGGATTTAACCTAGAGAACGTTATTGATTCTGAATTTGAAGCAGAAGAATTTAACAAAGGCATTAAGTCGATGAGCTTTGTGGCTGGTCAACTGATTGCGCTACAAAACGCTGGTATCAAACCTCAGAATGCCCTTGAGTATCTACACGCTACTCATTCTCAGGACAGTGATTGCGAATGTGCAAAGCGAGTCGCAGAACTACAAGCTGCCGTTAATGAAAAGGCAGAGAAGAAGAATTTAATTGAAAGTAAAAAAAATATAGCTTAAATGCTATATTAAATTTATATTATATAGACAGCTATATGCTGTAAGGAATGAAAGGGAATTTTTATTATGACTTCTACTGCTATTATTAAGATGATTGCTGACAAGACTGAGTACACTCAGAAGGATATTAAGGCTTTTCTAGCCGTTGCCGAGCCTGTTCTGCTAGAAGCACTAAAGGATGGCGAGTCCTTCAAGATTATGGACGTTACTGTTTCTCTGGTTGATGTTGCAGAGCGTACCGCTCGTAATCTACAGACTGGTGAAATGATGACCGTCCCTGCTCACAAGAAGGTCTCTTTTAAGCCCTCCAAGGCTCTAAAGGAAGCCGTAAAGTAACTACACCAAAGATTGATTTTGTTGGTGATTCTCTACCATTAAGTGAGAGACTGTAACATTAGGTGAGCCACTACCGATAAGTGCGGAATTAAAAAAGCGGTAACTCTGCCGTGCAAACTATTTCTTAAATTATTAGCGGGTGCAACGCTTAGAATATTGCACACTTGTATGTATTCCACCGGATACTGCTGGACATGGTTTGCTAAAATGAATATCGCTGGCATACCGATTAAAGTATGCTTATATGTCGCAGAATAGCCCAATCAGGTACGGCGCTTGGCTCATACCCAAGAGATTCTTCGTTCAAATCGAAGTTCTGCACCCAACAACAGAGAAATAGGATTCTCTGTTAAATTTAAAAGAAAAAGAGGATTTTCTAATGCGTTATTATAGCGATGTATGTCATAAGTTGTTTGATTCTCAAGAAGAGTTGCAAAAGGCTGAGAAAGCTCTAACTCAAAAGAATGATGAAGAAGCTAAGAAGAAGGCAGAGCGTAAGGCTGACGCCGACAAGGTTCAAGTAGCTTATGACAAGGTTATTGAAGATTGTAAGGAATATAACAAGCTTGTAAATGAGTTTGTTAAGAAGTATGGTTCTTATCACAAGACGATTAATACTCCAATTAAGTTTGGTGATATTTTTGATTCTTTCTGGGATATCGTTTCCATGCTATAAAAAACTAATTTTACAAATTATAGAAGGAGGCTAAAGAATGTCTGAAAAAGTCGAGATTTTTCACTTTGATGATATTGCTAATAGTTATCACGGTGAATCTCTATATTGTGGGCTAAGTTCTTCACTAAGCCTCCAAGTTGATAAAGATTGCACGATTACTGTATATGGACAAATCAACCCTCGCTCTGGCGAATATTTTCAACTGCAAGTTTTAAATCAAAAGACGATGAAAACTTCACCCAATATTACTTCTGCTGGAAATTATTTTGTTCATATTGCTGGATGCTATCATGTTAAATTCCAAGTAGAAAACGCTACTGATGTAAAAGTCGCTGGTGTATTCGGGAAATACCATTATCCGTCTGCGGAAGTAGATTTAGACGATTATGCTTCTGTTGAATATGTAGATAGTAAGTTGGGAGCTGCAACGGAAGAAGAGTTTAGAGAAATGCTTGAAGAAGTTTTAAATACTCCGTCTACAAGTGTTGCATCTAAAGATTGAAATTTAGTTATTAATGTTTTTTATGATGATAGCACAAAGAATTTTAATATTAAATAATTTAAAATAATACAGTCAAACAAATAGCGGTTTTCCGAAAGGTTGTAATTAACGCCTATATTGCGTTCCCGCATTTTATATAAATATTAAACATAATTTACATCATGACAAGATATACTATCTTGGTGGTGTTTTTATGGAAATTGATGGTAAAAAGGTTGCTTCTACTGGGACTACTGCATTGGGAATTGTGGGCTAACATCATATAACCCGAATAGCATCTTATGTTTTACCAGACAGGTATAGTTAGCTGAGTTTTTATTAAACTCATAAGTAAAAAATACTAATTATGTCAACGGGGGAATTGGGACAAAATCCCGTGGGAAGGAATTTATACGATGAAAGATTTTAGAAAAGTTCCAAGTTTAAAGTTTCTATATGAAGTAAACAAAGAAGGAGTTCTTCGTAACGTAAAATCTAAAAAGGAAGTTCCGTTTAATAAAATGCCAAATGGGTATTATAATGGCATAATTTATGAAAACGGTAAACAAAAACATATTCTGAAACATCGTGTCATCGCAGAATGTTGGTGCGAAATACCAGAAAGACTTAAAAACTACAAAATTGAAGAACTACAAGTAAACCATATTGATGGAGATAAGACAAACAATAATTGTAAAAATCTTGAGTGGGTTCTTCCGTTTGAGAATATGCGTCATGCCGTAGATAATGGTTTATGGCATGAAAGCGAAGAATTTACAGAAGAAAAGTACGAAAAAAAGAAGATACTTTGCGTAGAAACAAATGCTATTTTTGAATCCTCCTATAAAGCTGCCGAATGGGTTTGCAAGACAACTGGAAGACTTTCTAAGTATTCTAATATGTCAAATCATATTCGTGATGTTGCAAGAGGTAGGAAGTGGAGGAAAACAGCTTATGGATATCATTGGAAATTTGTATAAATTAAACCTGTACAGACTATCTCCTTAATAGGGGAGTAGGGATATTATTGGTACATATCTCGAAAAGGTGCTACCGCTTTTGCGGTAAGATATAGTCGATTAATTATAATGACTGTCCTCGGTGGTACTGCTCTAGCTGGCGTTCTAAATGGTGCTAATAGTGGTGGCAGTGGCTCTCCCAACGGTGGTGGACTACTAGGTGGTCTATTTGGCGGTGGCAATAACAATACTTGTTATGTTACCGAAAAAGAGTTCTATCAGAATCAGCTAGCTGACACTAATATTATGTATCAGAATCTAATGAATACAAATAGTGCCCTGTGTGAACTAAGCCAACGTGTTGCAAGCGACGAGGTTTCTATCGCTAAAAACTTTGAAATTGCTGCACTAAATAGTGAATGGCAGCAGAAGATGAATGACAAGCAGTTTGCTTGTGTTGATGAGAAGATGCAGTGGATGGATAAGTTTATGAAGGCTTATGTTGATTCTGCCACTTGCGACTTTATCAAGGCAAAGCATTATCTCTCTCCTTCTGACCTTGCTGACCCTTACACTAATACTTCTCAGGCAATTGTATCTGTTCCTACCTATCAGTTTACAACTACTGCTTGTGCAGCGAATTACTGCAATCCTTATTTTGTGAGCGGCACTGCTTATGCAAATGGCCCTGCTTACACTAATACTGGTTGTGGTTGCAACGGTGGACTTACTTTCTAATTAAGTTCTAACTAATCTATATTGTGGAACAAGTATTCCACAGAATAACATTATACACATTTTTACTTATTTTTTTACAAGCGGGTGAAGATTTATGAACTTCACAAATCCAAGTCCTCTTATCGGAAGTATGCGTTCTCCACAGAACGTTATGCCAGTAGATGTAGGAGGAACACAAAATCAATATCAGAATCAATATCAAAGAAATATGTCGCCAGAACAGTGGGAGTATGTACAACAGGTTCGTAGAACTGGTTATGACCCAAATATGATGCCTCAAGTACAGCAGCCACAACAACCGGAACAGTCTGACCCTTATAATGACTTTATTACAGAGTTTAATCAGTGTTCTAATGTAGTTCAGGCGAGTATATTAGAAAATCCTGAATTTAAACAGTGCATGGCTGAATGCGACAAAAAGATTCAGGCAACTATGGAGGCTCTAGTACGTCCCCAAGTTATGCAGACACAAGATGGTCGTGTAGCTTTTGAGAGATTGTTAGCGTCTTTCCGTGGTGTCAGAGACCAAGCAAAGCAGCAAGAAGCTCAGAATATGCAAAGAATACAAGCGCTAATGAATGATGATGTTGTTCGTAAGCGTATTGAAGAGTTAGAGAAGAATAAGTGAGGTGCTTGCTATGATTTCTGATAAAGAACTTTTTAAACAGATGGCTGACCGTGATGTTGTAAATTTATATCGTTATCTTATTTACAATCTTGCTGGCGGTACTAGTATCGCTACTTATGCAAGTTTGTTTGAAGATAAGATTTTGGGATATGCTAATATCGGTGTGGACAAAGCCTGTGATTGGCTGTTTGGTAAAGATGTCGGCTGTGACATTGACGAGGCGGCTGATATCGCACAAGCTGTTGTTTCTGATAAGATTGAAGAATACCGTAAACGTGTTAAAGAACAACGTGCGGCTAAAAATACGTAATAACATTGTGACATAATTGATAGTCCTAATAAATAGGTGATTATTATGAGATGGCCTATCGTGACCGTTACATCACTTGATAGCTCTGGTGCTGGTGTGGACGTATTAAAGGCAAATCCTATATATACCATAGAAAGTTTGCCCTATCCAAGACGCTATTATTATTTTGCCTTGCTCATTAAGATTGGTTTTGAATTTAATGACAACAAGTCTCTTTTACTGACAGATAATAATGAGGTAAACAAGTATCACCTTGTTGACCGTCTTGGTAATGCAGTTCTTGCTTCTCAGGCTATGGGATACTCTCAGAGCCAGAGATTAATGTACTGTATGTATGACGATGTAAAGAAAATTGTCCGCGTTCTAAGTCCTCTAGCTCCCACTGATTATTATATTGAGGGTTGGCTTACTTAATAATATAATAAGGAGTGAAAGGAATGGTATTAAATAACGGTATTGCACCATGTGGCACAATGTCAAGATGTTGTTGCTGTAATATGAGGCTTATTTGTGCTAAATCCCCTTACTGTGTTATAAATTCAGGAAGTGGTTCTTCTGATAAGAAACTGGAAGAGATTGAAAATCTTGTCCAGCAACTAATCCAGTCACAGACACAAGCGATTGCTGATTTTGAGGCAAAAGCTACTGCTACTCAAGCTAGTTTAAATACAATTATTGCTAATATAGCAACATTGCAAACAACTGGTGATAATTTAACGACAACATTTGGTGAATTTGCACAAGATACAAAAACTAAGCTAGATGAAATCTATGCTAAAGTAGAAAATATACCAGCAGCTAGTATAACTTCTATTAATGGTTTAGATACGCCAATTGATATAGATTCTTCTGATGTGTCAGAGGATGATTCAAAATCACTTGCTGTACTAAAACCAAAAGAAACGGAAGATACTATTCTGGTTGAAAAGAAAGGCTTATTTGGTAAATCCAAATGGGTAGAACAAAAGAAATAATTTTGAGTTAAATTTTAGAAATTATAGACTCTTTAGTAAGTATAAGTTATTGTACTTAGTAAAGTGTCTATAATATTTTGTTATAGACATAATTTGAAATTTAACTTACAGGTGTGCACCCGTATGTGCATGAAAGGAAAACATTATGACATTTGGTAAAAATGCGAAGAATAATCACCTTTATATTTGTAAGGAAGGTGATGCAGTATGAAGTATGAGAAGGAAAAATATTTCTCTTGTTATTCTCCCAATCTTAAAGAATATCTGGAAAGAAATGGCTTTAAGCCTATTACTTCGTTTGTACACATCAGAGAGAATAAGACTTGCTGGGTGTTTGAAAAAGTACCTGAGCTATCTATATATCTTGAACAGTGGACTCGCAATCGCAAGTAAAGGGTAAATTATATGAAAAACATTGTAAGAAATTTTTCTATTGTCATCGTAGTATTTGTGACTACATTTATCACAGTTTATTATTCTGTTGTGTACGCAACAAAGAAACAGATTGTATTTGATGGTTCGGATATTCTGATAGTTATTTTCTTCGGTTTGTTGTCTTTAGTAATTGTGTTTATGTTGCTTTACATTAATTCTAAGTTAAACGCATTCTCTAATGCTTTAGTTGATATCTCTGATAAAATTGATATATCAGAAGAAAATGTTGCAAATTTAGAAAGAAGTACACAAAGGATTATATTGAAGGAAATAAAAGGAAATAGGGAATTTAAGGAGAAGATTTTAGAAAGGATGGACTATGAAAAGAAATCCGAACAGCAATCGAAGCAAAAGATGGGTTGAACGAAACTGTTTATCTTCTGATAAGTGTGCATCCTATATAAAAGATTTGTGTGAAGCGTATAACCTGAAATATAAGATTTCTAATGATAGGCTTTTTATTGATGCTGATGGGATTTCTTATCGAGTTTGTCCTGACTATGAAAATATATGTATAGTTGCTGTAAATAAAAAAACAGGTGAGAAAAAATGGTACGACGGAGACTCGTGTTGGGTTGACTTTATACTAGATATTCTCTAATGCTTTAGTTGATATCTCTGATAAAATTGATATATCAGAAGAAAATGTTGCAAATTTAGAAAGAACCCTTGACAAATCTTGTATAATGTGCTATATTAAAAATGAAAAGAATTATAGTGCATTAAGGAGGTTTGTTATGAATGTATTTTTGAGTTTATTAATTTATAATCCACTTGAGGCATATACGTTAGTTTTATTGTGTGATATAATCACTGGGAATGATACGAAATTCACGTTTAAGAACATGCCTATTTTATGGGTGTTCGGTTTTGTGAATTTTATAATTCAGTGCGTCCCAAATATTGTATACGGAGAACATTCATTTGTTCCATTCGTATTTATTATGAATTATATGGTTGTGCCAGTATCTATATTTTTCTTTTATAGAATTGTTTCTGTTAACATAGCGTATAAAATGTGTGTAATTTCAGAATTAATAAATTGTATTTTTATAGTTGTTATATCTAGCATCTTTAATGTTACGATTGAATCATACAATATGTTTTATTTTTCTAATAGAATGCATGAATTTATTTCTAATTTAGTTATATTTTTCGTGCAGATTCTATTATATAGTATTATAAAATATAGGAGAGTTTATTATGAAAAACTTTGTAAAGGAAATCGCAAATAAAAGTGTTGAAAAAGCTTTCACTTCTCTAAATCATTATCAGCCTAAGATGCCCAATTCTCTGATGGAAAAGGCTCAGAAGGAAATTAAGAAGGAAGACTAATCTTCCCTTATCCTTATATTATAGACATTGTAGACTTTAATATAGGGAGTCAGTCTTTTGGGCTGGCTCCCTTATTTTTTTGTAATAAAGGAATATTCTGTTATGGATATTTTTAGATATATTGAAGACATATCTTATAAATTTGGTTTAAAAGTTGCAAACTATTTCCATGAAGACAAAGATGGGGTTGAAGAAACTCAATACGGTATGTTTGCTATTTTAAGTTTTTTATTTGAATTTGGAACTGGGCTTATTATATCGCTTATTTTTGGGTATGTCAAGTATTTCTTTGCATTTCAAATTACTTATTGTTTTCTACGTTCTGTTTGTGGGGGAGAACACTGTAAGACATTTGCTTCTTGTTGGGTAGTAACAAACATTGTCTCATTTGTTGGAAGTATGATGGCTATTTTATTATCCGTAAATAATATGTTTGTAATGATTGGAATTATTGTCATGTTTCTGGCATCTGTTGATATGTTTTATATTATTCCAAAGCCAAGTGAAAACTCTCCTAGTAGAGGAAGCAGAGATACTGAGTTTAAAAGACGCTATATTAAGGGAACTTGTGTGTTAATTTTCTTATCTTGTATTTTGGTGTTTTTTAATATGCAATTTGTTTCTGCTTCTATTTGCTCTGCTTATATTATGTGCTATATTATGCTTTCCAAATATGGAGAGAAATTTATGAATATGTTTAATTTTTGAAGGAGATTAAAAATGATTAATCTTATCCCCCCCCTATCAAGCATAAATACTGATATTGTGATTGGGGTGTCGCTATGAGCGGTTATATTGGAGCTGGTAGCACATCCCATTTAGTGAACAAAATGTATGTTGGGATATCTGGACAGGCAAAAGCCGTTCAGAAAGCATATATTGGAGTCGCCGGAAAAGCTAAGTTATGGTATCAACTTGGAAGTCCATTATCTAATTATAATGTTGGAAATACAGTTAAGTTTAAGGTGAATAACGTTAGCTATGATTGGATTATTGTTCATAAAGGAAAACCTAGTGGCGACTATGATATGCCAAATGATTCAATAATTCTTATGATGAACATCCTTTATGCTTGGGATAATATGCTTACTACATCAGGAGGAACGTGTTATTCTTATAATGAATCTCAAATTCATAACACATATCTTAACGGAACTTTCTTAAATTGGATAGAGCCAACAATTAGAAATTCTATTATTCAAGTAAAAATACCATATTACAATAATGGTTCTGGGAAAGTGTTGAGTGGTTCAAGCGGTCTCTCAGCGAAGGTATTCATTCCGTCTGCGTCCGAAATAGACGCTGTGCAACACAATGACCCGGAAGGTGTAAAGTGGTCATATTTTCAGACAGATGCCCAGAATAGACGTATAGCATATTGGCAGGGAAATCGAGAGTCATGGTGGACACGTTCTCGTAGACTTTGGTGGATTGACCACAAATATTCTTTTACAACAGTCAGATATGATGGTGGATATGAAGCATCTGATGCTTCGCCCGGTAATGGTAATAAACATGGTATAAGACCGTGTATTGTTGTTCCATCAAGCATATTAGTAGATGATAAAGGTTATATTATTGGAGCGTAATAATAAGACCAGAGGATGGAAATATTAAGCTGCTATCGCCCATGGTTAGGAGATACAGGTTCTTTGGCTTGCCTGTCTGGTCTTTATTGTTTATAATTGTAGTCGTACAATTGTGGGACGCTATAGGCTCTTTGTGTTCTATGATTGTAGGTATCTATAAACTATAAGAGTTTGTAGTTTCCATTAAATAGCCTACCAGACTTAGTTACCAGAAATGATAACTACGATATTTAGGTTATGACACCCTCGGTTGACGCAACAGACCGTCGCTCTGTCGTATATATTTAAGTTAGGTTGGAGTAATAGTAGCCTTGTGATATATACGCTAAAGCCTTTATATCATTGTCGAGTTGAGGTCGGAAAAGCTATGTGGTAATAGTATAGCAATACGCACAACCATTACATAAGTAATGGAGTTATTTTTACGAAAGGGGTGTCTAGTATGGTATATGTATTGAATATTGATGGACAACCGCTTATGCCAACTACTAGGCACGGTAAAGTCAAACATCTTCTAAAAGATGGTAAGGCTAAAGTAGTTAAGCGTTGTCCATTCACAATTAAACTTCTATACGAGACTCCTAATTGCACACAAGATTTAACTCTTGGGGTTGATACAGGAAGTGGCGCAATAGGAACTGCTGTTTCTACCGATGATGGCGAAATAGTTTATATGTCGGAAGTAGTTGTTAGAAATGACATTACTGACAAAATGACTCAAAGGGCCAAATACCGCAGAAATAGACGTAGCAGAAAAACTCGTTATAGAAAAGCAAGATGGCTAAATCGCAAAAATTCAATTAAGAAGGATAGATTTAGTCCCACGATGGTAAGTAAACTCCATAGCCACGTTAAAGAAATAGAATATATCAAATCTATTCTCCCTATAACTACTATGGTCTTTGAAACAGGAACATTTGATACTTACCTTATGAAAAATCCAAGCCTTGTAAATGAAAATGTAAGACATTGGGGATACCAAAAAGGAACAAATTATGGGTTTGAAAATACCAAGGCTATGGTTTTAAATCGAGATAATTATACTTGTCAATATTGCAAAGGTAAACATAAAGACAGTAAACTGGAAGTTCATCATATTGTGTTTCGCAGCAAACATGGTTCAGACGAAGAAAGTAATTTGATTACACTTTGTCATACTTGCCATAAGGCGTTGCATAGTGGTAAAATTAGTCTTAAATTAGAAGGTAAGGTCAAAGGGAATCTAAAATATGCTACACAGATGAATAGTATTCGTAAACAACTATCTATAATCTACCCGGAAGCAATTGAAACTTTTGGTTATATAACAAAGGCAAATCGTCTAAAACTTGGAGTAGATAAAGAGCATTTTTATGACGCTTGTGTTATTGCAACACATGGAAATAAATTTAGCGTAAGATGCAATTTATACAAAAAGAAATGTGTTTCAGATGGGGATTTTCAACAGACTAAGGGGGTTCGTTCTGAGCAGCGCATTCCAACGTGTAAAATTCAAGGGTTCAGAAAGTTTGATAAGGTGAGATATTTTGGTAAAGAATATTTTATAAAAGGAAGGCTTTCTACTGGGTATGCAATACTTATGGATATAGATGGTAATAAATCCGATTTTTCTTATATGCCGAAAGGTTTTAAAACGCCTAAAATTATAAACCTAAAAAGATTAGAAGCTCGTTCATCGTGGATAGTAATTTTTAAATGACATAAAAATAATTGTACGACTATTTTTGTGAGGTGGTCGTATGATTATAAATGATTTAGCAACAATAGCAAATTCTGATTTAATATCAGGAGCTGCAAATATTAGTCAATTTATAAATGTTTATCAAGCGACTAAAGGTGCAACATCATCTCAATTAAATACAGAGCTTATTAAGCAGAACCAACATATTGAAAATAAACTTGATGAGCAAACGAATATATTACTTGAGAATTTATTATCCGAATTAAAAATAATACAAAAACAAAATATTAAGATAATTAAATTATTGGGTGGTGTTTGGGATGGTTCTTGATGTAAACACCGAGCTTAAAAGTTTAGACGCGCTCGGGATTGCGGATACGGTTATAGGCGCGTTGTTGTTAAATTACTCAAGTAAATTTTATAAAATTAATAATGATAATATATTAGAAAATCAGAAAATTATTTCGTTACTGAACGATATTAATAAAAATGAGAAGACTATAATTTCTCTATTAGAAAAAATGGTAGACAACTAATAAATTATTATGGAATAAAAGGGGTCAGTATTTTAGAAAAGGTGTTGTTAAAAAATGGGAGTATTGCAAATAATAATCAATATTTGTTCTACATTTGGAATATCTGGCATTCTTTTATTTCTTGTTAAGCGTCATTATGAAAAAAAAGACGAAGCATTAAAAGATAACAAACAAGAACGGAAAGAGCTTAGAGAGGTAATTGAGAAAATTGCGAAACAAAACGATGAACAATATGCTATGATTGCCAGACAGGATGAAAAAATAAATTCTTTGTGTGACAATATAAAAGCGTTGAAACAACAAGAGGAAAGAAACTCTCAGGCAGATAGGGATATGTTGCGTGATGCTATACTTAGAATTTATCACAGATGTTATGAAGTAGATGGCTGGATTGCTGTGAATGACTTAGAAAGTTTGCAACACATGTATAATAGTTATATAGAATTGGGTGGAAATGGCATGATACCAAGTATCCATGAAAAAATTATAAATCTACCAACTATGCCACCAGAAAATAAATCTTAAACATTTTGTTAAATTATAGAATCACTTTTATAAATAGGTGATTATTATGACGGTAAATGAATCTAAGAACATTATTCAAAAACTAATTAAATATTCTATTTGTGAACTTGAAACGGCAGAGTGTTACCAAGAACTAATGGGCTGTGTTGAAGACTCTTCTATGTTTTCCAAATTCAAAGAGTTTGCAAATGAAGAACTAACTCATTACGAGTATGATTTGTCGACCGCAATGGTTATGGCTCAAAAATTGAAAGACAATGGTGATATTGCGGATGTTGATGAAATGATTAGTAACATCTATAAAGAGAATGAGACAGATTGGAAGAATAAGATTGTTTGGAAAATCGCCAATACTAAGCTAAAAACTTCTCGTTAAATTATGATGCTAGGCATAAGGACTAGAGGTCGTTAAGCAGCGACGATAAATATTGAAGGTATTGGGATAATACTATGGTATTATACAGTATCTTTGATTTCAAATGCTTATTGCTATGGCAACTATCCTTGAGTAGATACACTTGAGGATAGTAACGATGGCAATAAAGTCATCGTGGAATTAAAGGAGCTATTTGGAGTGAAAGGAGTACACATGGAAGATAGTCTACTTAAATGTAAAGACGAAACAGATAAGGAATATGGTTTACGTCTGGCTATGAATAAAGATATCTATGGTATTAGCTGGACTAAGATTTGTGACCTTATGTTTGAAGCTACTGGCGTTAGAAAAGACGAAAGCGCTTATCGTAAATATTATATGGCATTCATTGACGGAATGGATTATCAAAAAAACAAAGACCCGTCTGAACAAATGGATAAGTTGATGAACAAAGAGCTAGATATTAAATTAAAAACTGTCGAGATGCGGGATTATAAAGCAGCACTTAATCGTGATATTAATAAGATTGCCCGTTTTGATATGCTTAAACAAGATATCTCAGACTATGTTATTAAAAACCATTTGGAATTTAATGATAATAAAAGTAACTTTTCATCAACCGAGAAGAGCGCTATTTTATGCCTATCTGATTTCCATTATGGTATGGTAACTGATAATTATCTTAATAAATATAATCCTGAAATCTTCCATGAGCGCATGACCAAACTTTTTGACGCAGTTGTTAAGAAGATTTATTCTGAAAAGATTGGTACTCTGTATGTTATTAATTTAAACGATGCCATTTCTGGATATATTCATAATACTATTCGGATTGAGAATCGTAAGAATGTTATTGAACAAGTAATGGAAGTTTCTAATGCTTTGGCAGAGTTTCTAAATGGGCTTTCTCAACATTGTAATATTGAATATTATTCTGTTATTGATAATCATTCTCGTTGTATGGCTAATAAATATGATAGCTTGCAAAATGAAAATTTTTCTCTACTTGTTGATTGGTATCTAAAGGCCGCTCTGCGCTATGTGCATAATATTCGTATTAATGAGAACGAATTTGATAATGATATTTTAACATTTAGTATTTATAACTGGAATTATCTAGGTTCTCATGGAGATAAAGATAGCATTCATGATATAGTTCAGAATATGACGCTTTTAACCCATAAGTTCTATGATGCGATGTTTATTGCGCATAAACACCATGTAGAGTCTAAAGAGGTTGATGGAACTATGGTTTTTATGAATGGTTCTCTTTGTGGTACAGATAATTATGCCAAGTCTTTGCGTATTACTTCTCACCCTTCCCAGACCATGTATATTGTCACTCCTGATAATCCCTATGAATCTATAAATATTATCCGTTTGGATTAATGAGGTGGTTACATGGCTATTGCTAAAAAAGGAAAACAAATCGGAGAAGAGACGAAAAAGAAACTGATTTGCATTAGTTGTGGCTGTGGAGTTCAAAATAATTTCAATGCCACGAAAGATGAATATCATAAGTTCTTTAATAAGATACCATATTGTAAGGATTGTGTCAAGTCTATTTATAAAGGATACTTGGTAAAATACAATGGCAATACAAACCTCGCTATTTATTTTACTTGTAGGAAAATTGATATTCCGTACATCCATCAGGCGTATTTGGCAGCTATGAAAGAATCTCAGAATGAAAACTCTGTACTAAATGGAGAAGAAAACCTATTACCAATTTATCTAAAGAATCTTGCATTCGCAGATAAAAATGGTTGGGGTTCGAGCTTTGACGACTCTCAGGGTGAAAACAATATCGAAGGTCTTAGTAACTACGATGTTTATACAAAGATTAAACGTCCTAAGAAAGTTACTGGTGAACTTGGCGACGACGACAATTATGAAGATATTGAATTTAGCACAGCATACCTACAAAGTGTATGGGGTAGATTTGATAATGATGATTTAGCATATCTTCAAAATGAATATATGGATTGGGAATCTAAACTAGGTCAAATTGATACCAAAGATATTGATGTTATTGTAAAGCAAATCTGCCATACGACTCTTCAAATTAATAAAGCTCGTGAAAATGGGCAAGATGTTACAAAAATGATAAATTCTCTAACATCTCTTATGAATAATGGCGGCTTGCTTGAAAAGCAGAACAAGGCTGTCCAAAATTCTAAGGTTGTCGGTCAGCGCATTGAGGATATTGAGACCTTTAGACCTGTTAAGAAGGTTGACCCTGAATTAGCTGATGTTGATAGCAACCGAATGCTATTCGATGCGTTTGTTGGTTGTACAGCAAGAGCTTTGGGTAAGAATAATAAATATGTTGAAAGATTTGAAAAAGAGTTTGAGCCTTATAGTATTGATATAATTGAAAACGGTAAGGCTCAACTTCTTGGAACGGAGGGTGATGAAGAATGTCAGAATCAGACAAAATCGTCATCCGAAGATTAAAAAAGAAACGTGTTACGCTCCAAGAACAATACAATGAAAACTTTGAAGCGTGGGTGGGATATTGGAGAGCAAACCCTCAAAGATTTATAACTGAATACCTAGGCTTACCACTGTATGATTTCCAAAAGGTTTTAATTTGGGAAATGAATAATACTGCGAACTATATATTTATAGGTAGTCGCGGAATTGCGAAGTCTTCTCTTACGCTAGACTTTTGTTGTCAAATGGCAATTCTTTATCCCGGTCTCAAAATCCTTGTAGTTTGTCCTGTTAAGTCCCAAAGTAAACAATTTGTCAAAAAGATTTATGAATATATGCGTATGAGCAAAAATCTTGAGCAAGAAATCAAGATTGATGAAATAAAAATTGGTGTTAATGAGTGCCAAATCCCATTCAAAAATGGCTCTACAATTTTTACTGCAACTTACGGTGAAAATGCTTTGGGTATTCGCGCTCACATACTAATCGTTGACGAATTTGTTCGTACAGAAAAAGAAGTTATCACTCGTGTCTTTGACCCAATGCTTTCAGACTCAAGAAAACCAAGATATCTCGATTTAACTCCTGCGCAAAGAGCAGAGGAATATAAACATGAAGAGTTAAGAAAGGTTTATCTATCTTCTATCAGACGAGCAGATGAATGGTCTTATAAAACTTTTGAAGACTATGTTGATTGGATGACGGATGGGAACAGAGATTACTGTGCGACTGTCGTTAGTTATGTATTGGGCGTAAAGAATGGATTTATTAGTAAAAAGAAAGTAGAAGATACTTTTAAATCCAATCTTGAAAATATGAATATTTTACAGGCTGAATACAATGGTATCCCTGAACGTGGTACTGGTAACTCTTATTTTACATATAAAATGATGGATAGAGTCAGAACTAACTCTAAGGCATTCTGCTGTATGTCTGATGAAGAATATATTCAGTATAAAGACTGTAGAGAAAAGTATCCATACTATCAAGAAAAACTACCTAATGAAATTAGGTTACTATGTATGGACGTTGCTGTTATTGAATCTAGCAAGAACGACAACACTGCATTTTTTATTATTAGGTTAATCCCTGATAGTGGAAGATATACAATTATTGTACCATACGCAGATAGTATGCACGGTCTAAACTCAATCGCTCAAACTAAGAGAATGAAACAATTATTTTATGAGTTTGAGTGCGATTATATGATACTTGATACACAGGGGGTGAAATGCTTGCCCCAATTATATAGTAATATATAATTAAGTATTGCGGAAGAAAACTGGAAGGCTGGAATGCCAATCAGAGTGGAAGTTATATAATAATATATATAACACACGCAACGCATAGAGATTGAAACTATTTATAGAATATAACATCTCCAAGAGTCCGCAACTCCTAGTTAAATTTAGGATGAAAAGATATGCTGAACTAATACGAATGGTAAGTGTTAGAGTTTAGAGATAAAAAGCTCTAAAGATAACAAATGAGGTATTTCCATTTTTGACTATGCTACTACAGAAACCTACGATGAAAACCGTGGCATTACTTACCCTGCATGGACAGTAGTTAACCCAGAAGATATTAAGATGGTCAACCGTACAATTGATAGAAATGCAGTTCCCGTAATTTATTCTGTTAAAACTCCAATCCAGTTAAAGTCTGCTATGTTTAGTAATATGCGTGATTTGATTACTGATGGGCGAGTTAATCTACTTGTTGATAGTCAAGAAGGTCTTGATTATATGATGAAGAACTATCAGTATTATAAGATTGAAGATGAGGATTTAAAGAAGCGTCTTATGAATCCTTATGTACAAACTAATCGGCTTGTTGATGAGGCAATTAGTTTGGAACAGGTAGTTACTCAGGGCTATATTAACCTAAAGGAAAAAGCTGGGAATCGTAAAGACCGTGTTATGTCTTTGGCTTATGGTCTTTGGTATGCCAAATTACTAGAAGACCAATATATTAACAAACAAGAAACCAACAGTCTATTAGACTGGACATTCTTTGGATAAACTATAATAGAAAGGTAGGTGAGATGTTTGCCAAGAAAAAAGAAAGTTGAACAAGAAACATTGTCTGAAAAACAGGTTAATGATGTTCTAAATGCGTATGATTATTTTATGAACTTCTCTGATTCTTACAATCGTAGCTATTATAGTGGCGGCGCTGATTATAACACGCCAGATACTATTAATAGAAGGCTAAAAGATATTAACTTAACACAAGTTGATACTACTGTAGCGGATATCGAAAATGCTTTAAAGAACGCGAAGGATTCAGAGGAAATTCTTTCTAATTATGCACAGACGCTTGAGATTACAAATATGTCCTTTAAGCGTCTAACGCAATATTTGCCAAATCTGGCGGCATTTAACTTAACTTTTGACCCAATCAATGTTACGAAAGAATCTGAGTTGAAGTCTAAAGAATTTAAGAGAGACTTAGCTAAAGTAGATGAGTTTTGTAACAAGTTCGATTATCGCACAGAGTTTGCTACTGCTCTTCGTCAGATTTTTAGACAGGGCGCAGTATTTGATGTTCTTCGTGACGAGGGTGATAAATATACCCTACAAGAACTCCCGAAGCAGTTTTGTAAAATTACAGGTCGTTTTGATTATGGATACCTGTTCGATTTTGATATGAACTGGTTTATTAACATGGATGGTGTTGATATAGATATGTATCCACCAATCTTTAAGCGTATGTTAAATCGTATCCAAAAGAATTTCGCTAAACCTTATGACCCTGCAAGACGTTTGCAATCAAGAAATACTGGTTTTAATTATTGGCAACAGACTTCTCCTGAAAATGGGTTCTGGTGTTTTAAGCTCGACCCAGAACTAGCAACTATTTTACCTTATTATTCGGGTATTCTTAGTAATGCTAGTTTCCAGCCTGTTGTTAGAGGTCTACAACAGGATAAATACTTTATTGATGCTTCTAAGATTCTGGTTGGTATCCTTGGATTCAATAAAGAACAGAAGAGTGGTCAGGTTGCTAACTCTATCAATATGACACCTGAGATGATTGGTAAATTCTTAGGCGTTGCTCGTAAAGGGCTGAATAGCCAGATTGGTTTAGCTGTGTTACCAACCGACGATGTTAAGGCTGTAGACTTTAGTGTTTCAAACACCAATTCCGATGTTGACTATGCAAGCTCTGTTGTTAAACAAAGTATTGCTTCTAGTGAAGCTCTGTTTGGAACTGAAAAGCTAAATAGTCATCAGTCTAAACTAGCTTCTCAGATTGATAATAATACTATTGAAGCGCTTTATCCTATGTTTGCTAATTTTATGGAATTTTTTATTAATAGAATGACCGAGAAATATAAATTCAAAGTTCGTTTTCATGATGAAAATGTCCCTGACCAAAAGGCAGAACGCAAAGCGCTATTCAATGATTTTTCTAAGATAGGATTTGTAGATATGCAGCTTGCCGCTCGTTGCAATGATATGAATGTATTCGAGTATACAAGGCACTTACAAATTTCCAAGAATTGTTTTGATGTTAAGGGGATGGTTATTCCTCTAAATCAATATCTAACTCCCCCTGTGCAAACTAGAACTGGTACTGGCACAACAACAAAGCCACCAGAGAATCCTCTTACTAAGGGTAGCGTTGGTAGACCACCAAAGCCTGAGAGTGACTCTGAGTCTACGGAAGCAAGTTGGGCTAGGGGTTCTAATGAACTAAAACAGGAATTTAACGAGTAACCGAGGTGATATAATTGGCACTATCTAAAGAAGTGATTAAGGCTCTAAATAGCTCTAATGGTCTAACTCAGTCTCTAAATGTCGGTCAGGCTATTTCTGACGCTATTGATGAATGTGGCGGTTCTACTACCAATGTGCAGAACGTCACTAATGTAATTGATGCGCCTAAGATTGCGCACCACGATAAGCTAGATGGTAATGTTACAATTGCTACTCTAAAGAGCGCTTACAATTCTCTAGTGGACGACCTGATTAAGGTTGGTCTAATGGAGTAATAATATATGTTAAATTTGACATTGAAAAGGGGTGACATGAGATTGGAGAATAAAAGTTTATATTTCACATTTGGTATTGACGACGTAAATGTTATTGAAGATGATGATAGATTTGCTATCACTAAGATTCGTGCGTTTGCAGAAAAAGAGAATAGTCACACTCAGCCGATTTCTTTTGATTCTCTTAAAATGACTGCTAATACTATTTATAATGTTCCTGTTGTAGTTGAGTTTACTGATTGGAATGATGACGGTATTGGTACTCACTCTAAGGCAGAAATCCCGGTTGGGTTTGTTTACTCTGAAAACAATCCTGTCACCTTTGAATATGATGAAGAGCGAGATAAGAATTTCTTGACTATTAAAGCTCTTATTTGGAAAAACTATTCCAAAAATATTGTTGATATTATTCATAGTTCTAATGACAGAAAGAAAGTATCTGTTGAAATGACAACTACTGATTATCAAGATAATGGCCCATTTGATAAGCCAGATGTTTATAGCTGGAAATATCAAGCTATTACTATTTTGTCAGACCAAGTTGCAGAGGCTTGTAAAGGAAGCAATGTTCAGCTTATGAAATTCTCTGAGGATAAAGAAAATTATATTAAAGAAAATTTTGCTGACAAAATTTCTATTGATAATTCTAAAGAAGCCGCTACAAGTGGCGAGTGGTCTAATCCCGGTCAGAAGCTATTCAAACCAATTACAGAAGCGTCTAATGCAAAGTCTTTGCTAAAAGAAGCATATTTAATTGGTGACTTCTCCGACAATGAGTATGAAATTACGAAATTCAAGTATCCACATCACGTTGTTCGTGATGGTAAACTCATTGTTCATAAAGATGGCTTGCAGTCCGCATTTTCTAGGGCAGCACAGCAGGGAATTGTTAAAGGAGACGTGAAGTCCCACTTGCTGAAACACTATCGTGAGCTTGGTTTGGATACACAAAATTTTGCAGAATTTGGTTTCTCGCAAGATGAGTTTAATCAGTATTTTGCAGAAGATTATAAACAGGACGAGGGTGAAAACGTGGAAGAAGAGAAGAAAGTAACAGAAGCCGAAGTCGCTGAGACCAAGAAGGAAGATGAGACTAAGGTGGAGGAAGCGGAAGCAGCCGAAGAAAAGACCGAGGAAAAGGTTGAAGAGGCTTGCGAAACCGAGACCATCACAGAATCTTGCGAAACTGAAATGGGCAGTGACAAGAAAATGGCTGACGATGAAGACGATAAAGATGATGATTCCGATGAGCGTCATGATAAGTCTGATAAGGACGATGATGACAATAAGGAAAATATGTCTCTTGAAGAAGCTATGTCTGAAATTTCTAATCTAACTGCTGAAAATGAAAAGTTGAAAAAGGATAATGAAACATATATGGCTAAATTTGAAACCATGTCTGATTATGATGAACTAAAGGCTTTTAAGTTTGCAGCAGAAGAAAAAGAAAAGCAAGAAGCTAATATGGTTAAGATGTGTGAAGTCCTAGACGAAATCTCTGAAAAGGGTGTTGAAATGTCTGAGGATGAACGTAACGCTTATATCGCTAAATTTAGCGAATATGATAGTGTAGCCGCATGGAGTAACATGGTAAAAGCTGCAGAGTTTGACCGAGTTGGTGCTCCCTCTGGCAACATTCACAAGATTGGTCTACCTTATGGAGAGAAGAAGAAATCTACTGGTTCCATTTGGGACAATTAAAAATTATTATTTTAGGAGGAAATTTTACTATGTATGATGTTCTAATTAAGAACGGCTATGCGGCTCTAAATGTTGATAACTGGAACCGTACTGTCGTATGCGAAGAGGACGTACCCAACGGTGCAGTTTTTGCTCTAAGTGAGTATTCTACCGATGCTGATAGCAAGATTGTTTGGAAGGCTGGCAAACCTGCCGCAGGCGCAAAGAATCTATGGATGGCATCTAGCCCCGAAGTCGTTATTACTACTCTACCCGATGGCACTGAGCTAAAGGGTATTGATAACAATATCCGCGACTTCGTAAATATCAAGGGTCATCCTATTGATGCTTTCAAGCTAATTGAAGACGATGTTCTTACTATTGTTCCTAGCGAAGCTAATGCAACTGCAATGGCTACTGCAAAGTTCCTAATTCCTGATGCTACTAAGTTCACCCTAAAGGCACAGGCTGAAGCTACCGCTCCTACTGCTGGTATGTATCTAAAGGCACTGGGTGCTACTACCGCTCATATTGGCGATGGCAACCTAGTTAAGAAGGCAGTTGCTGCTTACAAGTTTGTTGTCTGTGTAGCTTGATGATATTTTAAGAAAAGGAGAATAATACTATGAATGAGAAGACTCTAGCTTTCTCCGGCGATATGACTGCCGAAGTAAAGATTAAGGATTATTTTAATGACTATGCAAAGCAGCGTGGTCAGTACGACGGCCCTGTTGACACTTCTATCTCTTTTGCCGAAAAGGAGAAGAAGATTAACGACCTACTGATGGCAGAAGTTAAGAAGCTATCTGGTCTGGATTTCAATAATTCTTTTGCCTCCATTGAGATGATGGCTAAGAATCCCACTTTCCAGTGGGCATACATGGCTGTTATTGATGCTGCCATTGATATGGTTCTACCTGATTTTGTAGACCGTACTACCAGTGTCTATACCGAAATGCGTAATGGCGCTATTGGTGATAGCTTTAAGTTTGATGTTGAGTCTAACGACCTGTTTATTGTCTCCAAGGCTGGTCGGAATCAGCGCAATACTGAGTTCCAGCGTGAAGATATCGGTCAGCGTTCTATCATTCCCTTCAACCATAATATTTCTGTTGCTTCCAATAAGTACAAGGCTCTGTGTGGCAAGGAATCCATGGCTCGTTTCCTGATGAAGGCTGTTCTATCTATGGAAGCAGAACTAACCAAGGAAATTGCTCTAGCATTTGCTACCGCCATGGATGATGTTAAGGACAATGGCGCAGAGGCTCTACACGTTGCTGGTCTAGCGGACAAGAGCGTTATTAAGCTAATTCAGACTGTTTCTGCTTATAACCGTGCTCCCGCTATTCTGATGGGTACTATGAGCGCTGTTCATGACCTACTTCCTCAGTCTGCTAATCTGCGTATGATGGTTGATTCCGATTACGTTCGTGTTGGCTATATCTCCAACATTTATGGTACTGATGTAATGGTTATGCCTCAGTATGCCGATTATGCCGCTGCTGACCAGTACAAGCTGGCTCTGCCTGATGATAAGATTTATGTCATCAGCCCCTCTACTCCGAAGCCTGTCAAGCTGTGCCTAGAGGGTGCTACTACCTCTAACACTGTTGATAGCAATGCAGATGCAGACCTGACCACCAATACTACTATCAATAAGAGCTGGGGTATCGGTGTCATCACCAACGCTATTGCTGGTGTCATCACTGTCAGCTGATTGCTTGTTAAATTTTAAATAATTACTCTACTCCTTCGGGAGTAGGGTTTATATTATTTTTTGGATTAAAAGGGGTATAAAATGGCAACCAATACACAGAGAATTGAAAACCTTGAAAGAGGTATGTCAGAAATGCAGGGTACGCTTGGTCAGATTCTTGCTACACTACGCGGTTTTTCTACTTCCTCTGCTCAAAACGAATCTGTTGCAGTTGTACATGAGGATAACCCATCCGAAGAAGATTATACAGAACCAGAGGACGGAAAGAGTATTCGCGTTCGCAGTCTGTTTAATGGGACTCTTAATCTTACTTATGGGGATAGACGCTTTGTTACTTTTAATAAGTACGGCGACGAAAATCGTGTGCTATATCGTGACTTGATTCAAATTGTGAATATGAATCACAAGTTTGCGGAAGAAGGATACTTTGAAATTGAGGATGCAAGTGCCGTTTATTTTCTTGGTATGACTTATGCTTATAATAATATTATTAAGTATAAGGATATCGAAAATATTTGCAGTTATTCCGATGACAAAGTGAAAACTCTAATTGAGAACGCAAGTGATTATCAGAAAAGCCTAGTAGCAAATCGCGTTGCTCATCAAATTGTTGATGGTAAAAACGTAGACTACAATAAGGTCAATTTGATTAATAAGCTGTGTTCCGTAGATATTAGTAAACGTGCAGAGTCTATTCGCTCACTTGCTTAAATTATTTTAAATAAGAAAGGCGGTGAATGGGATTGAACGATATTAGTTTATTTAATAATGAAATAGAAAATAAACCTGTTGAAGAACCAGACGTTCCACCAGAGCAAACACAACCTTCTGGTACAAATTTTAACGAGATTTATAAATTATTTTTAATTTCATTACAAGATTATGAGCTAAAACGACTATTTAATGATAATCCAGAAGCAGCCGATGATTTGCTTATGTACTTCTTACTAAGAGCTATTCCACTTTTTATAAATTGTCAGAAAGATATTGAACAATATCATCAAAATGAATCAGGGGAATATGAATTTAACGACACATTAACATTAACAGAAAAGACTATCCTTTCAGATTTAATGGTTCAATGCTGGCTTGACTTTATAATTTCTGATACTACTCAACTTGGTGGTTTGCAAGATACTGACTTCAAGCGTGAATCCGCTTCTAATAATTTGAAAGAGAAAGCAAATTATGCTGATAGATGGCGAGAAAAAGTAAATCAGAAGATTATAAATTATGGTCTGAAGAACACCCCATTTGCTGAGTGGGCGGTGGGAAACTATGGACTTTAATGGAATTGAGTTTTCTGACAAAGAAATTCAAGAGTATAAACAATCTGTAATTAATAAACTATTTGCAATTCTTGGAATTTTTGAGGATTGTGAGGCTATAAATGATTATTCCGGGTATACTGCTTACATCAAGAGGTTAACAAGGGAATTTAATGGGCTGTACAATATGTTCGGTATTGTAAATTTCCTTTCTGTTGTTAGTATTCTTGAGGGTTCGCAAGTACCCATTGAACATTCAGAGGTTAAAAGACTAGTATTTCATTGTATCTCTTTGGTTAAAAAGGCTAGGTGATATATATGCCATACTATGATACTTTTATGAATGTTAATAAACACCCTGCTCAAAGGTGGAGAAATCAACTTCAAGATACGGTTGATAAAGTCTTTGAGAATGCGTCCACATGGTGGGACGATGTATGGGAAGAGAAAGAATTTGGTTCTGACGCTCTTGAGACAATTGTAATTAATGAAGAAAAAAGAGAAGAATTATTTAATAAAATAGATATCCGTATTACATCGCTTGTTGATGCTAAAACCGGCCAGCGTGTAAACGATGACTATAAGAAATTAATTTATAAAGATTTGGATTATAGACCAAAGCTAGGACAAAGGTATTTCTTCGACGATAATATCTGGATTATATATTCGCGTGATAATATTCGCAAGAGTTCATCCAGTGCTTATGTTAGACGCTGTAATAATACAATCAATACTCTAGCAGAGGACGAGAAAACAATCCATCGTGAACCATGCTATATTGAGTATAAAATTGTTGAAGACCAAATTTCTACATCGGAAGTTATTGATGTAGCCAAAGACAAAATTGAAGTTGTTTGCCAGTATAATGATTGGACAAGTCAGTACAGAATTAATACTCGTTTTATGTTAAATGGGGTAACATATAAGATTAGACAGTTTGTCAATTTTTTAAATATGAACACATTCCAAGATAATCCGGGACTGTTAAAATTCTATGCAGACTTTGAAAACTATAACGCAGCAGACAATCCGAAGAATGATTTGGCTAATGACGACAAAGAGCCAAAGGAATCGGAAGAATTTACCATTCTTTTAAATGGCTCGAAAACATTTGTTCTTGATGGAGATAACTATACGTTTGAATGTAACAAGGACAAAACAGTATCTAAAGATTATTATTCTTTTACATCGACAAATAACAGTTTTAGAATAAAAAACTATCATCAAAGTACCAATCCGCTTATTGTGAATTGTTACCAAGATGGCGCACTAATAAAAACATTTAATATTAAATTAGGAGGTGTTGTATAATTGTATTACGAAGAGCTTAGTCCTATCGTTTTCGCAGTTATTTATAACAGACTTCTAAGAAGTGAACGTTTGGTTAGGTTGTTGACTTGTTACAAGCGAAATACTTCTCCTTATCTTGATAAATCTTTTGACGAAGAGATTGAGAGAATTGGTGGGTTAAATAACCTTGTTTATATGGGTCAAGACCTAGACAAATGTACAGATGTTCATATTTATCCACTAGAACATATACCAGATGCGAAATTAGCCCAAAATACTTATTTAACTGTAACTCTTAATGGTGGTTACACCGCAGAAGTTGCACAGTATAAAAGGGTTATTGTGTGTGTTGATGTGGTAGTACACGATGAACAAAGCGTTATTCTGTCAGATAATCCCGACTATCCGATAGCTTATCGCCTTTATGATATCGTGCACGAAGTTGATGCAATCATTAATGACAAAAGGTTAGAGGACTTTTCTCCCGGACGTATGTGCCTGATAGGTTTTCAGCGTCGTTACTATAATGGTTATTTTAATGGTTTACAGCTTCAATATCAACTAACACTAAATAGCACAATTGGTTGTGATGGCGGTTCTACAAATCTATTACCTAAATTTACACTGAAAAATTGAACGCTTTACAACTGTATTGCGGGAGACCGCTAAAATTAGCAGAAAACGTATATGTAGAACACCCAAAACTCGATAAGTTACTTAATAACATTGGTGAAAAAGATGCTTATAGTGAATACATGAAAAACTTAACTCTTATTATAACCCAATCTAAAGATATCGCTGATATCCTGTGGGTGGAAAATAAGATATGGTATGAGGATATCAAAAGCGAATACGAGTTTTTCATTCAAGAATGTCTAGCGGATAGCACATCAAATAGTGTTTTTATTAGAGATGGCGAAGTAGTCTCAGAGATGGATGACGAGTGTGTTGTTATAAACAATGATATGTCTAATGCGCTTAACTATTTTCTAAATTTAGATGGTAAGTGGATTGTGTTAGGCAGAACCATTGGGGAAAACACACAAATATTCCTTTTGAGCGTTAAATGTGAAAATGATAAGTTATATATAGAGTCTGATTCTGTTAAATTTAACGAACAGACTTATCATATATTAGTGGAATATTTAAGAGAAGTAAACTGGATTCATCCAGAATACAAATTTCTTAAAGGTGCTACCAAAAAAGCAAAGAAAATAATCTTACAAAGAAGTTATGAAGAAAGAGAATATGAGGCAAAAAAGAACAAAGGAAGAGACAAAGAGGAAGCTAATTTCCAAAGTATCTTATCCTGCCTCGTAACCTTTAAAATATTTTCTTATGATGAATTGCCTAATATACCTGTGTATGTAATTTATGATTCATATTTTAGATATGTTAAGGCTGATAATTATAGAAACACAATGGATGCTTTGCATTCCGGGTGTATCGACACAAAGAAAAACCCGATTGATATGAATAAGATTCATTGGTCTTCTATTCTTGAAAATAATTGATAATTATTATTTAAGGAGGAAAAAATATGGCAACTGTTGGAACCCCTCGAAATTTTGTTGTCCAGCAAATTTTCGAGTTCCTACTACAAGATACTACCGATAAGTCTATTATCGGTTATCTAAAGCATTGTAAAACTTCCACCCTAGAAAATACCGTTGAAATGGTGTATCCTAGCGGAGGCAGAGGTAATGTATATATTGGTCGTGGCTTTTCTCACAGCCGCCGTGCGAATCTGAATGTTGAGAGCGCAACTTGGAACACCGAAATTATTGCAGCTCAGAACGGCACTGATGTCGTTACTGGTGAAACCACTTATACCAAGTATATTCAGATTGACCTAAAGGACGCAACTTATAGTTACGACCTTCCTGTTCCTGCCGTAAAGGAACCCGGTCAAACTCTATATATTGGTACTATTTATGGTACTCAATCTGACGGTGACTACGTTAAGGTTCTTACCGAAGACGAGAGCGCAAGCGAAGGTAAGTTTACTTATACTAAAGAAGTTATCGAAACTTCCCCCGCACCGGCAAAAATTACCCTCGCTGAAAAAGATGTTAAGGATATGATTGAGACCATGGGTTGCACTAAGCTATCTATGGCGTATACTGTCAAGTCTACCGCAAACGCGCAGCGTATCGAGATTAAGACTGGTACTATGCCTGACACTGTTCTTGTTACCGCTTATGGCCTAGTTGCAGATATTTGTGATGGCAAGCTATATCCTTGCGTTATTCACGGTATGGCACAAATTGATGGTAACTGGAATTGGGAGCTAACAGCAGATGGCGACCCTGCCGTTCAGAACATCTCTATGCAGTTTGTTTCTGGTTGTGCTTCTGATGACCTGTATACTATCACCATTGATACTGACGAAGAGTAATTCGTTTTGTTAAATTAAATGTAGGTAACGTCAAAACGTTACCTACATTTTTTATATTTGAAATTTTATGAAAGGAGGATTTTATGGCTTATGATGTAAGTAAGAAAATAAATGTAGGTTTGGCAAAAATATATGTTCAGCTTGCCGATTCTCTATACCTCCGAAAAATTGATGCACAAAAAGAGTATCTTTCTTTATCTGGCGGTACTCTGACAGGTGATACAACATTAGATAATAGTTCATTGTATCTCAAGAAAAATTCCAATGTATCTAAATTTAGTCAAAACTCAAATAATAACCTAGATATTTATAGTGATAAAAATATACAGTTCAGCACAAATGGTTCTACCTATTTCGTTGCAAATCCAAGCTATATATCTTTAGAAAATAAGCACAATAATGTGTCTGTCGAACTTGTAAACGAAGACGGTTCTGGTTCCCCCTATGGTGGACTTACCGTTTACAGTACCAAAAACGGAACCCCTGAGATGACAAGTGCCATTAGCTCTGGCTATATGAATGGGACTCCGTACCAAGATTTTACAGTTGAAGACGGCGGTCTTTTTTCTTGGAATGTTGTTGATGGAGACGATATAAACGGCGTTGCAAAGATTGATAAAAACGGACTGACGCTATCAAATCCAGATTCAACATCTGGGAAGTTCTCTATGCTTAAATTTGAAAGCGGGAATAATGGGTTTGTGTCTATATTTAGCCCAGAAGAAAACACATTAACTCTATCCGCTTCTGACTGTATTATGCTGAATAATAATTTTGGCGTTTCTGATACGGCAATTATGTTATATCAGGAAAATAAAATCCATTTTGATGGTGGTCACGATAATGGCGTAGTTATGTATAGCAGGACAGGTTCACACGAACTGAGTATTGACTTGGATGACAAACATTTTGTGATTAACAAAGATGGTTTTAGTGGAAACGCTAATACGGCAACATCGGCATTAAAATTGTCACAAGAAAGAACCGTAAGTGGTGGCACTGACATCATGTTAAATTACAAATATGATGGTTCTAATGACTCAGAAGCCAAAGTAGGTTTTTATGCCTGTAATGCGAAGGTTGGAAATCAAAATAATTATCCATATCATCGTATTGCAAGAATAGACTTAACATCAGAGAATTATAAAGATTGGTCAACAACACTATATATTTCTCAGGGTTATCTTGGTGGCGGCTTTGGAATTTGTAGAATTGCAATGAGAACCAATGGTACTGGTGCTAGGTCTGGTGTAGAAGTAAAATGGCTTGCCAGAAATAACCTAACGACAGACTTTGTTCAAATTGCAGTCGATGATACTATTAACGCAACATACGCAGATGTATTTGTAAAAATTGAATCATCTTATGCCTCTACAACAATTAGGGCGTTTGCGTCTGAGTCTCGTGGTTTTATAAAAAGGACATGGACTCTTGTTGAATCTGAGGAAATGGATAATACAACAGAGGATTCTAAAAATAACTCTGTAGAGTGTTATAAATCAATTTCTGATGCTGGAAATGAAATTCATAATGCACAATATACTGCCATTATAACAGGAAGCGATACGATGGCAGAAAGAGCAAATCGTGATTCTAATGGGCAGCAAATAACGTCTACCTATATTACAAAGATTGAACTGTCTGGCGAGAACGCACTTAAAATTACCTATGGTGATGGTCGCCATGATACAGTCGTTATGCAATAAACTTAGTATAAAAAGGAGAAATTATTATGATGGAAGTTCTAACTCCGATTATTGTTAATCTAGTTCGTGTTATTATTGCTGGTTGTTTTGCTTATCTATGCAAAGCTGTTATTCCTTCTGTTACCCCTTGGCTAAAACAAGTTGGTCTATATCAGGTCGTAAAGTATTTTGTAAATGCCGCTGAAAAAATGGCGGCTACTAGTCAGATTCCTAAAGAAACCAAAAAGCAGTGGGTAAAGGATATGCTTGCAAAGGTTGGTATTAAGGACAACGCTATTGTTGACGCTTTGATTGAAGGCGCTGTTGAAGAGCTGGATAATCAGAAGGGCAAAGTTGGAAACGCTTTTAATAAGTGATTCCTTGTTAAATTAAAAAGATAAAAATGAGGCATAATAGAATTTGCGCTTATTGCGGACGCTCTTATTATGTTTGTCTGTCTTGCGTTTCTGTTGGTTCATATAAGAACTCCTATTGTTCTGAGGATTGTTTTCGCAGAAGCGTGATGGACAATAAGGGCTTTCAACCAATAATTATTGAAGGAGAAGAAATGAAGACTTTACTAAGAGGCAAACTTGCCAACTCTGATGTCTTTGTTGATATTGTAGGTTATGACTTAGAGCTTGGCAAGTTTGACTGTCATGATGGGATTACTCGTACTCCTGACGATTTTAGATATTTCGTTATTCCTTGTGATGAAATGAAAAATATCAACAAGTACGTGTCTGAACTAAACGAGAAAAAGGCTAAGACTTCTGGTCGTACTTCTACCCAGAAGAAGACTGAAACAGAAAAGCCGAAGCATGAAATTAAGCCTTAAATTGTAGAATACTCGAAAATGAGTTATTTATCCGTATATTTATGGATTTTTAGCTCATTTTCATTTTTAGATGCTATTCTATAAAAGTGAAATTTTATTGCTAAATAAAGTGCTGTAAACACGGGGATTTTTAAGGGTGGGTTGTGGTTGTTTACAGACTTTTGGATTGAAAGGGATAAAAATATGGAGAAATGTTTCAAACTTTATATTAAAGATGTTACACACGAGCGGCTAATTGGTGTATTTGATTCTACAATGATTAATGTAAAATCGTTGTATCATTGTGTTGATAATCAAGAAAATAGTTTCACACTAACATTCGCGGACGATACTCTTGTAGAATATCTACAATTTAACAAGAATATCATGCTACGCTTTATTATTATTTATGAACAATATTGTTTTAATCTGCCTGACCCCATGTATCGTCTTGAAAAGTATAGCACAATTAACTATTACCTGTCAAGAACCATTATTCCAAATAAGATTCCATACTGGGATTTAATGCTGAATAATGTTGTTAAGAGTAATCGTAATGAATACTTCTTTACTGAAAATGGTGAGAAGCCGGTGATTGATATTGACAAATGTTGGAAAGATTTTTGAACAGAAGTTCAAAGAGAGTATTCCTAAAGATGTGGCAATAATTAGACTGCATGATAGCGCAAGCGGTTTTGGACAAGATAGTAGGTCAACAAGATTCTCTATGAAATCTCCATTTGACTTTATCTTGTTCAAAACTCCTTGTATGTATTGTCTGGAACTAAAATCAACAGACAAGAAAAGTTTTTCTTTTGAATGTGAGAAACCAACGAAAGAAAATCTTACTAAACGAGAAATTCATTGGCATCAAATTCAAGCTCTTACTGAGTATAATAAGTATTGTAATTGTATATGTGGTTTTGTGTTAGACTTTAGAAATGATGGAACTTATTTCTTGAGTATCAAAGATTTCAATAAATTTAAAGAAGAATCAACTAAGGTTTCAATAAATATTCAGGACTGTATTGCGTATGGTGCTGTTCAAATAGATAAAAAATTAAAAAAGAAATATTATAGCTACGATGTGGCAAAGTTATTAGATAAGATTGGAAGTGACGAAATTGGGAAGAAGAACCGTATATAATAGGATTTATACAGAAGAAATTTGGGCAAAGGTTAACGAAGACAATAAAAACTTGTTGAAAGATTATCTTGCATATAAGACTACTGGAGGTCGTTCCCCACAGACGATTTATCAATATGAACAAATGATTCGTCTGTTCTTCTGTTGGAATTATTTGCATAATAAAGACACGTTCTTTGTGGATTTGAAGAAGCGGCAACTTGTTAGTTTCTTTAATTATGCAATTACAGAAATGGGATGGTCTAGTAATAGAATCTCTACTATTAAATCATCTCTATCTTCTATGTCAGATTATATTGAAAATGTTCTTGATGATGAGTTTCCTGATTTTAGAAATATTGTTGTTAAGCTGGAAACTCCTGTAAAGCAGTTAGTTCGTGAAAAAACAGTTATGAGTGAAGAGCAGATTCAAGATTGTCTTGATAAATTGGTTGCCGCTAAACGGTATCAGGCAGCTTGCTATCTTGCTCTTGCTGTGAACTGTGGCGCAAGAAAGGCAGAACTAGTCCAATTTAAGGCAGATTGGTTTACTGATAAAGATATTGTTTATGGCTGTATGTATAAGACACCAGAACAAATTCGTACTAAGGGTCGTGGTAAACAAGGTAAATTACTTAACAAGTTTACATTTATTAAACAGTTTAAGCCATACTATGACCTTTGGATGAAATATCGTAAAGAAAATAATATTGAAAGCGAATGGTTGTTTATCGTGAAGAACGATGACGGTACTTATCGTCAGGCAACTATTTCAACGGCAGATAGTATTTGTAGAACTATTTCAAGTTTTATGGGTGTTGATTTCTATAGTCACTGCTGTAGGCATAGATATGTCACCATGATGAAGGAAGCAAAACTACCTAATGATGTTGTTGTAGCATTGGTGGGCTGGTCGGGAGACCTCACATCTACTTATTGCGACTTGGATGTTGCAGACTCTTTGGGTGATTATTTTGATGAAAATGGTATTAAACAAGATATCAAAACTGGTAGCCTGAGCGATATTTAAGGATTAAAGGAGTTGAAATTATGACACTAAAGACTGTTATTGATAAGCTAAAGCAGCTTCAAAACAAGTTAATTGACAAAGAGGCTCTTGATAGTTGGCTCTTTGAGAATATCAATATTACTAATTATATTTCTATTGGTAATAAGTACGCTTATATCCATAAGATTAATGAAATTTTCTCAGAAGAAATTGCTGAGATTCTAAACAATAAACTAGATATTGAACTTGTATTTATGCGTTATGATATGCACGTCTTGTTTGACATTCTTCTTAAATATACCGATATTGAAGTAGCAAAGGAGGATAAGTCTCCTGAGTATTATGATATTATGGTCGAAACTGAATTTGACTGTTATCTAAAACTAGCTATTGGTAATGATTGTGTTAAATTTATGGATGCTTTTGAAAAGTCTTCTGGCATCAATGAAATTAACACTATGAATATTATTAAGGGTGCTATTGATAACAACATTACTCAGGACAAGATTGATGCCCTTGATAAGGTATTTAAGAAACTAAACACTAAGAAGAATAAAGCCTTCCTAGAAGATGTAATGGCATATTCCAACCCTGCCGTTAAGGAACTAATGGACGGTATGCGTAAGTCTGCTATGGAAGAAGCAGATAAGAAATTAAAGGAGAAATATAGTAAGCCGGACGGTGATTCAAATGGCAAAACAAACAGTTGATAATAGGAAACTGCAAGATGCGATTGGCGTAAAAATAAAAAGAATCCAAAATGGTTTTTATGAATCCTACGAAAGAGAAGCTAGAAATATTTTAATGGCTATCGCTCAAGAAGGGGTAAAAAAAATTAAGGAATATATAAAAAAGTATTTTTACGATGATACTTCTGAATCTCCTTATTATGAGAGATTAGCAGAACAAGGCGGGTTTCTGGCAACTATTAGTTATACTATCATTGACAAACATGGTACACCAAATCAAATTAGAATTTACTGCGATTGGGACAAACTCAAACGTGTCATTCGTCCATATAGCCCCGGTCAAACTCCACAATTTGATGCTCACAACGGTTTCGATAATAAGAAATTTACAGAGGGATTGTACGACTACATAATGGATGGCACTTGGAACTCTCCTTATGGTAATCCAAGAACAACTGGAATTGGTGAGGGTGTTAATAAGGAACTTTCCCAACTTCTTACTGGTAGAGCAAGACAAGAGATTGCGGCTTATATGAAGAAATACTTCAAAGATACTACTATCAAACACCGTGTTGCTGGTGGCCTTTCTGTTAGCAGAGATACAAAGAGACATAAGAAATAAGGAGGTGGGTAAATGGCACAATCTCAAAGTGATATTTTTGATTTTCTAATCAATCCGCAGTTTGATACATCCTCAATTGACGACTCGGCAAAAACTCTTGAAAAGAAAATGAAAGAAGTTGCTGGTAATATATCAAATGAACTTATAAAAGCATTTGGTAGTTTGCCGAAGGGATTACAAGGCTCTGATTTTGAACAAGTAACAAAATATGTTGAATCGCTTGGTGGCAGTATTAAAAGAAATGGTAGTGTTTTTGTGTCTACATTTAAGGATGCTGCTGGCAATGTAGTAACACTAAAACAAAATGTATCAGAAGCCTATGATGTTCTTGAAAAATATTGGGCTGGTAATAAAGCAAATCAGAAAATCATTCAAAATTTAAGAGACACTAGTACAACCTATACAGGTTCTCAACAAATACAAGAACAGCAACAATTAGAACAACAGATTATTAAATCTTTGCAAGAGCGATATAGCTTAGAGGGTAAAATATCAGATGCAAAAGCAAGCGGAAACAAGATTACAGAAACTTATTATACGCAACTAAGAAATATTGCTGTTACAGAAGAACAACAATTAGAATCACAATATAAAGGTTCTCAAACACGAATAAATTCCGTAAAACAGCAGTTGTCTCTTGAACAACAACTGCGACAACAAAAGGCACAATCTACTGCGGAAGAAAATAAAGCTGTTGAGGCCATAAAACAATACGCGAAACAGTATCAAACTGTCAAGCAATTAGAGAGCAAAGGTCAACAAAATACTCAAGCTTATACTGATGCTAAAAATGCTTTACAGCAGTTAACAAATACCCTAACAACGTATGGTGTTCAAGTTGTAACAAGTTCCGATGGTACAACAAAACTTGTAACACAACAAAATTCAATGGCTGACAGTTCCAATAAAGTTAAAGCAGCGTTGGACAATGCCAATGACAGTTTAGTAAAAACTGATACTGCACAAAATTCCCTATCACAATCTATTCAGTCTAATGTAGAGAACTTTATTAAATATCAGGTGGCTATGGAAGCCATCAACAAAATTACTAGCGAATTTACATCTGCAATTTATGATATGAACGAAGCCATGACACAGGTTCGTATGGTTACAATGGGTAGCTATGAAGATACTGTGGCATTGGCTGATAGTTATACTAAATTGGCAAAGCAACTTGGCACTACTACGACCACAGTTGCAGAGGGTGCAGATGCTTGGCTTAAATGTCTAGGTCAAGTAAAATCTCTCTAATTGCTGGAAAGTCCTTAGAGCTTTGATAACCAAGTTATTATAGTGATATAATAATGGCTGAACTAATCATTCAGGTGTGGTAAAATAATCGAAGATTGGATAATCAGCAGCCAAGATTCTTAAATATTTATAATAAAGCTATTGAAATATTTTAATAGATATAATATAATATTTAAGAGTAAGGTTCATCGACTAATTGTAAGGGCAAGCGCTCTGAAACGGGAGATACCTTTATGGTAAAGATATAGTCAGAACTTATGTAGAAATACATAGAAAATCTTTTCTTGTTGAATTTTAATTCTATTTATCAGGAGGTGAAATAATGGTTAATGTTGAAAATCAAATTATAAAAATTCGTGTAATTAATTTTACAGAAGAACATTTTAATAAACTTGGCTACCATGTTAAAAATGGAGACACTATCTGTATCCCTGCAAAAGATTTACCAAACGGCTCAGGCACAAAAATTGATGTACAATGCTCATATTGCGGCAAGATATTTAAAAAAGCTTGGAGAAAATATTTCGAAACTAAAGATAGCATTTGTTGTGAAGAATGCAAAGAAACCAAAATGATGGAGACAAACTTCAAAAAGTATGGCGATGTATGCTCTTTAAAGAATCCAAAAGTAAACGCAAAAAGAAAAGCCACTTGGGACGAAAGGTACGGAGAGGGCAATAATCCTTTAACATCCAAAGAAGTAAGGGAAAAGGCTTACAATACTATGCTCGATAGATACGGAGTTTGTCATAAGAGTGTTAATACAAGCAAATCCCAAAAATATCTATGTAATTTATATAACGGATTACTCAATTACAATATATCTGGATATATAGTTGACATTTTATTAAAAGACAACATTGTAATGGAATATGATGGGACAGGACATCGTATGTCTGTTAAAATGGGGCAAATAACCAATGAAGAATTTGACAAAAAAGAATCTATTAGAGATAAAGAGATTATAAATTCTGGATATAAAATTGTGCGGATATCTTACATGAATAAACTCGATTCTCTTCCTAATGATAAGGTTTTGCTTGGTATTTTGGAAAGAGCGTATTTATATTTTAACTCCGGTAACAATATTTATTCATATAATTTGAAGACAAGAAAAGAATCTTTTAGCAAGTAACGACTACTAAGAGTAACAAATTGAAGACAGGGTTATAATGCTCAAGAAGCAATGGAGATGCTAAAACAGTCAACTACGTTGGCTGTTGTTGGTCAATTGGACGCAAGCGAGGCGACTGACCAACTCACTGCTTGATTTTAGGCAGGGTATATAGTGATATATACAATAATTTATTTCTTTAATTGACGGGAAACTCCTTAGAGCTTTAACAACTAAACCATCATAGAAATATAGATGGCGGTGAGAATAATTACCTCAGTATAGTAAAATAGTTAAAGATTGGATAATCCGCAGCCAAGATTCTTAAATATTTATTAAAACTCTTTACTATCAAAATAATTTATGATACAATATTTAAGGATAAGGTTCAACGACTATTCCGTGGCATTCAAAAGATGCAATAGAAGTAGGGCGCAAATCGTTAAGCGTAGGTGAAATCCCTTTAAATCGAAATAGGAAACTCTTCTTTATGAAGATGAAGATATAGTCTATTCTCGCATGAAAGTGCGAGTGTTATTTATAGAGTTATGTATATCTAAGGTGGTGTTTTGTATATTAGTTTCTAAAATGGTATCAATTTTATGTACTGGTTCTAATGTCAAAAGATACAAAAGATTAGGATATGACGCTAAAATAAATGAGTATATTCAAGTAAATATTTCTGATGTATCAAGATGGGCAAGATGTAGTGTTAATGTAGTATGTGATTATTGCGGCGCAAATTACACTGTCGCATATTATTCTTATGTAACACACAGAAAAAATTATCCAAAAGATTGTTGCAGTAACCAAGATTGTATCAATCAGAAGAGAAAAGAATCTGTTATGTTTAAGTATGGAAAAGAATATGTCTCTCAATTAGATTTTGTGCGAGAAAAAGTGGTTGCAACAAATCTTGAAAAATATGGAAGCGTATGTGGGTTACAGTCAGACGAAGTACACAAGAAAACGCTTGAAACAATGCAGAAAAAATATGGTTGTAATCATCCAATGCACTCGGAACAAATAAAGAATAAGATTAAAAATACTTGTTTAGAAAAATATGGCGTTAAGAATCCGTTATTGAAAGAAGAAATTATGCAAAAGGCAAAAGCAACAACTCTTGAAAGATATGGGACTGAATATCCAATGCAAAATGAAGAAATCAGAAATCGTGCCTTAAAAACAAGAGATGAAAGATATGGCATTAATGGAGTAATGACTTCTTCTGAACAAATTTATTTATGGAAGTTATATGGCGGTGAAATAAATGCTCCAATGTTCGGATATTTAGCGGATATTTTGTTTGAAGACGAACATATTTATATCGAGTATTCTGGTTCTGGGCATAATATTCGTGTAACATACAACAAAATGACGCAAGAAGAATTTGATGAACACGAAGAGTTGAGAAGAAAGGTCTTTCTTGATAATGGCTATAAAGAATTTGAAATAATTTCAAAGACAGACAAACTTCCAAATGATAATTATTTATATAAAATTAAGAATGAAGCATTTACAAAGCTAAAAGAATCAAATTGTGTCTATTATGGAATAAATATTGACACAGGAGAAAAATTCTATAAATAACAACGACAGAGTAACGAACTGCCGTCAATATAAAGATTACAAAATCTTATAATGTAGCTGTAGATGATACAAGCAAAATCGTAGATAAACTTGTGCAAGTAGACCTTTCCTACGCTGCCAGCACAGGCGAAATCTCTACGGCATTACAGAAAGTTGCTAGTTCTGCTGGACAAGCAGGGGTAGGGCTTGATAAACTAATTGGTCTAATTACTATTTCTGAGGAAAAGACTCGACAAGCACCAGAAGTTATTGGGTCTGCTTGGCAGAGTATCATCTCGCGTATATCAAAAATCACGGCAAAAGTAGATTTGGATGACCTCGTTGATGAGCAAGGTATAACCCACACAATCAATGATGCAGATAAAGTTCTATCCAAATACGGAATTACCCTAGTTGATACAAACGGTAAAATGCGCGAAATTGGTACTGTTCTTGATGAAATCGGTGCAAAATGGAATAACATGAGCACTCTTGAACAGAACCAGTTGGCTTATGTAGTAGCCGGTTCGATAAGTGCTGGCGTAAAACGTACTTAATTGACGGGGAACCCCTTTAGAGTCTTGACAACTAAGTTATTATAGTGATATAATAATGGTTGGAAGTAATCAATCCAAGTATAGTAAAATAGTCAAGAATTGGGCAATCCGCAACCAAGCAACTATGAAAATAGTTGAAGGCTCAACGACTATCCAGTTAGCGTTAAATTAACGCAATAGGAGTAGGGCGCAATTCGCTACTGCGTGGGTGAAAACCCCTTAAATCGAAATGGTACGGCATATCATAGATATGCAAGATATAGTCTATTCTCATGTAAAAGCGTGAGCATTTTTATGTTATATTGAGGTTATAAATGGGAAAAGTAATCAAATGGACAGACGAAGAAATTCAATTATTAAAAGAGCATTATCCTAATGATTCATGGGATAATATTTTATCTTTTATTCATAGAGAAAAAGGAAATATTATTACCAAAGCAAGTAAACTTGGAATCGTAAGGAATAGTCCAAATAAAAAGATTGAATGGTCTGACGAAGAGGTTGAAATTCTTAGAGGTGTTTATCTAACAACAAGGCTAGAAGACATTCCGAGATTGCATTTACCAAATAAATCCAAAGATGCCATTATTAGAAAAATGGGAGAACTAAGGTTGCTAAAATCAAAACCTTGGACACAAGAAGAAATAGAGAAATTTATCAAATTATATCCAAACACAGACAATAAAGAACTTTGTAAAATATTTGGAAGAACAAAGAATGCCATAATCAACGAATCTCAAAAACTTAATTTATATAAAAGCAATAGATTCACAGAAAAAGATATTGCTTTTATAAGAAACAACTATCTTAAAATGTCAGATTTTGAAATCGGAGAAATTCTCGGCCATCATTGGAGAGTCGTAAAGGATAAGCGTTTGTCTTACGGATGGAAACATTCTGAACCAATCTTAGGACAAGGATATAAAAGTATTGCTGAATTTTGTCGTAAAAGCACACCCGGTTGGAGAAACGAGAGTATTGCATATTGTAATCATAAATGTGTAATCACAGGAGAAGAATTTGACGACGTTCATCATCTTTATTCTGCGAATCTTATTATAAAAGAAGTCGCAGACATTATTCCTCTTGAACCAAACGCTTCTCCCGAAATGTATGACGAGGAATATCTTGGAGAGATTCTTGACTTATTTGATAAGAAACAGCGAGAGTATGGACACGGGGTTTGTTTGACAAAAGAAATTCATACAATGTTTCATAAAGAATATGGATTCGGAAATAATACAAAAGAACAGTTTCTTGATTTCGTAGATAAACATAGTTTTAAATTATTAGTCGATATAACATAATATACAAAGATAGCAACTTTGTGAAATAAATAACAAAACAAGACAGAGAAACGTATTTATTGCGGCTATGGAAGACTACAACCGTGTCCTAGAAGCGACTAGTGTTGCAGAAAATGCAAACGGTGTTGCTGCTGAAAAGATGACGGTTTACAACGAATCTCTTGAAGCTGCACAAAATAGATTAACCGCAAGTGTTCAACAATTTGCACAGGATTCTAACCTTGATAGAACCCTTGCATTAGCATACGATGGTTTGTCCAAAGTCGTAGAAATTCTAAATATTCTACTAAATAAAATTCCAGTTTTAAGTCCACTAATTAAGGCTGTGGGTGTTGCTCTTGCAGCTGCATTTGGCGCAAAAATGATAAGCAATATTGGAGTTGTTAATAGTGCTATAGCTAATATTGGAACAGCGGCTTCTTCTGTGGCTGGTATTCTAACAACAACCGCTGTTACAATCGGTTCTTTTGCTGTCCCTGTATGGGGTGTTGTTGCAGCGGTAACTGCTATTGCTGGTGCTATAGGTTTAGTAGTACAAGCGTCAAAAGATAACACACCAGAAGCAAAGATTGAAAGACTCAATCAAGAACTAGAAAACGGACAAGGGAATCTAAAAGATACACAAAGTCAAATCTCTGAAATTGATAAAAAGATTAAAGAGATAGATGATAAGGGAACATTGACACTCGCTGATGAACAGGAAAAAACAAGACTAGAGGAGCAGCGAGATGTCTTAGAGCAGATTTTACAATATCAAAAAGATATTAACGAAGAAAAACTAAAAGAAATCAAAGAAGAAGTTAGCACACAGATGGGTGAAAAATATACATCTGGTACAATTGATTCTGATACTGCCTACGAAAGCAAAAAGGGGACGCGCTCTGGCGTTGGCAGTTCCTATGCGGCTTCGTCTGGTACAGCAACAAAATATTATAATGCAGAAAATGCTAGTATTTCTGAGCTTTTAGCCAATATTCGTTTATTAAACGAAGAACAACAGAGACTAGCAAACACAGAAGGGAATCACTCTCAAGAATTATCGGAGAATAATAAGCTAATTCAAGAGAATATAAACCAATTGAAGCAAAGAGCAACTTCAATTGGAGAAGATATTTCAAAAATGCAAGAGCTTGGGTTGACCGATACACAGGCTTACAAAGATGCTGTATCTCAATGGAATCAGCTTCAATCATATTTAGACCCGTCTAATTTTGAAAAGATTTCCCTTGAAAGTCTTATTGACACCAGTGGATTAGAACAAAAAGTTCAAAAGGCGGCACAAGACACAAGTGACGCTGGAAAAGAAGCCGCAAAAGGTTACGCAGAGAAATTTGCACAACAAATCCTAAGCGATGACTCCATGAAACAAGCGTGGGCTACTTCAATGGGGGTTACTGCTGAGTATTTAGAAAATAATACAGACGTTCTAATACAAGAAATTCTTTCTAAATTTCAGCAAATGTATGTAGACATTGGAGAATCCGCTCAAAAAAAAAAAGGGGGGTATGGTTCTGCTTCTCAAGCATTTAGCGATTACTTGAGTGAGGTAGATGCTCTTTCCGAGAAGCAAACTATACTAAATAAAGCACTTGGGGAAATGCAATATAACGGAGAGCTTACAAGCGACACCGTTAGAGAGCTAACAAAAGAATACCCTCAGTTAAGCAATAAAATAGAAATCCATAATGGCAAACTTGTTATAGAAAAACAGTATCTTGAAAGTGTATGGACTACCGCCGTAGAAGCAAGTAGAGCAAAGCGGCAAGCACAAATCAATGATACGAAAACCACAATAGAAAATATACAGAGCCGGATTCAAGCCTACATGGGCGAAATAGAAGTTCTGCAACAGATGGCGGCTGCTGGCGACAAAAGTGCTGGCAGGGTAGCAGAATTGCGAGGGGTATTAGACGACCCAAATATCGACAAAAATAGCGCTAAATATATAAATGCTTCTCGTGAGTTCGGTAGATATATGACCGAGCAAAACACAGAACTTTATAAATATAGCGACGCATTACAAAAAGCAAAAGAAATTTATAACAACCTTGGCGACATTCCCGGTTTAACAGCGACAAAACCAAAAGGATACAAATCTGGCTCTTCTGGGAAATCTGCCGCTGACAAAGCTGCAAAAGAATTTGAAAGTGCAATTAAAGAAAAAGTTCAAAACCTAAAGAGTATTGTACAGTTGTATTCTGAGAATGCTAACTGGGATGACCCAACTGTTATCAAAGAGTTCCAAGACAGATACGACAAAATCTTAAATGAAGTCATAAACGACCCAAAAGCCAGAAAAGTTCTAGCTGATGCGTTTAATCTTGATATAAGCAATATGCCAGTTGAACAACAAATTCGAGAGCTAACAACTCTATGGCAAAAACAAGCTGGCACAATTCAAGAATCGTACCAAAAACTTCTAAAGAATCTAGCTAAAGAAGATTTGAGTTCTGCTAAAGCTGTTATAGAAAAATATAAAGATGGTATTTATGGCGCTTGGAGCTCTGACGAAGCACTGAATGCAGCAAAAGCGGATTATCAAAAGTTTATTGACAAAATCACAAATGACGCAGATTACAGAGCTGCTATGGCAGAAGCGTTAAACCTTGGTGATATTAGTGGAGAGTCAGTAGAGAAACAAATAGAGGCTGTTGTAAACGCCTTACTAAAGTCTACCGGTAAACTTGACGACGCCCAACAAGACCTATATGATGAAGCATCTAAGAATATCAAAGCATTACAAGATGAAATCGAGGACATGATTGATACAGCAATCGACCTACTTGAAAAGGCTGGCGATTTTCTGTTTGATATGTTAGGTAAGATTTCTGACAGATATGATGCTCAGATTGACAACCTTGATAAGATTTCTGACGAACTTGATGACCAAAAAGATGCTTTTGAAGACAAAATTGACCAGCAAAAAGAACTCCTAAAACTTCAAAAAGAAGAGATGGATAACGCTGACGAGCTTGCTGAAAAGAATAAGTCTATTGCAGACATTGATGCCCAATTGATGGAACTGCAATATGACGATTCAGCAGAAGCACAAGCCAAACGTTTGAAACTTCTTGATGAAAGAGCAGAAAAAGAAAAAGACCTTGCTGATTGGCAAAAGGATAACGATTATAACGCAAAGATTGATGCTCTTGATAAAGAAAAATCAGAATATGAAAAAGCAATTGAAGCAGAAAAGAAAGCTATAGAAGCACAAAAACAAACTTTGCAAGATGCTCAGAAACAATTTGAAACTACTCTAGGGAACATCAAAAATGGTTTTGACACATTTATTAAAATTCTTAGTAGTGATTTAGTTAAAAATCTAATCAGTAAAGCTCTAATTGGAACCGGTCAAGATACAGTGACAGATTTACTTACTGGGTATAATAAGATATTCGGTTCCGGCATAGACACAGATGTGACGGGGACTATTAAAGCCGGATATAAGAGCATTAGTGATATTGGCGGTAAACTATCAGGAGATATATTATCTTCAGAAGATGGTATATTAGGTGGAGTAAAGAAAATTGGTAACGCAATTACTGATTTGTTTAAAAATTTCGCAAAGAGTACAGGTAATGCTATTAGTGTCTCTAAAAAGGGTGCTAATGGTCTTGTCAGTACATCCATAAAGGGAATCAAGTCAATATTCAATGCAAGTGATAGTTCTGTAGCAAAAATTGCCACAAACGGTGTTTCCTCTATGAATATTTTTGGAAGCTCTGGGCAAGGAATTATTTCTAGTTTAGGCGATTTTGCGGTTAAGGCGTTGCAGAGTGTTGGGAATACAACTGGTGGAATTGTACAGACTGTATTCAATGGCATCTCTCAGATGGTTGGTGGTCTAGGAAAAGGTATTGGTCAAATCGGAAATGCGATAGGAGGTATTTTCGGTAGCATTGGAGGAAGCGTTGCTCTTTCTGGTGTTCCAACAATGACCGCCGCTAATACTGCTGGGCTTACGGGTTTGTCTGGTCTTGCCGCAAACTCTGGTATTGCTGCCGGTGCAGCTGGAACTTCCGGTGCGGGCGTTGCTGCTGGGGCTGGTCTAGCTGGACTTGGTGGGATTGCTTTAGGTGGGGCGGTAGCTCTAGGAATAGGTTCTGGCGTAAGTAGTTGGGTTAACAACATCAGACTATGGAAAGATAAGAATAAGTCAACCGGAGAAAAGATATGGGGAACTCTTGGAAATTTGGCGTTAATGCTTTCTCCTATTGGTGGTATAATATCTATCGGCAAAGCATTGTTTGGCAAACACCACACCGGTTCTGATTATGTAAAGAAACAGAATCCGATGCTTGACAAGATGCTGGGACTTGGAAATGATGAGACTGTATCTATTCTAAAGGTCGGCGAAGCAGTTGTGCCAACATGGGCAAATAATGCCTCTAGTTCTGCTTCTAATAATAGATTCACAGGTAGTCCGTTTGGGAACGCTGTAGATTCTGCTGTTAAATCTGCAAGAGCAAGCAGTAGAGTATCGCAAGGTTCTGGTGAGCAATCTATTAGCATTTCAATCCCAATCAACATTCAAGGTGACGCAGATGCTTCTACTGTGAAAGCCCTAAAAGAAGTTCGCAAAAACATTGTAAACGATGTTATGAAAACAATCAATAACCAAACCAGAATTGGTGGGTACAAAAATATAAAAGCAGCGACAGTATAATTATTTATTAAATTATGCCGATACTATTAGGCGTGCTTAATAAGTCGGCTTTATATGAAAGGAGTGATATTTATGCCGATGGGATATCCTTTTATTTTTAACGGCATTCAAAGCGAAGCATATAATGTCTCTTTGGTATTTATAGATAACTCTTATACTAACAGAACATCGGGTGGAGACAAAAGCCTAGAAACAGCTTCTATTCGGAGAAATCCAAAAAAACAATATCTTGATACAAGTTATGAAGATGTTTTACAATTCGATATTGAAATAGTATTTGATAACCCTGTTGATATATATGAACTGACAAATCTAAAAAATTGGTTGTCTGCTCCTGTTAGTTATGAACAGCTTCAAATCTGTGCAGAACATTTTGAGCGCTACTATTATAATTGTATTATTCATGTAAATGAAGACCTTATTTACGGGGCTGGCTATCAAGGTGTTTCAGCAACAGTAGAATGCGACTCTCCGTATGCTTATGAATTTGAGCGTGTAGAGAAATATACTTTAGATTCTGATGTAACAAAAACTGATACCTTTGTTTTTGAAAATTATTCTGACGACTTTGAACTTATGAAACCGGTTCTTAAATTTCACATGGGCAAAGACGGTAACTTTAGCATAAATGTAAAACATTATAGCGATGGTAAATATATGGTTGTTAAAGACGGAACCATTTTGTTAAATAACGAGACGTATAATAAGTGTACGGCATATTGCAGACTAAACGGCGTTCCTGTATCTTATATTGAAAAAGCTGTTGATTATAATGTTACCACAAACTTTTCCCATTTGTCCTCTGATGACACTGTTGTTATAGACAACGAATTGTTGATAATTACTTTGAATGATACAGTAACAGAAGATATTTTTTCTAAATTTAACAAGAAATTTTTTAAGATTCCACGAGGAATGAATGTTATATCTGTATATGGCGCAGCTGATTATATGTATATTATGTATCAAAACGCTAAACGGTTAGGGGGGAGTTACTATTAATTTCAATTTTGACTTAAATAAAAGATATGAATACCCTACTATAGAACTATGTAATCCAAACAAAACAGTAATAGGCATTGTGGCTGGTATTTCTGAGCTAGTAGTATCTCCTAAATGGGGTTCTTGTTCAGAGTTAAGTTTTACAGTCTATAAAGAATACAATGGAGAGCAAAATCCATGCTATGAAAAATTGCGTAAATCAAGGCTAATTCATGTTGATGGGTTCGGTTATTTTACTATCTCGGAAGACGAAGAAAGTTTTGAAAATAAAGTCCCATCTAAGTCTATCTCTGCATATTCGGCGGAATACTTATTAAACAACAAGGGTATAAACTTAACTTTTATTACAACCGCTGGTGATATCAATAGTACCGATAGTACAACTATTGTTACCAGTAATTACTTCTTTTACAAAGAATCTCAACCAGAAAAATCTCTATTGCATCAACTAATTAAAGCAGCGCCACAATGGTCTATTGGCTATGTCAGTCCGTCTCTGTATAATAAGTCGCGTTCATTTAGTGAGACTGATAAGGGATTATATGGTTTTCTAACGAACGAAGTGTCACAGTCATACGAAGCTCTATTTGTATTCGATAACGAGGATTATGTTATAAACGCATACGATACAACAGAAGTTATTAAAAATACCAATATTGTTTTATCTTTTGATAACTTATTAAAAAACGCAACTATCACAGAGATGTCAGATGACATTTATACGGTTATCAATGTATCCGGAGCGGAGAACTTGACAATTGCGAAAATTAATCCAAATGGAACAAAAAAATTGTTTTGCCTTGATTATTACACAGGCGTTCTTGATAAAACTGCAACAAACTATTATGAGAATTATAACGAATGGATTACTGATAATGCATTAAAGAGAAAAGTGCTTGAATGGGAGAAGGCAAATAAAGAAGCTATTTATGATAAAAGTGAAGGTTCATACGGAAACTGGACTGCTTTGCAAAAGAAATTTAATCTACTACTCCTAACACAACAAGCCGCAGTAAACCAAATGCAAGCATATTGTGACGCCGCTCAACAAAATATGTCTCTATACACAGACTATTCAGAAGTCGATAAAATACCGGTGTATGCAGAAAAGAAAATCATTTTTGATATTATTACCGTTCAAAAAGGCTGGATAGAATACGGTCAAGCCAAAAAAGAAGGGTGGACTATCTCAGGGGAACTCAAGGATTATCTTGGTTCATACACAACAGATAGTAACCTAAATGTTACGAAATATGCTTATTGGAAGAATTACGCTCAAGCACTTGAATCTAACATAGAAATATTAAAAAATGGTGGCACATTGTATTCTTGCAGGGCAGAAGATTTTTCTGTAGAAGGTTCAATAAACCCTGATTATAATAAGTCTTCAAGTGCAGAAATTATAGCGACGGGCGATGGTATATCTCCAAATGTTATAGACCACAATATAACACCTTCTGGTGTATATTCAAAATATTCCGTCAACGCATTAACCAAAGAAATAGAGAATATCCAAACCGAAAGAGATAACCTTGTTAAACAATATTCTTATGAAACAAATTTTACGAATGAAGAAAAACTAGCTCTTGACCCATTCCTTATTGAAGGTAGTTTTTCTGACGATACGTTTATCGTAACAGATAGTATGCAGACAAAAGATTACTCTAATAGCTCTACGAAAATAGAGGTCATTGATGCTAACGGAGAAATGGTTGTAAAAACCGTTGGTGAACTAAAACAAGACGATACCATAATGGACGATATTTATGTCGCTGGACAACTTGTTGACGCTGGCTATGAAAAACTAAAGGTAGTCAGTCAACCAACCTTCTCTTTTGAATTAGAGAGTGCTAATTTTTTGTTTATCGAGAAATTTAAGCCATTTATTGACCAACTAATGTCTATCGAAAAGAATAAGGGAACATTATTTGGTTCTATCTTAAATGTTCAGCTCGAAGATAATAACTGGGTTTATCCATACTTACAAGAAATGGAAATTGAATATGATAGCCCAGATAGTTTTTCAATGACATTTGGTAACAGATTTAGATTGTCTAACGATACCTATACATTCAGTGAATTGCATAATGAGACCACAAGTGCAGTATCAAATGTCGGTTCTCTTCTTTCTGCCGTATCTCAGCCTGTTACAAATGGTACTATTGACGCAGTTACAGAGTATACTAAAAAATCCCTAATTGCGGCAAATCAATCTATTAAGTCCACAACTGATAACGACTTTATCTTTGGCAGTTATGGCATCAAGGGAAGAAAGAAATCTGTCGAAGATGGCAACATTAATGGGTTTAGCCCTGAACAACTTTGGATAACAAATAACAAGATTTGTTTCACGGATGACGGATGGGCTACTACAAAAGCTATTTTTGGTAAAATTAAAAACTTTGAAGACGGCAAAGATTCTTGGGGTTTAATCGCAGATAGTATTGTTGGCAAACTCATAATGGGTAATAATCTAGTTATCTCTAATAGCGCCAATACTTTTACAGTTAATGAAAACGGTCTCAATATAACAAACGGAGATACTACAATAGCTATTGACCCAAACAGCGAACACGCTTTTGCAATTAGTAGAAAAGCTGCAAATGGTAATGTTGAAGTTCTTACGGTTGACAACAAAGGCGCACTTGAAATAAATGGAGGAAAGTTTATTATTGGTGATGGAGCATCATTAGGATATACTATAGACGGTCTAAATGGAACAATGACTTCTATTAAAACAAATGACGAAGGGAAGCCGCTGTTCCGTCTAAATGCAGATGGCACTATGGAGACTGCTGGTATTACAATCGGTGGCGAAGCTGTTACACCGAAAGTTGATATAGAGATTTCTGGTAATAATGGCGTTGTTAGCGATTCTGGCGATGTTCCCCCTGATGCTCCTTGGGCTTGGCTGACATGGGTATTTAATATCTTTAAGAGTCCATACGCTAAATTATTAGACTGGGTTGGTAGAACAGATAATGATGGATGGAGAAAAATTTGGGGATATTATTCTGTTAGAGACTTGGCTGGAGGCGGCAGAATGGCAACCGATTTGGCGCAGGTTTTCGCAAGTCTTACGTGGGTGACAGATAACTATTACGATAAAGAATATATAAATAAAAACGTTCCAACAAAAAATTATAGTGAGTTTACTTATTATAAAACTTGGTCTGATACCGAAAAATACTTACAAGATAATTATTATACTAAATCGGACGTGTTAAACAAGTTTGAGATTCAAGATAGCGACACTCTTACTTGGAAGACTATTACAATAGACAAACAGACCTATACTGTTTTGACTAAGACATAAGGAATAAAAGGAGTAAATCATGGAAAAAGAAAATCTAATTTCTCTAGCAGAGAAAATCAAGCAAGCACTAAACGCTGTATCTGTATCTGGATATGGCAATCTAAAAACACTTTCTAATTGCATTGATGCACTAACAGAACTAGAAAAAAATATCAACACCTATGAACAGGATGTTCAAAAAATGCTTGAAAAACAAATTAAAGACTTTACAGCGTCTGTTTTACCTGCTGAAATGCAAGAGGTAGACGGTGTCGTTCCTGTAGACCCAAGTAAACCAAAACCACAACGTATTGAAAAAGAGGTGGATAATAGTGGAGAGAATTGAATCTAAACAATTCAGAGACTATTCACAACAAATTGATGATATTACATTTTTTCAAGGCGATACAATCACTATTCCATTTCAATTTATTGATTTTGATGGTGATGTCGTAACTCTAAGAAAGACACCGAAGAGTCAGACTTATGTTAAATGGCTTTTATGTCCATTTGGTCAATATCAAAACCCTCTAATTGAGCTTAAATCAGACTCTGTAAATTCTCCTAGTGGAGACGTTTATATTGATGATGAAACAAATATCGTTTATGTACATATTGATGATTCCAAAACTCAAAAACTAATTCATGGTAAATATGTGCAACAGATAATTCTACATTATGACTTTGAAAACGGCAATCCTCCAAAAGAGTTTAGACGTGCGCAAGGATTTGTAATTTTCAATGAAAAAATTCGTGATTATGAATAAAGGAGGTATCTTATGGTATCAAAAGCCTTTGCGAATAAAATTAACGCAGAAATCTTTGGTGGACAAAATTATACTCCACCTACTGTTTGGTATTTTGGTCTTTCTATGAAACCAATCACAGATGGCGTAATTCCGTCTGGTGGAGAACCTACAAACGCAGGGTATGAACGCGCTAGAATCACTAATGACCAAAATAACTTTACAACTCCGACTTATAATTCAACCTATCCACTAAGTTTTGTATCTAACAAAGTTGCAATCACTATGTCTGAAATTACAGGTGGAAACCAAATTACGGTTCCATATTTCTTTCTTTCTAGTGAAGAGACCGGAACCTCATGTGAAGTTTGGGGAAACTTTGCAAACGCCCGCGTCCTAACTGTCGACTCTCAGTTAATCATTAAAGCCGGTGGAGCTATTTTCGCCCTAGAAAATGCTTAACATTTTTGGAGGTGTTGTAATTGTTACCTCCTATTAAAATAAAACTTCCTGATAGGAATCAGGATATGTCCTTGCATCAGCAATCTCCAATAAAAATTAAAATAAAAGAAATAAAGAAAAATACTGCCTCTAATTATCAAATCCCTATCAAAATTAAAATATGCGACAGAGATAAAGACATGGGGCAGTCATACGAAAAACGACAAGCAAAAGTAAGAGAGAAAGACGGAAAAGTTGTTATCAAGTATAAAGAAGATATTTTGGAAACAGACGAAATACTAGAATATTTATCTAATGACTACATTAAGCCAATTAGGATAAAGCTATCTACTATTGACCTTGTTTATACTTGGCTATATGAACTTCTATTTAGATTTAATTTTATGGCTAGAATAGAAGCTCACATGGCTATTGTTATAATGTATGGCAAATTCGTCACAAGATTGTTATTCTTTGATAAGATATTTGAAACACTGGTAAAAAATTTTGGTTCTCCAAGGTTTACTCTTGTCTTCAAACATATTATAGCAGAAGCCCTTGATATTTTCAAGGTCGAAGGGCTAAAAATTCTTCTTAAATTTAACCATAAATCTTCTGGTACGGTAAAAATATTACAAAAAGAGATAAATTATGGAACTCTTAAATTTAAGTCACCAGATGTCACAAAGAGTGCTGTATATATAAAAGAAAAACGAACAATTGAAGACCTGACTACCGGAACAATCGAAGACCAATTCTCTAACAACAAAACCGTCTTTGATATTCTCTATAAATATAGAGTTGAACAAGAAGACCCAGACTTTTATGATTAACTTATTGAGAGGTGATTAAATGCCGAAAGAATCTACAAACCTAAAGCTAAAATTATATAATGCTATTACTGACGCAAAAGAGTTTGCGTTGGATTGGTTTAATAATATCTTTGATTACACAAATAGTAACTGGGTTAAGATTGATGACGCTTATAAGGAAATAAAAGATAAATTTGATGAATATCCTACCAAGGACGGTACAGGAGCTACAGGTAATTGGAATATCAATGCAGAAAGCGCAACAAATGATTCTGCTGGTCAACAGATTGATTCTACCTATGTAAAAAAAGTAGAATCTACAGATGATGGTAAACTTATTGTCACTAAAGGCAATGGGGATACTAGTACAGCTGATGTATCCACACCCGCTGGTTATAATTTGGTAAAAACTGTTTCATTTGCCCCATCAGATGATAAGGTTTGGCTACATATTGGCGATATAAAAAATACAGCGGATAATGATGTTATAAGATTTACGATAAAACAAGCTGTTCATGAGATAGTTCCCTCTGAGGATAACCAGAATGTTGCAAAAGTTAATTTGATTTGGTACAAAGAATGTATAATAAGTGATATGATACAAGGAACAGACACAGATTTGTCTTCTACCTATAGATGTAGTTCTATAGGCTATTTCACAACGACATACGCTGTGTCAGGAGCAAGTGCATTGTCATCTGATTTAGACGAACTTAAATCCGCTTCTTTTTTTGTAGTCCCTACGTCTGGCGGTAATAAAACAAGTTGCGCAAGTGTTTGGGCATATATAGAATACACAGAGCCGACCGAACCCAATACCACAGTCTCTATTACAATTTCAACAGAAGTAACAGATAAAAACCTATGGGAGTATGTACTTACATACGAAGCGTCTGCTCCAGAATCCGATGTTGTGATAACCCCATTCACAGACGAACAAATAATTACAGGTAGAGATACTGCATCCGTTTCTAGTGCTGGTATTGTAAAAATTGGCAACAATATCAATGTAGATGGAGACGGGACTATTTCTGTCCCAAAAGCAAGCGCAACTGTACCCGGCGTTGTAAAAATCGGTACTGGAATCAATGTTACTGATGATGGAACTGTCAATGTTGAGTCTACCCCTGCTGGTTATGTTATGACCAAAGAATGGAGTGGGACGGCTCCGACAAGCGGTGAATGTTGGCTAAAAATTGGTTCAATCAACAATCTAGGAGTTAAAGATACAATAGAAATTAGTGTTGCCGTTGGAGCTAAATTATATGGCAGAATCTACCCCTATACATATAACGCCATACTCTCAAAAAGTGTCGATACTCCTACTACGTATGCGGACTGTTCGCTTCTTTCGTATGCAATCGGAGAATCATTGGTTACTGCACCAAATTACTATTTTGCAATAGACCTACACAAGAACAGTTCTACCGGCGACGCGGGCGCAGAAGGTGGCGAAACAACTGATATATATGAAGAAGGAAGTGGTCAGTTGGGAGAAGACGGCACTGTATCTGGCGATGGAACATCCAGCTCCGGAACTGCAACAAGTTCTTATGGCGATATCTTTGTGAATTTATCTAACATTGTTAGCAATGAGACCGTTGATTTTAAGGCGTTTATAACTGTAAAAACCAATAATACCAACAATTTCAGTTATTCACTTGAGCAATTTAACGAAGGTATGTACCAGATATCTCAGAATGCTATATATGACACTAAGCTAATATCCATTACTCAATCTGGTGCCTCAAAGGTAAATGATTTTACATTCAAGGCACAGACATCTGACCCCGGCGCAGGAAGCTCTTTGGCAACCGGTACAATCTTGTTCGTTTATTCGTAAGGAGGTGTTTGAGTCATGGATAAAATTATCCCGAACTATAAGGTCGAGATTAAAAATGCGGATTATTCTTCCATTGAGAGTGCAGTGGATAAACATAATAGCTCTGCTAAACCCGGTGAAAAGTATTGGGGCATTTCCATGGATAATGGATATTACATTGTCTACGAATATGGAGAAGTCCCGGAGCCTACGCCAGAACCAGAACCAGTAGAACCAACCATTGACGAAGTACGTCAGAGCAAGCTAGACGAAATATCGTCTATCTGTGAACAAGTAATATATGGTGGTGTTGATGTCGAGCTGAGTACCGGTAAGAAACATTTTAGTTTAACAGCAAATGACCAAACTAATATTGATAGTGTTTTTAATGCAATTGTATTGGGTGCAACAGAATACCCGTACCATGCCGATGGTGAACCGTGCGAAATGTATAGCGCTTCTGATGTAATGACGCTATATATCGCCGCAAAAGGTTTCGTTACTCAGCAAACAACATACTGTAATGCGTTGCGTCAATGGATTAAACGAGAGGATAAGATTGAAACTATTTCTGCAATTCGGTATGGTGACACGTTACCTTCTGACTTACAGAAAAACGTTGAGAATATTTTGACTGCTGCGAATGCTCAAGTACAAGCGATTGCAAGGAAATTGACAACTGCAATTTCAAACTAAACAGGGGTAATTGAGAGGCGATGAAATTTGAATAGATTAAAAGAAATTTTGAAATGTTTTGTTCTATTTTTAATTGGCGGTGCTCTTTACTGCTGTCTTGAAGTTCTATGGCGCGGATATACCCACTGGACGATGGCCGTTGTGGGTGGTTGCTGCTTTATTGTTATCGGTGGATTAAACAATTATCTACCTTGGGAGATGAAAATCTGGAAACAAGGAATTGTTGGTGCGGTATTCGTTACCGCGATGGAACTTGTTGTTGGCGTTCCTCTCAACCTGTTCATGGGCTTAAATATTTGGGATTACTCTAAAGTCCCTTTTAACTTTCTTGGACAGATTTGTTTGCCGTTTACTGTTCTTTGGTTCTTTCTGTCAATTCTGTGCATTTTTGTTGATGACTGGCTACGTCATATTTTGTTTAAAGAAGAAAAGCCTAAATATTATTGGTAAAGGTGGTGAGAAAAATGAGCGGTTATATTGGAGCTGGTAGCACATCCCATTTAGTGAACAAAATGTATGTTGGGATATCTGGACAGGCAAAAGCCGTTCAGAAAGCGTATATTGGAGTCGCCGGAAAAGCTAAGTTATGGTATCAACTTGGTACACCGGCTGGCGAACTAGCAATTGGTGCTATTGTAAAAGACATATATGGTGATGAGGAATTTATTGTAATTCATAAGGGTAATCCGAACACGTCTATTTACGACTCTAGTTGTGATGGCGTATGGCTGATGCCAAAAAACTGTGTTGCATCATTAAGGTTTAACTCTGTACGCAAAAGAGACATTACAAACTCAGAAGCAATGAATTGGTTAAACTCAACTTTCTATAATGCACTTGCCATAAAAAATTTTGTAAAAACCGTTAAAATACCATATTATGGAACCGGTAACTCACCATCACTTTATACCGGAGCGAATGGTTATAGTACGAAGATTTTTCTGCTTTCTGCCGTAGAGGCAGGGTTTACTAATAGGTATCCATCAGTTTTCGTTGATGATGGTGCAAAATTAGCGTATTTTGACCAAACGAATGATTCAAATTATAAACGTGCCGTAACATTAAATGGTAACGGGGTGGAATGGTGGATGAGAACTCCGAGAAGAGATATAAGCTATTATCAAGAAGACCAAGCTGTAAAACCAAATACTAGTGGTGGATACGGACGAGGATGGGTCAATGAGTATCACGGTATTCGTCCTGCGTTTATTGTTCCGTATGACACAAAACTTAAAATATAACATAAACGAGGTGATTTATTGAAAAATATTGTAGATATCTCATACGCACAAGGCAAAATCGCTGATTCACAATGGAAATATTTCAAGGAAAATTTAACAGGGCTTCTTATTCGTTTTGGATATCGTGGTTATAGAAATGGTGTACTGAAACTAGATAATTGTCTTGCTTATAATATCTTTAAATGTCAGCAATATAATATTCCGTATGGATTATACTTCTTTTCTCAAGCTATCAATAAGCAAGAAGGGATTGAAGAAGCTAATGCTATGATTAACAGTGAATATTATCAAGGCGCTACATTAGGAATTTGGTTCGATTCTGAATTTAGCAACGAAGAGCATGATGGTAGAGCAGACGCAATTTCTGTTAAATCCAGAACAGAAGCCGCAAAAGGCTTCTGTGATACTATTATTGCATCCGGTAAACAAGCTGGTGTATACGCTTCTTCTAGCTGGCTCAAAACTAATTTGGATATGAGCAAGCTACCCTATCCTGTTTGGGTTGCTCATTACGCAAACGACTATTCTTATAAAAAGAATGTCGTACTATGGCAATATTCAAGTTCTAACCCAATGAAAATTCCGGGTTTCAACAGATTAGATTGCGACAAAATTATTGACGAATCTTTCTTTGGTGGTCAGCAAAATATTAAAACCAAAAAAGACTATATTAAACAAATTCAATCTGCTCTCTGTGTAACTACAGATGGCATTGCAGGAAGAAAAACAATTGCAGCGACAATCACTGTTAGCAAAACTAAAAATAACAGACACGCAGTTGTAAAACCATTACAGGAATATCTAAATTATCTTGGATATGATTGCGGTAATGCTGATGGTATTGCTGGTTCTAAATTTGATAGCGCTGTAAGGCGATTCCAAAAAGACCACGGATGTGTAGTTGATGGAGAACTAACAGCACAAAGAAATACTTGGAAAAAACTTTTAACAGTTTAATCAATATATTAAGAGAGACGTATCTTTCGATACGTCTCTCTTTTTTGCGTTTTAAACTTTTAGGTACAGGGATACCAGAAGCCATTTAGCTCAAGCGCAGGAATACCGTAATCTTTTGCTGCTTGATGCTCGATACGACAGCCACGAGCGTTCTCCCAACCGTCCATAAACACAGCAAGGTCTGCTTTTGCAAGAACTTCAAGGGAACGTCCAAGATATACGAGCGACGGAACATCTTCTGCAAAATGGAAGATAGTATCAAGAATCTTAATATCTTCTCCAAGATACTTCTTTAATTCCTTAACGAGTTGTTCACGTTCCCATTCAATCTCTTCGGTTTTCTTGCCGTTCATAGGTTGAGAAATAAAAACATTCATTTTAGACATTATTTCTTCTCCTTATCTTTTGAAATCACATTGATTAACTCAAAAGCGCCATTATAAATTAGCATTGCGTCATCAATCCAATCATTTAGATAAAAGCCAGAAATAATAAAACGAGAACTACCTTTACCATCATTAGAGAGTGCATCAGCTTCACGCTTCAATGAATTTAGAATAAGAATCAGCTGTTCAAGATTAGGCAAATCCATTTGAGTAAGGTAAAATTGCATGTTAAGAAGGATTAGAACACCTGTTGTTTTTAGTGGGTATTTAGTTTCTTTACTGTCAAACATATCTGTTCGACCTCCTTTATTAATATTATATCAAAGTCTCAATCAAAAGTCAAGACTTATTTATTAGAGCTGCCAAGAGCACCAACACCACGTTCAGAATCAATCTTTTGCAATTCCAGAATATTCATCCAAGAGATGTCTACTTCTGGCACATACTCAACAGCAAACTGAGCAATAGCTTTGGACGTGGGAACAAAAATAAAAGGCTCTGCATATCCCTCGTTAACGCCAACCATCTTAACCGTATCTGCATCATTGGATAGTACAATAGGGATGTCATTTCCATTATAGACTGACACAAACCATTCCCCTCGATACCCGGAATCAATCTGACCTGCCATAACAATCATATTTGATTTCGTGTTAGAACCACGCTCTCGAATGGCAATACGATACCTCGACCCGAAAGCACTATATAATCCAGTCGGGATAAGTTTATTAGTATGTGGAGGGATTTCAAAATCATCTTTAATATTGGCGTAAATATCATAACACCCATCTTCACGGCGCTTAGTTGGCAGCTTGATTGATTTGTCGTAACGTGCAAAACGAAGATTGCACTTTGGGAATTTATTATCCATCATATCATTTACATCGTTAAATCCAAAATCATAACTATTGTCCATCTATTATGCTCTCCTTTAGTTTTTATTAAAATCAAACTTCACTTAAACGTAAGTTTGCAATATCGCAATATTCCTGAGAAATATCAAAACCAATATAATATCTATGATTCTTCTTCGCCATCTTGACTGTTGTACCACTCCCACAGAATGGGTCTAGCACAACATCGCCTTCTTGTGACCAAGTGATAATATGGTCTTCTGCCAATTTCTCAGGAAAAACAGCTGGATGTCCAAACGCTTCTTTATCACTGGTAGAATTATATAGACCAACAGAGTATTCCCAAATATTAGAGATAATTTTCATATTTGAAGAATATTTGTATTCGTGTTTAATTTGCTCCCCAGATGCAGATTTATTATATTGTTTTTCTCTGCGATTTTCTAAATATTTCTTTTCTGTCATAATAGGATTGAAAGTTTTAGGCTTTCCTTTTGAAAATACAAACATATACTCAAAACATGGTTGATATCTGTTTGATTTTTGTGGAGTTGGATTTGTCTTTTTATAAATCATTGTATCGTGCAGATTAAAACCAATATCTTTAAAATATAATGCTTGCCTAAATGATGTTCCAGTTTCACTTCCGTTAATTGTAGCGTCATTAACGACCCAAACTACAACACCACCTTTCTTAATTACCCGATAAAGCTGTTTTGCAACATTCTCAAAATCAAAACTATATCCTTTGTAATTTCTTAGATTGTCATACGGTGGTGATGTTACGACCAAATCAATATATTCAGACGGAAGGTTTTGCATAAGCTCGACGCAATCACCACATTTAACGCAATCTAGTTCCATTGTAAAATTCATCCTTCCATTTATTATATTTAACTTGCTTATTTCTTTCGATAAAGTCAAGCAAATCATCAATCTCTTTATTTACAAATTCAAATTTTTCCTCATAAGACATTTCTGCAAACGACTTAGACTTCACTGTTTCTGCTATGTTATGACAATCTAATTCTGTCCCTCCTAACCATACTGAGTTTGATTTATTCTTTTTGGATTTACAAACCGGCGAATAACTCATATATCATACCTAAAAACAAAATTTTAATTACTATTAATATCCAAAAGTTCTTCTAGCGCACTTTCAATAGCTTGTTTATAACCACGCCAATACATTAAACTTTCTGTAGAGAAGCTATGATTCCGTATCATATCGTTTGCAAAAGCAAGTTTTCTTAGCAGATATTCTTTAAATTCCATGCTTACCACGCCTCAATTTTATGAGTACCATTTATACGTCTGCATAAAAGTCCAAACGCCATCGCCAAAACCGAGTTTTTCAAGAGTATCACACATAAGAGTATCCATAGACTCATGTGCAAACTTAACGCTCTTGTATTGACTACGAGCTTTCATTTCTTTATTAAATTCATCAATCATTTCTTGTGGAATATTATACATGACTACTCTCCTTACTTACTATACCAACCAAGTTGTTTCATTTTCTTTAGAATTAGCTTAGTTTCGTATCCAGTTAACCCAACACAAATATTACCCTTAAAATGCTTATCAAACGTGTCCTTATCATAGGATTGAATAATATTGTTTCCATCTGCCTTACGAACAACAGTTAAGACTTGCATATATTTGTCAATGTCATTATAGTGCTCATATACGACTGCCCACTTGTCCTCCCTTACTTTCTTAAAGCCGATTTCTTCTAGTTTCTTATCGGTACTCTTAAACATAATCATTCTCCTTTGTCCTATTAGTATTATACCTCTTAATCTTATCTTCTGTCAAGTGTAAAATTTTACATAAATCAGAATTTTCTTTCTTTATAGGACTCTCGAATATGCCATCGTTTTCAAGTTCTGCAAAATCACCTCTGCTCCCGAGTTCGTTAATCATTTTAACAAAATTTGTCTGAATTGATAGTTTTGCCATTTTCTCAAAAAAATCATCCTCTTTTGAGATTTTCACACAATACTTGTTAAACTCTTCCGCAGAAGCATATAGAAGCATACGACGCATTTCTGTCCAAAATTCTTTTTGCTTTAGTTCACAGGTCTCTATAATATCTATAACGGCATCTGCCATTAAAAGTTTTGATGCTAACTCTGTCATATTAAATCCTTAATATTGAAACCAATTTCCTTGGCTATCCATCATAATTTTCTTTCCACAAAATCTGCAATGAGAACAGGCAGAGCATCCGTTAAATGTCTTTTCTTCAACAGGTTTATGCCAACCAAGAATATCATGATAATACCATGTCATTGCCTTATACGGATGAGCCAGCCATACAATACCAGATAACCAATATAGAAATAAAGTGGCAATAAATATTTCAAAAAATAACATATTATTATACCTCTATGAAAGAAATCTTTTATTCCTTAATGATAGTTTTTAAAATTGTATTGTTAAGTGAGTCTGTCCACATAATAGGGATAAGAGAGTCTGAGGTAAATTCTACTATTTCATCACAATCAGAGAAATACCAATCGCTGCTAAAATAATCGCGCTTAATTTTGTATACTTCAAATTTATTAGATGAAACGTTTTTGAATACCATCCATATTTCTCTACTATTTGTTCCAGCAGGAAGCCCATATTCTGCTATTGAATACCAATAAATTGTTTGTTTAATCATAATTCTCCTTAATAAAAGCATCTATAGTATTAGGCTCAAAAGAAGCAGTCCACATAATAGGTGTAAACTCTGCACAATCAAAGTCAATCTTCTTCATGTGTAAATGTGGACTTGCAAATCTCCACGTCTTACAACTGTCGTCGCAAGTTACTTCATAAATTTGATGAATTTTACAACTTAGGTCTCTAAACAGAAACCAATAACTACTGTTTCTATTGCGTGGAAGTCCTTCGTCTTTAATAGAGTGCCAAATAACTTCTTGTTTAATCATAACAAATGCCTCAATCCACTTATATATTTTTCTTTTAGCCTATCTGTTAATGTATCTTTCAGAATTAAATGGTCTTTAATATCAGCCAATTTAACAAACCATGCAATCTGACCATAACGTGTTCTAGCACTGTTATGAATCCTTCTGCAATATTCGTCATACTTCATACCTTTGTTTATAAGAAGTCTTAACGCTTTGTAAGCATCTTCATAATCAGGATACAGCTCGTATGGCTCCCAATTTGTATCCTCAATTAAATCGTGCATAAGAGCAACAGCCATACATTCGCTTCTGATGTCCTCTGGAATTACATTATTTTCAAGAATGTAATTAGCTACTCTATTTGCGTGTTTAGCAGTTCTATGGTTGTAATATTGATTAGCCGCATGAGCTGCAATCTTCATAAGTTTATAAGATGGCGTATCTAAAACAGATTGATATTCTTCCATTTAATCACCACTTCTTTTTATAATCATTGCAAATTTCTGGTGGGCTGTTAAATTTACTGTGTCTACAGTTACAATTATAAGTCCATGTTGCATTACTATCTTTGTATTTTAGATATTTACAAGTCTCGCAAAGTGGCAAATCTGACGGCTGTTCCTTCTGAGCCTTCTTTGACGCTTTATAAATCAAAATCAAAATACGAAGAATATAACCCAAACCAAGAACTAGAAGAATACCAATTCCAATTTTGATAAATTGCCAAATAAAATTAATCATAATTAAATGTCTTTCCACCATTCTGAGATATCTCTCGAATCAATTTCTAGCTTTGTTGTGGACTCACGGAAGCACTCACATGAGCTATCCCACACTGCAATTACACATTTTGTGTTCTTTTCAATTTTGTATCCATAGCGTTCATGGAAATACAAATTTAGAAGATACGGTCTCCCGTTTTTGAAGTATTCTGGAATAGGTTCATCAAATACATAAACCCACATATATCCTCCTGTTAAAAATAACCGTTTTCTAACGACCAATTATCCATTGTCAGTAATTTATACATTTCGATATTTTCAGAGATATATTTTGTTGCATCTTCTTTTGTTGTGCCTGTAAATGGTTTACCCACAAGCTCTTGAATATCAGCAATAAAGTCAAGTTGTTTTTTTGGTCGGCTTCATACTATCCCCTTCAAAATTTCTGCATACTCAGGATTTACATCATCGTCGTAGTATAAGTTCATTTGGATATCGTCGTCTTTCCCGTAAACCTCTCGTAACTTTTCGCAAATATCCCATGCCTTTTTAAGACTGGTGGTTGTAGCAACAATATCCATCCCTGCATACTCATAATTAACCATATATTCTCGTGTAATAATTATAAAACCGTCTTTTTTATCGTTTTCCATGATTTCCTCCTAGAAAAAATGACGTAGATACGTTAAATTGTATGCCATAAAAATTCATTTTTATCACTCAATATACCCGTCATAAATTGTGATAATATGTTCTGGGATATCATACGGACTTCTATCAACATCTTCAAGGATAAGTCTTTCACCTACAATACTCATTAAGCGTCTTAAATCAGACATGGTATTGAGTTCTATAGAACCACCATAATTTTCAGATGGGACACTTTCACACTCTATATTTTCTTCTGGTTCAAAACGAAACCGATTTAGTTCTGGGTATATCTCTAAAATAGGACGGTAATACTCAGAGGCAGAAACAATTTTATATCTATTATCAATCATTGGCAAACCTCATTCAATATAGTCATCATAAATCGTAATAACTGGCATTTCCTTATTCTTACTAAGAATAATCTGCTCATTAAGATTATGCTCTAGTATAACCAAATCTCCTAGCGTATCAAGTTCAATTTCACCAAAATATTCAGTCCAGCAATAACCACTACGGGTCTTCTGTTCATACTTATAAAAGTTAAGAACAGGATACGTTTCTTCGAGAGGTTTATTCCGATAGCCAACAGACTTAATCTTAAATTTCATATTATTCACCCAACTTAATAGTCACACCGTTATCAATTTCAACTGGATATTTATAAGTTCCATCATTAAAACATTCGTACCTAATAAACCTATCAGCATTATCCATGAGAACTTTTTTATCATGGCGATTCCAAATAATATAATCATAATTATAATTTAGAACATCCATGTCACTCTCGTTGGATGCTTTTGCTTCTGCTTCTGGATTACGAATTAGAATCGTCTTTGCATGGAACTCTTTCTTATACTTATCAATTTCTTCTGGTTCACGAACATCAATAAACACAAGAGTATATTCGTAATTAAAAATATAATTCTGTGTGATATGCTCAGTTGGTTCTGTCCAATAATGAATCTGTTTAACGGTTTCTTTAAACGGTACATCATCATATTTCGTAAGAAGATGTTTTAGACCACTAAGAAGGTTACGACCCTTTTCGTCCTTGTTGCCATCCCAACCAAGCTTATATGCTATTTCTTTAACCCAGCCCACGCTAGAAAACTGGAAACAAAAAATCTTGTGTCCGTCATAACCGTTACACATATTCACGAAGGTATCTTTACCAGCAGTAGATACGCCATTAAGAATATAATATTTTACGTTCATTTATAATCCCTCACTCTCTATAAGTATTATAGCAAAAAGGGCAGGGTTTGTCAATACCCTGCCATAAAACAATTTTAAATATTTACAAGGACTTCATAGTTAGTTATGTGCCAATAATCTTTCTGTTTTTCAAGATGCTTACAGAGTATTACATCGCCAACTTGAAATTCTTCATGGTAATTTTTAGAAGTAATAGTGTAATTAGATTGCTTACCGCTACCAATACTTTGTGCCGTAATCTGTCTAGCCCACGTCTTGCCACTAGCCTTAGACTTTAGTGTTTTAACGTCAAGAATATACAGCTTTGGTCTATCCTCTTGCTTTCCAGTCGCAATATCGATATAACCCATGTACTCTTTTTGAATTTCTGCCTTTTCTTTAATGGTCATTGGTTTGATACCTAATGACATAATTAGAGTTTCGCATTCATTCATAATAGCACTATTATCTAGTTGAGTATAAGACTTAGACTCCTTACCAGCTTTAGTAGTGCCGATGGAATGTCTTTCTACAATCGCCTTTACGACATCGCTGTTAGCTAGTTTTTCTTTTTTCAAAGTCTTTGCTGTGCCAAACATATCATACATCTTAACAAGACGTAGAAGTTCTTTGGCATTACCAAACTCATCAAAGAAATCTAGCTTTATAAGGATATCTAATTGACGAGAGTTTACAGATGTTCTCTCGTAAATATCTCGTAGTAAATCTACAAAGGAATTATAATGGTTATCTCGTAAATTATATAAATCATCAGCGCAGGACTGATTCATAAATTTAACAGAGCCAATGCCTTTATAAATTGAATTAGATTCTTTGTCAACAAAATATTCTGCTTTTGAATACCTAAACTTTGGTTTCTTGATTTTTACTTTGATAGATTTTGCATATTCAGATGCCTCATTTGTCTTGTCTTCATCATCAACAAAGATATTTAAGCAACAACAAATATATTCAAGAGGATAATAGTATCTTAGCCAAGCACATTCATAAGAGATAGACGTATAACTAACTGCATGAACCAGAGAAAAACTGTAACGAGTGGCATTCAGAACACAACCAAGAAAAATATCCATAATCTCATCAGATTTTTCTTGGGAGAGTCCAAGTCTAACCTTTCCGTTTTCTTCAAATCTCTGCTTGATAATTGGTAATTGTTCTTTTGTGCCAAGTTTTTTACCAATAATTTTTCTTAATTTATCTGCTTCTAGGAATGTATACCCACAGAATTTCATTACAAATTCCATAATAGGTTCCTGTAGAATAGGATAGCCCATTGTAGAAGCAAGTAAATCATCAACTTCCTTAACACCACTATGATACCCAATGCCATTTACAGCATTATCATAAACGTCTTTTCCGCAAGGGCGAATTAAACCAGACACAAAAGTGATAATATCGAACTTTGTAATAGACGGATAATCGTGGTGAATCTTATTCCAAGATGCAGGACTAAGAATTTTCTTGATAGTCTGTTCTCCGTAATTACTGTTCAACTGAAAAATAAGAGATGTATCATTCTTAATTGATTCAAAAACTTTATCATCATCAAAAGTAAGATTCTTTGGAGAAATACGCTCAATACCAGCGACATCACAGCATTTATTAATAACGCCGACATTATCAAGAGCGAGTTCATCCATCTTAACCCAATTCAGAGAATCAAGTTCTTTCATATTCAAGACGCAAACAGGATATTCGTCACCGGCAAGGGTACAGATGCCAAGCTCTGATTCAATATCTCTATCTGCAACAAGAACACCAGAAGGATGGCTACCAAGAGAAGTAACAGTGCCTTGTACTAAGTCAACAATCTCAAATAGCTTTGGATATTTCTTACGCCAAGAATCATCAATTGTCGTTACTTTGTTTTCGCCTTCTGTTGCTTCATAAACTGCTTTTGCGATTTCATCAACAGTTTCAAGCGGCATATCAAGTCCACGTCCAATATCACGAATAGCACCGCGCAAAGCAATTGTGTTGAATGTGATAATCTCAGAAGTCTTAATATTAGGTAAATCCAAATGGTCTTTTAGCATCCAACGCTTAGTCGCATCACGGTCTTTTGAATACTGGTCTGTATCAATGTCGGGAAGGCTATACTTAGATTCGTCCATAAAGCGCCAAAAATGAAAGCCATATTTAAGTGGATTGACTTCTGTTACACCAAGAGAATAAAGTGCAAGACTAGAAGCGGCAGACCCACGAGCAGGGCCAGTATAGAATCCGTGGTTTTTCTCCCATCTGGAAATATAATCCGCAAGGATAATATAGTCTACAGAGTCAATAGCTTTGAATGTTTTAAATTCGTGATTAAGACGACTTCTTACTTCATCTTCTGAGAAACCTTCGTTCACAATAGAATCAACAGCTTGTGTACTAAATAACTTATCTCGTAGAATCTTTTCAGAATCATCATAAATCTTCGGAAACTTAAATGATATATCAAGGGTAAATGGCTGTACCATATCAGCCATAACATTTGTATTCTGAATCGCTTCAAGATAAACGGACTCAGGAAGTGCGTCTTGAATACGATATGCCTCTACAAGTTCATCATAGTTCTTCCACGTTAAATCCCACTGTGCTTCGTCATCATTAAATACGACCTTCTTTCCAGCTTGAAGAACTTTTCTTGCCTTTTCTTGTAATTTATTCGCACAGTGAAAGTCTGTGCCCGTAATTAATGGGACATCAGTTTGCTTACTTAGTTCGTAAAGATACTGGTTGTAAATCTTTTGCTTTTCTACATTATGATGTTGAATCTCTAAAAAACAACGGTCTTTGTTCCTAGCAAGAAATTTAATAAATCTCTCTTTTAATTCTTCGTTTCCTTTACAAAGCACCGAGGCAACGCACGCAGTACACACAATAATGTTATTACTTGTTCCAAGCAATTCTGCAAAGGTAATACGAGGAACGTAATAAAAATGTCCATCTTCACGATTATATGCACGACTCGACATCTTATTCAGTTCAAAAAATCCGTCTTTGTTCTTTGCGATTAAAACACAGTGATAATTGTCACGGATTTTCTCATTAAGACTTTCTGTAACATAAAACTCACAAGCATGGATATATTTTAGCCCAGCAGCTTCAATAGCATCTTTTTTATGTTTCCACTCGTAAAAGCATCCATGCTCACTAATTGCAAGCGAAGTCATACCACATTCTTTTGCTAGACTTGCATATTGCTTAAATGTAGCAACACTATCAATACCAGCATTAGGATTTGATAGCATGGTGTGGCAGTGATATACGGTATAATTTGACATTCAAACACTCCTTTCTGATTATTATTATATACGAAAATAGTGCATCTGTCAAGATGCACTATAAATTTATTTGTTAAATTTTAGAACGGAAGATTTGGTTCTTGCGTTGATTCTGTTGGAATATCAGGTTCAGAGGTGAATGTAGGAGTAGGATTAAATTTAAGTTCAGGAATATTAGCAACAATTCTCTTGCTTAAATTATCATCATAGCGAATCTTGTCACCAAGCTCACGTTCCCAGCGATAGCGCATATTAAGCTCTTGCTCATCAGAAAAAATACGCATAGAGCAATTGTCATAATACAATTTTAGTTTGCTACCAGCCTTGCCCGATTGACGGTCTTTGACAACTGATAGCTGAAAATCATAACCCTCTGAATCTTCATTCAGAATCTTACAAGCGATACATCTGTCAGCAATGTTAGCAATTTCCATTGCTCCGGCAACGCTTTGCAGACCAACTTCCGTCTCTCCTTGGGCAAGTTTGCGAGAGTGAGCAACAAGGGCTACTTCAACAGGATATTTACGAGTAAACATTTTAACCTGTTTGATAAAATCTGTCTGTTTTTCCAGTTTAGTATCGCCAGCACAACCTCTTAAATCAAGACACATCAAGTTATCAATCACAAAACACGTTGTATTATAACGACGGTAAGCATAATCCATCTGCTGTAACAGACTCATACTCTCTGTGCTTAGAGAACTATCGTCTGAACAGTCATCATATACAAATAGATTTTCGTGATAATATTGACGGATTAAATCTGTAGCCTGTTTTGATACTGCATAGCCCTTTGGACGGTCTGGGCCATTATCATATTCGATAATATGACGGTCTCCCGCAAGAGGTCTAAAAATATTACCCAGCAAGAACTGAGCAGGAATTTCACCAGAATAAATAAATACGTTTTGATTTTGCTCCAATGGAGCAGCTACACAAATCTGATTCAGTAGGCTACTTTTACCATTTCCGGCAAGAGCTGTAATCAAAGTAAGTGTGTTTTCAAAATTGCCATATAGAACCTTATTTAAAGCTTTAATTCCAAAAGAAATGTTTGGTACATTCTGTAGCTGCATCTCTTCGTAATCAAACAGATGTTTAACACGAGGATTTTCTACCGCTTTAGCATCTGCAATCATTTTTAGAACTGCACTGCCATCAATAGCAACCATCACATTATTAGCATCTGTTTTACGGATAGGTTTCTCTTGGTTAAATTGCTTGTAATATTCTTCAACAGCTTCCTGTGCATAATCAGGAGACTCTACAATATAACAACGATACTCACCCAACTTTTGAACAATCTTCTTTGTCCCTTCTTCGCCAGCAGTATCATTATCAAGCCATAGGATAATCTTCTTGAATTTCTCAAGAAAGTCGAAGTTATACTTAATCCAGTTTAGGTCTGTTGCACCTCCCGGAATAGATACAACATTATGATTGCCAGATTGCCAAATAGCCATGGCATCGAGATAGCCTTCACAAATCGTAAGAGGCTGAGTAATATCAATATGGTTGATATTAAACAGAGAATAGCAAGGGGAACAATCACCCTGCCACCAATATTTAGATTCTCCATGTTTTACAGCATGAGCATGGCGATATTTAACACCAACAAGACGACCGTTAATATCCTTTAGTTTAAATTGAACGTCACCCTTTTTAGTCTGTCCAATATCAAAGAACTTAATGGTTTCTTCTGTGAATCCACGCTTCTTTAGATAAGCAATAGCGTTAGAATTGTCTTCAACAGAATCATCAACAGGAAATTTATAATTCTCTAGGCTTTCACGCTCATCATAACCAAAACCACGCTTGAAATCAAATTCAATATGGCAACGGTCAAACAGACGCTTTAGAGCTTGTGCATAAGTTTCATCATAAGCGAACATATACGCATTGATGATGCTATAATTGCCACCATTGCTAAAATCGTGGTAACAAAGGTCTTTTTTATTCCAAATAAAACTAGGGTTAGAATCGCTTGAGAACGGAGAAGAACCAGTCAGTTTTTCTTCGTCAAAATTACGAAGATTCATTAACTTTGCAATCTCGATAGCCTGTTCTTCATTGCCAAGCATTTGCTCGGCTTCCTTAATTTTGTCTAGCAAATCTGCCATATTTAAACCCTTTCTTTTTATTGGTGACTTACACAGAGTCCACAGCTATCTTTATAACCACAAAGATTTCTTCCATAGAAGTCATTCTTATAGTCCAAAAGTTCTGAATACTTCTTGTGTCCATCACCAAACCGTAATCTCTTCGTATCTGTATTATAGCACGGATTTTCAATTTTTACAATAGGGTCTTCTAATCCTACACAAAAATTGTTTGTCTCTTCGACCTTGAAGTTATCCCAGTTTACGGAGAGGATGGCATCAATGGTGCGTTTCGCCCAGTCCATAGCCATACGATATTCTTTCTTGTCAAAAGGAATAACTACCAATTCACCCTTGCGAAACATATTGAAGTAAAGGGTCTTAGGCCACTCATCATACTTTTCGTGAACTGCATAAGCATATAGATATAACTGTTTTGCATAATCTGCGAGTTCTTCTTTTGACTTAAATTTGGACTTAGATTTATGGTCAACAATAATTAATCTACCACTCTTTTTACTTCTAGCAATAAGGTCAACTTTGCCATTAAACAGTGCGTAATCAGTAATTGGAATTTCAAACTCATATTCCGATTCAAGAATCTCCCAATTTGAATATCCTTCAAAATTGGTAAAATAATTCTCGCCATCTGCGTAATAGTAAGGATATAGGTCTTTTGAAAATGTATCAGACATCTTTACGACAAAACTAGACGGGACTTCTGTTTGAAAGTTATCCTGATAATAAGATAACATCTCCCAAATTTCAAGTTGTCCCTTCTCATACATTTCCAGAATCTTATGACAGAATGTACCAAATTCACTCAAGCCACTTTTGTCATTTTTCTTCTCATGTAAAATGTAGTTTTTATAGTAAGCAATTGGACACTCACCAAAATTCTTTAGCTTAGAAAATGAAAAGGTAGGCAATTTACTTTGCTTCTTTTCTTCCATATTTACCTCCTTCTAATAATATAAAATAGCCACCACCGATATGGTGGTGGCTACAACCATCAAAATTTCTGGTTAAATTTTACTTAGAAGGGCAGGTCGTCAGAGGCGGTAGGAGTACTCTCAACAGGAGTAGACTTGGGAGCAGGAGTAGGAGCGTCCTTGCTAGTATCACCATTTCCAGAACCGGGAACAAATTCAAAATGATTCACAGTAAAGGTAATATTCTTACGCTTAACATCCTTTGCCTTATCCTCATACATAGAGGTGGTAATGCGACACTGGTCAACAACAATAGGCTGACCCTTCTTGCAGAACTTGCAGATGTTTTCTGCGGTCTTGCCGTAAGCAACAAAATCAAGATAAGTGGTGGTCTTCTTATCCCCCTTACCTTCGTCCTGTGCCAGACAGAAACGAGTATAGGAAGTACCATTAGAACCAGTTGCTAGTTCAGGGTCAGCGACAAAACGACCCATGTAAGTGAAATTATTCAGCATAATTCAATCTCCTTTAAATTTGTTATTTATATTATATATGAAACTCGACTAAAAGTCAAGTATTATTATCAGTTATTCTTAGCTTCCAGTTCAGCCAGAATATTCTTGGCTACACCAATATCAGTGATAGAGTTGTAGTTAGCACTAGTATGGTACTTCTTAATAATACCAACGAGGTCAGTCTTGGACAGCTTGTCAGCACCAACTAGAGCCTGTGCCAGACTACCAATTTTACTAATAGTATCGGTTAGTTCAGAAGTTTCACTAACAGAACCAGAACCATCATACTCAGGAGCCTGTGCAAAAGTCTTGGCAGAAGTGGCTTCAACATCAGAGCTATTAGCCCAATCAATTACCTTACGACCGAAATCCTCAGACAGGATAGTATAGCCTTCGTTCTCAAAGATATGAGTATTATCCTTCTCACACTTAGCCATGTGAGAAGTTACATCAATATTAAAGGTGGTAGTGAAGTAATACTCGAAACCATCACGCTGCTTTGCGCCAACGCCCAGCTTCTTGACAGCGGTGCGACCACGGTCGTCCTTGTCAACTTCATACTGGTCTTTGCCCTTCATGGTAGCAATAATATGAATATTACTATACTGCATAGTGTCGATAAACTTATCGTGGCGAGGGGTAATGGTCTTCCAATCCTGATAACGACCACCAGCCTGTTGCTGTAGGTCAAGACAACCGCCCTTACCTTCCCATTCAGCAGAAGTGCTATCAATAATCAGAATAGCGTACTTCTCTGCAACTGCATAGTTAATTAGGTCGGTAAATAGTTCAGGCTGATAAGGAGGAACAAGGTCGATGATATCATAATCAAACTCATTGGCATAATAACGACCACGAGAACCCTCGGTATTTGCGAATAGGATGCGTCCATTAGTACCTACATCAGTACCAGTCTTCTTCATCTCTTCACGCATACCAGTTGCAAGACGTAGTGCGCTATAGCTCTTACCAGAACCACTAGGCCCCATCAGAGCAATCTTAACAGCAATCTTCTCACGAACAGCCTTTTGAACCTTAAAGTTGAATCCCATTATATAATTCTCCTTGTTAAATTAGTTGTTGTTATTCTTAACGAAATTCTCACGACGCTTCTTACAATTAGCGCAATGACAAGGGAACGTGCCATGAGCATTAAACCATTCTGCCATCTTTGCTTCCTTTACAGGGAATACACCACCACAATCAACACAGGTATAATACAGAATCTTTTCAGGCTTATGCCTTGCCTTGTCTTCTACAGGTTCAATCATATTAATATGCTTTTCTTCCATTTTTATTCTCCTTTATTAGTTATTGTTAAAATGCTTCTCAACAAAATAGTCGTAAGCATATTTCATATCTTCAATCTTGCCACACATATCATCCGCAATATACTCTTCCTTATCGGCAATAGCCATCAGATTCTTGGCAATTGCACGAAGATTCTTTGCCATAGTCATGTGCTGACCGATACGGTCATCAGTGGAAAGGATATCGAACTTCTTCTTTGCAAGAACCTTGCCAAATTCTGCATCATACTCGTCATTATCACGAGGACGAACGTGACAAGTGATGCGCTTACCCGGAACTTCAAACTCTCCAATCTTCGTGTGAACAGTCAGACGCTCAGTAGAACCATCAGCAACCGTAGTCGTGTTAAAAATCTTCGTAATCATTTTGTTTCTCCTTAGTTTTTTTGTAAATAAAAGGCGTTTTTCATGAACCAGTCGGGATTGGTTTCTATATAATATTATACTCAGAAAAAATCATTTGTCAAGAGTTTTCAATACGATTTTTTGCAATTTCAAAATATTTTTTCTCTAACTCAATTCCAATAAAGTTCCTTTCAGTATTTTTGCAAGCGACACCTGTGCTTCCAGACCCCATACAGTTGTCTAAGATTATTTCTCCATCGTTTGAATATGTCCTAATAAGCCATTCCAGAAGTTCCACTGGTTTTTGTGTTGGATGCAACTTTCCATTTCTATTTGGAACTACGTTAAATTCCAGAATATCACTTGGCTGAACTTTATCCGGGTCATATCTCTTTTTAATTTTTCCATAAGAAACATGATTGCTCTCTCCGCAATAATGGTCGTAATTATAACACGCTTTACCAACCCCAACCCGTTCTTTCATCTGGGGATTATATGTTCCACGTTTGCGATTAAATATACAAATTTCTTCGTAATATTTCATCGGACGGTATTTTGCGCTGCTCATTCCAGTAGGAACATTTTTCTTCCAAATAAGTTTATACTTAAAACTTTTGATATTACTCTGAATTAGTTGTATTGTAAACAGTCCACTTGAAAACAGTACGATATTCCCATCGTCTTTAATGATTCTATTATACTGTTCCCACAGCCTATCAAACGGAATAATGGTGTCCCAAGAACATTGAGTAGTCCCATACGGCAAATCACACAAAATCATATCGATAGACTTATCTGGTATATTCTGCATAATTTGTAAACAATCGTCATTATAGAGTTTAATCATTTTCCACCCTGACTAATTTTTGATAAATTTTCCGGCTCGAGAAAGTTATACGCTGTATATCTACATAGACATAGCTTCTGCTTCTCAGAAACATACCCATGAGCATCATAATATGACACAATATTTCTGCATAACTTCCGATAATCCGTTTCTGGCTTATTCTTGGAGTTAATCATATCGTTAATTTGATATACGGTAAACTCCTTATATAACCTATCAATAACTTCTTGTCTTGGTAGACGCACAGGTTTCTGCACATCAAATAACATCTTCAAACCCATGCGACATCACCATTACTTTCTAGTTTTGTGTTCGTTCATACACATAATGAGAAAATCATAAACATCATTCCAGTCATTAATTTCTGGATGAGAACCGTCAGCAAGAGTAATACAATCAGGTTTGTAATCACGCAAATAATTCATCTCATAGCATAGATAACCAAGCCAGTCGTCGTCTAGGTCATCGAATTGCTCCTGAATAACATACATAATTGCACCTTCAAGGTTGCAACTCGTAATTACAGAATCATCGCCAAAGTCACGAAATACCTTATTAATAGCGTTTTCAAAATCATCACGCTTTGTAAGCGCCTTCATAATCTTCACAAACGCCTTACGACTAATCATCACCATTCACCCCAATCATCCTTTTCGTCAAATAAGCAATACAGTACAGCTGAAAATATAAAAACACCAATAAGAAACTCCATAAGTTCACCTCTTTCCAAAAATAATATTCATTACAATAATTGCTACAAAACACATAAATAAACAATGCATATAGATTCTCCTTTCCGTTTTATCTATAAGTATTATAGCATATCATGCAATTAATGTCAACATCTTATCCCAGCATTTTTTCGATTTCACAAATTTCATTTTCTACGCTCTTAATCCTCATTTCATAATAATTTCTTTTTTTACTGTCACATCTTTCACTAACCTTAATTAGTTGCTCAAGTTCACTACTTCTGTTTTCCAGTTCTTCAAGCAAGAAATTATTATATTCTTCTTGTTCAAATAGGCTTTTATACTTCTTATATAAAATATGAATCTCTTGGCTTGGTCTACAATATGTTTTTCTCTTACCGCTATTACCCTCTCCGCACCCATACATACATAATGCTCTTTCTATATTCCCATCACTCTTTCCCAAATAATACTTCAACATTTTTACCCCACATCTAATATTAGTTTTTTCATTATACAACTCGTCTTTACTCACACCTAAAAATTTAAGCACATCCTTACTTGTACTAATTTGCATCAGTCCCCTATACTTCCCTCCAACATTTCCCTGAAATCTACTCTCATGTTCCACAATCCCTACAATCAATGCTCTCATGTCAACATCATACCCATCTACC
>ERZ1034865.87-NODE-87-length-72328-cov-21.200324_pt1 | contig 72328 bp, 51 predicted proteins | sample MGYA00520632_ERZ1034865 | MGnify/ENA primary metagenome ERZ1034865 (study PRJEB33766, sample SAMN09781738) | gut metagenome | biome: gut microbiome | host: Homo sapiens | place: Madagascar | study: EMG produced TPA metagenomics assembly of the PRJNA485056 data set...
GGAGGGTGGCAAGATTCGTGCGCCGTGCATGATCTGAGGGCTTCGGACGGCGAAAACGCCCCTTGGCGGCAAGATGTTCGCGCGGTGCATTCCCCAACGGCGCTCTGCGGGGCTTTTTGGATGCATGGCGCGCATATCTTGCCAAAATTAGCTGAATCTGAATGCATGCAGGCGATATGTTGCCACGAACCGGTGTTTTTCTCGTCCGAGGCCCCTTCGGGAACGCATCGGGGCGATATCTTGCCACGGCAGACAGCTTGGGAACGCATCAGAGCGATATCTTGCCATGGCCGGCAGCCTGGGGATGCATCAGGGCACAATCTTGCCACGGCCGGCAGCACGGGAACGCATCGGGGCGATACCTTGCCATGGCCAGGCGCCGGATGATCGCCACCGAAGTTCATCGACGGCCTATCTCAGACTGTAATGGCCTTAGGCTATCGTGTAAAGATTCGCTTACCGTAACGCTCTATTGGGGAAGAACTGAAGCTGCGAAACGCAGATGCCAAACAGGATGATGACCACCCCAAGCCATTCAACGGCACCGATGGGCGATCCCAGCACTATCATGGCTACGAACAGCCCAGCCGGCAGCTCCGATGCGGCTAGTACGGACGTAAGCCCTGTAGGCAAATGGGGCGCACCCATGCTTAAGAGCAGAATAGGCAGGAAGAACCCACATGCTCCGGCAATTAAGCCCAAAGGGGCAATGCCCTGCAAGAGCACGCCCGAAACGATGAAGTCGGGGCAGATAAAGTGCGACATAATTACAGCACCACCACAGACAATCAAACCTCGCTGGGCCTGTGAGCATTTTGGCTGCACATGGCCAGAGAGCGCCAGAAACGAAGCGCAGCTTACGGCGGCAAGAAGCCCTGCTGCGATACCCCAGGGGTTGCAACTCGAAAGATCGGTAGCATAGAGTCCGCTAGCAAATACTGTTCCGAACACGATGATTGCGGCCGAGATCACCTGGCCGAGTGCAGGTGGCCTCCGCGTCATGACTACTTGAATCACCGTACCTATCCAGGTGAATTGGAACAAGAGCGTGAGGGCCAAGGCAACGGGCAGCATGCTCATAGCATAGGTGTAGAAGATCGAGGTAATACAGGTTACGGCGCCGATGCCCAGAAGCTTCAGCGTGTTGGCGCATCCAAGTTTTGCCAGCCTTTTTCCTTGGGCGCGGTTGACTAGAAGGAGAAGGGCAAATAGCGCGAAGCCAGCCCACATTTGTGCGGCGGCAATTTGCGCAGAGCTGAATCCCCATGCGTAGGAAAGCTTGTAGCAGGTGGCATTGAACCCGTAGCAGGCACCGCCGAAGAACACTAAGATAGCAGCCTTGGTTCGAGTGCCCGCATCTGCTGCGGCGGTGGTGAATGGCTTATGCTTAGGGGTGTTCTGTGACAATGTGATCTCCTTTAGGCAATCGTTTTGCCGCATGCGGAAAGGCGTGCAGCTTTGCGGTTGCGTGGCGAAAAGGAGACGAAAGGCGTCTGGAAAAGTCCACGCTTCTGGTTTATCAGGCTGACTATTCTAGCAAAGAAGACGGGTTTGGGTTGATTGAGTCTTGGTTTCGAGTTCCGCTAATCGACGTCTCGTCCAACCATCGAAATCATGTAGAAGCGTGCATCTATTTGAAGCTACTTGCATAGCTGTTAACCATTTCGTTTCGTTTTCCGTAGTATTAATACGTTCAAAACAATTCTCGAATGTCCACGGCGTACAATCACTGACGTGAGAGTTTGCCTCGCTTTAGAAGCTGGGCTTGGTTAGAAAGGAAGCCGCATGATTCGTATCGGTATCTTGGGCTATGGAAATCTTGGCAAGGGCGTTGAGCTTGCTGTTCGTCAAAACGATGATATGGAACTTGCCGCTGTGTATACGCGTCGCAATCCTGAAACTGTATCCATCGCAACGCCTGGCGTTGCCGTTCGCTCGGTTGCTGATCTTGAGGCGGGCAATGAAGATATTGATGTTTTGATTCTGTGCGGTGGCAGCGCAACCGACCTCCCTGAGCAGACACCCAAGTTCGCCGCTCTGTATAACGTGGTTGATTCCTTCGATACCCATGCGAAGATTCCCACTCATTTCGCCAATGTTGATGCGGCTGCTAAGGGCGCTGGCAAAACTGCGCTGATCTCTTGCGGCTGGGATCCGGGCCTGTTCTCCTTGAATCGCCTGTACGCAAACTGCATCCTGCCTGAAGGAGCCGACTACACCTTCTGGGGCCGCGGTGTTTCCCAGGGCCATTCCGATGCGCTTCGCCGCATTCCTGGCGTTGCCGATGCTCGCCAATACACCATCCCCGTTCCCGAGGCACTGGAAGCAGTTCGCTCAGGCTCCAACCCCGAGCTCACCACGCGTGAAAAGCATACGCGCGAGTGCTGGGTTGTTTTGGAAGAAGGCGCTGACCCTGCTGAGGTAACCAAGCAGATTGTAGAAATGCCGAACTACTTTGATGAATACGACGTAACCGTGAACTTCATTAGCCAGGAGGAGCTCGACCGCGACCATGCTGGGCTGCCTCACGGCGGTATGGTTATCCGCACTGGTAAGACTGCTGGTGACAAGAACTGCAAGATCGAGTATTCGCTTGACCTTGAGTCCAACCCCGAGTTCACCGCTTGTGTGTTGGCTTGCTATGCTCGCGCCATCGCTCGTCTTTCCGCCGAGGGCAACCATGGTTGCAAAACGGTATTCGACATCGCGCCGGCTTATCTTTCCGCGAAGTCCGGCGAAGAGCTGCGTGCTCATATGCTGTAATGCGATAGCTAATCAGCGAATTGCCAAAAACTTAGAGGGAATGCGAAACTTCGCATTCCCTCTTTTTGTCTGGAGCGTGCTTACGCTTTAGGCGATGATTGGTTCGATGTCTTGAACGTGAAGGTCTGCGCCATCAACGGTAAAGGCAACATCAAACCCTGCATAGGCAAGATGGTACGTACGCTCAGGTTCGTGCTTGCTGCCTGCGCGACGCGGGTCCTGCTCCAGTACCTCAAGAAGGCCTTCACGTTTTTCTTCGGGAACGGATTGCAGCAGTTTGGCGGGGCAGTGAACGGCGAGCTCTTGCCAAGGCGTTTCGTCGATAAAGCCGCCTTGTGCGTCGGGGTGACAGTCGGCAAAGGGAATGTAGGGCTTTATGTCGAAAATAGGCGTACCATCACGCAGATCGGCGCCCAAAACATGAATGAGTGGACCATTTTCAGTGAGTTCTATGCGCTCTAGCTTTACGCAAGTGAGTCCGATGGGATTGGGGCGGAAGGGACTGCGAGTAGCAAATACCCCCATGCGCTTGGTTCCCCCGAGGCGTGGTGGTCTTACCGTTGGGAACCATTTTTCCGTGGTGCCCCGTTTATCATCGGTTTGCGTATCGTTGGCTATATCGGTGGCAGTACCACCAGGGGTTCCGTTCTCGAACTCCCAGATGAGCCATAGGTACGTAAAGCCTTCCATTCCCTCAACGGCTGAGTTCAGGGCGAACTCGGGCTCGAAGACGATGGTTCCCTGAAGGTGTGGTGCAAGGAAACTGTTTCGAGGAATGCCGAATTTCTGCGGCATATCAGTGCGGATGTGTGCGATGGGTTTCATGGGCGTAATTTTACCTCAAAGGTGAAAGGTGAAGACTCCTTTGCTTACTGCGCCTTTGTCGGTTCAATTCGTTATACGTGGCAGTTTATGCGATCTGCCTGGTTTAGCGGCCAGAGGCTAGGGCATTGCGTGTTTTCGTTCTTTCTGATCTCTGGTGTGTCCCCTTTGTTTCTGGGAGAATTTGCAGTATAGGTTTTGGGAGATATTAGGGGGTTGTCATGGAGCAAACAGATAATATTGAAGCGCTTATGGATCGCATTAAAGAGCAGGAATCCATGTACGAATTCGAGCGCATCGACGAAGAGCTTGCACTTCAGATGGGTTTTTATGTGGTTCGCCGCGCACGTGAAATGGGCAAGCCCGTCGCAACGCGCATTACGCTGAATCGTCGCACCCTGTTTTCGCTTTCGATGGCGGGCACAAAGCCCGAAAGCGATAATTGGCTTCGCCGCAAAGAAAACCTTGCCTATGCAACCAATCAAAGCTCGTATTTTTGGGAGTGCTGGTGTGAACAGGGGCTCCATCCCTTTGAATGGCGTGGCATGACGTTCGAGGACTACGCACCGGCTGGCGGCTGTTTCCCTTTGTGCGTCAAGGGTGCGGGTATGGTGGGCACCTTGACCATTTCGGGTATGGCAAGCCATGAAGATCACGCATTGGCGTTTGAAACAGTTGAAAAAGCCGTGCGCGGCCAATTGGACATTGATGTATCTGGCTTGATGTAGCGTTTGGTCAACTAAGCTTGCGGGGCCTGGCAAAAATAATTCTTTGCCAGGCCTTTTCGATGATATGGAGCCATCAGGTGGATTCCGGAAGTAATTTGGGAGTTTTTCGACGAAGATAAAATGCGGCTGCCAGATAAATCTATCTGGCAGCCGCATAAGATGATCGGGTGTTTGGGCCACATCGATTGCGTTGTGGCAATTCGTTCACGGGAGAACCGAGCAAGGGCAGGCGCAAGCCCCCTTGGTGTTGCGTTGCTCTACCAGGAAATAAGCTCGTATCCGTCTTCGGTTACAACAAGCTGCACTTCCCACTGAGCGGAATCCGAGCCGTCTTTAGTGCGAACAGTCCATCCATTGGGATCGTCCATGTTCAGCTCGGGGCCTCCTGCGTTGATCATGGGCTCAATGGTGAAGCACATGCCTGGTGCCAGAACAGCACCTTCGCCGGGCTCGCCCACAAAGAAGACGAAGGGGTCTTCGTGGAAATCGTTGCCAATGCCGTGTCCGCCGAATTCGCGAACAACGCTAAAACCGTTTTCTTCGGCGTATGTTTGCACGGCGTGAGCGATATCCCCTACGGTTGCCCAGGGCTTTACTGCAGCCAGACCGCGCTGAACAGCCTCATAGGTAACGTCGACGAGCTTTTTGCGCTCGGGGCTCACTTCTCCGATGCAGAACATACGCGAGGAGTCGGAGTAGTATCCGTCTAAAATGGTTGAGCAGTCTACGTTGACGATGTCGCCCTCTTTCAGTACATCGTCATTGCTGGGAATGCCATGGCACACCACGCTGTTGATCGAAGTGCATACGCTGTTGGGGTAGCCTTCGAAGTTGAGATCAGCAGGGATGCCCCCATGCTCAATCGTGTAGTCGTAAATCCACTTGTCTATTTCGGCAGTGGTAACGCCTGGCTTGATATGCTCGGCAACATAGTCGAGGACGCCAATATTGATAGCGGCAGAGCGCTTGATGCCCTTGATTTCCTCAGGGCTTTTGAGGAGCGAACGGGGCACCACTTCGTACCCGTCCAAGTAAAAACTTTCGAGGCGGCTGTCAATGGGGCCGTGGCACTTCTTGTATTTCTTTCCACTTCCGCACCAACATTCGTCGTTGCGTCCGGGCTTTGGGCCGTTGTCGTACATAGCAAGCTCCTTATTCGTTGTTCCGTCACTGAAAGTGCGAAACCGTTGCGTTCTCAGTTGTTAGCTTAAGTTAATTGCGATAGCGATCAAACGGAATACGACTATATTTGCATTGTTTCCATTGCTGGGCTTCACTTTTGCAGGCGAGCCTTGTTGGCCTTGAGGCAGAAGAAGATGCCCAGAACCAGAACAAAGGATGCGGCAATGGTAAGCGCCATCGAATCGGAGAACGGGAACATCGGTGCGCCGAGCATGACGCCAACGCCGTAGGGAACAAGCCAGAACAGCCACACGCCAATGCTCAGACGATGGAAGTTGGCCCTGGAGCGCTCGTTGCCGCGAAGAACAACAACGGTTGCCCAAACCGCATGGAAGAGCATGAGCGAAAGCGCGAGTACGCCCGTGATTGCGTGGAGGGGCGAACCTGCACCACCGGTTTCGCCTGCAACCATAGACATGATGGTAGTTCCCGCGGTGTCAAACGCGAAGCCAGTCCAGAAGAAAGCCAGGTGCTTTGGCCTTAAGGTGCCAGAACGGCGCTCGGCAAATACGCCGATGGTGTAGAAGACGAGTGCGAGCGAAATGATAATCGCGGCAAAGATCACCATTCCCATGTTGGGGGTACCTTGGATTCCCATGATTTTTTGCTCCTTTCAAGATTGCGCTTTGCAGCTGATTGCTTTGCTTTTGACAAGAACAATCTTGAAGGCGTGGCATCTGAACATCTACGGGCTAATGTTCAGATGCAGCATTTCGCGCTGACCCTATTGTTCGTAGAGGGTTCGGTCGAGCATGGTAAACAGGAGGGAGCAATCGGGTTGTTCGCTTCGCAATTCGGCGATGATGTTGCGCAGCGCGAACTTGGAAACGGCTTCTGCAGTGACGCGACTGGGAAGATCGTGCCTGATAGAAGGATCGTTTTCGAAGATGATAATCATGCCCTCGCAAATATGGTCGAATTGTTTTTCTTCGCGGAATCGCGCGATGGTCTTCTCTGCCGTGGGCAGTGCCTCGGAGTCTTTAAGCCAGTGCTCCCTGAAATGACGGATGGTTTTTTCCATGCTGTCGAACATGCGCATGCAGAAATCCAGATAACGTTCACCTTTCGTGGGGTGGCAGAAATCGGTGTAGAACGCGCGCTTGAAATAGAGTGCTGTGGTTGCTGTGGTGAGCTCGCCCTTCGAAGCAAAATGATTGTAGATGGTTCCAACGCTTACGTTGCAGTCTGATGCGAGTCCCCTTACCGAAAGGGCTGCAAGGCCGTATTTGTCCGCGATGTCGTATGCATGATCGAGCAGGGTTTCACGTGATGTTGGTTCTGCCATTGCATTCCTTTCGGCAAGGGGGGTTCCTATAGTTCCGCCAAGAGGGGTTCGTCCTTTCGATGGGCGTTTTCGGCAGCGCTGCCGCAGGCCCGGCCGGGCCTGCGGCCTCCGCCGGCGGTTCTGCGCCCGCTTGCTCACGGTTCTGGAATCCAGGCCCAGCTCTGCGCAGCATTCCGTTGTCGGCCTGCCCGTCGAGATGATGCGGTCGGCGGCCCCTCGGGGCTTGGCCACACTATATGCCATGCGCCGAACGACCGCCGCCGAAGTCCATCGGCGGCTTGTCTCTGGCTGCAACGGGCACGGCAAGCGGCGGGCATTGGCAGGCGGCAGGCATTGGCAGGTGGCGGGTATTGGCGGGTATTGGCGGGGCGCCGGGGTAGGCACCCCCCCGAGCAAGGGCCAAGCCGTTGAAAGGCGATCCCGTGATGCGGTTGCTCGGGCAGGAGCCCCTGCGCAGGGGCAAGTCCATCGGAGGGCGGCAAGATTCGTGCGCCGTGCATGATTTGAGGGCTTCGGACGGCGAAAACGCCCCTTGGCGGCAAGATGTTCGCGCGGTGTATTCCCCAACGGCGCTTTGCGGGGCTTTTTGGATACATGGCACGCATATCTTGCCAAAACTAACTGTATTTGAATACATGCAGGCGATATGTTGCCACGAACCGGTGCTTTTCCCGTCCGACGCCCCTTCGTGAACGCATCGGGGCGATATCTTGCCATGGCCGGCAGCACGGGAACGCATCAGGACGATATCTTGCCATGGCCATGCGCCGGATGATCGCCACCGAAGCTCATCGACGGCCTATCTCAGACTGAAATGGGTGTAGAAAATCACTGAACGCGTGAAGTGGGTTACGTATCGTCTATCGTATCCAACTCAAGCGACGCAAGGTCTTATTCCACCTGATTGCCTTACATGGTGCCCTGGGGCTTTCTTGCGATAGGGGATGGGCCCGGATACGGGTTTTCGCCGCGGGTGTCCTATCGGACTTTGATTAGAGCATATCTGGATACAGGCAAGGAAAACTTTCCATGATCAAATGAAAGTCATAAAATAAAAAAGAATATGCGTATTTCTGGGCAGCATGACGCTATCGGCGGTCGTGCAGTGTGATCAGCGCCATCCTTTGTCTTTAGGAGGGGGCGGTAGGGCAGCCCAGAGATTCAAGCAGATGATTGAAATACCGAATCACTATACGCAGAGAGGGCGCTCGTTATTGGGAGAGCCTCTACTCTGCGTGAATCGGCCGGCTAGGCAATGCGTAGTTGGCTTGCGGAAGGGCACAACATATGAACTCGCATCGCGTAAAGCGAACACTGAAAGAATCGATGGGCTACAAGGTTTTTGCCGTCTTCATGGCGTTCACCCTGTGCTTGCCCACGACGTTGACCAGCAACCTGACCAATATGCGTCAGGCGCAGGCGGCAACTGAAGCGGCACAGGAATATGCGTCCGCCGATGGCGGCGATTCTGCTGCTACGGGCACTGATTCCATCCTCGATTCCAGTTCAGGCGCCGCACAAGGCTCCAGCTCCGAGAACAGCACGGATTCAGCTGATCCCACCGATGCCGGCACTTCTTCTGGCTCTGTCGATGGAGCGAACGCCACGGTTGCGGGCAATGGTTCGACGGCAACGGATCCCTCGCACAATGCCGATGCAAGCCAGCAGAACAATGCCGCAACTGCCCAGGATGAAAGCCGGAAACAAGCTCTTGAAAAGACCGAATGGACCAATCAGTTTTACGCCCTTAAACTGACGTCCAAAGGTCTTGTGGTGGACCCTGTTGCCCTAAAGGATTCGCTTCAGCAGGCTTCCAGCCAAAGCAAGGTAACCGAAGCCCCATCCCAGTCCGAAAACGCAGAGGGCGAGAAGCAGGCAGTCCAGCTTCCTGCGAGCATCCCTGCAAGCTTGGACCTTTCGTTTGAGCTTGATGCTTCCAAATGGAACCGTGCGGATGCCGGTGTCGATGAATCCGCGCCAGCGCATGATGCTGTGGTTCCAGCTGACTGGTTCACCCAGGCGCTGCCCGAGGGTTTTGCGGTTCAGGATGAAACCGCCAAGTTCGACGTGTTTCAGAACGATGATGGGGGCAACGCCACTACGGTGAAGATCGCCACGGCTTCATGGAGCAACGGGAAGTTCAAGTTCGAGTTCTGCGCTCCGGTCGATACCGTCACGGGCAAACCCGCCCTTGACACCGAGGCTACCGCAGTAGAAGTCAACACGGAAGGCGCCACGCGCACTGTTCTGTCTGCCAGCGTGAGCGTTCCCGTTTCCTTCGACTCCCAGCTTGCCCAAGACGACGAGAGCGAAATCGATTGGGAGCTGCAGCAAGGTGCGCCCGACGATCGATCCGTCAAGCTTTCCATTCCCTCTAAGGCGACGCTTGCCTTTATGGCGGGACTTGCTAATACGCTTGGTGGCGAAGGAGTGCCTGCTGCCGTGTCCAATGCTGGCGATGCTGCCGCGCTGGTCGATTCCGAGACCTTTCTTTCTTCCGAGCGTGGGGGCAAAGCAGAATTTACCACGGTGTGGGCCGACGGCAATTCTGCCATGCGTCCTTCCGCCAGCCAGCTCATGAACAATTACGAGTATCGGGTCTATTTCCAGGTTGAAGGCGACGACAAGCAGTATTGTCTCACCCAAACCGACGATGCGGGCAACAACGTTCTTTCGGAAGATGCCAAGCGCCTGCTGGGCATGACCCAGGAACAATTCGAGGCGTTGCGGGATCCTGGCAATGATCGCATCATTCAGGTAAAGCAAACGCAGACCAATACGTATTCCGTTTCTGCGAATGAATTGTATTCACAGGTTATAACCAAAACCCTCCTTCGCGACGATGAGGGAAATCCTGCTCTTGATGAAGACAAGAATCCTGTCTATACCCAGACCGCCAAGAACATCACGTGGGCAATCAAACACGAGGGCTTTAATTGCGACGACGTTGTATATAACAATGCCTACGTGGTTGCCTCTCGGGATCGTTACCCCAGCTACGTTACCGACACCCAAGAAGTGTTACAGCTTCTTGGCGATGTTACGTTCAATTTGAGCCTGCATATCGGTGACGAGGCAAACGAGCTTGCGGCCATGTCCGACGATGAGCGCATGGAGAAATGGTTTGAAAAATGGGGTGTGCTCTCTTCCATCATCACCCAAAAGGTGAAAAACGGTGTTGTTGTAGAAGAGCTGGTGCAGAAGGGGAGCGAAGGCAAAGACGGCGAATTCTATAAAGCCATCACGACTGGCGGCCTGAAGTTGAGCATCTCCGACGATGGTGAATCAGGGCGCTCGGTCCTGCTCGTTGGCCCCTGTATCACCCCGATGGATCGACGTTGGTCTATAGCTTCAAGCAAGACGAAGAGAAGCACACCACCACGATCGACAACGGTGACGGTACAAGCTCAACCTATACCGATTCCTACCAGGTAACGTACAACAACGCCAATACGCCGAATTACGGTTCGGATGTTTCTGCGGCATACAACAATGGCACGGTGTCCGTCATCCACAGGGGCACCACGCGTGTTGATTTTACGAAGAAGTGGCTCGACGATGATGCTTCTGCACGCCCCGACACCAACTACACGCTGTGGCGCTATTCCGCTAAAGATGGGGAAGGTCCCGATAGCGCATCCCAAGTGACCGTGCGCGAAGATGGTGGTGCGTATATCTCCATCAGCCTTACGGCGGAACAGAGTAGAAATGCCCCCGATGGCACGATAGATCTGGGTGCTCTCTTGCGCAGCAAGTATAAAGATGTATCCACCGCCAAATACGATCCTGCTGGTTATCCCTATGTGTACTTCCTGCGCGAAGATGCGCCGGCGGGTTATGAGCGCCTGTTTGGTTCCGGTGTCGATGCCGAGGACGGTATGGTCACGGGCGATACTGCGCCGAACTACTACAATGACGACTTTTCTGGCAAGGTCGATGTCACCCAGGGCTTCGTCCGCGCCGATGGCGACAAATCGGTGTATTCGGGCGGCACTATCATCAACCGTCGTTCCGAGACAACCACGCCTGAGCTCACCAAGACCTGGGACGCAGCATCTTTCCAGGATCAGATTGCCGATATATCGGTGACGTTCAAACTCGAGCGAATCCTAAAGAAGCACGCCCGCTTCGATGAGAATCTAGGCTATTGGGTGGCAAACGGCGACAGCTACACGTTTACCGACCCCGATACGGGGGAAACCAATGAATTCCCGTATATCTTCTCATACTGCGAAGACGTTCCTTTCGGGGATCAGAACAAGACGGTCACCAGTTGGACTGCGGAAAACCTTACGCAAACGGTGAGTTCTCAAGTACCCCGTTTCGATGCGAACGGCGAGGAATGGGTTTACCGCTGGAGTGAGTCCTACATTGAAAAGCCGGATTCGTTCAGCTTCTTTGCCCAAGACATCGATCATACAACCGGTCAGAGCCTTATGACGGGCGTGTTTGCGGTACTGTCTTCCATTACCGATGCGTCTGGCAAGCAAGTTCCGCTCGTTTTCGAGGGCCGCTACGACAAAGAAAAGGGCGTGCTGGTAAATAAGTACATAGATCAGACCACCGCCCGTGCAGAAAAGTACTGGTGGAGCGAGAGTTCAGGCGAATATACGCAGGACACGAGCAACCTTGGTTACGATGCCAAGCCGGTCAGCGTCACGCTTACGAGGAACGGTAATGCCTTGCATCAGTTCACCCTGACTGGCACTGCGCAAGACGAACCGACCAAGGTTACCCTTGATGATGGAACTGTCTTCTTCTATCAGGAGACCACACCGTGGAACATGGATTTCACCGGCCTGCCCAAGTACGATGAAAACGGTGCCGAATACACCTATATGGTTATGGAGGGCAGCGAGGGCTACGTTCGTCAGCACGAGTACCATCACAACTACAAAGAGGACCCCGGCGATCCTTTCGCCGATGGGGTCCCGAATCTCACAAAAATCAAGAACAGGCCCGGCGAGGATGCTTCCATTGTGCGGGTAAGCAAAACTTGGAGCGATGGCGGCAACACATCGGCTCGTGTGCCTGTGAGGGTGGGTGTCTTTGCGGCCCACGATATCGAGAAGGACGGTCGGGTCGTATATGCCAAGGATCAGAAGATCGGCGACACCATGCTGTCTGAGGATAACGGCTGGTATTCCGAGCTCCCTATCGGAGTTGGTGGACTTGACCAGGTAAAAGATGTCTACATTCGCGAGCTTTCGGTTGACGATGCGCAAGATGCGGACGGCAACTACCTGGTGCTGACCCGCGATGAAGTTGCATCTGGTGCCACTGGCGCCGAGTATCAGCAATTGCTGATCAATTGGGCAGATTCCAATCCGGGCAATCCGTGGAATGAGCGCATAGTTACCCCTTCCAGCGACAACCAGGGCTATGCCTTCGATGTTTCTTACGGTAGGAACGATTCGCTGAACTCGCTCGAGGTAAGCAACAGGCGCGTTGGTGTGGTGGATGTTACCGCCAATAAAACCTGGACGGATCAAGGGTCTAACACCAGTAACCGCCCGAAAGCGAGCTTCGTGCTGTCCTCTTCGCGCGAAGGTAATGTGTTCCATGCGGACGAAAACGGCGACGTGTACGTAAACGTGGGGGATTCGGGTGCTAACGAAAAGTGCTACGTGTATACTTCTTCCGATTTCTCCTCGAAAACGATATACAACGTCAAAACCGATTCTGCCGATGTTTGGCTTGCTGACAAGGATGGCAATAGGGTCGACGGCGACGAGGGTGCCAAGCTCTGCGTGCGCATAGATAGCACTGCTTCTGATTCTCGGGTGCAATTCGCCACGTTGCCGAAATACGATTTGGCAGGCGCCGTGGTTGACTGGACGATCGAAGAGGCTTGGCTTGAGGATTCTGCCGACTATGCCTCCTCCGAGACGGATCGCACCATGTCCTACGATTCGAAATGGCATTTCGCCGATTCGATCGATGTGACGTACAACAATAAGCGCGTTCAGACCAAAGACGTTACCTTCTTTACCAAATGGTACGACGGGTATGTAAACGAGCAGGTACAGCAGCGGCCCGATGTGTATCTTACGGTGTGGCGCCAGGTCTACGAATATGATGCTCAGGGCAATTTGGTTATGGGCAGCAATGGCTATCCCAAAACCACGCTCGAAAAGGTAACTATCCCCGATGCCTACACGTGGGAATCGATAGACGATTACAACCGCAAGGCAACTATCAAGAACCTGCCCAAGTACGATAGCCATGGCAAGGAAATCGTATACTATGCAAGCTTTTCCACCAGTGTCCCTGGCTCTTCAACGGCAAACCTTGACTACGGTGATCCGTGGTATACCTTCAGTGCCAACGACGAAGACCCAGGCAATGCCAAGTGGGACGAGGCAAGTGATGAGGTTGCAGCAGCTGAGCGCACTGAAGTTGTAGGCGAAGATGGGCAGGGTGGTACGGTAGACGCAATCCGCGAAGACGGCACCTTGAACTATCGGATTGCCAATTCCTACTCCGCCGAGGGCGAAAAGCACTGGGAAAACGTGCCGTATGGCTTCAATGATGTCGATTTACCTGGTATCTCGGTGTACCTGCAGCGCAGGCTTGCGAATGGTTCGTACGATGAAGCCGGCGCATGGCAAAAAGGCGACCCTGTTGCTTGGAGCGATCTGGTCATAACCGAAACCGAAGATGGCGGCTACGCTGTTCAGCGCGTGGATAGCGCCGTATCGGCGCAAGGCGTCGCTGATGGCAAAACTGCTGTTGCGTGGACGAAAAAGCTGACGAAAAACGATCAGGGCTATAGCTATTCCCTTACCCAATATGGCGAAAACGGCGATGGCATCGAGGCTTCTGCCGAAAACGATCTGCCGAAATACGACAAAAACGGTCATCTCTACGAGTACCGCGCCGTTGAGGTGATCGATGGTTTAGCGAATAAGCCAGGTGGCTTTACGGTAAACGATCTGACGAGCACTTCTGCTGGTTATGCTGCAGGCAAGGTGTATCAGGTGTACCAGGGCATGCCCGGATCCTCCCTTATTGCCAACTTCTATGCATCGGAGAAGGGCAAGCTTACGGTAAAGAAGCTCTATGACGGGCTTGACGCAGGCGACAAGGTTCCCGATACCACTTTCACCCTGTACCGCTACTACATCACGAAGGACGGCACTAAAAGCGATGCGCAGCCTGTGGCAACGCACACCCTTTCAGCGGGTGATATTGCCCTGAACACTGGTGCTGATGGCGCGACGACGGGCGAGGGAAGCTACACCTTCGACAATGTGGACATTTACACACCGTCAGGTGAATACTGGGTGTACTACATCGTTGAAGATTCGGTTGATGGCTACGGCACCCTTGTGGCCAAGGGCGACAAGACCTTTGCCGATACCTCTGATTTCACCTGGGGCAGCTTCGTGGGCAATGGCGTTGCCTCGACCGATCTCGAGGGACCAAGCCTTCTTGATTCGGCGGGCACATTTGCGCAACCTTCTGCCACTGCCGTGGCAAACGACACCACGCCTGATGTCACGTTCCAGAACTCGTATTACCCTGAAGATGCAACTGTTTCGCTGCAGGGCAAGAAAATCTGGCAAGACCAAAGCAACGCTTTCGGCATCCGGCCAGAGAACATCACCCTTGAGGTAACACGTTCCTATCAAGACGGCACGCCCGATTCCCAGGGTGAAGCTGCGGGGCTGGTTGGCTTTGCCCTGGGCGCATTGGGCCTTGGCTCCGATGCTTCTAAGGGGATCATCCGTCTGCAAAGCGATAATCCTGCCGCTGCGAACTACCTTTCATGGGATAAGGATTCCCAAACCGATGCCTGGGTTTACACCATTTCGAACCTGGAGGAGTACGCGCCTGATGGGAAGCCTTGGCGCTATACGGTGAAAGAGATCCCGGATACGAACTCTAAGTATCTTGTTTCCGCCAACGGCGGCACGGTCAATGCTGACAACCATGAATCCGATGCGCCTGTTCCCGTTCCCTCGATTGTCAACTACCTTGACACGGAGCTTACCGTTTCAAAGGTTTGGAAGGACAACGAAGACCTTGACTGGAAGCAGCGTCCTGATGTGACCGTTGCTTTGCAGGTAAAGGTCGACGATGGCGAATGGGGCGAAGCGGGTGCTGTTCTAAAAGACCAGCTTGGCATCGTCGATGGCGAGGGCAATGCCCTCACCAGCTTCAAGTACAAGGGCGACGTGCAGGCATTTGAGCAGACTTGGTCTGCGAAGGAGCCGGACAACCAAGGCAAGAGCGAGTACTCGTATACCTGGAAGCAACTGCCTGCGCAGGCAAAGGGCGAAGATGGCACCATCCACACCCTTGCCTGGCGTGCAGTCGAGAAAAAGCTGGTATACAACGCTGGCTCGAGCAACGAAAAGGTTGTAGAGGTTGCCTCTCCTGATAACGATGGCACATACGGCAGCTATTACCCCTATCAACCCTCGCAGACTTCTTCTTTGAATGTGAACGGCCGGGGCGTAACAGAGTGCATCTCCACCATAACGAACACCCTCGATGCGACTGCGATTACGGCGAAGAAAACCTGGATCGACAACGACAACGAGTGGGTAACGCGCCCCGGCACGAACGCTGCAGGCGATGGCTGGTCTGTTACCTATGCGGTGCAGCGCTCCACCACGCCCGGTGATAACAATTCTTGGAAATGGCTGTCCGAGTACGGCGCCGATATCGGTAGTCCCTTTGCCAATAATGAAGGCGAGCTCGCTTCTTCCTTGCTGAAGGCGACCATTTCAGGTACGGGCGCCGATGCCACGGCAACGTTCAAGAACCTGCCCAAGACAGATGTCGATGGCAAGGAATACACCTATCGCCTTGTTGAAAAGGTTGTTGGCAGCTACAAGGCGGAAGGCACGCTTGTGGCCTCGAGCGCCGATGGCAAGGTTCAGCTGGTTGCCGTGGGGGTTGGCGCAAATGCTCCCGGCGTGCCCGGCCAGACCTTTGCCAACACTTTGAATACGGTGGACGTATCGGGTACCAAGCGCTTCAACGACTATGGTACAGGCCTTGCGCCCACGACGCTTGACCAGGTTCAAAGTTCAGTAAAGCTCAAGGTGCAGCGCTCTCTTGATGGTTTGGCGTGGAGCGACGCCGAAAAGGATGGCGGTACTGCGCCCCAGGCTGAGTGGGCTATGGGTGAAAACGGCGCCTGGACATTCAAGTTCTCCTCGTTGCCCTATGCCGATCAGGCGGGCAATGTGTACCAGTACCGTGTGGTCGAGGTGAGCGATGGAGCTTCGGGCTTCTTCGATAGCTATGCCGACGATGCCAGCGTGGACAAGGCTACAGGTGACGTCACAACTGCAACCATTACCAACACGGCGACGCGCTTCACCATGGACAAGATCGGCGACAAGTCCACGGGTTCCGACGGCGAGCGTTTGAATGGCGTTGTGTTCGATCTTGTGCGAGACGGGAAGACGTTCGCTTCATGGCAGCGTGACGAGCAAGGCGTTGTTTCTAGCACGGTGTGGCATGGCGGCAGGGCATCTGGCAGCACCGATCCTGGCGTGGCTATGACCGGCGACAATCAGGGCTTCTTGGTTGGCCTCCCTGCAGGCACCTATACCGTGAAGGAAACGAAGACCCCTGCGGGCCACGTCCAGGCTGCGGATTTCCAGATCCTGGTTTCTGCCGATGGCGCTGTGACGTTGAGGTCGGGAGGGAAATACGCCCAAGCCTCGGCAGGCCCCGATGGCGTTGTCTGTGTTTCGGTCACTGATGCGGTGACGCGAGGCAAGGTGGTGCTGCACAAATTCTATGATCATGGCAGCAACAAGGCTGCCGTTGCGAATATGACGTTCGACTTGTACAAGGGTGCCTACGATGATAATGCTGCCAATGGCGGCGGTGTCCTTATTGCCACGGGCATCACTACAGGGGATGATGGCACTTGGTGCTCGAGCGAAGACGAGATGATGTCCTATCAGAACGTCAACGAAGCTTTCGGCGAGTTTGCCAAGTATTACAAGCGTGCAAGCGACGGCCTTCCTTTGGGCGACTACTACTTCGTGGAAACGAGCACATCGAGCAACACTGTCGATGCGCTTGGTAAGGCATTCTCATTCCAGGTTGAAGAAAACAAAACCAGCCAACCTAACGTGAAGGTCGAAGCGGAAAACGATGAATTCAATGCATCAGCGCAGTTGAAGAAAATCAACTCAGAGACTGGCGAGCCCGTCTCGGGGGCAAAGTTTGCCCTAAAGCGTGATAACGGCACCTTTAGTGGCGAGCTTATTGCTTCTGACCTCAGGTCCGGCACAGAGTATGCCTTCGATGCCACTGCCTCTAAGGTTGAAGCCTCGAAGGCCACCGATGCTGGGGTGCTCAAGCTTACCGGCTTGAAGAAGGGCAGCTATATCCTTACCGAAATCGCGAACACCGGTTACGACCTGACCGGCACGGCGCCAATCAACTTCACGGTAACAAATGAAGACAACGGAAAGGCCCTTTTGCTGGGCGCCGATGGCGAGCTTGCCAATACGCCGCTGCATGGGTCGATCAACCTGGCGAAGGTCGACGCCTCCGATAACCGCCAGGGTGTCGACGGGGCTCAGTTCACCCTTCAGAAGAAGGGCGCCGATGGGCAGTGGGCCGATGTAGCTTACGGGCTTTTGACGGGTAAGAGCTACCGTGCTGCGGTGGATGCCGTGGGCGCCATCACTGCTGTTTCGGAGGTTGATGCTGCAAGCGGCGCTGCGTCGAACGCGGGCGAACTGAGTGTAGAGAACCTGCCGTGGGGCATCTATCGTTTCGTAGAGTCCAAGGCTGCTGACGGCTATGTTGGCAAGGTTGATGGCAGCTGGCCCATCTCGAATGAGATGGAGATCAAGGCCGATAACGTTCAGGCTTCATCGACGGTGCCGCTTCATGCCGGCCAAATCGCTAACAGCCAGACAGATCTTGTTATCTGGAAAACCGATAAGGACGGTTCGGTTCCTTTGAAGGATGCCGAATTCACCATTGTGCCCAATGAAGGTTCTTCATTTGTGGACGGATCTGCTTCCAAGGCGTTTGTCACGGACACCACAGGCAAGGCGCTGCCCATCGACGGTTCTTCTTCGCTTGCGGGCCAACTTATTGTGGGCAACAGCTACACAATCACGGAAACCAAGGCCACGAATGGCTATTCGCTGCCTTCACCTGCTTCCATCGTGATCACGATCGGCGATGATGGCGCTGCTCGTATCGTGACGGAATCGGCAACGGGGAACTGGGAAATCCAAACCAGCGGCTCTGTGAGCAACGTTCTGGTCAAAGACGATGCAACGAGCGTCATCTTCTATAAGCAGGACGAAAATGGCAAGCCACTTGCCGGTTCCGAGTTCAAGATGAAGGGCGCGTTCAGCGACGGCAGCACCGAGAAAACGGTTGCTCTCGATGGGGATATGGCCAAATTCGTGGCAAGCGGGTTGTTCATTGTGGGTGAGACCTACAGCATCGAAGAGGCAAAAGCGCCTGCGGGATACGAAAAGCTGCCCGCCGGGCAGTTCAAGATAACCGACGCCGGCACCGTTGAGGCGGTGGGCACGGTTCCTGCTGGCTGGACAATCGCCGATGGCGGTGCGGTGATCGTTGCCAAGGATACGCCTATCGAGGTTGTCCTTAACAAGAAGAGCACCAGTGGAATAGATGTTGCCAACGCAACGTATCAGATCTCGGGCAAGTTCCGTGGCGCAGACGGACAGCTCCAGCAGGATGTCAGGACCTACACCACGGCAACCACTCAGGCTTTGAAGGGTGCGGTGAAGGTGGAAGGCCTTATCGGCGGCGAAACCTACACCATCAAGGAGACGGTATCTCCTGCCGGCTATGTGTTGGACGGCACCGAGTTCGCATTCACTGTCAAGGACGACGGCACGGTTGTTGCGGGCTCTTCGGATCAAACCGCAGCCAAGGGCGCAGCGACTACGAGCCAGGACTCTTATCGCAACACTGGCTATTCCATTGCCAATCGCGATACGGTAACCATTACCCAGACCGATGCTCCCGTTCGGTTGGGTTTGGCCAAGCGGGGAAGCAATACCGGGGAACAACAGCTCTCCGGTGCTGAATTCACTATTGAGGGCAAGTTTGCCAAGGACTACACAAGCGGCGTTGCCGAGCAGAAGACCTACCAGCGAATGAGCGTGAGCGACATCTCTTCGCTGCGCTTCGTGGCGGGCGAAACCTATTCCATCACCGAAACCAAGGCGCCTGATGGCTACGAGCTGATCCAGGGAGCCTTCACGTTCACCGTGTCAGAAGACGGCAAAGTGTACGAAGGGGGAGCGAACGATCAGGGTATCTCGAACGGTCAGTACCTGCTGTACGGCGACTACTTGGGCTTCGTTGCGGTAGACAACCCCATCGAGGTAACGCTTTCCAAGTACGGCTCCGACAAGGGTGATAACAGCGCCGATTCCGCAATTTTTGGTGCCACGTTCCGCATAAAGGGCGTGTTTGCCGGCAGCGCGGAAGCAGGCGAAACCGAGCGCGTGTTCACGATGGATGCCGGCTCGTATTCCCTGCCTGGATTGATCGCGGGCAACACCTATCAGCTGTGGGAGGCATCTTCGCCTGCTGGCTACAAGCAGATCAAGGGTACGCTTTCTTTCATGGTGAATGCCGATGGCACCATCGATCAGGTGAATGCCGAGGGCGCTTCGTTTGAAAACGGCACGATGGGCATCGAAGACGGCAAGGTTTCCATCAAGGCCGTCGACGACCCGGTTGAGCTCACCATCGTGAAAAAGGACGAGTCTGGCCAGAATGCGCTTTCGGGTGCTGTATTTGGCGTGACGCCGGTTGGTGGCTCTGCATTTGCCGACGGAACGACGGGGGAGAAAACCCTTGCTGCCACCGACGGCGATGGCAAGACGTCTCTTTCGGGCCAGCTTGTGGTGGGCGGCAAGTACGAGATCTCGGAGCTTGTTGCGCCTGCGGGCTACAAGCGCGTTGGGCAGAAGCTCACGGTCCAGGTGGCATCCGATGGCCAGTTGAAAGCAGTGGGCAGCGTTCCTGCGGCGTTTAAGTCCGAAAAGACGGGTTCGGGTTCTGCCGCCATCACCGTATTCACGGGCGATGTATGGAACAGCCCCACCAAGATGTACATCCAGAAGAGTTCGGCAATCGATGGGCTGTGGAGGCTTCCAGGCGCAACGTACCAGCTGACGGGTGTTTTTGCCGATGGTTCCAACCAGCGCACACTTACCACTGATGAAAACGGCATGGCCGAGCTTGATCGCGCGCTGCTGATTGCCGATGGTGCAACTGAGTACACGCTGAAGGAAACGGTTGCCCCTGAGGGCTATGCACTCAATGCGGCAGACTTCGTGTTCACGGTGTCAACCGATGGGTCCATCGTTGCGAAGGGCGAAGCCGTTGCGGGCTTTGCTGTGACGGGAGAAGGCAACATCACCGTTTCTGCCACCGACGATCCTATTGAGGTTGCCATCAAGAAGGTGGCTTCTGACGGTGCAGGCGACAGCGCCATGAACGGCGCCGAGTTCCAGATCGAGGGTGTGTTCGCAGGAGAAACGGAATCGAAGGTAGAAACCCTTACCACCTATGGTGACGGCTTTACCGAGGCGCTGTCTTCGATGCTCAAGGCGGGTCAGGAATACACCATCACCGAGACCAAGGCGCCTGCTGGCTACAAGCTTCTTTCGAATGCGCTCAAGATCAGGGTTTCCAATGATGGTTCCGTAACCGTTGTAGGTGAAGTGCCTGTGGGTTGGCAGATCGACGATCGCAGCGACTCCGAGAACGGTGCTGTGCTCATTGTCGCGACCGATGATCCTGTTTCCATGACGGTGGCAAAGCAGGCGGAAGGCGCCGATGCATCCGCCATGCAGGGCGCTGGGTTCAGCGTGACGCCGGCAGAGGGCAGTATCTTTGCCGACGGAACCACTGGAGCGAAGACCCTGGTCACAGGAGCGGACGGTAAAACCTCGCTTGATGCGCAGCTGGTTGTGGGCGGCACGTACACCCTTGAAGAGGAAAAAGCGCCTGCCGGTTACAAGCTCATTGAAGGCATGCTTTCCTTCACGGTGAACAGCGACGGCACTCTTGCCGTCGCAGGCCAAGCCCCTGAGGGCTTCGCGGTTTCCACGGCGGGTGGTGTGGCAGTGGTTACCGCCACCGACGCCATTACCGAGGTATCCTTATCTAAGGTGGACATCGACTCGAACGAGGCGCTTGGCGGTGCCGAGTTCACGCTCGAGGGTGCATTCAGCGATGGTCGGGGTGGCTCAGTCGAGCGCGTGGGCAGCGACGCTGCCAAGGTGATCGTAGGTGCCGACGGCAAGCTTACCGTTTCGGGCGCTTCTGCCGTTGCCGATGGCGAGGGCCTTAACGCTATCCGAGGCCTTGTCGCAGGTGAGGAGTATACCCTTACCGAGACTCGCGCCCCCGAAGGGTACGAGCTGAATACGCAGCCCTTCGTGTTTACCATGGGCAACGACGGTGCTGTGGTTCCTGCGGGCGAGGCGTGGGGCTGGGCTGTTGAGGATGGCTCTGCATCAATAGTTGCTGCCGACAAGGCAATCGAGTTCCGTATCCTTAAGCAGGGCCGCGCAATCGGCGGCGAAGGAGTCGAATCGGCCGATCCTGATTTCATGGCGGGCGCTGAGTTCGCGGTGACGGGCGTCTTCGCGGGCAGCACTGAGGAGTCCACCGATGTTATGACGGTGGGCACCGACGGATGGACTGAGGGCTGGTCGTCTCTGCTGGTTGCCGGCAACATCTATACGATTTCCGAGATGCGTGCGCCGCTGGGCTACAAGCTTATCGCCGAACCGCTGAACGTGATGGTGAAGGCGGACGGCACGCTTGTAGCGGTGGATGCTGAGGGCAATCCCCTTGATGCGGATGCCGGTGCGCAGGGTTGGACTGTGTCGGAAGATACCGAGGGCATTGCACAGATAACTGCCGTCGATGAGCCTACCAGCGTGATGCTTTCCAAGGTATCCGCCGAGGGCGGCCAAGCACTTGCCGGTGCCGAATTCGACCTTGAGGGCAGCTTTGCCCAGGGATCTGGGCAGATGACGCCAGGGAAGAAGCGCATCGTCGTGGACGGCCAGGGCAACTTGCGTATAGCCGATGTCGAGGCGCAGATCCTTGGCGGTGAAACGGTGGGCGAGTTCAGCCAGGCGTCTTCGATAGAGGGCCTCGTCGCGGGCGAAAGTTACCTTCTTACCGAGGTGAAAGCGCCTGCGGGCTACGAGCTTGTGCAGGATACGCTTCGTTTTGCGGTAAACGATGATGGCACCATTTGCCTCGTTCAGCGCTCTATCGCTCCTGGGGCATGGACGCTTTCCAACGATCAAGGTGAAATTGGCATTACCTGCGCCGATGTGCCGCTGAAGGTAAGTCTGAGCAAGCAGAATAAGCAGGGTGCAGCATTGGAAGGCGCCCAGTTCACCCTTTCTGGCGCGTTCCCCGATGGCTCTGCCACCAAGACGTTTACCTCAAACGGCGATGGCGTGGCGTTCAAGGACATGCAGCTTATTGGCTCTTCAGAGGGCGATAAGTATGTTTTGACGGAAACGCAGGCGCCGGATGGTTATGTGGCGATCGACCCGGTAACGCTTGTCGTCTATGCCGATGGCACCGTTAAACTCGACGGCGATTCTCTGGGCGCCTCTTCGAAGGTGACTATCGAAAACGGTGAAGACGGTACCGCGTACATTTCCGTTACCGACGATGCCGCTCCAATCCCCGACGGCCAGGATGGCAGTGATTCCTTCCTCTCCAAGACGGGCGACTGGACTTTCCTGCAAGCGATTCTGGCTGCTACCGTTGCAGTGGGCGCCGGCTTTGCTGCAACGGTCAGCCGTCGCCGTGGGGCACGCGCACGGCGCGCCGAGCGTGAGTAGCGCATAGGGGCGGTGCGCCGAGCGTGAGTTTGGCGTTTTTCTACCGTGATTGCCTCCCATTTCTTGAGCTGACAGGCAGCTTGGGGGATGGGAGGTTTTCTATTGCCTTGGGGGACAGGGAAGGTGCCTCAAAACGGAGGGCAAGCCCCGAAAGGCGCGGGAATCGTGACGACCCGTCTGCAAAAAAAGAAAGGACTGGCTCTGGATGAATTCCAAAGCCAGTCCTTGGTTGAAACGCTGCTATCGGTTTAATCTGCGTGTCTAGCTAGGTGCGATGCAGGATCCCTGTGAAGGGCGCTGAATCGTTGGGGGGTCAAGCCCTCCTGGGCTCTTCAAGCGGTTACGCAGTCAGCGTGTTGTATTGTTCGTCGTCTACGGGTTCGAGCCATTCATTGCTTGCGCTTTCGCCTGGATATTCGAACGCTAGATGGCTGAACCAGGAATCAGCTGCTGCGCCATGCCAATGCTTGACGTTGGCGGGAATCTCAACCACATCACCTGGCTGTAAACGTTGAGCTGCCTTCCCTTCCTCTTGGTACCAGCCCTCGCCGTCTACGCAGATAAGCACTTGTCCACCGCCGCTGCTTGCGTGGTGCACATGCCAGTTATTGCGACATCCCGGCTCGAAGGTCACATTGAAGATAGGGAGGTAGCTGCCTTCTTCGTTTACGGGATTGAGCCAAGAACGACCGCTGAAGTACTGCGCAAAACCGTCGTTTGGCTTGCCCAACCCGAAAAAGCCACCATGGGATTCGGCGCCGTTCGTCACGGTGCTGTCTCCGTCTTCTGCGTATACGTCCTTTGCCATATTGAATGCCGCCCATGCATTTGGCCACCCAGCATAAAAGGCGAGATGCGTAAGGATTTCGGCCATTTCCTGTTGCGTGACCCCGTTTTTTCGTGCGCTTGCTAGGTGATAGGCAAGGGAGCTGTCGGTAATTCCTTTGCCGATAAGAGCGCTTATTGTCACTATGCTGCGCAATTTCAGCGGCAGCTTGTCTTCGCGGCTCCAGATTTCTCCGAAGAGAATGTCGTCGTTAATATGCGCGAATTCGGGGGCGAATTTCCCCAGTGCATCATGTCCCGCGGTTTGTTTTGTGGTCATGGATTACTCCTCTCGCTTGCATTCGCATGCGCAATCGCCAGCATCGGCTGTTCGCAGTTGATGTATCAGGAAGTCAAGGTATTCGAGCTTCTTCTGCTCTGCGTGGATGCCGTTAAGCAGTTCACGCCGATACCCTTTCAGGAGGCAGATGCGAGCACATTCGCTTGCCGCCTTGTCGAATTCGGCAACAAATGCTTCGTCGCACCCCGCATCTCGAAGGTTTGCTAAAGTTCTTTCGTCCACGATCTACCTCGCGGTCATAACCTTTGTGGTGCCAGCAAGTGGTTTTTCTCCGGGTCTGCCCTTGGGCCCTACAAGTGCGTGGGGTTGATAGAGTTCTTCGAGGAAGTCGATCTCTTTGGTAGAGAGCTGAATATCGAGTGCAGCCACGGCGTCGTCTACGCGCTCTGGTTTCGAGCAGCCCACAATAGGAGCTTCAACGCCACGCGCCCAGTGCCAAGCAAGGGCGATTTGCGACATGGGCACATTGTGGCTGGCAGCAACTTTTGCTACGCGTTCGATGATGGGCATGTCGATAGCTCGGTCATGATCGTATTTGTTCACCATGGTTTTGTCGGTGGTGCTGCGAGCGCTTTGACTTTCCCAGGAGGGACGGCAGAGGTGACCGGAGGCAAGGGGACTATAAGGGGTAATTGCCATGTCGAACTGGCGACATACAGGGATCATCTCGCGTTCGTCTTCGCGGTAGAGCAGATTGTAGTGACATTGCATGCTGGTGAATGTGGCCCAATTTTGCGCGATGGCGATGTCTTGCAGGTTGTGCAGCTGGTATGCATACATTGCGCTCGCTCCGAGTGCGCGAACCTTTCCTTCGCGCACCAATTCGTTAAGGACTTCCATGGTTTCCTCCATGGGAACGTCGTAGTCGAAGCGATGAATGATGTAGAGATCCAAGTATTCGGTGCCCAAGCGTTTGAGCGATCCTTCTATTTCGTGCTTGATGGCCGCAGCAGAAAGGCCACCTTCGTTGAAGTGCACCTTGCTTGCAAGCACGATGTTTTGGCGGGCGATGCCCAGTTTGCGTAGAGCCGCTCCGATATACTCTTCGCTTGTGCCGAAGCTGTAGCAGTTGGCGGTGTCGATGAAGTTGATGCCCGCATCAAGTGCTCTCTTGATTACCGCTTGGGTTTCGTCAGGACCAATGGTCCACTGGTGAAAGTTGGGGCTTGCTTCGCCGAAACTCATGCCGCCAAGGCAGAGCTTTGAAATTTCGATGCCCGAATGGCCGAGGGTTGTGTATTCCATGGCGCTTCCTTACTTCTGGTCTTCAACGTTGGGATGCCAGGTAGCGTACATATCCATTTTTTCGGGCGTGCGCTCATAGAAGGGCTTGCCGTGATCGAGTGTTGACAAGGCTGCCATGTCCTCATCAGAAAGCTCGAAGTCGAAGATGTCGATATTTTCGGCGATATGAGAAGGGGTCTTCGAACCTGGGATCACGATATTTCCCTGCTGAATGTGCCAGCGCATAATAATTTGAGCAGGTTTTTTACCATGTTTTGTAGCAAGCTGTTTCACGATGGGCTCATCCATGATGCATCCGTTGTCGCGTCCGCCAAGTGGGTACCACGCCTGCAATGCTATGTCGTGCTTTGCAAGCATTTCCTTTAGATGGGTTTGCGGATAGTACGGATGACATTCAACCTGAATTAGCGAGGGAACGATTTCGCAATGTGCGAGTAAGTGCTCTATTTCTTCCTCGTTGAAGTTAGAGATACCAATCGAACGAAGCTTTCCCGCTTTGTAGGCGTTTTCTAGCTTTGCATAGCCTGCCAAGAAATCACCTGCCGGCTGGTGCAGGATCATAAGATCGATGTAGGAAGCGTTTAGTCGTTCGAGTGTTTCGTCAATGGCGGTTTCGCTGTTGTAGAAGCAAGGCCATAGTTTTGTTTCGAGGAAAATGCTTTCGCGCTCAAGCTTCGAATCGCGCATGCCGCGACCCACGGCGCGTTCATTGACATAGGCATTGGCGGTGTCGATGAGCTCGTAGCCCATTCCGAGCGCTGAGGATACCGCTGCTTGGGCATCATCAGGTTTAAGAAGATAGGTCCCGAGGCCCAGCTGAGGGATCTCGATGTTATTGTTAAGGGTGATGTACTCCATCCGCATCCTTTCTTTGAAGTGTCTTTTCTTAAAGGTAGATTTTTCTGATGAAGATGTATATTGCCTATAACAACTTCCTAGGCATACGAAGTATGTATAGTGATTCTGCAAGATTGGAAATTTCAGTAGGGGATGGACATGGAGCTTCGAACCCTTCGTTATTTTTTGGCCGTGGCGCGCGAAGAGAATATGACCGAGGCAGCCAATGTGCTGCATGTAACGCAGCCCACGCTTTCAAGACAAATCGCTGACCTTGAACGCGAGTTGGGCGTTGAGCTGTTTGAGCGGACCAATCGTTCCTGTGTGCTTACAAGCGATGGCATGCGTTTGCGTCAGCGTGCCGAAGAGATCATTTCTCTTGTTGAGCAAACCGAAGGAGAGCTTGCCGACCGGGAGCTTGGAATTACTGGGAACATTCGCATTGGCGCTGGTGAGACACACGCCATGCAGGTGGTGCTAGGCGCATTTGCTGATGTCCGACGCGATTATCCAGGTGTTACTTGTGAACTCTACACGGGAAACGCCGATGCTGTGGAAGAGCGTCTAGAGCGTGGTCTATTGGATTTTGCGCTTGTTATCGAGCCTGTAAACCTAGAGAAATACGAGTGGATTCGTATGCCCAATGCAAATCGGGTAGGGTTGGCGGTTTCTGCCGATGGGCCTTGGGGCGCGCTCGAGGTAGCGACCCCCGTTGATGTTGCGAAGATGCCGCTCTTGATAAGCTCGCGCACGTCGAACAAGGCAGTCGATCTTGTTTCCTGGTCTGGTGGAGCGTTCAGCTTCGATGAGCTTGATGTGGTTGGGAGCTTTGACCTTATTGGCAACGCATCACATCTTGTGCGTTCGGGCGTTGCCTGCGCAATGGGCATCGACCATCTGCTTCAAGTCGATGATGCTTCCGATTTGCGCTTTATTCCCCTAGAGCCGTCTTTGGAAATCGCCTCATTTGTCATTTGGAAGAAGTACCGCTTGCGTTCTCGTGCCTGCGAGGAATTTTTGCAACGACTCGAATTAGCCGTGCGCGAATAGTTCTGAAAAAACAGAGCGGCGGCTAAAGGGGAAACCTATTAGCCGCCGCTGATGCCTGCTTGTTTTTCGTGCTTATTGCTGCGCGATATTGGCTACAAGCTCTTTGAGCGCATTCAAGTCGTCTTCATCAGGATGGCTTAACGCTCTGTCGAAGTTTTCGATCATCGCATCGATGTTGGGCATATGATCGGGCTGTTGTTTCATCTTGACGTAGCGTTCCCGCACGGATTGGGGCATTTTGCCTTGGCACATGAATTCCCCGACAACGGTATTGCTTGCATCGAGGGGTTCCTTGGTTTTATCCAGGATGCCTTTGAAATAGGCTTCACTGCCTCCGAATCCTGCGGTTCCGAATAGGAATACTTTCTTATTCCGAAGCGTTTTCAAGAGGCTTAAGGCGCTGTCGTCGGCAATGCCTTTGTTGGTCCAGAAACCTACGTAGAGCATGTCCGACTTGGGTTCGTTTCCCGTGCAATCGCCAAAATAGTCGCAGTACTCTGCGGGTAATACTTCACGGATGGTTTCAGCGAGTAGCTTAGTATTTCCGGTGCTGCTGCTGAATAAAATTGAGTAGTGGGATTGGGTCATGGTGTCCTGCTTTCTGCAGATGGTGTTTGGCGAACATTGTAATCCTGTGATTGCTTCGTCGAAGGTGCGACTGCCTCATTCCTTGCAACTCGGTTCATATTTGCCCAATTCGCCGTTTGCGGATTAAAGTTGACATATGTCGAAAATGGGATTGACCGGTACGGCTGTGCCTCTAGACTAAATAGTGACATATGTCAGAAAAGGAAATGCTATGGCAGGACGAAAAGAAAGAACTCGGTTCGTGGGCATCGTGCCCGAATTCGTTGGTTTCGTGCCTGACGGCATCCCCGCAGGGGACACCGTAGAGCTTGCCTATGACGAACTTGAGGTAATACGCCTTCTCGATTTAGAGAAAATGAGCCAGGAAGAAGCGGCGGCTCATATGGGCGTTTCGCGAACTACGGTAACGGGTATATACGAACGGGCTCGTTCGAAAGTTGCTGACAGTTTGGTGAATGGTAAGCGGCTGTGCATTGAGGGCGGTAACGTTGCGTTTCCTCCATGTGGTAGCGCCGATTTTAAATTTGTAAGCAATCCCAAGAAGAAGGAGGCTCTTATGAGGGTTGCGGTAACGTATGAAAATGGCGAAATATTTCAACATTTTGGAAGAACTCAGGCGTTCAAGCTATATGACATTGAAGACGGTCAGGTCGTGGCAATGCAGGTAGTCGACACTCAGGGTTCTGGCCATGGAGCTTTGGCGGGCTTCCTTAAGGGAAATGATGTCGATGTCCTTCTGTGCGGCGGCATTGGTGGTGGAGCACAAAGCGCGCTTGCAGCTCAAGGCATCGAACTGTATGGTGGGCTGTCTGGATTGGCAGACGATGCCGTATCGTGTCTGCTGGCCGGCATTCTCGAGAAGAGCACTATGCCGGTTTGCGATCATCATGGGCATAGCCATGGGGGATGCCATCATGGCCACCAGCATGCGCATGGGGAATGTCAGGGTCACGCACAAGTTAATGGTGAGTGTCAGGGGCACAGCCACGAACACGGTGCATGTTGCCACGGTGGCCACGGCAATTAATGCTTTTGCTCTAAGGGACGCGGGGCTGGCTGACGGAAATGTCGCCAGCCTTATTTGTTTTCAGCAGGGATAAGCCAATCGTTCGCCTCGGTGGGAAGTTGGTAAGCTTATGCGAAGAAGCAAAGTCTAGGTGTTGAAGACCTTCGCATTTCAACGCGGCGAATATAGGCAATGTTGCGTTTGGGCAGGGGTGCAACAATGTGCTCGCTATGCCGAGCCTAAAAAGGAGCCAAACGGCGAAAGCGCTGCGGTATATCGGATATGGGCGAAAGACTATGGATGAGGGCAGTCGGATGAATGCTGAACAGAGGCCAACTTGCATAAAGGTTAGGGGAGCTAGGGTTCATAACCTGAAAAATGTCGATGTCGATATTCCATTGGGCGGCATCGTTGGTATTGCGGGCGTATCTGGATCGGGAAAGAGCTCGTTGGCTTTGGGGGTTCTGTACGCTGAAGGTTCGCGTCGCTATCTCGAATCGCTATCCACGTACACCAGAAGAAGGATGACGCAGGCGGCTCGTGCCAATGTCGATGAGGTTCTCTATGTACCGGCGGCTTTGGCTTTGCATCAAAGACCCTCAGCTCCCGGTATTCGTTCCACCTTCGGCACGGGAACGGAACTGCTGAACAGTTTAAGGTTGATGTTCTCGCGCCTTTCCAGCCACCGTTGTCCTAACGGTCACTATGTTGAGCCCAGTATCAACGTGGCCGCTATGAACGGTAAGCTGGTTTGTTCAGAATGCGGCGAGCATTTTTTCGCGCCGGGAGCAGAGGATCTCGCCTTCAATTCTGCGGGAGCTTGCAAGCATTGTGGAGGAACGGGAATGGTTCGAACCGTTGATCGATCAACGCTTATTCCCGATGAAAGCAAAACCATTGACGAGGGCGCTGTTGCGCCTTGGAACTCCCTTATGTGGTCGTTGATGACCGATGTCTGCCGAGAAATGGGCGTGCGTACCGATATCCCGTTCTGCGAGCTTACCGAACGGGAAAAGGAAATCGTCTACGACGGCCCGATGGAAAAGCGGCACATCTTTTATGTCCCAAAGAATAAAGACAGCACTTCAGCCAGCGAGCTAAACATGACTTATTACAGCGCAACCGCAACGGTGCTCAACGCCCTTAACAAGGTCAAGGACGACAAGGGCATGAAGCGCGTTGAGAAATTCCTGAAAGAAGAGATATGCCCAGAATGTTGCGGTACAAGGCTTTCGGAGGAAGCTCGGGCACCGCGATTGATGGGCATGTCGTTAGCGGATGCTTGTCAGATGACATTGAAGGATTCTGTTGCATGGGTTAAGCGCGTGCCTGATGCCGTACCGAAGGAAATGCGCGCTATGGCCCAGAGCATCTGTGAGTCGTATGAGGAAGTTGCTGCTAGGCTTATGGAATTGGGCCTTGGGTACCTAACGCTCGATAGGGCTTCGTCCACTCTTTCTACAGGTGAGCGCCAGCGCATGCAGTTGGCGCGGGCAGTGCGGAATCGTACGACGGGCGTGCTGTATGTTCTTGACGAGCCCTCTATTGGGTTGCATCCCGCCAATATTGTCGGCTTGAACGGCGTAATGCACGATCTTGTGCGAGATGGAAATTCCGTTTTGCTCGTAGATCACGACACCCAGATTCTTAAGGAATCGGACTGGCTTATCGAAATGGGTCCGGGCGCAGGCGCCGAAGGCGGAACGGTTATCGCCCAAGGTACCGCGAGGAGTATCGAAGGCAACCCGAATTCCGTGATAGGTCCTTACCTTTCCGGTGCGACGGTGGCCGATGGATGCCCTAAGCAGATTGCCGCTAATCCTGATGGCGCTATAAGCATGGAGACCGATTCGATTCATACCGTAAAGCCGCTTTCGGTGCGCATACCCAAGCATCAGCTAACGGTTATTACGGGGGTTTCTGGCTCGGGCAAAACTACCATGGTGCTGGAGAGCCTTATACCTGGTCTGGAGGCGCTATGCTACGGTAAGCCCATGCCAGACCACGTCTCTTCCATCCAGGCGGAAGGCATCAACCATGTGAAGTTGATCGATGCAACGCCCATTGGCGCTAACGTGCGTTCAACCGTTGCCACCTATGCCAACGTGCATGATGTGTTGCGAAGGACGTACGCAAGAACAGCCGATGCGAAGGAGCTTGGACTTAAAGCGGGCGATTTTTCCTATAACACGGGGAGCCTCAGGTGTCCCGTTTGCGATGGCGCCGGAACTATTTCGCTCGATGTTCAGTTCCTGCCAGATGTCGATATCCCTTGTCCTGAATGTCATGGGTCGAGATATCGGAAACAGGCAAATCAGGTTCGTTATGCAAATAAGCAGGGTGAGGAGCGTTCTTTACCCGAGCTTATGAATATGGATGTCAATGAGGCGGTAGCCTTTTGCCAGAACCTCAATTCCGTACGGCCGAAGCTCGAAACCCTTCGGGATTTGGGGTTGGGATATCTTACGCTTGGCGAAGAAACTCCCTCGTTATCCGGTGGTGAAGCGCAGCGACTGAAATTGGCAAGTGAAATGGGTAGGGAACAGACCGATTCTGTTTTCGTTTTCGACGAGCCTACCATTGGTCTTCATCCTAGGGATGTCGAGACATTGTTGCGGGTGTTCGATGCATTGATTGCCAAGGGGGCAACAGTTGTCGTGATCGAGCATGACCTTGATGTCATCCGTGCCGCCGATTGCATTATTGATATGGGACCCGGTGGCGGTGAAGAAGGTGGCCAAATTGTTGCCTGCGGTACGCAGGGGGATATTCGGAACTGTCCCGTAAGCGTTACGGGAAAGTTCATTTAGGTGGAATGAAGATGGGATCGATAGCTGTTTCTAAAGCAGTTCTGGTCGGTTGAAAGGATTTTAGACAACCAAGACGCGTAACGAACTCGTTCGTTTGGTAAGCGTCGGTGGCGGTATTGGAAGCTGCGGTCGGTAAGCATTCCGAAAGGACGGCACTGTTTTTCGGTTGTGCGGATCGACTTTTGTGGAGGAAATTTTTGGCCGCGCTTTTAAACGTAACAATTGGGTGATATTTTTTTGCCATTACTATCCTTTTGGAAGGGGGATATGAGTGGTCGAAGAAAAACAGGAGGATCAGCCTCACGCAAAGGAAGAAGTGCGTACGGAAGGTTCTTCGGAAGAAACCACCGGCAATGGTAGGTCGCTGGGTGTTTTCTCGTTTGAAGGCGATATTCCGCTTACCCAGGCGGTTCCGCTGGGTCTGCAGCATGTGCTAGCGATGTTTGTGGGCAATCTAACGCCGTTGCTTATCGTGACGGGCGTTTGTGGCTTGGCCACTGCTGAATTCGCGGAAATTCAGTTGGCGCTGCTGCAGAACGCCATGCTTATCGCCGGCGTGGTAACGCTAGTTCAGTTGTTCGGTATCGGTCCTGTAGGTGGCAGGGTTCCAATTATCATGGGCACGTCATCCGGATTTATCGGCGTATTCAATTCCGTTGCCGCATCTATGGGCGGAGGTCTTGTTGCCTATGGCGCCATCATGGGCGCTTCGCTTATTGGTGGTCTGTTCGAAGCTGTTCTGGGCTTCTTCTTAAAGCCGCTTCGCAGATTTTTCCCGTCTATCGTTACGGGCACCGTTGTGCTTTCAATCGGCTTGAGCCTAATTAGCGTTGGCGTTAATGCTTTTGGCGGTGGCAACAGCGCAGTTGATTTTGGCTCGCTCGAGAACCTCTGTTTAGCGTTGGTTGTTTTGATTGTCATTTTGGCGGTCAAGCACGCCACCACGGGTTTTGTGAGTGCTTCTTCGATTTTGGCCGGCATTATTGTGGGTTATATCGTTGCAGGCATCATGGGCTTGGTTCTGCCTACGACGGGTGTTACCGCCGAAGGCGTTGAGTACACCAAAGCTTGGGTTCTGAATTGGGATAAAGTGGCCGAAGCGTCCTGGTTCGCTGTTCCGGCGTTGATGCCCGTCGCTCCTGTGTTCGACATGCGTGCTATTGCTCCTGTGCTGGTTATGTTCGTTGTTACGGCCGTTGAAACGGTTGGCGACATCTCGGGTGTAACCCAGGGCGGTATGGATCGCGAAGCAACCGACAAGGAGCTTTCCGGTGGCGTTGTTTGCGACGGCATCGGCTCGACGTTTGCCGCTTTGTTCGGCGTTTTGCCCAATACGTCTTTCAGTCAGAATGTTGGCTTGGTTGCCATGACCAAGATGGTCAACCGCAAGGCTCTGGCATGCGGTGCCCTCTTCCTGATTCTGTGTGGTTTGTGCCCGAAGCTGGCTGCGGTGATTTCCATCATGCCCCAGTCCGTTCTTGGTGGCGCCGCTGTTATCATGTTCGCCTCTATTGTGGTGAGCGGCATCCAGCTCATTACGCGTGATCCGCTCACCTCGCGCAACCTAAGCATCGTTTCGGTTGCTCTTGGCCTGGGCTACGGCATTGGCGCAAACCCTGCCGTTCTGGCTGGTGCGCCCGAGATGGTAAGCCTTATTTTCGGTGGCTCCGGTATTGTTGCTGCAGCTGCGGTAGCTATCCTTTTGAACATTGTGCTGCCGAAGGATTCGGCCCTTCTTAAAAAAGATTCGAACAACTAGGTATTGGCTGTTCGGGTTTACTCTGCGCCCAGTTGGATGACTTATCCAACTGGGCTTTTTTTGCGATAAGCGCGGTTAGTTTAGGGCGCTCCCGCACGGGTGCTCGTGATGCCTTCAGAGCGCGTGCCCGCTCGTTGTTATGGGGGCGCTTCATTGAGTATGCAGCTCTACGCTGAGCCTTGCCTTTGGCCGTGTCCTGTTTGCGAGCGCAACCAAGCAAGATGCGGCCATTGTCCTGGTACGATTTTGCGTCCGTTAGAGCCCCGAGTGCTTCTGCAAAAGGTTCAGATCTTCAGGCGTATCAACATCGAAGAGTTCCCATCTGTTTGAAACCTCGATGGTTCTAACGAGCTTTTCGTGCGCTTTGGCAACGTGGCCGCCGCCTTTGCCCGATGGGAGCGTTTGAAGTTCGTCGAATGCCCATGAGGGGAATAGCACGGGGGCGCCTGGCGTGCCTTTATAGCTGGTGCGCCAAATGCACCCAGGGGTGTTTTCTGCGGCGTGTAAAAGGGCGGCAATCGTGTTTGGACTGATAAGCGGTTGGTCTGCCTGGAAGAAGGTAACGGTGTCGCATTCGCCTATGGCGTCCATACCCAAGCACACCGTATCATTCCGATGGGGCTTGCCGTGAAGTACCACTTCAGCACCTAACGCGTGACACAGTGCTGCCACTTCATCGTGGCGGGTAACTACCACGCGTTTTTCGAAGTGCTTTTCGGTGGCCTGAATTACGTATTGAATAAGCGGTGCGCCTTCCAGCTTGGCCATGAGCTTATTGCCTCCAAATCGAGTGCCCATACCCGATGCCATGATGATGCATCCATGCTTCGTTTTTGTCTGTTTGGCAAGGTGTGGCATATCGATTTTGCCCTTTGCGTATTCAGTGGTTGGTTTTGCGCTTTAAGCGGATAGCTATCGGTTCAAAGTATAATAAGAATATCTATGTAAAGTTCTAGTAATGGGGTGAGTATCATTATCACCTTTCAGAAATACGTTCGCCCGCAGAGCCTGGAAGAGGCCTGGGAATTGAACCAGAAAAAGCGTCATCGCATCGTTGCTGGCATGATGTGGTTGAAGATGGGCAAGCACTCCTTCGGCACTGCTATCGACTTGTGCGATTTGGGCTTGGACGAAATAGAGGAAACCGAAAACGAGTTCCGCATTGGCGCTATGGTTACTTTGCGGCAAATGGAAAAGCACCCTGGTTTAGCCGCTTATTCTTGCGGTGCGGTTGAAGCCGCGTTCAAGGATATTGTGGGCGTGCAGTTCCGCAATGGCGCCACATTGGGTGGAAGCTTATGGCGCCGCATGGGTTTTTCTGACATTGTTACGGTGTTTATGGCCATGGACAGCTACGTTGAGCTTTTCGAGGGCGGCATAATCCCCTTGGAAGAATTCGTGGGCATGAAGTACGACAAGGATCTTCTGGTACGGCTCATTGTGAAAAAGCGACCCGGTGCGTTTGCCTATCAGGTGGTACGTAAACAGAGCACCGATTTGCCTTCGCTGAACTGCGCTGCATCAAAGTTGGGCGATGAATATCGCGTGGTAGTGGGGTCGCGTCCTGCGCGCGCCATGATTCTTCGCGACGATCAGGGCATTTTGGCCAACGGTATCACGGAAGAAAGCGCTGCCTCTTTTGCTGAGTATGCTGCGAACACCGTTCCTGTGTCGGGAAACATGTGGGGCAGCGCTGAGTATCGGAAGGCGTTGGTCCCGGTTCTTACACGCCGCGCCCTTATGACTTTGGGGGAGGTGCTGTAATGGAAATCAAAATCAAGCTGAATGGAAAGATGGTTTCCGACGATATCCCAGCCGATATGCTTCTGATCGATTTCGTTCGCGCTCATAACTGTTTCAGCGTTAAGCGTGGATGCGAAACGTCGAGCTGTGGTTTGTGCACGGTGCTGCTCGACGACCAGCCTGTTTTGTCTTGCTCAACGTTGGCAGCTCGCGCGGATGGTCACAGCGTGTATACCTTGGAGGGGTTGCAGGAAGAGGCTTCCGAGTTTGTGGGTTACATTGCCGACCAAGGCGCCGAGCAATGTGGTTTCTGCAACCCTGGCTTTGTGATGAATACCATTGCTTTGCTTCGCGAAAACCCCGATCCCACGGATGAGGAAATCCTGGCATACCTCAGCGGAAATCTATGTCGTTGCTCGGGTTACGTGGGCCAGCAGCGCGGCATTCGCAACTTCTTGAACAGCAGGAAATCGCAGGAGGCTGAACGTGAATAGACCCGAATACCAATCTGTGGGCAAGTCCGTTCGGAAAAAGGACTCGCTGCAGTTGTTGCTGGGCAAGCCGGTTTACACCGATGATATTGTCCCCGATGCGCTGGTGGTGAAATTGCTTCGAAGCCCTCACGCCAATGCCATTGTTGAAACCATCGATACCTCAAAGGCCAAGAAGCTTCCTGGTGTAGTGGATGTGTACACGTGGGAAGATGTGCCTAACGAGCGTTTTTCAAATGCGGGTCAAACGTACCCTGAAACCAGCCCGTACGATCGTCTGATCATCGATCGTCATGTGCGCTTTGTGGGTGATGTGGTTGCTATCGTTGCTGCCGAAACCGAAGAAGCTGCCGAAAAGGCCCTTGGGCGCATTAAGGTTACGTATAACGTGCTGGAACCGGTGTTGGATTTCCGTGCCGCCAAAGACAATCCCGTGCTGGTGCACCCTGAAAGCAACTGGCATATGCTGTGCGACCTGGGCGGAGACAACACTCGCAACTTGGTAGGCGGCACCGCTGATGGCGATGGCGACGTCGAAGCAGTGCTTGCAGATTGCGATATTGTGCTGGAGCGTACCTACCATACGAAAGCCTACAACCAGGCCATGATGGAAACGTTCCGTACCTTTACTCAGCTTGATCGTTACGGCCGCTTGCATGTTATTTCCTCTACGCAGATCGTATTTCATGTACGTCGCATTCTGTCCAATGCACTGGGCATTCCGAAAAGCCGCATCCGCGTAGAAAAGCCGCGTATCGGTGGCGGCTTTGGCGCAAAGCAGACTGCGGTCTGCGAGGTGTATCCTGCGTTTGTCACTATGAAAACCGGATGCCCTGCAATGTGTATTTTTTCGCGCAAGGAAGCGCAGACCTGCGGCTCTCCGCGCCACGAAATGGAAATCTCTGTGCGTCTGGGCGCTAACAACGATGGGCGCATTCGCGCTTTGGCTGTTAACACGCTTTCTAATTCAGGTGCGTATGGCGAACATGGCTGGGCTACGGTTGGCTTAACTGGTCACAAATCCATTCCGCTGTATACGGGGTCGCTCGAAGCCTTCAAGTTCACCGCTGATGTGGTGTACACGAATATGCAGCCTTCTGGTGCATATCGTGGCTTTGGCGCGACGCAGGGTCAGTTCGCCGTTGAAACCACGGTGAACGAACTTGCTGAAAAGTTGGGCATAGATCCTATCGCCATTCGCGAGCAGAACATGGTGCGTGAGGGTATGGCCATGCCTGCTTACTATGGCGAGGTAACCAATTCCTGTGCGCTCGATCGTTGTATGGAGCGTTGCGCTGAACTGTTTGATTGGAAAGCGAAGTACCCTGTACGCGAAATGGGCAATGGCAAAGTACGCGCTGCTGGCGTGGGCATGTCCATGCAGGGCTCCGGCATTTCCGGCATCGATGTTGGCTCGGTTACCGTCAAGCTGAACGACGACGGCTCGTTCATGATGCTCATTGGCGCCGCCGATATGGGTACGGGCTGCGATACCATCCTTGCTCAGATGGTCGCTGAGCATATGGAGTGCTCCGTTGAAAATGTTTCTGTGTTTGGCGCCGATACCGATGCTTCCCCGTACGATTCTGGTTCGTATGCTTCTTCAACCACCTACGTTACGGGTATGGCGGTTGAAAAGGCATGCACTCAGCTGAAGGAAAAGCTGTGCGCTATTGCCGCTGATGTCCTCGAATGCAAGCCCGAAGAGCTGCAGTTTGAAGACGGATGCGTATTGCGAGAAAGCACAGGTCAGAAGGTTTCTTTGCAGGAGATTGCCGTTAAGAGCCAGTGCAGCAATCGTGAGGCCCCCGAGGCTACCGCTATGCATTCTTCACCCGTTTCCCCGCCGCCGTTTATGGTGGGTATGGCGGAAATCGAGCTGGATCGCGAAACCGGTGTGGTTGAAGTGCTTAACTACGCCGCTGTGGTTGATTGCGGCATTCCCATCAACCCTGCCTTGGCGCGTATCCAGGTTGAAGGCGGTATCGTTCAAGGTATCGGCCATACGCTGATGGAAGACGTAACTCGGACCGCAACAGGTAAAATTCGCGAATCGAGTTTGTTCACGTATCGTTTGCCTACCCGTTTGGACACAGGGCGCATCAACGTGGAATTTGAGAATTCGTATGAGCCTACCGGGCCGTTCGGCGCGAAATCTATTGGTGAAATCGTCATCAACACCCCCGCACCTGCGATCACTCAAGCGATTTATCGAGCAACGGGCGTTTGGCATCGTGAGTTGCCGATTCTGCCGGAACATATCCTGCTTGCGAAACCGGAGGAATAACCATCCTTTGCGACTATCTGCATATCCAACCTGGCCTTACGGCCATTATCGGTGGCGGTGGTAAAACAACGCTTTTGCGCGTGCTTGCTAATGAGCTGTCTGCGCACGCCCGTGTAATTGTTGCCACCAGCACAAAGATGATGACGCCTGATGGGTGTCCGGCTCTGATCGATCCTTCCCTCGGTGAAGTGCAAGAGGCTCTTTCGAGTAACCCCGTGGTATGCGTTGGGTCGATCCAAGAGGAAACAGGCAAGATGACTCAATCTTCCTTGGCTTTTCCCGAGCTGCTAAGCTTGTCCGACTATGTGTTGGTGGAAGCTGATGGCGCAAAAATGCTTCCCTTGAAGGCACACGCTGAATATGAGCCCGTTATTCCCGAGTGTGCCAGCTTGGTGGTATGTGTGGCCGGTGTTGACGGTGTGGGTTCGCCTGTTTCGGAAATATGCCATCGCCCTGACCGCTATGCGGAACTAGCTGGTATTTCGACAGAATGCCAGGTAACGCCTGAAGCGGTTGCTGCGGTTTTGAATGCCGAGAGCCTTCATGACCTGCTGCTTATCAACAAGGTGGAGGGTCCCGCCCAATGGCAGTTGGCCGAGCGTATTGCCTTGCGGTGTAAAACGCCTGTAGTTGCAGGAAGTCTTAAGAACGGTGAGTTCCGGTGCTTGCGATAATCCGTGGAGCTGGCGATATCGCTACCGCTATCGCCCTTCGGCTGTGGAGGTGCGGTATTTCGGTTGTTATGACCGAAATCGAACAGCCGCTTACCGTACGTCGCACCGTTGCATTTAGCGAAGCGGTGCGATTAGGGCAAATGCAGGTGGAGGGTGTTTTGGCGGTGCGCGTGCAGGATGTTTGCCATGTCAGGGAGGTACATGAGCGAAAACACGCCATTCCTGTTTTGATTGATCCGGAATGTCGCTGTATAGAACTAAAGCCCGATGTGGTGGTCGATGCCATTTTGGCAAAACGCAATCTGGGCACCACTATGGACATGGCTCCCGTTGTAGTTGGTGTGGGCCCTGGCTTCACCGCGGGGGAAGACTGCCATGCGGTAGTGGAAACTATGCGCGGTCACACTCTCGGGCGAACGTATTACGAGGGTTCGGCGCTTCCGAATACTGCTGTGCCCGGTCTTGTGGGCGGCTTTGCGGGCGAACGCGTTTTGCGCGCTCCAGCGGATGGCTTGTTTCGCGGTGTTTGCGCGATTGGTGATCATGTCGAAGAGGGGCAAGTCGTTGCTTATGTGGGAGACGTTCCTGTGGTGGCTATGCTTACGGGGGTTCTGCGGGGCTTGATAGCCGATGGCGTGCGCGTTTCTAAGGGCCTGAAGTGCGGTGATGTGGATCCCCGCGGTGACGCCTGCTATTGCCAGCTGGTTTCCGACAAAGGTTTGTCGGTGGCGGGCGGCGTATTGGAGGCTATTTTGTGTTTAAGTGGCATACTCGGCAATCGACAATAACGGCAAGGTGAATCATGCGCGATATCGCAGAACATATTGCAGAGGCTTTGGGTGCAGGGCATGACGTTGTATTGGTTACCGTAGTAGGGAGCAAGGGTTCCACGCCGCGCAATGCTGGGTCTCAGATGCTTGTTTCTGAAGCGGGGCTTGTTTGCGGCACTATTGGTGGTGGCGCTATTGAAGGCCATGCCATTGCCGAAGCGCGCACCATGGTTGGCAAGGACGTTTGTCGCGTGGAAGATCTTGCTCTTAGACCTCAAGCTGAAAACAGCATAGGTATGGTTTGCGGTGGTGACGCCGTTCTTTTGTATGTTCCTATATGTGCTGAAAGTGAAGTTTGGGCCCAGGTGTCAAGCCAGTTGCTGAAATGCTTCGAGCAGCGCACCCCTGCGTATCTTGCATTGGAATGCCACGATGGTGGCTTGCCGTTCAAAGGCACCGTTGCCTTGTTCGGCAGTCAAGGCGAACTTGTGGCGGGGGGGTGCAGCTTGCCGGGCAAGAAGCTTGTTGGCTTGAAGCAGAAGCGCGTTATCGATGGGTTCTTCGCAATGCCCGTTTCGATTCCCGTGCGCGCCATTGTGTTTGGGGGAGGTCATGTGGGCCGAGCTACTGTTGCAGCTCTTGCGCAGGTGGGATTTTCCTGCACTCTTTTCGAGTGTCGCCCTGAGTTTGCCCAATCCGAAGATTTCCCTGACGCAGAGCAGATTATCTTGGGCGATTACGAAGACATTGCTTCGTCTATATCCTTCGATGAGCGCGACTACGTTTTCATTATGACGTACAGCCATGCGTTCGATTATGCCATCCTCGAGCAAGCGCTTCGTCAGCCTTTAGCGTATGTGGGCTTCATGGGCTCGCGTCGAAAGATCGCCGTAGCACGGCAGCGTTTGCTGGAAGCAGGCGTTTCCGCAGAGCTATTGGATACGGTTCATATGCCCATTGGCTTGGATATTAAGGCGGAAACGCCTGAGGAAATCGCTGTTAGTGTCGCAGCGGAATGCATCTTGCATCGCGCGACCCATTAGGGAATTGCGAACATGGCGTGCTTGGCGGCAACCAAAATCTCCTAGTGCGGCATTGTCCTGGTCGAACAGCCGTTTGCGAAATACAGTTCGACCGTTTCTGGCATTGATGCGCTCCTATAGCGCACTGAATCGCCTTACATTTCTTTTGTCCAAAGAATGTGAGGCGATTCGGCTTATCAAGCGGGGCGGCTTTCCTAACACCCAGAAACGAAGACGATCAGTTTCAGCTGCAAGGCTCTTTCATTTTTGAGGCGGCTTTGCGGTAGGTGTATTGGGCATGAGCATTGGTAGCTTTGCCGTTCCCGTAGTAAATCGAATAATTCGGGCACCTATGTAAGCATCCTAGACACATAGTGCATTCTTGCTTTACCCATACGGGCATTTTGCCCTTCATTTCGATTGCCTGGACTGGACACTTCTTGGCGCATGAGCCGCATCCGCTACACGTTTCAGATACGGAAAGCTTCTTAGTCTTTCGAACTTTGTTGTCATAAATAAGTTTACCGATGGCTCCAGTGCATTTAGGGGCAGTGGGTCCCATGTGCTTTCCTGTCACTTTGGCGGTTAACTGCTTTTTCAGCTCGTCGATTTCGGCTTCTGCCTTGGTGATGGTTTCGGCAACCTTCTTTTTGTTGGAAAGGTCAAACAGCACCGTCCAGGTGTCTGGCATGCGAATATCGAATTTGGCGTCTAATGCAAGACCTTTTGGCTTCATTATTGCGTCCGTAATAGCTGAAGCTGCCCCTGTGGTGGTGCCGTAGGTTCCCACATAGAAGGTGTAAGGCTTATTGTCGAAGCGGACATCGAGCTTTTGAAGGAATTCTTCGACGATGCTTGGTAGTACGAAATCGTAGGTTGGCGTTATGATGCCTAGCCTGCTTCCGCTTAGCTGGAACTGGTGCGTATTCCTTCTGGTTGCCTCTTCAATGGAAATTATCGTTTCGTCGTTAAGCTTAATTTTGTCTACAACATGCTTGGTGTTGCCGGTTGCGGAAAAGTAGAACAACATCTAGGGGTATTCCTTTTTTGTTTTTCTGCCACATGTCTGATTAGTTGCATTGTATCGGCTCCAATATCGCTTTGGTGATCTGTAAAGAAATTGGAAATGGACTGATTAAGCTGCGTGGAGAGGTTCTTGTGCCGATTGGAAGCGGACCGATTAAGCTGTGGGGCTCTTGTGCCGTAGTGCTGTGTATATAGCACCGTTTGTCGATCTTTCGGTTTCGGGTTTGTTACAGATTCGCCTCTTCGGTAGAATGGCGCATTAAACGCAGGAGATATTTGAGCGTGGTTGACCATCGCTTTGTACTGCCAGATAACAGAGGTAACTGACTCAGGCCTAAGCGTCCGTCTGCAGCGGGTGCTTTTGCGCGCCGGAAGGGACGAGCGGCATGAAGTGGAACGTTGTTACGGACTCGAGTTGCGATCTCCTTCCGTCGAGTTGTCAATCTGACGTTATTGAGCTTTCCAGCGTGCCATTTGTGATTACTGTTGGCGATCAGCATTTTGTCGACGACGAAGATCTTGATCTGCAAAAAATGCTCCATGATATGGAACAGGAAAAGGAAGCTAGTCACACTGCGTGTCCGGCTCCCGGAACGTGGTTGCAGCACTTCGAAAAGGCCAGCCACACGTTTGCCATTACCATTTCATCTCAGGTTTCAGGAAGCATGAACAGCGCCCTTACCGCCATGGATATGGCATTAGAAGAGCATCCGGAAAAGAAAATTGCTGTCTTGGATTCAAAGTCGACGGGACCAGAGCTTGTTCTTTGCGTGCATGAACTTGAAAGGCTCGCTCGAGAGGGCGTTGATTTCGACGAGGCGGTTGCCCGCGCCAATACCTTCCTCGAAAGAACCAAGATCCTTTTTGCGCTTTCTTCCTTCGACAATCTTATTAAAAGCGGCCGCATGGGCAAAATGACCGGTTTCCTTGCAAGGGCATTGGGCATGTGGGGGATTGGTACTGCAAGCGAAGAGGGCACGATTGTTGTCGAAGGCAAAGCCCGAGGAACGAAAAAGGCCGTTCGCGAACTAATTAACCGCATGAAGGAACGAGGATTCGCCGGTGGGCGTGTTGCCATTAGCCATTGCGATAACCTTGCCGTCGCGCAAACATTGAAGGAAAACATCTTGCAGCTGTGGGGTAATTCCGAGATTGAGATTATTCCTACCAGGGGCCTTTGCAGTTACTATGCCGAACGCGGTGGCCTGATCATCGGTTTCTAAGAAACGCACCAAGGGGGCTGTTCGATGCTCCCTTAGGATCCCATCGCGAATCGGCGGCAAGTCTAGGTTGCCCCTAAGTCCCGTTGCGATTCAATGGGCGAATGCATATGAGGTTGTCGGCAGAAAGGCTCCGCTGCGATTCGTTGAATAGGCGCGAATGAATGCGTCTGCCGATGTGCGGCAAAAAACGCGTATTTTGTACCCCTGCGCAGCCAGAAGGCCGCTTTCTGGCAAGATCTTGCCAAATAGCAATGATATTTCTGCCCGAGCGTACAAAATACGCTTATCTTGCCAGTCGTTAATGATTCCACCTGGCGCATCGGCTATGAGTTGTCTCGCCTGGAAGATCAGCGATTCTATTGCGCCTGCGGTGTGGCTCTTTCGGTTAAAGTATCCGTATTTTGGGAAAGAAGGACCTTTAACTGTCCATAGGAGTCGGTGCGTCGGTAGGTCCCGACTTAAACATTGAAGCGCTGCGCGCGAAACGCGCCATTCGTGCAAGCGTTTTAGTTTCCTGATTGGCGCATGGTAGAATATCCAAAACTTCGCCGCGCGTAAAAGCGCGGCTTCTTTTTATGAATAACTGCGATGTTGAACAGGGGCTACTGAGCTCGAACGATTATGTGGGGAGCGATCGGTGATCATGGAACTTCCTGAAGCAAGCCGAATGGTAAAACGAACCATTGATCTTGTTCATCTTTTTGCTGCATCTGTCTGGCTCGGTGGGTTTGCCGTCCTATTTGCTCTGACCCTCAGCGACGGCGTGGCGCTAGGACTGTCAAACCTCGACGCGCCTGTTGCCATTGATGCGTTTCGTTCGCAATTCATCGTGCCATGCATTCCGTTTCTGATGGCGACGGCAGTGCTGTATGGCGCTCTGACTTCATGGGGTTTCGCCAAGCATAGTTGGCTGGTGGCGAAGTGGGTTCTGAGCATTGTTGTTATTGCTGGCTTTGCATTGTTGCCGTTTTCGACGGCAACGGTGGGCGCAATGCTTGCGTGCGTTGTTGCGCTATTTGCCCTTTCGGTATTCAAGCCTGGCATGAAGAAGTCGAAGAAAGCTAAGGCGAAAAACATGGATTAAGGCTTTTGGCGGCATGTTGTTAGTAGAAGCTTAAGGAGAAACCAATGCTCGATACCAGTAAAACAGCTCCCTCTGTTGACGCATGGCTGCGCGAAGCGAAGGCCGACCCTACCGCCGCAGAATGCGGTATGTACTTGACGCACAACGGCACGGTTCGCGCTACGCCTAAATCGGAAGCGCGCGGTGTTGAAACCGATGGGGTGGCACCTGGCAAAAAAGTGGGCGGCATGCTGTTTACCTACGATGCCGCTAAGGTTCAGGCTGCTATTGAAAGCACCCTTGCTATGCCTGGCATCGGCTATGTGCGCGTCTGGCTTGCAAATGGCGAACTTGCGGTAGGCGACGACATTATGTTCGTGCTCATTGGCGGCGATATTCGGCCACGCGTAGTTGATGCGCTGCAAGTCTTGGTGGGTACTATCAAAAACGAATGCGTAAGCGAAATCGAGCGCGAAGCGTAATTAACCTGCTGGTCCGACCCCCCCCTATCTCTTTGCCGAACGGCATTGATGCTGTAAAAGATAGTGGCGTTTTTCGCCATAAGTGACGATTTTGCCCTGTATACTATTGTTTCTCATTTATCAGAATGGCGGATGAAACGTAACCTTTTAAACATCCGAGTTATCGAAGAGGAGAAGAGGGGTTTGAAAACAGAATCGAGCAGGAGACGAAAGGCTGCGGCCTTTTGTTTTTCTGTGCTGCTTGCAATTGGAGTTGTTTTTAGCGGCTTTGCTGCTTGCGGGTTCAGCAGTCCTTTTGTTAATACGGCATATGCGGCATCCTATGATGCAGAGGACGTGCAGGTATCTCAGGATGGTGTTACGTTTACGTGCGACTTCCTAGACGACGGCACCGCAGTGGTAACCAAGATCGTTGCCGATGATGGCGTGACCACGGTTTCCGTTCCTTCGTCTCTTGCGAACAATGGGAAAGACTATACGGTTACCGGTGTCAAGTTCCCCTATGGAACTAAAGGAAGCGATGTTGAGCAGCTGGTCTTGCCTGATACGCTTCAAACTATGAGCGGATACTGTTTCTGGAAGCTTGAAAAAGTCAAAGAGCTTACCATCCCTGGTTCCGTTACAAACTTCAGCTGCACCTTGCAGAATAGCGATTGTCTTGAAAAGCTCACTTTCAGCGAAGGTGTTGAAGAGCTTAGTGCAAACATGATGGTAGCCAACTGCAGCAGTCTTAAGGAAATCGTTCTTCCTTCCACCTTAAAATCTATTTCCCAACCAGGTGTTTTCTCGAGTGCGTCTGCTCTTGAGACCATCAACCTTCCCGATGGTGTGGAGTTTGGCGAAAACGTGGGAGGTACGTTTTCCGATTGCAGCTCGCTTACCAGCATTACGCTGCCCGCTTCTGTTACGACTATTCACTCCAGCATGTTCAAGGGGTGCGATTCGCTTACCTCTATTACCGCTAAGGGCAATATTGAATCAATCGGAAGCAGCGCATTTTCTGGATGTAAGGCTTTAACGGAAGTGGCGCTGCAGGGCAAGCTTACTTCAGTGGGCGATTCGGCTTTTCAGAATTGCTCCAGTTTGGAAAATACCCCTGATTTGAGTGCAGTAACTAAGCTAGGTTCCTATGCTTTCTATAACTGCAAGAGCCTTAGCTGCTCCGTTGATCTGTCGTCTCTCTCCGAGATTCCCGGATACGCATTCTGCTATGCGCCTGTTACCGTTGAAAAGTTCAGCGACTCTTTGGAGTCGATCGGCAAATGGGCTTTGATTTGGGCAACTATCGAAGATAATCTTCCTGTAACGCTCCAGTCCATCGGCGATTATGCCTTCTTTTTGTGCGACTTGCCTGAAACCTTCGCTATCCCCGATTCCGTAACCTCTGTCGGAACGGGCGCGTTTGAGGAAACAGGAGGAGTGAAGGAGATCACCATCGGTAGCGGTCTTACCTCCATTAGCAAGGACACTTTCAGCGAAAGCTCTGTTTCGAAAATCGTGGTCAACAACAGTGCCGATAATATTTCCGGCACTGATAATCTTCCAAGCTCTGGTGTTGAGATTGTGTACCTCTATGAATCTATCGATGATAGCGTGGGCGACACCATTTCTGAAGAGGCTGGCGCTAAAACGCTTCAGCAGGTGGTAAACGAAGCGCCTGATGGCGTTGCTACCACTATTGCCATTAAGAAGCATGTGAAGCTGGGCTCCACCCTGAACATCCCGGCGGGTAAGAACATCATTATCACGTGCGATGATCCCCATACCATCTTGGCGAAGAAGAATACTGCGGGAAGCTTGGTTTCGGTTGCCGAAGGTGCCACCCTTGAGCTTTCGGGGGATGTGTCTTTGCGTGGTTGTTACAATGCTGGCGCCATCATCGACTGCAAGGGCGCGCTTGTTATTTCGGGCGATGCAACGGTATATGATGGCACGGTTCGCTCTACCAATTCAGGCGTTGTAAATCTTTCAGGTTCTGAAGCGGTGCTTACCATGAATGGTGGTGTTATTGAAAGCTGCAATATCGATGAAGTCTATTGCGGTGTTGTACACGCAGCCGACGGCGCAAAGGTTCTGATGCAGGCGGGATCTATTCAGGGCAATCGTGTCGCAGGCGCACAGGGCGACGGTAATTACTGCTCCTCTGCGGGTGTAATGCTGATAGGCAATGCCAGCCTGGAAATGACAGGCGGCACTATCGCTAACAACAGCGGTTACCAAGGCAGTGCGGTTATGGTTTACGGCCCCGACGCTGGCGAAGGCAAGCGAGCCACTTTCCTTATGAAGGGCGGCTCTATTGAGGACAACGCAAGCAACAAGCTTGGTAATCGAACGCCTTCTGGCGCCATTCATGTAGAAGGCAATGCCGAATTCGTGATGACTGGTGGCGAAATCAGCGGCAACAGCGCTTCGGGCGGCGGCAAGGGCGGCGGCGTTTGCGTGGTTGATCCAGGCGTTCAAGGTTCGGGCTCTGAAATGGGCACCGTGTTTACCATGAAGGCCGAAGACGATGCGAATTCTCGATCTGCTTCGACGGGCGGAACCATTTCGGGTAACACTGCCTATGCTGGCGGTGGTGTGTATTCGTACTCGAATGGCGTTACCTTGAGCGCTGGTGTTATCGAAGGCAACACCGCATGGAGCATGGGTGGTGGCGTATACAGCGAAGGCAACCGCGACTACTACAGCACTCTTCATGTTCAGAACGCATCCATCACTCAGAACTCAGCAAGCAAGCAGGGCGGAGGCTTGTGGTTCTGTCCTACAGGAGATGGCAAGGCTTACGTTCAAGATGGCGGTTTGATTGCGAAGAACAAGGCGGATGGCGTTGGCGACGACGTTGTGTTCATCGGCTTTAAGGATGATCCGTATACCCTGACTCTTGCAAATCGTGCTCCTGGTGGTGGCAAGGTTCTTTGGTATGAGGATGGCGGGCTGTTTGAGCCTGCTGGAATGTTTGCAGCGATTAATTCCAATGTCCCGCGTTTCGTTGAAGGCGGAAACAATGGTGATCCGCTCACTTTTGTAGACGCAAAGCCTAATGTGGCGGTTAAAGCGGTTACTTCCGATGGTTCATTCGATCTTGGTGGCAATCTTGCTTCGCTGATTATCACCGACAACAAAGCTGAGCTAGGCGGCGGAATCGGCGCCAATGGCGGTGTGGTTATCGGCAAGGAAGATAAGTGCCAGATCCCTGTTGAAAAAACGTGGGACCACGGCTCGAACCCTGAGTCTTCCAGACCTGAAGTGATTACGGTTAACTTGAAGAATGGCGATACCGTAATTGATTCAATGGATCTTACTGCTCAATCTGATTGGAAAGGCACTTTTACAGATCTTCCTGTTGGTCAGAACTATTCAGTTGAAGAGGTAAGCGTTCCCGGCTATTCTGCCGAGATTACTGGTGATGCCGAAAACGGGTTTGTGATCAAGAACACTTTTGTTCCTTCTGGCGATGGCGGAACAAATCAGAATCCTCCTGTCACGCCCTTGGACCCTGACGCGGATGTTCCGAGCAACGGGGGAGACAGCAGCGGTGGCCCTGGTGCTGACCATTCTTCCGTTGACGGCAAGGGTTCTCAGGGCATCCAAACCGGAGATTCCAGCAACGTGCTCTTCTGGGTTGCGGTTGTTGTAATTGCGGCATTGGTTGCCTGCGGTGCCTACGCGCTATCTCGTGCGCAGCACCCTCGTGGGGCTCATAGCGTAAAAAGGAAATAATTCTAAGAAGTAGGGAGCGGTTCAATCCGCTCCTTTTCTATTTAGTCGGGGCAGATAATTTAGTTGCGGAAAGCGTTAGATGCTTCGGGGGCTGTTCGCCAGTAAAAGTAACCGTGTGCTTTCTTGCCGTATCTGCAATCGCGTTAAGCTGGCTTTCGCCGCTACAATTAAACAAGCTTTTGAGCTGCTATTGCTATTACGGTTGCGCTTGGCTCCATGCGGCCTAGGCGCAAAGTGCTGTGCGTTGTCAACGGGATGGGAGCTATCCATGCAGGTAACCGAAACTATCAAGTATGTAGGCGTGAACGACCACGATATCGATCTGTTCGAAGGGCAGTACGATGTTCGTGAAAACGGTATGGCGTACAACAGCTACGTTGTTATCGGCGAAAAGGCGGCGGTAACCGACACAGTGGATGCCCATTTCGTAAACGAGTGGCTTGGTAACGTTGAAGCCGCTCTTGATGGGCGCACGCCCGATTATCTGATTGTCCATCACATGGAACCTGATCATTCCGCTGGCATTGCCGCGTTTATGGAGCAATACCCTCAGGCGAAAATTGTGGCTTCGAAGATGGCTTTCAAGATGATGGCTGCCTATTTTGGCACCGATTTCTCCGATCGTCAGATTGTGTGCAGGGAAGGCTTTGAGCTTGATCTTGGCGGGCGCACCCTTCGTTTTATCGGCGCAGCTAACGTGCATTGGCCCGAAGTCATGTTTTCCTACGATTCGCAGGACAAGGTGTTGTTTTCCGCGGATGCCTTTGGCAAGTTCGGTGCAAACGATATCGAAGATCCTGAAGGCTGGGCATGCGAAGCGCGCCGCTACTATTTCGGAATTGTGGGCAAGTTCGGCAAGAACGTACAGGCTGTTCTGCAGAAGGTTGCTGCGCTTGATGTCGAATACATCTGTCCGCTTCACGGCCCTGTGCTCTCTGAAAACCTGACGTATTACGTGGAAACGTATACCACGTGGGCGCATTACGAGCCCGAAAACAGCGGCGTAACCATTGCCTATGCCAGCGTATACGGCCACACCAAGCAGGCTGCAGAAGAGCTGGCTGGTCTCCTTCGGGAAAAAGGCGAAACCGTTTCGCTTTTCGATCTGGCGCGTGACGATATGGCCGAAGCAGTGGAGGATGCATTCCGCTACGATCGTTTGGTGCTTGCGAGCATCACGTATGCGGGAGATATCTTCCCGTTTATGACTACGTTCATCCATACGCTTGCCGAGCACGCGTATCAAAACCGCAAGGTGGCCTTCATCGAATCTGGCACCTGGGCTCCAGTAGCCGCTAAGGCAATGCGTGCGCAGGTGGAGCAGATGGCCGGTATCGAGTTTGCGGAAACCGTAGTAACCGTGCGTGGCTCTGTCGATGAAGCTGCGCGTGCCCAAATAGCCGCCCTTGCCAACGAGCTCTCCGAATAACGCAGATGGGCGGTTTCCCTGAACTCCGAAACCTTATTGCTCCATGCCGCAGGGCATTACGTTGTTGCTGGCGCGGCGTTCTTTGGTAACGGCTGCGAAGAAACGGTAGCCGCCCGAAAAGTTAAAGCAGTCAAAACCACGCTGCGTTAGGATTCGGCTCGCAATGTAGCTGCGTACGCCGCTCTGGCAAATAACGTAGACGGGCTTTGAAGGGTCTAGTTCGCCTAGGTTGTCGCGCAGGCTGTCAACGGGGATGTTCGTGAAGCCTTCGATGTGCCCGCGCTTGTATTCGCCAACCGTGCGAACATCCAGCAATTGCACGCTGCCGTCGCGAGGCAAGCTTGGTTCTTGGTCCCAATGCCACTGCTTAACAATGCCGGTTGCTAGGTTTTCAATCATGAAGCCAGCCATATTTACTGGGTCTTTCGCAGAAGAATACGGCGGGGCGTACGCCAAATCCAAATCCTTCAACTGGTCTGCTCGAATGCCTGCTTGAATGGCCGTTGCCAGCACATCGATGCGCTTGTCTACGCCTTCGCCGCCAACAATCTGAGCGCCTAGTAGGCGCAGGGTTTCCTGCTCGAACACTACCTTCATGGTCATAGGGGTGGCGCCGGGGTAGTAGCCGGCGTGGGAGCCAGGTGAAAGTACAACGCTTTCGTACTGGTAACCTGCTGCGCTTGCTGCCTTTTCGGAAAGACCCGTGTTGGCAACCGTTAGGTCGAACACCTTGATTACCGAAGAACCCAGCGAACCTTTGTAGCGGCTGTTTAGCCCCGCGATAACATCGGCAGCAATGCGGCCTTGCTTGTTGGCGGGGCCTGCTAGGGATATCACGGCATCTTCGCCGGTAACTTGATGCTTTACCTGTACGGCATCGCCTACGGCATATACATCAGGGGCGGAAGTTTCCATGCGGTCGTTCACCGCAATGGCACCCTTCATGCCAAGCTGCAGCCCCGCTTCTTTTGCAAGATGGCTTTCGGGCATAACGCCGATGGCTAGCAGCACCATGTCTGCAGTGATGGGGCTACCCTCTGCAACGTTGGTAACGATGCGGCCATCCACTTCTCGGAAACCCGTTACGTTTGCGCCAAGGTGCAGGTTAATGCCTGAATCGCGCATTTTCATGTGGACGAACGTTGCCATGTCGAAATCGAGGCTGTTCATCAGCTGCTTCGGGCGCTGAAGCAACGTTACCTCCAAGCCCAGTTCGCGCAGGTTTTCGGCTACTTCGATACCAATATAGCCGCCCCCTACCACAACAGCGCTAGCGGGCTTGTGCTCCTGTACATAGCTGTGGATGCGCAGCGTGTCTTCCACGGTTCGCAGGCAGAACAGCTTCTTGGAATCGATGCCCGGCAGTTCTGGGCGAATGGGATGTGCACCCGGCGAAAGGATAAGCTTGTCGTAGGTCTCAATGAAGTGTTCGCCCGTTTCCAGGTTATGCACTTCCACCGTGTGCTCTTCTGGATGAATGGCGCTTACTTCGTGGCTTGTTTTCACGGTGATGTGGAAGCGGTCCCAAAAGCCCTTGGGGCTCTGCAGGGTAAGGGCGCTTTCTTCTTCGATAACCCCGCCAATGTAATAGGGGAGCCCGCAATTCGCATACGATACGAAGCCGGTCCGTTCAAAAACAATGATCCCTGCCTGTTCGTCGAGCCTGCGCAAACGTGCTGCAGCCGATGCGCCGCCAGCTACACCGCCAACAATTACAACCTTCATGATTAACGCTCCACCTTTCCTGCGTAGCTGTTTATGCCGCCAATGTTCTTTACGTTGGTGTACCCTTCGCGTTTCAGGAAGCCAACGGCTTGCCCGCTGCGGCCGCCGCTTAGGCAATGGACAAACAGTGGAGTATCCTTCTGTGGGTACTTCTTCAGTACGCGGTTAATGCTGTCGAGGGGGATATTTACGCTGCCGGGAATATGGCCCTGCCGGTATTCGCTTGCGCTTCTTACGTCCAGCAGTACGGCGTTTTCGGTGGCTTGCCACTCTTCAACCCCTTTGTTGATGTTTGCGCCTGTGAATAGGTCGAACAGTCCCATTGCTAACTCCTTTGCTGTTTTGCTTAACGCAAGTATGCCAAGTATCCGCATGCCCGTTCTGTGACTAGGTCACCTTCAGGGGGATATTTCTTGGCTGGCGGGGGGTGAAGCTGGGGGTGCGTGGCGGTTGAGCGCGTTGTTTTGGGTTTTGGGCTATGCCAGTTGGCGCAAGCCGTTTTCGTTAAGGATAAGAATGCGTCCACGCTTTACTTCGATAAGGCCATTGTCGGCAAGGCGGTGCAGCACGCGCGTTACCGCTTCGCGGGCAGAGTTGATATCGCGCGCTAATTCGTCTTGAGTGATTTTCGGTTCGGGGGAGCCGCATGCTTGAGCGCGTTCAATTAGGTAGCTAGCCACGCGCTGGTCTAGCCGTTTGAACAGCATTTGTTGCAGCACGCGCACAACCTGGGAGTAGCGTTCCGCTTCAACTTCAAGCATGAAGGCTTTGACGTAGATGTTGCTAGTGGTTAGGTGTTCGCAAAGGCTGGCGGGCACCACAAGAAGCGTGGATTCTTCCGTTGTGGTTACCAGCGTGCCAAAGGATATTTGCTTTATAACGCAAGAAGCGGTGGTAACGCAGCATTCACCGCTGCCCAGCCTGAAGAGCGTTATTTCTTTACCTTCTTCAGAGATTAGGCTGGTGCGGATTCCTCCGCGAACAATGAATACGATGCCGGTGCAGGAGTTGTCGGTGTTGCTGATTAGCTGATTGGCGCTAAACATACGAAGGAAAGAACGCTCCGATACGAGCGCTTTTTCATCCGATGAAAGATGACCCCAAAAGGGAAGTTGCTCTACGATGCGTTCGGTCATGGTTCCTTCGACTCCTTTCGTGCTGTGCTAAATGTATCAGGTATTGCATAGCATTTTGCAGCAGAAGGTGTGGGTGCAAGTTGTTGGCGTGTGTGCAGATTGGTGAAGCATGCCTTGGCGGGTGCAGCGGGCGTAGTTGCGGTCATAGATATATCCCCTCGGTCTATACGGCGCTACAGACATAGAGGACGGCATCCGCTGAAGTGGGGTTGAAGTCAAGCGCGGCGCCCAGTCGTTGAGGACGTCTCCGATGACTACTCCTGCACCTTGAGGGCTTCGGCCAGGCTCACGCGCTTGATGGATCGCATATGCAGCAGCGCCACGACCAGGTACGTTGCAAAACCGATGCCCACGCACGCCGCCATGGACCAGCCCGGCACGTAAATCTCGATATTGCCGTTATAGGCGAGCAACATGGAGCGGAAAATGGCCGTGAGCGAACCGATAATCAGCGGCAGGCTCAGCACGAGCGAAGCCGCCACGCACAGCGTGATCGAGCGGATGTACAGATGTGAGATCTCGCCATCGCGATAGCCAAAGACCTTCATGTAGCTAATCGACCGGGCGCTATGGTCGATAACAGCCTTGGTCAGCAGATACATAAACAGCAGGAAGATAAACACCGCGAGCCCGACCATCATGCCGATCATTTTGCTCATCATGCCGATGAACTGGTCGCCTACGGCACGCATGTCGTCGGGCGTGGTGTCGCCGGCAAAGTAGCGCGCATCGAGGTCGAGCTTCTCATCGCTCACATAGCCGTTGAAGTAGGCAGCATCGTTGCCGAACAGCTCGTTAAAGTCATCGATGCTCATATAGATATTCATGTCTGACTTTGAGCCCCAAGCGTAGTCCTTACCTGTGTACTCAAGGGAATAATTCTGAGCTTCGTACTTGTCGCGGAACTCTACCTTCTGGCCCTCGCTCCAGCCAAACTTGTCGAGCAGGCCGCCGCCAAAGACAACACGGTCATCGCCGATGTTGAGGTCCTTCCAGTAGCGCGAATTTGCCGAGACGCCGTAGACGGAAATTGTCTCCTCGCCGTTTCCGCCGCCGCGGTCGTACTGCAGCTGGTAAACGGCGTATTTCTCGGCCTGCGCAATCTTAGCCGCACCGTTGTCGGTCGTGTTGACCGGGTGAATGTCGTCGTTGTCGGCGTCGATCTTCGAGGCCTTCTCGATCAGATCGATGGCCTCGTCGCGGTCGCAGCCAAGGGCAACGACCAAGTCATCGAGGCGCGCGTAGAACGTATCCTTCTTGTCCTGAACGTTTGCGAGCGCGCGTTGCATCGCAGACAGGCTCTCGGCAGACGGAGAGCTGGCTGCGGCATCGGTTGCTGTCTGCGCGGCATCAGCGGCGTCATCGAGCTCGTCACTGGCATCTTGGGCGGCGGAGAGCAGCGCGCCGTCCACCGACTGCAAGCGCCCGAGCGCCGCCCATTGCTCGCGCTCCTCGGCGGTGCCCTCAAGCTCTAGCGGAGCCTTGAGCGTGTACTGATGCTCGGCGACTAGGCTCGTTTCCAGGTTGTCCGCATAGTGCGTCATCGTGGGCAGAATCGCCAAGCCAAAGAGCATCAGCAGCGATGCGAACGCGATACCCACGAAGAGCGTGGCGAAGTTGCCCAGGTTGCGCAGGAAGATGCGCAGGCGGAAGCGGGAGACAAAACCCATGCGCTCGGGCAGGCGCAGGCCGCGCTTGGTGCCCGACTTGCCGCTCGCCTCGCGACGGAGAAACTGCAGCGGCGTCTTGCCCATTTTGCGGAGCAGGCCCACCAGCGTGATGAGGATGAGCGCGGCGGCGGGAACCACGGCGCATTTTACGAAGATTTCCCAGCTCCAGTACACCTGGAAGGGCGGCAGACTGTACGAGCCGTAATAGAGGCTGCGCATGGGCTCGGTAAAGAACGCAACGCCGAGCGCGGTGCCCAAAAGTGCCGCGAGCACGCCCACGATGGCGGGAAGCGCAAGGTAGTGCAGCACGATCTCGCGACGGCGATAGCCGCTGGCGAGCAGCGTGCCGATGATGGCGCTCTCCTCCTCGATGGTGGCGTTGGTGAGGACCACAAAGACGAACGCCATGATCACGATGATGATGTCGAGCAATGTCGTCCACATCGTGGAGTCGCCGTCCACGTCATCGCGCGCATAGCCAATGCCCTGGTTAGAATCGGCATCGGTAAGATCGTCGACGCGTGCGTCGGTGTCCGTCAGAGCCTCGACCATATCCTGCTCGGCATCGATGCGGTCCGCGGTGGAGAGGTCGCGGTCGTTAAAGGTAAAGGAGTACGTGTAGGCGGGTGCGCCGCCGGCATCCTCGAGCGCGGCAAAACCGGCGTCAGTGACCTCGGCAACGCCATACGTAATGGTGTTCACCGTAAAGTCCGAATTGTTGAGAAACAACGCCTGGCTATCGGGCTGCGTCATGATGCCGCAGATGGTGTAGGCGCGCCCCTCGAGCTCGACCTTATCACCCACGGCAAGATCGTTGTTGGTGGCAAAGACTCGGTCGATGGCCACCTCGTCGTCCGCCTTAGGCTGCTCGCCTTCGCAGTAGGACGCAATGTCAACCTTGGTGCGATGCGCATAGGTGCGCAGGGTGCGCTTGGTGCCGTCGTCGTCAGCCGCCTTTTTGATGATGGCGTCGATAGAGAAGTTCTTGTAGAGCGTAACGCCGCCGACGTCCTCCGCCGCGTCCTCGGCAGCCTTGAGCTGTTCGTCGGTGGCCTCGAAGGAGGTGGTTACGCGGCCGTCCTCAATCGTGTACTCGTCGTGCATGTCATCGATGAGGCAGCCGATGGAATGGGCTGCGAGCAAAAAGCCCGACGTAAGGGCGATGCTTCCGCACATAAGCAAAAAGATGCCCAGGTATTTGCCGATATTGTGGCGCAACTCGCGCGGGAGTCGTTTTGCAAGAGGTGTCATGGCTCCGCCTACCAATCGAGCTCGGCGGCAGCGATGGGCGACTCGTTGAGCTCGTCCTCGACAATGCGGCCGTCGCGCAGGCGTAGCACGCGGTTTGCCATGCGCGCGATGGCGGCGTTGTGGGTGACAATGATGATGGTACAGCCGTAGGTGCGGTTGACGTCCTCCATGAGTTGCAGGATTTCCTTGGATGTCTTGTAGTCGAGCGCGCCAGTGGGCTCGTCGCACAGCAGCAGGCCCGGATTTTTGACGAGTGCACGGCCGATGGCGCAGCGCTGCTGCTGGCCGCCCGAGACCTGGCGCGGGAACTTGTTGCGGTGTTCGTAGAGACCCAGCGAGCGCAGCAGGTCGTCGACGTCAAGCGGTTTTTTGGACAGGTGCGCTGTGACCTCAATGTTTTCCTTGATGGTAAGGTCGGGCACCAGGTTGTAGAACTGGAAGACAAAACCCAGCTCGCGGCGTCGGTACTCGCCCAGATCGGCGGGTTTGAGCACCGTGAGATCGCAACCGTCCACCATGATGGAACCGCCGTCGGCATCCTCCAGACCGCCGATGAGATTGAGAAACGTCGATTTGCCCGAGCCCGAAGGCCCCAGCATGACGCAGATTTCGCCGCGGTTGATGGATGTATCGATACCATCGAGCACCGTCAGGCGCGCATCACCGTCGCCGTAGTGTTTTTTAAGCCCGTTGACCTGGACGTAAACATGCTTTGTCGCCATGTTATCCCCTGTTGTTAGCCATCCGTTACTTTTCTAGGCTAATAGTAAACCTAGGTGAACTATTTTTTAGCGACGAGCGCGATTTTTTCTAAACTAGTCATCGGGAACGGGTCGCGGCTAGGCGCAGGGTTTGGCACGTGCGAGGGCCAGACCTGCACCGTCTAGAAGCCAACGCCGCGCGGACGGGGCGGGGGAGCGCTTCGAGCAGCGGAGGTTGAAGCGCAAGCAGAAGCATCGCGGGCGTTGATTGCCATTTGCAGCAAGCCTTATACAGAAGCGGTGTCGGTTCCATTTGAAACCGACACCGCTATCTATCGCGCCGCTCATCAACAGCCGATCTCCATCCCACTCGTATTCGAGGTGGGATGATTTAACGAAATCCCACAGTGCGTCTTGGTATGTCTCCGGGATTCTATGGCCTCGATGGTCTGTCCGGCCGCACCTCCAAGCCATCGCGACGTGCTCACTACGGCCCTCCGGCCGCTTCGCTTGTGATTGATGCGGCGACTGGGGCCGAGGTCGCATCGGCACATCGCTTGCGAGGGTTGTTCTCTAAATAGCCTTTCGCCTTGCTTGCTTGAGCCAATTCCTCTTAAAGGGGCCGATTCCGCCGAAGAACTTGTTGTAAGTCCCCCCCCATCTTCCTTCGCGGCGTATTTGATCGCCGCTAGCTCGATCGTGCATAGGTAGTCCGCGGCCTGTTCGAGCCGATAGTCGGTCATCGATGTCTTGCGGCGCTCCAAGACACCCTTGGAGAGGGCGAACCCGAAGGACTGGTCGAGAGCCCTCTTGACGATGTCCTGGCCGTTGTCGTAATAGACCTTCACGTCGTCGAACGCCTGAAAGAAGTCGAGGTGGTCGAACAGGAGCCCGGAGATGTCCCGCTTCATGCGAGCGGTGAGCTTCGCGAGGTCGTCGAACTCGCTTCTTCGGTATGCGAACGTCGCGTACTTGATGGGGAGCCTCTGCACGAGGACGTTGAACGAGTAGAACATCTTCTTCCGCTGCTCAAGGGACATCCCTCGGTAAGGTCCATGACCGTTCAGCAGCGGCTCGGAATGAAACGGTATGTTCGGCAAATCGGACCTGAGGAGGGACTCCTCGTAGCGCGCGACTTTATCAGATATGGAATCGGCCTGGTTGTGAATCACGAGCGTGAGCAAATAGTAGCGCGCTTTCCCGCCACGATCTCCGCTCTCGTCGACGAATATGCTCAGGTCTCGTCCCAATAAAAATCCCCTAGATAGAATAAAAGCCGGGGGATAAGCCCCCGGCACTTGGAGGTAGCCGAAACGGCCACCAAAATCTACATACCACGCCTGTGATGGTTTTTCAAGAACCGCTCGAACGATCGCATGAGCCGACCACTGATTACTCTCGTCTTCCCTGAGATGGCGAGATTCTTTACTCCCCATTAACAATCTGGGGAACGCCGTGCGGAGACCGCCGAAAAGCCCATTGAGTTCGATTTGGATTTTACGGGTCCCGAAACGGCCCCATTCCGCCCTCGGGGACAAAAACCGCGCGTCCACCCACATAGACTTCAGAGGGGCGATCTCGCGCTCCCTGGTCTCGCTTGCGAACATCTCGTCAGTCGCCTGCACGTAGAGCACGCGCCCGTCCCTCGTCGCGACGAAGTCGTCTTCCTTGCCGTAGAGCTTGCCCACATGCACGCTCCACCCTTCGTAGAGGAGCTGGAGATACGCGGCGTTCTCGAACAGGCGGCCGGTATCCGTGATCCCATAGTCGGCCATCCAGGTCCCGAAGCCGGTGTCGACGACATACTCCTTCGGGTTCGTCTTGAGAAGCGCCTTGCCGTGCAGGTCGTAACGCGTGGCGTAGAGAAGAATCGGGCACCGCGGCATTTGCCCTTCGCACGCCCGCGATCGCCTTGATGGGGTCGGTGCCACGAAAGGGCATTGCCTCCTCGAGGTATCTATCGGGCGTTTCGGTCTATCGCCTTTCAAGAGCTGCTCCTAAAACTCAAATCTCATTTCACTTTTGGGAGTATCAAAACTCCGCGCTACAGGAGGCCCAAGAGTTAATCTCGAGACGCACCGACTAAAGGGATAACGCTCCTGCCGAGAGACTGGGTAGCTTGCTCGATCGACGCGGACCGGCGATTGCTAAATCCCAAAAGCCGGACCGCGCGGCGCCGCTCGTTTCGCTAAATCGACTTTATGGGATGACGAATCACAGTCTTGAGCTTCTCCGGCGCGCACTTGCGCGGGTCGGAGAGGTAAATCTCGTGATGGAGGCGGGATTCGGAGAAGTCGGGAGCATAGCCCTGTTCCGCCGCGAATGCGCGCATGGCGTCTATGGTCGCGGGCTCGCCGTCGTAAGGCCCGGTATGCATGCACTGAACGCAAAGGCCCTCGTCGACCCTCAGCAGCTCGACCGCTGAGAAGTCCAGCTTCTTTTTGGCGGCAGCTTCCGAAACGGCCCAGTCGAAGTCCTCGCGAGTGACGAAATCGGGCAGACGGATGCATGAGATGAAGTTGAAGTCGTCCTTCCGCGCATAATCGATCCCGCCATCGGTGCGGCCTTGCCACCAGAAGCCCTCGAGCGGCGGCACGACGAAGTCGAAATAGCCTTCGATCTCCCGCGGGCCCCTCTTCGACATCTTGATGGTGTAGGCGACGCCGTAGAGCAGCGGCAACGCGTTCTGGTACTCGCCGCCTTCGGCATTGGGATCGCCCTTGCCCCGCACGGCGACGTAGCTCATAGGCGGAACGGTTACGACGCTCGGCTTGCCGGACGGCCTGTAGAGCTCTCTGAACTCCTTCTTGAAATCGTATGCCATCGCAACAGCCTCCCTGAGCTTGGGTTTCCGCCGATATCGATTCAAATATAGCAACGGGCGCGGCTTCGGAGGAAACCGCGCCCGTTGGCAGACATTATAACATATAAACGAACGTATGTTCTATTCCCACTCCACAGTGCCAACGGGCTTAGGCGTCAGGTCGTAGCAGACGCGGCAGATGCCAGGAACTTCGGCGGTAACGCGTGCGGTGATGTGCTTCAGCAGCGCCCAGTCAAGCTCTGGCACCTCGGCTGTCATTACATCAACGGTGTTGATGCAGCGGATGATGCAGGGCCAGTCGTATGCGCGCTTGCCCTCGCGAACGCCGGTTGCACGGAAGTCGGGCACTACGGCGAAGTACTGCCAGATGGTAAGTCCTGCTTTGTCGATTTCCTCGCGCACGATAGCGTCGGCATCGCGCAGTGTTTCCAGGCGGTCGCGGGTGATGGCGCCAAGGCAGCGAACGCCCAGGCCGGGGCCGGGGAAGGGCTGGCGCTCAACCATGTTTTCGGGCAGGCCCAGTTCGCGGCCCACTACGCGCACCTCGTCTTTGTACAGCAGCTTAACGGGCTCGCACAGCTCGAACTGCAGGTCGTCGGGCAGGCCGCCTACGTTGTGGTGGGCCTTCACACCGTCCTGCGACTCAAGGATGTCGGGGTAGATGGTGCCCTGAGCCAGGAAGCTCACCTCGTTGCCAACCTTGCGAGCTTCCTCTTCGAATACGCGAATGAACTCAGCGCCGATGATCTTACGTTTGGTTTCGGGCTCTTCTACGTCAACCAGCTTGTCCAGGAAGCGGTCGGTTGCGTCGACATATACCAGGTTTGCGTCCATCTGGTTCTTGAATACGTCAACAACCTGCTCGCTTTCGCCTTTGCGCATAAGGCCATGGTTTACATGCACGCAGATAAGCTGCTTGCCAATAGCTTTGATCAGCAGTGCGGCAACAACGGAGCTGTCAACACCGCCGGAAAGGGCCAGCAGGACCTTTTTGCTGCCGATTTGCTCACGAATTGCGGCAATCTGCTCATCGATGAATGCCTGGGCGAGTTCGGGGGTGGTGATACGAACCATGTCGTTAGGGCGCTTATTGGGATCCATGCAGAGCTCCTTTAAATTCGATTGGAATGCGCCGCGCATAACACGACGCATATTTCATATCTGTTAATTATATCCAGTTGGGAACATTTTTCCCTGATTGGGTAACGTATTTGCTCCGAAATCGATTCGGAGCAAATACTGCTCTGCGGATATGGATCGGAATTAATAGTTTCGCCTACGTCTTATCCTGCTATTTGCATACGCAGCACTTCCCAGCGCCACTATGGCAGCTATAAGCAACGTATAGCAAAAACCGGCACTTGTGCCGTCTGCCGTGTTGGGGGAAGGCGAATCTGCTTTCTGTGCGGTTTCCGATTTGTCGTTAGAGTTAACCTGCGACTTATCGTCGCCATTTGCTCCGCCCTGATTGCTATTGTCTGGCGCAGACGGAGTGTCACTCTTCTCAACGAATTTCCAGGAACCGGTGAAGGTTACATTGCCCTCTGAATCTGCCGTAGCCATATCGGCAATGGCTGAATCTCTGTCGTAGCCCATAAAAATCCAGGTGCCGTTGGCAACTTCTACGGTTGTTTGGGAGGGCGCAGTAGCGTTCAGTGCATCGTTATACACATAGTTGTTTGTGTCCTTTGGAAGTACCGCTAAAACCTCATCCGGCAACTGTTTGCCCGAAGAAGCGCAGCTGAACGCATGCTTGACGTTGAACTTCTTGAAGACCTTTTTGAATTGAGCCTTGTAAACAACGTCACCCGCGACATCTCCGATCGTGGTGTGCCATGAGTCGAAATAATAGTTGTAGATGTTGTCTGACGGTTTGGTGGGGGTGGGAATGGCAATTTGGTCGGCTTTGGTTCCAACGGCGTAGTGGTTTTCGCTGTAAATCAAGCTACCGTCTTCATTCGTGAAGGTTACTTTTGCAAGAGTGGGGTTGCTTGCTGCAATTAGGCAGACCTTGTTTCCAGGTTCGATGCTTCCATAGTTGGTGTACTCGTTACGTTCGTCTTTCGACTGGGCGGTGTAGCGAGATGTCTCGTCGTCTAGGTACCAGCCATCGATTTTCTGATTGGTCGCATCGTCAGGCTTCCCAAGGTATTGCTCATTCATGTCTTTTGCTGCCGACAATTTTGCAACAGAGCCGTCCAGGTAGACGTCGGAAGCCGCCTTGGCTGCGGTGTTATTGCACAGTTTGGTGTTGGTGATGGTGGTGCCTGCACCTTCGCCGGAATTCGATTCTGCAGCAAAGCCTCCGCCGTAATTTGCTGCCTTGTTGCCCGTGATGGTGCATCCGTCAATGGTCAAGCTGGTGAAGTTGCCATACGATGCAACGCCGCCGCCTAATGCGGCGCTGTTCCCTGTTATCGTGCAATTACGAATTTCAGCTGCGGCAGGTGATTTCATCATCACTGCAAGCACGCCGGCGCCATAGCCCTCGTTCTGGTTCGCTGTGTTGTTGGTTATGGTGGTGTTCTTAAGGAATAAGCCCGGTTTTTCGGCAGCGCCTGCGTTCGGGGTGTCGGCGCACAGGCCGTATGCTGCGGCGTAGAAATACGCGGAAGAAAGAACGCCTGCGCCATCGTTTGCTTCGTTTCCGCTGATGGTACCGCCAAGGATTTGCGCGGAGCTTTGGAGGTTGCCCCATCCGCCATTCTGGATTTCATCGATTGACGCAACAACAGCAACGCCGCCGCCCATTTCGTTGGCCTTGTTGTTCGAAATGGTTCCGCCCGTCATAACGAACGAAGATCCGCCGGAAACGTATACGCCGCCGCCGGCAGACACGATACTGCGGGGGTCCATATACTCACTATCCGAGGCTTTGAAAGGAGAAGTGGCGAAGCAGTTCTTTATTTCGCCGCCGTCCATGGTGAACGCGCCGCCGTAAACCACCGCAACACCGCCGCCGTAGCACATGGAACCGCCGGTGATGCCGCAGTTATCAATAGTGCCGCCGTACATATGAAAGGTGCCACCCTGCACGGTTACGCCGCCGCCAAAGTAGTTCTCGCCTTTACGGTCGGCAATGGTAACGCCGGGGTGCATATTGCACGTGCCTTGGATATGCAACAGACCAGGTACATCGTTGCTCTGTTCGTTTCCGCCGCTAATTTTCAGCGTGTCGCTACCATCTGCCGTGCCTAAGTTCAATTGCGCTCCCGACTGTACGGAAATCGAGCTGTACTGACCAAGTGTTATGGTGTGTCCGTTGCCAACAATGCTTACAGGATACGAAGAGGAGAATGAGGCTCCTCCAGTTTGAATGTCGTCGGTGAGCTCAATAATGTACTCGCCGCTGGATGTACTGTTTGCGGTAGCTACCGCATTATCGAATTCGCTACTGTTGCCTACTTCGATAGTGGTTGGCGTTGCTGCGAATGCCGATATCGGCATTACCAATGCATAGAGTGTCAATGCTGCAACAAAGGTCAGCACCATGCGTATTTTGCTCACGGCATCTCGCTTTCAAAGTCTTTTGAATCTGAGCGAGTGCGCGTGCGCTTGTTCGGATTCAGTAAAGGAGCACGAATTAATAATTTGTTAATATAAGGCAAATCAAAGCAAATATGTCGTAGCAAACCATCGTTATTTCGCATGGTTCTCTTCCCGCTCCTTGTTTAATTGGCAACACAAGTCTTTTAGGCTGCACGTGTTGCATAAGGAGATTTAGAGGCTGATATAAAGTGGCAGCTATCGCACGTTTGCGTTCAAAGTGCGATGTTGTAGCAAGCATAGAAGTGCCCCCGAGCCTCAATACGTTGGAATACCAAAGCTTAACCCGTTAATTGGAAATACCGACCATGCGTCCTGCTTGTTGGCTGGGGAATCAGAGTCTCGTGGGAAAATAACTGCGCATATTCATTTGCGAGCATGCCGATCCCGAAAGGACCTCCATCATGCGTTTTGCGAAGAAGATTCTTTTTATTATTGCAGGCAGCGTATGCCTTGCCCTTGGTTTTATTGGGATGTTCGTACCGGTACTGCCTACGACGCCGCTTGTGCTGCTTGCGGCGTTTCTGTTTTCGCGCAGCTCGGATCGCCTTAGCTCTTGGATTGCTCAAACTCCAATTTACCGAGCATATGTTGAGCCTTTTAAGCAAAGCGGCGGCATTTCGCTACCCAGGAAGGCAAGGATCTTGGTTATCTCCTATTCGGTGATGGGCCTTAGTGCATTTCTGGTTCAAAAACCGCTCGTCTGGGTTGTTCTGGCCGCTGTTGCGGTTTTCCTGGCGGTTTTAATGCTGGTTGTTATTCCAACCATTCCTAAGGAAAAGGAACTCGACCATGGCGATGGTCTTGAGATTGATGCTGGCGCAAGGGCATGTGAGCGGGAATAGCCGCATTGCGGCCGGTGCTTTTGGTTCTGTTGCAAGCATCACTATCTGGTTAGGAATCTGCTACCTACCTAGCTCTTTTGGGTTTTAGGGTGTTTTACCCTAGCGCAACATCAAGAACCATCATCAGGCTGAAGCCGACCGCAAAGAATACTGTGCCAAGGTTGGAATGCTTGCCTTGGGACATTTCAGGCATTAGTTCTTCGACCACCACGTATAACATGGCACCTGCCGCAAAACTCAGTAAATAGGGTAGAGCTGCAATTATCAGCTGTGACGCGATGATCGTCAGCACTGCACCGATGGGTTCCACGATGCCAGAAAGCACGCCGCCTGCAAACGCTTTTCTCCTGCTCATTCCTTCTGCCCGAAGCGGCATCGAGATGATTGCGCCTTCTGGGAAGTTCTGAATTGCAATGCCGATCGACAGCGCCAATGCGCTTGCCGCCGTGATCTGCGCATTTCCCGAAAGGAAGCCTGCGTACATAACGCCAACCGCCATGCCCTCCGGGATATTATGCAGCGTCACTGCCAATACCATCATTGTGGTACGGCTAAGTTTGCTTTTTGGACCCTCTGACTGTTCGCTGCCCACATGTAGATGGGGGATCAGGTGGTCTAGCGCAAGCAAGAACAGCACACCGAGCCATAATCCCGCAAAAGCAGGAAAGAACGACAGCGCCCCCATCGAAGCCGATTGCTCTATAGCAGGAATCAGAAGGCTCCAAACCGATGCGGCGACCATCACTCCTGCGGCAAATCCCGCAAGGCAACGCTGTACCAGGTTTCCCAGATTGTTTTTCATGAAGAGAACGCAAGCGGCGCCCATCGTTGTGCCTAAAAAAGGAATCAGAATTCCGAGAACGGTTTCTATTTGCTTCACCTTCTTCCAGTTTCTAGTTGCTGGGTTTCTTCGGTGGAAATCTTTCGTTTCGCAACGGAAACCTCGTGGTGGCAAGGTTTGTTCAGGGCTTTCGTAGACAAGCGCAGAGACAAAGTTAAATATAGCTAACTTTAGCACAGATGAATAGCGCATGCCGAAAGTGGACGATTGGGAAGATTGGGCATTTGCCAAGGTTTTGGTTGCCATTTTTATTTGTGAACGAAAAAGGCGCTCGCCAAATGGCGAGCGCCTTAACTTTGCAGGTAAGTGACCTGGTAAAGCTACTTCTTGATGGACTTGAATGCTTCGGTCTGGGCCTTGATGCCACGTTCGGCCGCCAAGCGTTCGATGGAAGTTGCGCCAAAGAAGCCGTCAATGCCAGGAACGTTTTCAATAATGTAAGCCGCATCCTTGGGCTCGGAGATGGGGCCGCCATGGCAGATAACGAGTGCATCGGGGTTGATATCCTTTACAACCTTCACGATGCCTTCGATGATCTTTGCGCAGTCATCAAGCGTGCGTGCAGTTTCTGCGCCGATGGTGCCACCGGTGGTAAGGCCCATGTGGGCAACAATGATGTCTGCGCCAGCCTTGGTCATTGCGGCTGCCTGCTCTTCATCGAATACGTATGGGCAGGTAAGCATGTCGAGCTTGTGAGCCTCGGCAATCATATCTACCTCAAGGCCGTAGCCCATGCCGGTTTCTTCGAGGTTCTTACGGAACGTACCGTCGATAAGGCCAACAGTGGGGAAGTTCTGAACGCCGTTGAAGCCCTGCTCCTTAAGCTCGGCAAGGTACTTCTTCATTACGCGGAAGGGGTCGGTGCCACATACGCCAGCGAGCACGGGGGTGTCCTTCACAACGGGCAGAACCTCGGCGCCCATTTCAACAACGATCTGATTTGCATCGCCGTAGGAAAGCAGGCCAGCAAGAGAGCCGCGGCCAGCCATGCGGAATCGGCCAGAGTTGTAGATAACGAAGATGTCGGCACCGCCGGCCTCAGCGGATTTAGCCGTGATGCCCGTACCGGCGCCTACGCCGAGCAGGATGTTGCCTTCGTCGAGGGACTTGCGGAACCGGTCGAGGATTTCTGCGCGGGACAATTCAAGCATGGTTTTCTCCTTTTCCTTGAGGAACTGTCACTTTAATGAGCATTTTTCCAATAAGAAATACTACCCTTATGGAAAGAGGCTCAATGAAGCTAGGGTAGTGGTGCTGCTCGGGCACCTTCTGCAAGAAAAAGACGAGAACTGTGCGTTCTCGTCTTTTTTATATACGTTATTGATTCATGAGGTCGATCAGCTTTTGTGCTGCAGCAATGGCGAATTCGTCGTCGTTCACATGGGCATCCATTTCGATGAGCTCGGCCTTTGTCGGGTCGATTTCATCGCGAAGCACCTGGAACAGTGCCGCATCTTCTTCGGGACCGTAGAATGGTTGGCCTTCGGCGTCGATCATCGAAACGCCCTTCAGAGGCAGCATTACAGCGCACGGGCCAATGGACATGTTGACTTTGTCTGCGATAGCACGCCCAATTTGCTCGTTTTCTTCAACTGTGGTGCGCATAAGCGTAACGGTTGGGTTGTGCTTGTACAGGTTGCGAGACTGGTAATGCTCGGGGACGGTATCCCACGGGCCGAAATTCACCATGTCGTCAGCGCCTACGGACACCACAGCGGGAACACCGTTAAGGGCGGCAGCACTGCAGCGATCAGGGCCAGCGTTAAGAACGCCGCCAGCAATTTCATCGCACCATTCGGTGGTAGTCAGATCGAGTACGCCTTTGATGAAGCCGCCGTTGATCAGTGATTCCATGCATTTTCCGCCCGTGCCAGTTGCATGGAATACAAGTACTTCATAGCCGTTTGATTCCAGGTATGCCTGTGCTTTCTGGATAGCGGGCGTGGTAACGCCGAACATGGTTGCGGCCACAAGTGGTTTGGAATCTTCGTGCTTGGGAGCAGTGTGCTCGAGCATGCCTGCCATAGCGGCAACTGCATTGTTGAAGATCGTTGCAGAGAAGGAATTGATGCCTGCAACGTCAACGATGGAGGGGAACATGGCAATGTCGGATGCGCCGACGTAGGGCGAAGTATCGCCTGAAGCCATGGTGGACACCATAACCTTGGGAACGCCTACCGGCAGCTTGCGCATGCCTGCGGTTGCGATAGCGGTTCCGCCCGATCCGCCCATGGAAAAGACGCCGTCAAAGCGACCGTTGGCATACAGCGTAGGCAAAAGCTTTTCAACGCCGCGCGTCATGGTTTCTGTGGCGAAGGCGCGGTCCCTTTTTTCGGCGATGGTTGACATTTCGATATCAACTGCTGCTGCTACTTCCGTGTTGGTAACGTCAGGCATGGTTTGCGGATCGAATACGCCGCAGTGGATGGTGATGGTGTTGATGCCCAGCTCTTCGAAGCGGGTTTTAACGTAGGCGAATTCTTCGCCTTTGGTGTCAAAAGTGCCAATAATAGCAACAGTTTTCATGTAAGCCTCCCCAAAAAATAGATCCCAATAGCTTCGAGAGCTATTGGCTTTTTTAAAATAGATTAAAAATTGTTAGAAATCAATGAACGTGTTCATCTAGACGGACAGGTTAAGCTTCTTGGGCATTCGTTCGAAGCGCCGCTTTTAACTTTTCTGTTGTTTGCTTATTTAAAAATAGTGTCGTTCCACCAGGTAAACAGTGTTATCTGTTCCTATTGATACTTTTCTGAAATAGGCTTGAATACCAATTCGATATGAAACTTTAACTGCGGTTTGCTTTATGCCATTGGGTTGTATGCTCGTCGGTGACTTCAAGCGTTGCACAGTCCACCAAATAGAAATCGACGATTTCGGCGGAAGTGGATTCTGCTCCATCTGCTGCGAAGCGGTTCTTTTGCAGAACGTATTCCCGGTTCGATAATCCGCCGTGCTGTTCGTTCAGAATTATGTGTAGCTCAGTAACTTGGCTGGTTGCTTCGTTTGTTTCCCTGGAGATTACGGCATAGGGGTAGCCCTTTGCCGTAATCTCGTATTCCATTTCAAATTCGCCGAGGCCAAGGTAGTTGGCAACCGCTGCCATTTCCTGTTTGTATGCTTGGTAGTCCTGGGCGGTAGGGTAGCCGTCTTCGTCGAGCTTTGGGGTTTCGCTCTGTGCGTCAGGGATCGTTTTGCCATTATGGGTGTCTAGCTGAAGCTCTTCAATTTTCCCATCGAAGCCGAGGTTGTAGTGGAAGTCGTTTTGCTCTTCACCGAATATGGTGGCTGATGCGTGGTCGCTGCCCCATGTAGCTTCCCAGTTTTCAGAACCAAGGTTCTTGCCGTCGTTGGCAATGTCGAAGCTGCACGTTGCGACGGTTTTCCCATTGCTTTCGAGAGTAAGACGGGCGTGGGTTGAGCCGAAGGGCCAATCCGGTTCTCCGATTTGCTGGAAGTGCAGTTCGTGGGTGCCATCGGGAGATTTCGATACATCGATATCGGTTGTTTTGTAATTGATGTTGTAAAGAAGTAGGCCGCTCGCCAGCGCAATAAGAACCCAGGTCCATGCTGCGATTCCCAGGAAGATTTGGATTCCCCTCTTTTTGATAAGGACGCAGCCTACAACGTTGGCTGTGGCAATGAACAGCATTGTGAGAATAAGCACCATATTGGGGTTCCTTGGATCATCATCCTTGTAGTTGGTGCTTAGAGGATAACGCCGAGCCGTTACTTCTTGAACTTATTCAAAAGGAACCCGAAAAGGCCGATGCCGTCTTCTATAGCGTTCTTTGTTCTTGTGTAGTCACCCATGGTGTCGTTTTCGATCATGCGCTCTCGGTTTTCCCTTAGGATGCGGCCTTCGGCTTCAACTCTGGCGGATGTTGGTACGGAGTCGGCGAGGTATTCTGCTGTCTCCTTTCGGTTTTCGCGCATCATGCTCTTGGCGGTTTTGAGCGATTCCCGCCGCTGTTCTTTTGTTTGCGGGGAGGGTTTCTGGGCACACTGGCAGATGAGTGCCACAAACTTTTCTGAAAGCCCTTCAGACGCGAAGCGATTCTCGAAGGTATCGAAGTCTGCGCACTGTTCGCCAAGCGCGACTACTTCGGCGCAGAATGCGTCCACTTCGGGCTGCAAGCCATCAGGCACGATGAGATATTCATCGAAGTAGTGCGTTTTCGCATTAACGCTTTTCTGTACGTCGCTGTTCATGTTCGCGCCCTTTCTCGCATGCGTTAGCTAGGGGAAGTGTTCCTTATACGACAGTGCCACAGTCGCATGCGCGAGGGAATGAACGTGTGTCCCATTATTGCCGCAGGCATGCGCCCTTGTTTCCCATTTTTGAGTGACGGGGGTGTCGCTAAACGTTCTGTCGGGTTGCGCTTCTACGTTAAGCATGCGAACGCTGAAAAAGCGCCCATCGGTAATCATCGATGGGCGCTCGTAGCCAGCATGTTCTTATTCTTAACGCTTCTTTGTCGCCAGAGTGGAGGCCAACAAAGCGCTTGCTGCTATCAGCAATGCTGCGATCGCGACGATTAGCATGTTCGCATCGCCCGTATGAGGGGTGGCTGCCGCTGTTTTGTTGTCTGCGGCGGACTTATTGCTCGCGTTGGGATCGCTATCTTCTGTTGGCTTGGCGTCTTCACCGGGAGCGGTCTTTTCGGTGTAGACGTTTTCGAACGTCATGACATCAACGGGGGTATCCTGCGTCTTTTCGTAGAATTCGCCGTTGTCTGTTGCTACCAGTTCAACGGGGAATACCTCGAAGCTTGGCTGGGCTGTTCCCTGATTGTCGGTTGCGCCGTTGTTGCGGAAGATTTGGTATACGGCATCCGAATAGGTCCAGTTTGCAATGCCGGTGTTCTTTTCGCGTACGCAAAAGCCTTCGCATGTAATGTTGTCCACTTGCTTCTTCGGGCCTTGAATGGTGAGGCTGCCTTCGTAGCTTCCTTCGCCATTTGTAGCAACGGTGGCCGTTATGGTTACATCGTTGTAATCCTCAATCTGGCCAACGCCAACGTTGAAGATTTCTAGCTTAAATTCCTGTTTGCCAGGAGCGATGTCGCCACCCTTTTTGACTATCTTTGTGAATGGAAGGGAATAGGTCGCGGTTTTTTCGCCAGTGATGAAATGTATGTTCTTGTAAAGGTGAAGGTAGCCTTTTGCCTGTTCGGTCCCATCGTGTTCAATGAGATCGATCGTTGTGCCTTCGCTATCAACAGCCATGGCGTATGTCAGCTCGAAATCGTCGTTGATGGTGGGACAGTCGGCAAGTGCGGGAATGTTCATCTCGCTGGTGCTTTTGGCATCGACTTCTGCTTCATATACCGTAAAGGTGCCGGCGCAGCCTGAAGGGTATGCGCCGTTAAGCGTGACTTTCGCTTTTCCCTTGATGGTGATGTTACCCTTTGCCCACAGAGGAGAGTCATCGGTAGAGGCGGCCTGGACGGTACCGCCATCGATGGTCATATTGCCTGTGGCAAAGAGTCCTGGGTATAAGCTCTTAGCGGAAACAGTTGAATTTGAAATGTTGATGTTGCCAGCGGAACCGTCGCGGGGGTCAATATATGCAGCGTTGCAATTCTGCTCGGTTGCCGAGATATTTACTGTGCAGCCGTTTTTGACAACCAGATTAGCGGCATCGATGCCTGCATACAGTCCGTTGGAGGTGAGCTGTGTGTTGTCGAGGGAGACTGTGCCATCGCATGCAATGCCGAGTCCGCCAGGGGAATGGATTGAGACGGCTGTGTTCTGCATGGTGACGTCGCCGCCTACGCTTATGCCGTCCATCGTGTCTCCTTCGACCGAGATGGCAAGGCTTCCCGATCCACGGAAAATGATGCTGCCCGTGGCCTTGATACCCATATTGTCGCTGAAGGAGATTTGGTTGGCTCCCTGGAGCGTAATGGTTAAATCATTCGTTAACTCAGAATCGATTCCGCCATAGTCTACGGCGTTTGTAATGGAGACATTGTTGAGCGTGAGGTTCTGTGCGGCAGGGTCGTACGTTGCCGTGCCTTCGCCGCATTGGATGGTGAGTTTTTCGCTGGTGAAGTGCTCGCCATTAACGGATAGGTCATAATTGGTGGCGGCGAATGACGCAGTTGGCGCTATTGCTAGGGCAAATACTAACGCAAAGATGCCGGATATCAGTTTCTGTGCTTTGCTCATAACATTTCCTTCTGTTTGGGGTTTGCGCAGGAACATACTTGCTTTTCATTAAATTGCCTGGAACTGCATATGGCGACTTGTTGTGGTGGTTGCAGTATTCGCTCTTTTGTTAGTTTAGCGACCAGATAAATATTTGTCATTCTATTAAGCTATTTGGTTATTAATACCACCCTATGTCTCATCTTTAAAACGTATTCGTGGACGAATGGCCCAATATTGTGGCTAATTGGAACTGGCTCACCATGCCGATCTGCCTCAAAATGTTTTCGGCTTTACCTTTTCCAACATGCCCAACGCGTCAATTCTGGTCGTGTCTTATATTCTTAGTACGAATGCGAAATGGCTATTCTGGATACGGGCGCGCAAAGCAATGCTCGCATTGGAGCAATACCGCCGGTTTCGGCAGAAGAAGCCCTCAAACACATAATGAATCGGCCGAATAATGTGCCGTCGAATTGAGGAACGCGAAATGAAGATCCTTGCCGTCAACGGTAGCCCAAAAGGCAATCGAAGCAATACCTGGCGTTTAACCAGCGCTTTTCTTGAGGGCATTACCGCCAAGGAAGAAAGCAGCGGTTCTCGGGCCCCTGAAATCGAAACCCTTAACATCGGTTCGCTTAACCTCAAACCTTGCTTGGGTTGTTTTTCGTGTTGGAGCAAGACGCCAGGGGAGTGTTGCATTCACGACGATATGCAGGGAGTTATCAATAAAATCCTGTGGGCAGACGTTGTTGTTTGGAGTTTCCCCCTGTATTACTTCGGATTGCCCGGTCAGCTGAAAACCCTCATCGATCGTCAGCTTCCTATGTCCCTTCCGTTCATGTGCGCGGAAACGGAAAGCGGAGGGCATCCTTCTCGCTACGATATGAGCGGCAAGAGCACCGTGGTTATTTCCACGTGCGGCTTCTACACGGCCCAGGGGAACTACGACTGCGTTACCAGCCTGTACGACCGACTGTGCGGAAAAGGCGGCTACACCGCGATTTTTTGCGGGCAAGGTGAGCTTTTCAGAGTGAAAGAGCTTTCGGAGCGCACTGACGAATATCTTTCTTGGGTAAAGGAAGCGGGGCAGGAATTTGCTTCTGGCGGCATTACCGGAGAAACTCGCATCAAGCTTGACCAGAACCTATTCCCGCGTGATGTTTTTGAGGCGATGGCAGATGCCAGCTGGGGCGTTGGCGAATCAGGTGAAAAGGAAGAACCTAGCTTGGTGTTCACCCGCCAAATGGCAGCCCTTTATCGCAAGGAGTCATGGCAAGAGCACGATGTTGTGCTGGACATGAACTATACCGATATCGGCAAGGTCTATCGTATTACTCTCGGGCAGAAGGGAAGCCGGGTTGAAGTAGAGCCCGAAGATGGCTTTGCTGGTGGTTTCACTACACGCATCAACACACCCTTTGATGTTTGGCGCTCAATTGCAAGCGGCGAGATTGCTGGTGACGAAGCGCTCATGAAGCATTTGTACTCCGTGGAGGGCGATTTCGACCTGATGATGCACTGGGATGATTATTTTGGCGCGGCATCGAGTGCGGGTGCTGGTGCGGGCGGAAATGTTCCGGATGCACTCGAGGGCGTGAACAGTAGAGATGGGGGCAACGGCAAAAGCGCCAGCGACTCGAAGACCAATATGCTGCTGCTTTTGATTCCCTGGATCGTGTTCTGGGTTGTTGCGTCTATTGATGGGTTCTGGGGCAGCTTGGTCAGCGTGGCGGTATGTGTGTTGCTGCCCGTTTTGATGCATCGGACAAAGGCTACGCTGTATGACCAGATTTCCGGTTTAGGAGTAGGTGCATGTTCCGTTGCATTGCTGGCGGGGGCATCGCCGATTCTTGTTGTCCCAGCGTCATACCTGTTGTTCGGGTTAATGTGGACGGTTTCGTGCTTCCTGAAAGTGCCACTGACTGCGCATTATTCCAAGAACAGCTATAACGGGGAAGCGGCATTGCGCAATCCGATCTTCATGAGAACGAACCGCATCCTTACGGCGGCGTGGGGAGTGCTTTACCTGGTTACGCCTATTTGGACCTATTTCATCATGCAAACGGATGTGGCAAGCTACGTTGGCGCAATCAATTCCGTTCTTCCCGCGTTGATGGGGGCGTTTACCGCATGGTTTCAGAAGTGGTATCCACGGCACATTGCACGTGGATAGGCGCTCGGTATGCCGTTTTGCTGGTTCAAGAGAGCCCCGCTTCTCCCTCCCCAAGCTAAGGGGGATAGGGTGGGCCGACACCACGCGGCTCTGGCCGAAGGTGCCCATTACAGTCAGAGACAAGCCGCCGATGAACTTCGGTGGCGATCATTCGGCGCCTGGATGGCAAGATTGTGCCCTGATGCATTCCCAAGCTACTGGCCATGGCAAGACATCGCCCCGATGCGTTCCCGAAGGGGCCTCGGACGGGAAAAACACCGGTTCGCGGCAACATATCGCCTGCATGTATTCAGATACAGCTAATTTTGGCAAGATATGCGCGCCATGCATCCGAAAAGCCCCGCAGAGCGCCGTTGGGGAATGCACCGCGCGAACATCTTGCCGCCAAGGGGCGCTTTCGCCGTCCGAAGCCCCCAGATCATGCACGGCGCACGAATCTTGCCACCTTCCGGTGGCCCTGCCCCTGCGC
>ERZ1034865.91-NODE-91-length-70004-cov-10.526855_pt1 | contig 70004 bp, 62 predicted proteins | sample MGYA00520632_ERZ1034865 | MGnify/ENA primary metagenome ERZ1034865 (study PRJEB33766, sample SAMN09781738) | gut metagenome | biome: gut microbiome | host: Homo sapiens | place: Madagascar | study: EMG produced TPA metagenomics assembly of the PRJNA485056 data set...
TTTTAAAGTTGTTTTTAATCAATGCAGTAATTTTCCTTATTTTAGATAGTTTATGGTTAATCTTTGCAAATAAAAAATTTTATCAACCATATATTGGCCATCTGATGGGGCAAACCAAACTTTTGCCTGCCGTCATTTTTTATCTTATTTATGTGGCTGCACTTGTATTTTTTGTTTTGATACCTGGACAAGAAAAAGAAAGCCTTTCTTATGTTCTTTTAGCCGGAGCTTTTTTTGGAGCAGTATGTTATGCCACATATGATTTGACAAATCTTGCGACATTGAGCGATTGGCCATTGAAAATTACAATTGTTGATATTATTTGGGGGAGTTTTGTGACTTCCCTTAGTGCAACACTCACTTATATAATTGCTGCAAAGCTTTAGAAGGAGAAAGAAGTGGGAGAAAAAAATGAAAATTATCGCTTGTTACAGAGTTTTAGAGCTGGGGCAGAAAAAGTAATCCTTCAGAAAGAAGAGCTGAATAAAATAAATGTTTTCCCTGTGGCAGATGGAGATACAGGTAGTAATCTTGCCTCACTAATGCAAGCTATTATTGACAATGTGCCGATGAAAAATTATCCTATGGATATTCTTTTAGATGAGATATCAGCAGCTGCACTTATTGGTGCTCGAGGAAATTCAGGAATCATTTTTGCCCAATATTTAAGTGCTGTGGCTGAGAACTACCAGGAAGCAGAAACGAATTTTGAAAGTTTTGTGGAAGCTTTAGAACAAGCTGTAAACAAAGCTTATAGTTCGTTAATAGATCCTAAAGAAGGGACTATTTTAACAGTAATGCGTGCCTGGTCTATTACACTGGTAAAAAATTATAGATTGAATCACTCCTTTGAAGAGGCCTTGTTAGAAGCAAAAGCAGAAGCACAAGAAGCACTAAATGCTACGCAATTTCAGATGACCTTATTACGGAAAAATAAGTTGGTAGATGCAGGGGCGAAAGGTTTTTATTATTTTATCCTTGGTTTTACAGACTTTTACTGCGGTAGAGTTTTAAAAGTTGGGGATGAAGAGGCAGATGACGGTCTAGAGATGGTTAAAGAACTTTCGGTGAACCATATCATAGCTGAAGCACCGCGTTACAGATACTGTTCCGAATTTATCATCAAAGCACCCCAAATCTCTGAACTTCAATTACGAGAAGTACTGCAAGAAAAGGGCGATTCAATGGTTACTGCAGGAAATGCTAAACAGTTAAAAATCCATATGCACACTAATGAGCCTCAAAAGGTCTTGGCAAAGCTAGAAAAATACGGACAAATTATCTACCAAAAAGTAGACGATATGCGCCTACAGTACGAAATTTCTCAACAAATGTTAGCTCCAATAGCGATTGTTACAGATTCTATTGCTGATTTACCTCAAGAATTCGTGCTTGCACATCAAGTGCATGTTTTACCTGTAAATGTCACTGTGGGAGACCAAAATTTTCTAGACAAGTTGACAATTAATGCACCACTTATCAAAGAAAAAGCAGATGAAAATCTTAAGATGGGTACTTCACAGCCAAGCATCCAAACGATTGATGCACTTTTCTCTTTTTTGGAAGGTAAGTATGAACATGTGCTTGTTATCACGGTAGCGTCACAACTTAGTGGTACATATCAGTTGATTGAGCAACGTATCAAAGAAAAAAATTATTCGAAAAACTGGATTCATCTCATTGATTCACGATTAAACTCTGTTGCTCAAGGTTTACTTGTACAACAGGCAGCCCTATTTGCGGAGAGGAAAGTTCCTATCCGACAGCTTGTGCAAGAAATCCAGCAGCTACGTGAAAGAATATTCATCTATGTGGCAGTAGCTGACTTATCTCCGATGATACAGTCAGGAAGAATTCCTCAGTCTTTGGGAGCAATAGCTCAAAAACTCTCACTCCATCCAATAATTAGTCTAGATAAAATGGGCAATGGGAAACTCATAGGTGCTTCCTTAAGTCAGAAGCAAAGTATGAAAAAAATACTCAAAAAAATCCAATCCTTAGCAAAAAGTGGACAGATTGAAGATATTGCTCTGACTCATGTCTTGGCCCAAGGTGATATAGAAGATTGGCAGAAAATATTAAAAGAAAAAACAGGCAATGATTATAAGGTGATTGAGAGTTCATCTGCCATTGCTATCTCTGCGGGAGCGGGAAGTATCGCTGTCGCTGGAATTACAAAGGAGCAGTTATGATTTATGGAATAGTTTTAGGGGTTTTGCTTGTTTATTTTATTTGCTGGTTTAAAGTAGCAGACCAGAAGAAAAACTACGGATTAATCGATATAGCATGGGGCGGAGGTTTTGTTTTAACAGCGTGTTTAAGCTATTTCTTCAATACTCAAATAACCATGCAAAATAGAGCAATTTTGGTTTTGGTTGGGCTTTGGGGTGTGAGGTTATTCGTTCATTTAGCCCGACGCAATTGGAACAAACCCGAAGATTATCGCTATACAAACATGCGCCGCAGATGGGGGAGTCACGCGCCAAAACTAAAGGCTTTTTTCTCCGTCTTTATGGTTCAGTACCTTTTACTTTTTATTATTGCGTTGCCAATCATGCAAAGCAATCACCGCCCGGAAAGTCAAATTTTCTGGTGGCAAATTCTTGGAGTAGTGGTTTGGCTGATAGGTTTTGTTTTTGAAGTAATAGGTGATTGGCAACTGGAACAGTTTAAGAAGCATAAAGAAAACAAAGGAAAATTACTGACCAGCGGCTTGTGGTCAGTGACACGACATCCGAATTATTTTGGAGAAGCTGCATGTTGGTGGGGCATCTTCTTGATCGCTTTTACAGACATTTCTGATCTTTGGTTGATCGTGAGTCCACTTTTAATCACTGGTTTACTCTTATTTGTTTCTGGAGTCCCATTACTTGAAAGGAAATACAAAGCGCGCAAAGATTTTCAAGCATATGCACAAGTCACCCCTAAATTTTTCCCTTTCATCGGCAAGAAAGGACTGTAAAAAAATCCCAAGATAAATTTCTTGGGATTTTTATGTCACGCCTCAGTTAACGTTCAAGGATAAACTCAGAGTTAACAGAGGTCTGTTTATTTGCTTTTGAAACAGCCTGCTCAAAAGCCATCCGCCCGACTTGACGGCAATGGTTGTCAATGGTGGGTAATTTGAGCAATTGTCCAGCGAGCAAACGTTCTTGTCCTACAATAATCGGTTTAGGAAGTCCTTGCTCTTCAAACCAACGCCATACATTGGCCGCAATTTCGTCGGAATTAGCAAAAATTCCGTCAAATTGTGTCAATTGTGGAGCAAAGCGATAAGCATCCTCAGATGAGATAAGGCCTGATTTGATCTGCTCTGGTCTTGCTTCAAGTTGGTAAACATCCTTGTAAGCCTGTAGAGTAGTTGAAATTGTTGGACTTTTACCTCTGGATAAGAGAAAGCCAATATCTGAACAGTGTTGCTCCTTGAGCCATTCAAAGGCTTCACGATAAGCAGGAATCCGATTTGCATAGGTTGCTGGAATCCCTGAATTTTCAGGTTTGTAGCAGAGCACGATAGGACCATATTTCTGATATTTAAGAATCGTCTCTTCAGGTACTTGACGTGAAGTGAAAATGATGGCTTCAAAGGCCTTTTTACGTAATTTTTCTAGATATTCAATTTCTAAATCCTGATTATAGTTTGAGGGGAGAATAATAATTTTATATCCTGTTTCAAAGCTTTTCTCAAGGATTCCTTCTAAAATTTTGCTGAAAAAGGGTGACTTGATATAAGGAAGTACAACACCGATATTATGTGTAGCTCCATATGCCAATTCTTGAGCAATCGCATTTGTCGCATAGTCTAATTCGGCAGCAGTTTTCAAGATTTCTTCACGCGTGTGTTGAGAGGCATAGCCATTACCAGAAAGCACACGAGAAACGGTGGCTTTGGAGTATCCAGTAAGTTTGGCAATATCAGAAAGAGATGTCATAAGGTTACCTGTTCGTTGATTTCACGAATAGCTGAGAGCGCCTCAGTTACACCGTGATCTGTATTTTTAGCTACCACTATTTTAACATGGGCTTTCACTTCTTCGCTAGCATTATCTACTGCGATAGGAAGACCGGCAACCTTCAAGAGCGGAATATCGTTATGTCCATCACCGATTGCAGCAATTTCCTCAAAGTTAATTTCCTTTTCTTCCAAAATAGCTTCCGCAGCATCAGCCTTAGTTTTTTCAGCAGATGTAATCTCTAAAGTATGTACTGTGGAACGAGTCACATGGATATCAGGAATATCCAGCTCTTTTAAAGCTTGTTCAATTTGTAGCATTTCTTCAGGGTTGAAAGACATCAGCATAATTTTGTAGATTTCAGATTGTCCGTCAAATGCTTTAATACGTGGTTCAGCTCCAGTAAGGGCTTTTTGGAAGAAAACTCCCTTGTCCTGTTTCTTAATGTACCAATGTGCCAAGCTGTACCAGCTGAGGCTTACATTTGGAAAGTTTGAAGAGAAGTAATCCAAAAGAGCGGAAACAATATCAGCCGGTAAGGTGTGCTTTTCAATCACTTGAATCCCAAATTCATTTTGAGTAAAAGTTAGATTTCCGTTGAAAGCGATCTGTGGTGTCTTTAGCTGAAGTTTATTCAATATAGGGCCCATCTCAATCGGGCTTCGTGCGGAAACAAGGCTAACGGGGATATCACTCAGGCAGACTGACCAGCGATTTGTATCAGAAAGGCTGCCACGTGTGTCGAGAAGTGTCCCATCCATGTCTGTAAAAATGTGTTTAATCATCGTTAAATCTCCTTTATGTTTTTTTGATGCTTTCATTGTAATTTATGAAACGCGTTCCATGTCAAGCGATATGCTTTTCCGATTTGGAAGATAAATTGAGGAGAAAAACTGGAATTTCATAAATTTTCACATAATTCTGTATAAATTCTTGCAATTTAAAATATTTTTACGTATAATAAGTTTTAAATTCATAAAGGAGAAAATCACATGAGCAAAACACTTCCATTGACAGTCTATTTCTTTTGGCGCAGATAAGTTGTGTTTATGCTTGGCATAGATACAACTTTTGAGTATTCTCAAAAAGTATCTGTGCCCGTGATAAAAAGCCGGGTAAATTACCCGGCTTTTTCTTTTTGAATTTAACCGCTCTTTAGTTTTTGTTAAACCATTAAAGTTAATCTATCGTGATCCAAGCAGGGCTTTACCTTTTTTATAAAAAACTAAAGAAGCAAAAAAAATAGAAATGAGGGATTTTACTTGGAAAATTCTAATCAAGAACTGAAGTCTTCAATGAAGACGAGACATGTGATTATGCTATCACTTGGTGGCGCCATTGGAGCGGGCTTATTTGCTGGTTCCAGTAACGCCATCCAAGCCGCTGGTCCAGCGGTAATGATTGCTTATCTTTTAGCTGGCGTAATTTTATATGTCGTGATGCATGGTGTTGGCCAAATAATCATTCATCAAAAAGAGAACACTGTTGGTTTAGCAGGGCTCATCTCCCCTTATGTGGGAAAAAGATTTGCCCACTTTACAGACTGGGTTTATTGGTCCTTATGGATGGCTGTTATGGTAGCAGAATCAGCAGCCATTGCTCAATTTTTAGGAGTTTGGCTCCCCCAAATTCCATCGTGGATTTTTGTACTTATAGTAGCTATTATTACCTTGGGGCTAAATCTTTATTCAGTACGTGTCTTTGCAGAAACAGAGTATTGGCTGGCTTGGACAAAAATTATTGTCATTCTTATTTTGATTGTTGTGGGACTTTATTTAGTCGCTACTCAAGTTTTCCATCTCGGCCTTAGTGACGGCCTTGGAAGAATGAATACTTATGGCGGATTTATGCCTAATGGCATGCAGGGAGTGTTTAATTCCATGCTTATCGTTCTTTATTCTTATGGTGGATCAGAACTTATCGCCTTGACGGTTGCAGAAGTAGAAAATCCTAAGAAAGCTATACCAAGAGCGATTCGAGGAGTTATTATCCGTATTTTCTCTTTCTATGTTATTCCAATGTTTATCTTTGTGGAGCTCTATTCATGGAAGTTTTTGAGTACAACAAAAGAAAGTCCGTTTGTCTTAATTTTTGAAAAACTTGGGATTCCAGGGGCAGCTTTGATTGTTAACTTTGTTATTATCTTAGCTCTCTTTTCTGTTATTAACTCGGCTATTTATGCCACATCACGTTCGGTTTATTCACGGGCCAAAGATGCGAAGGGTCCAATCGGACAAACGCTAGGTAGACTCTCGAAGAAACAAATCCCTGTCGCAGCAATTATCTTTTGCTCAGGCATGCTCTTTATCGGAGCTATTCTCTCCTTTATTTTTGGCGATAATCTTTTTGTCTATCTTGCAGGATCAATCTCTTATACGATTCTTATTGTATGGATGATGCTCTTGATTGCGGCGATTATTTTCTATTTTAAAACAGGACTTGGTGGTTGGTTTGTCAAGACGGTTTCCATCCTTACTTTAATTGTACTGCTTATTGTGGGCTACAATGTTGTGATTTCAAATCCGTGGGGAATTTCTGTATTTGCCTTAGTCGTCTGCCTTCTTAGCCTTTTAAGCTATCGTAAAAAAGAAGAGTAAATAAATGAAACAATAAACTGTCAAGTATTTTTCTTGACAGTATTTTTTTGTTTTGATAAACTTATCTTAATAATAAAAGCGAGGTAAGGTCTATTGAAATTATAAGTCATGAAAATTGAAAAAACGTTAAAAGCGGTTCTGCAAGAAAGACCGCAGATGTTTTTTCGCATTCATGATTTATAGAAATAGACTTTCAAAAATAAAGACCTTTTTGGGCTTATTTTGAACTCCTTTTCTCTATTTTTGTGGATGCGAAAATAGAGAAAAGGAGTTTTTATTTTGAATAAAAAACAGAAAGAGATGCAAGCTCGATTAGAGAAAATTAAAGCAGCACAGAAAAAAATACCTGTTCAAACAGGTAAGAAAATACAGGCAAAAGGCCTTAAACATGCAACAAAAGCCCACACAAGTTCGCAGCATTATACGATAGGTTTTAGCTAAAAATGAGAACAGTGTGGTTTAAAAAGCATATAAGCTTTTAGAATAGGAGAAAAATGTCGAACATTAAAATAAATCATTTAACATTTGGCTATACCGATCAGCTTATTTTTGATAATGTAAGTATTAATATTGATGATCAATGGAAGCTGGGATTAGTTGGCCGTAACGGGAGGGGGAAAACTACACTTTTAAAAATCCTTCTCGGAGAAGTGGAAGCACACATTGACATAAAGACAAATAAGAGCTTTGTTTATTTTCCTCAGACGATTAATGATAAAGAGCAGCTGACCTTATTTGTCTTGCAGGAATTAGCTGACTTTGAGCAGTGGAAACTAGAACGTGAATTAACATTAATGGGGGTTGACTTAGACACTTTATGGCGTCCTTTCAATAGTCTTTCTGGTGGAGAGCAGACAAAGATGCTGCTAGCAGTTCTATTCTTGGATGAGCACAATTACCCGCTCATTGATGAACCAACCAATCATCTTGACAAGGCATCACGTGAGAAAATTGCTGCCTATTTGGCAGAAAAGAAAGGCTATATTTTAATCTCACATGATCGTCAATTTCTTAATAAAACAACGGATCATACAATGGCGATAGAACGTGCGGATTTACAAGTGTATGCAGGTAATTTTGCTGTCTACGAGGAGGAAAAACGTTTGCGCGATCTAACGGAAAAGGCGCAAGACGATAAACTCAAGAAAGAAATCGGTAGACTGAAGCAAACAGCGCGTGAAAAAGAAGCGTGGTCACGCAATTTAGAAGCAACAAAATCCCGTAAGAAGCGAGGCTTTGATTCAGAAACCAAACGTGTTGATAAAGGTTTTATTGGACGAAAAGCAGCAAATATGATGCAAAAGTCTAAAAATCTCGAAAAGCGCATGAAAGAGGATATCGCTGACAAGGAACTACTTCTAAAAAATTGGGAAGAAGTACCTGGCTTGGAAATGAGTATCTTAGAGAGCCATCAAAAACGCTTACTGACAGTGGATAATTTAACGGCTGGCTTTGAAGAACTTCTTTTTGAACCTGTGTCTTTTACACTTGAGCAAGGCCAAGTAATTGCCCTAACAGGAGAAAATGGTCGAGGAAAGTCTTCACTAATGAAAGTCCTCACTGGAGAATTTAATGGACGTTATGCTGGTTCATTTGAGTTGGCTCATAACTTGGTTATTTCCGAAGTAAGGCAGCTTGCCGATAACAAAGGTTTCCTAAATGAATTTGCTAAAGAAGAAAACTTAGAATTAGAACTTTTCCTCAACAATTTGCGCAAGTTAGGCGTAGAGCGCAAAGTTTTTGAGCAAAAAATCGAAAATATGAGTCAAGGACAGCAGCGTAAAGTCGAACTCGCTCGCGCCTTAAGTCAGCCAGCGCACATTTATCTTTGGGATGAGCCGCTCAACTATCTTGATGTTTTTAATCAAGAGCAAATCATTCAAATGATAAAGAACAGCAAGCCCAGCATGCTCGTCATTGAGCACGATCAGTATTTTGTTGATCAAGTAGCAGATATCCAAATCGAACTCGTAAAAAGCAGCGTTTAGCACACTGCTTTTTTATTTGAAAAAATTTAGAGATTTCTTGACATGTTCCTTTTATTCCTGTATACTAAAGAAGTCGAAAGAATGAAAGCGTTTTACGTGCGCATTATTTTAAAGACATTGCTCTCTATCCAAGAGCAAACTTTCCTATAAAATGTTTACAAAAGTAAGAACGTCCGTTGGTGAAGCGGGCGTTTTTACTTTTTTTGAATAAAAACTCTACGAAAAGCATTATTACCTAAAATAAAAGCGAAACAGTCCTTAATTTGCTATAATTAGATAAGAATAATTTTAGAAAAAGGAGTTTTATTTTGGGGATTCTTGCCATTGTTGAACTATCTATTTTTGTCCTAAACTTCTTTTTATCATTGACCATCATTTTTCGCGAGCGAAAAAGCACTTCAACAACATGGGCTTGGCTCTTTGTGGTCAATCTTCTACCTGTCTTTGGCTTTATTTTATATATCTTAGTTGGTCGTGGCATTGCACACTATCGCATTTTTAAGGTGCAGCGTGCCTTTCGTGTGGGATTTGAAGAGCAATTGAAACGTACTTGGAGAGTGTATAACGAAGAGGGATTTATAAAAAAAATAACGAGAAATCATGGTATCACACAGCTGATTCATATGCTTTTTGTTGAAGAAAAAGCCGTTATTTCAGCAAATACCGGAGTGAAAATCTTTACAGATGGTCGTGCAAAGTTTGATGCACTGCTTGATGATATTCATAATGCCCAACATCACATCCATTTAGAGTATTACATTTTTCGGATGGATCATCTGGGAAGGGAACTTACGAATGCTCTTACTGCAGCTGTAAAGCGCGGTGTTGAAGTGAAAGTACTCATTGATGCTTGGGGAAGCAATAAGACAAAAATCCGTGAGTTTGATGAATTGACGAAAGCTGGTGGAGAAGTGTCCTATTTCTTTCCACTGATTTTATCCCTCATCAATCCGCGAACAAATTATCGCCTACACCGTAAGATTGTCGTTATCGATGGTCAAATTGGTTACACAGGTGGTTTCAATGTGGGAGACGAATATGCAACAGAAACGGCTAAATTTGGCTACTGGCGAGATACCCATCTCCGTTTAACAGGCGATGTTGTGTACTCGTTGCAGAATCGCTTTATTATGGATTGGAACAGTCAGCATAAGTTTGAAATATCAGAAGCAGAAGAGTACTTCCCAGCAGCCTTAGAAGAAGATCGGATCATTACACAGTTTGTGACCTCTGGTCCAGACGAAGTCAAAGCGCAAATAAAAATGACCTATATGAAGATGATAAACAGTGCAGAACGTGAAATCATTATTCAAACACCCTATTACGTGCCCGATGATGCCCTGCACGAATCTTTAAAATTAGCCCTTTTATCTGGGGTGGAAGTTCGGCTCATGATTCCTAACAAACCGGATCATCCATTGGTTTATTGGGCGACCTATTATTATGCAGCTGACTTGCTTAAGATGGGAGCAAAGGTTTATACTTATGAGAAGGGCTTTGTACATTCTAAAACCCTCATTATCGATGGGGAGTATGCATCTGTAGGATCAGCAAACTTCGACAATCGAAGTCTCCAACTTTGTTTTGAGGGAAATATGGTCCTTTACGATTATGATATTTCGCAAAAATTACGGGAAGACTTTAAGAAAGACCTTGAAGTCAGCAAGCGATTGACCATGGAGATATATGAAGAGCGAAGCACAAGCATTCGCTTCAAAGAAGGGCTTGCAAGGCTCATTAGTCCAATGCTTTAAACAAAAAATGATCCTATTTATACTTTAATAAGAAAGAGGAGAAAAACATGGATAACAAACTGAATATTGTCATTATTACCGGGATGTCAGGTGCAGGTAAAACTGTAGCCATTCAATCTTTTGAAGACATGGGCTACTTTGCCGTTGACAATATGCCACCTAACTTAATTGAAAAATTTGTTGAGCTTCTCAATACACCCGACAGTAAAATAAACAAAGTTGCAATGGTTGTTGACATGCGCTCACGTATCTTCTTTGACCGTTTACGTGGTATCGTTGCAGAACTCTCAAATCTACCAGAAGTGAATTTTAAACTTTTATTCCTTGATGCAAGTGATGTTGAATTGGTTGCACGATATAAAGAAACACGTCGCTCACATCCGCTCGCTATTGATGGACGTGTATTGGATGGGATTACGCAAGAGCGCGAAATTCTCTCGGATTTGAAGTCCTTGGCTGAAGTTGTAATCGATACAAGTGAGCTCACACCACGTAATTTGCGGGCTCGTATTCTTGAGCGCTTTTCAGAAACAAAAGAAGCTCCATTTCGTATCGAAGTTGTTTCCTTTGGCTTTAAGTACGGTTTGCCTATGGATGCAGACTTAGTCTTTGATGTGCGTTTTCTACCAAATCCACACTACATTCCAGAGCTTCGTGATAAAACAGGGCAAGATAAAGAAGTCTTCAACTATGTCATGAATCAAGAAGCTTCTGAAGCATTTTATAAAAATTTAATGAACATGCTCTTGCCGATTATTCCTGCTTACCAAAATGAAGGAAAATCTGTATTGACAATTGCTTTTGGCTGTACTGGTGGGCAACACCGCTCTGTCGCATTTGCTGAACGCGTATCCAAAGCACTTCTTAAAGAAGACTGGCATTTAAATACTAGCCACAGAGATAAGGATAGACGGAAAGAAACGGTTAATCGATCATGAGCAAATCAAAAGTAGTAGTTATAGGAGGCGGGACTGGAATTCCCGTCATTTTGAAGTCTTTGCGACAAGAAAATATCGATCTTTCCGCAATTGTAACAGTAGCAGATGATGGGGGATCTTCAGGTCGCCTGCGTTCAGCAATTAATATTGCTCCGCCAGGAGACTTGCGGAATGTTCTTATTGCCATGAGCGATATGCCCAAATTTTATGCAGATATTCTGCAATATCGTTTTGATGCAAGCGATGGAGAACTTGCTGGACATCCCTTAGGTAACTTGATTATCGCTGCGATTGGTGAGATGCAAGGTTCAACTTATCAAGCAGTACAAACTTTAGCACGATTTTTCCACGTGCGTGGCAATGTTTATCCTTCCAGTGATGTGGCACTGACCTTGCATGCTGTTTTTAATGATGGGCACGAAGTTGAAGGTGAAAGTAAAATTGCTGATTATGATGGCTTGATTCATCATGTTTATTTGACGGAGACAAACACAGGCCAGAGCCCACGCGCCTCTAAAAAGGTGGTGCAATCTATAATGGAAGCAGATACGATCGTTTTAGGGCCTGGCTCCCTCTTTACTTCAATCTTACCAAATATAGTCATCCCAGAAATTGGTGAAGCCTTACTTAAAACAAAAGCTCGTATCATTTATGTCTGCAATATCATGACACAACGCGGGGAAACTGAGCACTTTAGTGATGCAGATCATGTGCGTGTTATCCATGAACATTTAGGCACTCGTGTGATTGATACCGTACTTGTAAATAGTGCGGAAGTGCCAGAAGAGTATATGAATTCAAATGAATTCGATGAGTATTTGGTCCAAGTTGTTCATGACTTTAAAGCACTCAAAGATGAAGAAGTTAACATTATTTCAAATGATTTCTTACAGTTGGTTAATGGAGGAGCCTTCCATAATGGTGATGCCATTGCTTCAGAAATCATGGGTATCAGTGCACGTTGTGAGAGAAAAAAAGAATGAGTTTTACGAGTGAAATAAAAAAAGAGCTCACGAGTCAAAAAGCAAGTCGAGGAACTTTACTCGCTTTAATACGCATGAATGGATCTCTGGGTATTTCTGGAGGTTTGACCTTGTCTTTGTCTACTGAAAATGCAGCTACCGCAAAGTATATCTATCAGATGCTCCTTGAAATTTATCAAATACGTGCTGAAATTCGGGTGCATCAGAAAACAACACTTTCCAAAAATAGAGTGTACACCGTTTTTATTGAAGATAAAGTTAATGAGTTGCTCAATGAACTGCAACTGTCGGATTCGCTGATGTTTTTGGATTCGGGTATTCCTGAGTCAGTGAAGTATGACCAACAAGCACAAGAAGATTATATGCGGGGGGCTTTTTTATCAAGTGGTTCGATGCATAATCCAGAAAAAGGCGATTATCAGTTGTCTATTTCTAGTGTGTATCAGGAACATGCTGAAGACTTAAAAGATATTTTTAATAATTTCGGATTTGATGCGCGTGTCATTGCGCGGAAGAATCGCTATATCCTTTATTTATCTAAAGCAGAGGAAATCATGGACTTTCTGACCTTAATTGGAGCGATGAAGGCACGTTTAAAATTTGAAGATGCAAAAATAATGCGTGAAATGCGTGGCTTGGCAAACCGTCAATCCAACTTTGAGTCGGCAAATATAAACAAATCAGTGTCGGCAGCACAAGATGTAATATCGGCAGTTAAATATTTGGCAGAGAAGAAAGAGCTGGAAAATTTGCCGCCTGCACTTACAGAGGTTGCTCATGCTCGGATTGCTCACCCTGAAGCGACCATCAAAGAATTAGGGCAACTTTTGGATCCACCGTTGGGTAAATCAGGTGTGAATCACCGGTTACGAAAATTGACAGCCTTAGCTGAAGAAATAAAAAAAAGCGGAAATTAATCCGCTTTTTTTAGTGCATTTAAAAACATCTCAGTAAGAATCTCAGGGCGCTTCAGTGCCCTTTCCAAAGGGATTGTTTTCATTCCTTCACTCATAATATCGATAAAAAGAATCAGATCCTCATCCGTGTAAGCAGGAGAAATTTGTCCTTCTGCACGCCCTTTTTGAAAGAGTTTTTGATAAACAAGATGTTGAATATGTCGCATATCTGTATCAAAGAAGTTAGGATCAGTAGCGTATTGATTCATCATGTTTTGCAAAAAAATATCCGTCATCATATGGATCTGTTTTATTTTAAAACGCGAAACCTGGCGAAAAGTCTCACGAAAATTTTCCTTCGTGTTTACCAAGTGTTGAATTTCCTCAATCATAAAATTAAGTGCATTTCGTATAACGATATTCATCAAGTTATTTTTATTCTTGTAATATTTAAAAATTGTGACCTTAGAGACCTGTGCCAGTTGAGCAATTTCATCCATAGAAATATCTGAAATTAAGCGTTCTCGTAGTAGGTTAGAAGTCACTTCAAGAATGGCTTTTTTCTTTTTTTCTGTTTGATTCATTTTCTTGCCTCCACAAAAGAATACTTTATATGTATTATATCTTTTCGTTTGTACTCTTTCAACTAAAATAGTACAATATGAACTATAAAAGTAAAAATAGTACATATTATTTATGGAGTGAGGAGGAAAAGCAATGCAAAAGATTGTTGAAATAAAAAACTTGCAGAAAAATTTTGGTAAATTTCAAGCTTTGAAGAATGTTACATTAGATGTAAATGCCGGAGAAGTTTTGGGCTATATTGGTCCCAATGGTTCAGGAAAATCAACAACGATTCGTGTTTTGCTGGGGATTATTAAAAAGAGTGGAGGTTCAGCCACAATATTTGGTAAAGATGTGTGGACAGATGCCATTGAAATTCATAAGAAAATTGCTTATGTGCCTGGCGATGTATATCTTTGGCCCAATCTTTCTGGGGGCGAGATTATTGACCTTTTCTTGAAGCTACATGGTCATGCAGATTTAAAAAAACGTGATGAACTTATCAAGAAGTTTGAACTTGATCCCAAGAAAAAGGCGCGTAGCTATTCCAAAGGAAACCGTCAGAAGATTGCCTTAATTGCTGCCTTAGCCACGGATGCTGAACTTTATATATTTGACGAGCCAACCAGTGGTTTGGATCCCTTGATGGAATCGGTTTTCCAAGCTGAAGTCCAGCGCCTCAAAAAAGCAGGGAAAGCCATTATTTTGTCCAGCCATATCTTATCCGAAGTCGAACGTCTAGCAGATCGTGTTGCTGTAATTCGAAAAGGAGAAATCGTTGAGACAGGCTCACTTGATGATTTACGTCATTTGACACGTGATACTTTTAAAGTCGAAACTCATCAAGCGCCAGAAGAGTTGCGTGGATTAGAGGGCGTACATGATTTACATCTCAATGGTAACAAGGCTGTTTTTCAAGTGGATTCGGATAAAACAGATGTTATCTTAAAAACCTTACTTAAGTATGGGGTGAAGAAGTTAGAGTCTACACCGCCAACTTTAGAAGAGCTCTTCATGCATCATTATGAGTAGGAGGTGGACATTATGGATAAACCATTAAATAAAACCTTCAGTATGCTGAAGGCCTTGCTCAAGAGAGATTGGTTAAAGCTGGTCTTTTGGATAGCCGGTGTGTTGGCTTTTGCAGCATCAGGAGTGGGTAAATTTGAGCTTATCATGCAGACTGACAGTCAAAGAGAAACTATGTTTAATGTTTTTCAAGGACCAGCTATGACGGCATTATTCGGTCCTATGACGGTCACTCAAGGAAAGGATTTTACCGCAGCAGCAGCTTATGGCACGACCATGCCTTTAATTACAGCAATAACATTTGCTGTTGTTTCTGTTATCTACGTTGTCAATCGAACGCGTAAAGAAGAAGAGGATGGAATTGCTGAAGTTTTCCGTTCTTTTCAAGTTGGAAAGCTAGCCAATACTACAGCTGTCGTTATTGAACTCTTTGTTTTACAAATCTTGATTACTGTGGTTTTGGCGATTTCAATTCAGTTGCAAAATATTCCGGGCATGACTTCTTTTAGCGTAAATCTCTTGTTTGCCTCTGCTATAGGTGCTCAAAGTTTAATGTGGGGCTTATTCGCACTTGTTTTTGCGCAAATCTTTTCCGACTCAGGTAGTGCTAAAGGTGCCACTTTTGGCTTCCTTGGCTTGCTCTATCTTATTCGTATGGGAACAGATACACAAAATGTAAATTGGGGCTATTGGAATCCCTTGAGTTGGTCATATCTGACCGACCCTTATGTTAAGAATCATTGGCTTCCCATCTTGTTAGCATTGGGATTAAGCCTTGTCCTTCTCGTTCTAGCTTATTTCCTTGAGATTAGACGAGATGTCAATGCAGGTTATATTCCAGAGATAAACGGTAAGGACCATGCTTCGAAAAGCTTGCTTAGTTTTACAGGACTTACGCTGAGGCAACAACGTACAGCCAGTATCGGATGGATTTTGGGACTTTTTGTTCTAGGTATCACTTATGGATCTATGATTGACCAAATCGGTGGCTTTGTTGAATCTAGTCCAACTATATCCAAACTCTTTAATATTGACCCTCATCTGGCAAATGAAGCCAGCAAGGCAGCAAGTAAAGCGATGATTGAAAGTTTTATGTCGACAATCTTTATGATTTGTGCGGTAATGGTTGCTTGTTTTGCGGTCACTTCCCTCATGCGGCTGGTAACAGAAGAACGAAAAAATCGTCAAGAACAGCTTTATGCTATGCCGATTAGCCGTTATAAAGTTTATGCAACCTATATGATTATCTCTTGGATATTGGGGGCTCTTGCTCAATTTGCAGTTGTACTTGGTATCTATCTGGCTCAAGCTAATAACGCCAATGCATTTAGCTTTGCTAAAGTAGCTGCTGCGGGGATGTCTTGGACAGTTGGAGTTTTCTTTGTTCTGGGCATTTTAGGCTTGCTCATAGCCTTGGTTCCACGTTTGAGTGCTTTGATTTGGGGTTATCTTGGCTTTGCGTTCTTCATGAGTTATATTGGCAACATATTGAATCTCCCGGCTTGGTTAAATAATTTTAATATTTTCCACCATATTTCAAGGCTTCCGGTCGAAACGATGAACTGGGGTAATTTTGTACTCATATTTGCTTTAGCAGTATCTTTTTCTCTACTTGGAATGGTTGCTTATCGCCAGCGTGACTTGATTGGTGATTAAATAAAAAATAGTCCAGATGGACTATTTTTTTAATTGATGATAGCGATTGTACCAAATGTCAACATACTCTTTGGAGAAAGGTCCGCGTTCATTATTTATCCAATCAACAAGAATTTTTACATTTTCTTTCAAAATATGGTCAATTTCAGGAGAGTAGTTCATTTGTCTTCTGTGACGTTCATATTCTTCAACATCCAAGAGTTTTTTCTCGCCATCTTTAAATACTTTTACATCGAGATCGTAGTCGATGTATTTCAGCGCCTCATTGTCTAAAACAAAGGGGCTCGCAAGGTTGCAGTAGTAGCTGACGCCTTCCTCACGAATCATAGCAATGATGTTAAACCAAAACTTTTTGTGGAAATAAACGATTGCAGGTTCACGTGTGACCCAACGACGGTCGTCTGACTCGGTTACAAGTGTGTGGTCATTTACACCAATAATTGAATTTTCATTTGTTTTCAGTATCATCGTATCTCGCCAGGTACGATGTAAACTGCCATCATGTTTATAGCTTTGAATCGTGACAAGGTCGCCTTCTTTCGGAAGATTCAAGGCTTCACCAACTTTCCAAAATTCAAAGTTCTCGCTTATTATTATAGCATAATATTCAAAAAGTTTCTGAACTTAGGTTGGCAGTTCAAAAAAACTTAAGCTACTAAGAAACTCCTTTGACAGATTCTGTTCACGATAATTTTGCCAGCTATCAAGTGATCTAATCGCCTGATATCTTTTACGCAAATGATAGTGTTCTTCGATTTGATATTCAGGATAATCTTGCAGAAAATCGCTAACCATTTGCCACTCGTAAGTGTAACCTAAGGGGCGGGAATGATACATGATTCCATCAATAGATTGAGCAGAAATACGATGATGTGCGTGTCCAAAGACCACGTCCGTAATTTGCGGAAACTGAATAAACAGCTCATGGAAAGCTTGGGAACCAAGATAAGCATTGAAGCGCTCAAATTTTTTATAAGCTGTATTAATGGAAAAAGCTTTGTGTGGAACAAAATGCATGGCAATGATGATACGGCCAGAAAAATCTAGATTTTCCAAGATGCTTTTAAGGCTGTTAAGAGTATGTTGTGTTGTGAGAGCATCGCTATAATCACGATGAATTTTACGATCAAAGTAAAAACTATTCTTAAAGGCTAAAAGTTTTTCCTTCGAGTAATCTTGAGTGAAAGAATAATCATACCAGCCATGAAAACTAATCAAAAGTGTATCACCAAAATACTTAAGTGAAAAATCCTGTGCATTAATTTCTTTTTCGGATAAATGTACCATATCGTGATTGCCAAGATTATGGCTGATATCGAAACACTTTGATAATTGATTAAAAAAAGGTGCCGTAATTTTTTTATAGTCGTTGGACATGTCGCCTGCAAAGTGCAAGTCTGTCACAGATTGCTCTTGTAGCGTATCAATAAAAACTTGAATTTCAGTATCTGTAAATTGATTAACATCCAGATGCAAATCTGAAAGCAGTGCTAATTTTTTCATAGTTAAATTATAACAGAAGCGCAAGTCAAGTTCTAATTGTGTTGACCGAAAAAAGACTACAGGAGTTTTTTATTTATTGATAATTTTGGACTAATTTTTCAATTGCCTCATCCAATAAGGTATAAAATGCTGCGATGTGTGCTCCATCCACAAGGGCGTGGTTAGCAAGAACCGAAAGGGGAAGCAACAGTTCATTGTTTTGTTCAAAATACTTTCCCCAGGTGATTCTTGGATTGCTGTCCGCAGGAACTGGTGTTGGATTAATCATAGAAGTGAAAGAGAACCATGGGAGCGTGGAGATAAATAATTTATTTAAAGTATCCTCTGCTTCCTCATCGATTGAGCGTATGGTTTTAGCTTTTTCTTGCTCTTCCACGGCATAGCTCAAAAATGCAGCAAAATCAGGTGTATAATCAAGATTGCAGTAAGTATAGGTTCCATCATCTAAGGAAACTGTGTGTGAAGTCTGACAGTTATCAAATTCTATAATTTTATCTTCAACGATACGTTGCTTAAATTCTGAAACACCGTTTGCTGCTTGTGACACACAGTAACAGATGGTCAAGAAAAATGGTAACTTATTCTCTTTTATCGTTGCAAGAAGTTGTGTAATATTTACGTTCACGGTCACTCCAACATAAGGTTGAGCGAGACTTTTAAAATATTCAAAATGTGAAAGCCGATTATAGGAAGCCATGTCAAGATATTTAAAATTCATTGTTTCTCCTCAAAAATCACTATTACAAGCGAGTACTTCCTTAAAGTGTATCATAGATTTCTATAATTTTGAAGGACTTATCCAGCTGTCAGCTAAATTAAAAGTATTTTTTTATTTTGTGTGGAAGTGGCTTGTTCGCGCTTTCTTTTCTTGGGGCTTTGTATTAAAATAGAAACAAGGAGTAAAAAAGTATGAAAAAATTAATAATGTTATCTGGTATTGCACTTATGTCATTGACATTGGTTGCTTGTTCGTCCGAAAAAGCTTCTAAAACAAAGTCCTCAGAAGAAAAAACAGAGGTGACAAGTCAAACATCAATGATCGAAAGTTCAGTGTCTACTGAAAGTACAAAAAGTATAGAAAGTGAAACAAGTAGCCCAGAAGAAGTGATACCAAGTTCAGAGCCAGAAACCTCTACTGAAGTTACTCCGGACTCAAGTACAGAGGTACAAGAAGTTGATTTGGATGAAGCGGCAATTTTAAACAATGATTTTACAACACTGTCTGGCACATGGGGTGCTGGAAATGGCAATATTTTAATAATTAACCCAGACCATAGTGCAACTCTTAATGGAGAGGCACAGACAATTACTGTGGATACTGTAAGTTCAGGGCAAAAAGTACTCAATATTCGAATGGCAACTGGTGTGGCACGTGCTGGAGCAGCAATCGAAACATTAAAGGTTGGAGAAAAAAATCCATATGGCGATCAATCAGATACATCTAAGCCACGTCTGCTTTTAGTGCAAGGTGGGTCAAACAGTCCTGCTGAAGAATATTTCTACAGAAAATAAATTTGTAAGCTTATAAATTATAGCTAACTAGAGTCCGAACGATAATTTTGATATAATAGGGGGAGATCAAAATTAAGATTAGAATTTATATAGGTTATAGATGAAGAATACGGTAAAAATACTGCAAGGGATTTCAAGAATTCTCTTACTCGTTGTTGGCTTAGCATTAATCTCAGGCTCTCTCTTTTTTACTGGGGTTCATATGGCTAATAAAAACGTCACAAAAACTGAAACACAAGGTGTGATTGTCCGCGGGGATGAAGCATTAAAAGAGGTGAACTACACTTTTGAAGGTGTCAGTCACCAAGTACGTCCCTTGGATACTTACTTTAGAAACTTGGGCACTGTTGATACAAAAATCAAAATTTACGTGGATAATGAACATCCAGAACGTATCTTTTTGACTTATCGTGGAGATGGCCTGATGCGTACAGCGGGAATCTTAGCAGGTTGGGGTTTATTATTGTTGGTCATTCTCTTGGGGGAAAGACAGCTGATGAGTCGTATGAAAAAGCTTGAGCAACTTGCCGAAGAAGAAGAAAAAGAAACACTTTCTTGATTGTGTTTCTTTTTTATATCAACTCTTGTGCAAAAAAACACAAGCGCATTTCTTAAGAAAAATATAAAGCTATGCTACCATAGAAATATGACTATCTTACACAATAAAATTTCAAATAAAGAATTAAAAGAACGTTTAGAAGCTGAAACAGAGCCTCGTACAACTATTTCTTTTTATAAATATTTTAATATTGCTGACCCACAAGAATTTCGTGATAATCTTTACATGAAATTTGAGGATTTAAAAGTCTTTGGTCGTGTTTATATTGCGAAAGAAGGAATAAATGCACAAATCAGTGTGCCTACTCCTAATTTAGAAAAGTTCAAAACGACCCTTTACCAAACAGCGCCAGAACTGGATGGCCTTCGTCTGAACTATGCGATTAAAGATGATGGAAAATCTTTCTGGGTCTTACGCATGAAAGTCCGTAACAAAATTGTTGCAGATGGTATTGATGATCCAACGTTTGATCCTTCAGATGTTGGGCAGTACTTAAAAGCTGAAGAAGTGAACGAAATGCTCGGTAAAGAAGACACAATCTTTGTTGATATGCGTAACCACTACGAGTACGAAGTGGGACATTTCAAAGATGCCTTAGAGGTACCATCTGCAACTTTCCGTGAGCAGTTACCAATGGCTGCAGATATGCTTAAAGACGACAAAGATAAAAATATTGTCATGTACTGTACAGGTGGAATTCGTTGTGAAAAAGCCAGTGCCTTTATGAAGCATGAAGGTTTTGAAAATGTTTACCATGTGGAAGGCGGAATTATTGAATACGCGCGTAAAGCTAAAGAACAAGACTTACCGATTGAATTTATCGGTAAAAACTTCGTATTTGATGAACGTATGGGAGAACGTATAACAGACGATGTTCTCTCAACATGTCCGCAATGTGGTGAAGCTTGTGATATGCATACAAACTGTAAAAATAAAGCTTGTCATCGTTTATTTATCCAGTGTGAAAATTGTGCAGAGCGCTTTGAAGGTTGTTGTTCACAAAGCTGTGTGGAGGAACTCAGCTTATCTGATGAAGAAATCAATGCTTTAATCGCAGAGCGTGCAGCGGATCCAACATTCTTCACAAAAGGAAGAAGCTAAAAATAAAAAAAGCAATCTTTTAAAAGATTGCTTTTTTTAATTGTTCCTTGAGTTCTGTTTCAAAAGCAAGCACGCGCTCCAAAGATAAAGCAAAATCCGCATCGGCAATATTCATGCGCACGAAAAATTCCCCTGACTGATAACGAATCATAATATTTGGTCGTACCTTTTCATGCAGAGCATCCTGTGTCTGTTCATTACCATAGATATACCAGAAATATTCAAGCGCTTCTTTGTTATGGAAATCATCGTTTACCAGTAAAAGAACAGTTTTAAGTTGGTCAGAAAATTCGAGTTCTTTTGCATAGGTCCCATCTTTATAAAGCGGAAGTCCGTCATACCAAAAGTGGACATTCTGACCAAAGGTTTCTTCAGCAAGCTTATTCATAATCTTTCAAAACCCATTCGTTAATGGCATGCGCGACACCAGATTCAGCATTAGATTTTGTGACATATTTGGCAATTTTTTTCAGCTCTTCTTTACCATTGCCCATGACAACTGGGTTGCCAACAGCTTCCAACATAGAACGGTCATTTTCTTGATCACCAATTGCCATTAACTCGTCCACATCTAGGAAGAGTTTTTTAGCTAAGTGCAATACAGCATTTCCTTTGCTGGCTTTTTTATTCATAAATTCAAGATAAAATGGAGTTGATTTAACCATGTTATAACGCTCGAAAAATTCAAAAGGCAAGTAGGCGATAGCATTGTCTAAAACTTCAGGTTCATCAATCATCATTACTTTTGCAACTTCAAGTGCGGCAATTTCCTCAGGCTGACGGAAATATAGGGGCATATTAACCAAGGAAGCTTCGTGAATAGTATATTTACCGATGTCACGATTACTTGTGTAGATTCCTTTTTTAGTAATGGCATGCATATGTACACCGATTTTACGAGCTGCAGCATCAATATCAAGAACATCTTCAGCTTCTAAGGTTTCCATAATGAACTCTTCTCCAGTCGCACGTTGCACTAAAGCACCGTTATAAGTGATGACATAATCACTATAATCCGTCAATTCAAGTTCTTCCAGAATATCATGAACACCCATAAGTGGACGACCTGTTGTAATAACAACCTTAACTCCAGCAGCTTTAGCTTCAGCAATTGCCTGCTTAACTTCTGGCGTAATTTTACGTTCCGGGTCCAATAGTGTACCATCGATGTCAATAGCGATAAGTTTAATCATTTTATTTTTTCTCTTTTCTAATTAAAGGTTGGTTTGCATAAAGGTGATGAATTCAGGATTCTCCAACATCACTTTTGGAAAGTAAAAGCGACTGTTCCCGTGAATGGTGCCCGCTAAACTTGCCACAATAGGAGAGACCTCGGAAAGCTCAATGAGGCTACCATCTTTTTGTAAAATTTCAATCTGTGTTCGTGGTTTATTCGAATTGGGACGATAAAAGTCATAAGGGAGATCGAAATTACTGTTTGTTCCCGTAAAATATTGCGGGTCAAAGCCAGCTTTTTCCACTTGATCACGCAGTTTGTCCAAAAGCGAAGCATCTGAGTTAAAAAGATCCAGCTGTTTTTCTTGTCCTTGATTATACTCTAAGGATTTTAAAAGATGGCGGTTGATATACATCTGAGCAAGCTTAGACAAAATATCATCTTCGTTAACCATCCATGTTTGAAAATAGGTATTCATTACACCATCATCCAAGGCGAGATAATCATGCAAAGTTTGTTTATTCTCAAAGAAAGGAACTAAACAAGGACTTGTATGCGCAAAGTAATCGTGATCAAATTGGTATAAATATTTAGCACGCTTCAGCAAGTTTTGGAGAATGACTTCCATGGAGCGACTTGCCGGATGGAAGTAAACCTGCATGTACATTTGGTAACGGCTCACAATGTAATCTTCAACGGCATGCATACCAGAAATTCTGAAGACAATTCCATCTTCATGAGGCGCAATTACACGCAGAATCCGAGTCAAATCAAACTGTCCATAGACTGCACCAGTATAGTAAGCATCCCTTAAGAGGTAATCCATACGATCTGCATCAATTTGACTGGAAATAAGTTGCACCACTTGTGGGTTAGGATAGTCATGGGAAATGACTGAAGCGACCTGCTCAGGAAAGTCAGGACTTACTTTGCGTAAAACCGCATTGATTTCAGTAGCTGGTGAGGTAATTATCTCACGTGTCATGGCTTCGTGATCTGTGCCAAATAGGCCTTCAAACGTATGAGAATAAGCACCATGACCGACATCATGTAATAAAGCTGCACATTGTGTAACTAAATTTTCTTCTGGATTCCAAGTTTCAGGATAACGCTTAGTGAACCATTCAGTGATTGTTTTAGCGATATGATAAACTCCCATACAATGAGAGAAGCGACTATGCTCGGCTCCGTGAAAAGTGTATGAAGAAGTTCCCAGTTGTTTTATACGACGTAAACGCTGGAATTCTGCAGTGTTAATTAAATCATAAATTGTTTCGTTTTCGACATGAATATAATCATGGACGGGGTCACGAAAAACTTTTTCGAGCTGTGCCATACAACCTCCTTTGCATTTTGCATGCAATTATCTTGATGTAATTGAACAAGTTGTGGTTTCAAGATAAGTTTTTCGACAAAGAGTCTTCAAGAGAGACTCTAACTTAATGAAAACTCTTGCATTACTGTAATATAATTATAACCGAAATTAACATAAATTGCCATTTTACTAATAAGGCAAGTTATAGTAAAATAACAGTTATGGAAATTACTATTCGGAACCGTATTGTTATTGATGGACAAGAAGAATTTATTCGTGAAACTTTTGAAGGTGATGTTAAAAAGTTAGGGAATAAAATTGCATTATATTATAAGAATGCTGAAGAAGAAAAAGTCCTGATAAAGTTTGATGACAAAGAGTTGAGTATGACACGTTATGCTGATAAACCGGTTGTCATGCGTTTTCACAAAGAACTTCCAACGCATACTCTTTATGAAGGTTTGGGACGTTTGGAGATTTTGACAGATGGTTTTCATATGAATGAAGAGTTAAAACATGTGAAATTGAAATACCGCTTAGCTCAAAATGATATCCCGATCGGGGAGTATCGAATGAGAATTGATTGGAAATTGAGTTAAAGATGAAAAAAATATTACTCCCTGAGGAACTGTACGACCAGCTGGAGTTGTCAGGTGAAAAAGAAATTGAAGTCGTTGAAAATAATAAAAACAGCTTCACCATACGTGCTAAAACCCCCAACAAGAGAGAAGAGGCAGCGCGGGTCTTTTTAATCCCCACAGCGCTTAGCACACTCCTCTTTTTTGTTGCCAGTCAGGTGATGGGGCTGAGTCAGATTAAATTGTCGGGGACAGCCTCGATCTCAACTGGCGTTTTAGTTATTGCTAATACGATCGCTTTAACATCTTTCATCATTGCTTTTATTAAAAAGCGGAAAGAGCTTTATCATACCATGTTACCGCGCGTGTACTGGCGAACTTTTCCCTCTGTTATTCTTTCTGTTTTTATTATCGTCACTTTAGGATTAGTTGCTTTATTTTGGTTCTTGAACCAGCTTTTTTATGGCTTGAGTTTTGATGTTTTTACGTCAATGCTGATTTTTGCTATTTTTTCTGGAATTTTAAATTACCTGTTAATTTTTGCTGTAGACACATTCTCCATCCAAATGATGATTAATATGCTTATTATGGTTTCTGTTGGCGGACTTGTCGCAAGTATGGCCGCCAACAATAACCAATATTGGTGGCAAAAGAACTTCAGCCTGCTAGGAACGAGTGAATCCAACACAAGCTTGCAGTTTAATATGACTTTGGTTGTTTCGGCTGCCTTAATGATTGCTTTATTTGATTATATATTTGTCTCGATTCGTGAAAAATTAGGGCATCGTATACGATTTATGATATTGCAAATCTTATTAACTTTATGTGCCATCTCTATCGCTTTGGTTGGCCTGATTCCTAATAATGGTGATGGTTTGGCGCACATCATGCACGATGTGGCGGCTCAGCTCATTGTTTTGTTTATGAGTTTATCAATCTTAGGAATTCGCTGGTTTTTACCTGACTTAGATAAAAACATGTACCGCATTTCTTATGGTTTAGCAGGTTTGATAGTTTTTGGTTACTTCTTATGGCATCCGCTCTATTATCTGAACTTAACTGCCTTTGAAATTCTTTCCTTTAGCTTATCTTTTGCATGGATCATGCTCTTGATTAATACATTAGTGAGGATATTGTTTAATCCACGTGTCGTTTATCAAGTTGATATCGTAAAAGACGTAGAAAAAATCACAGAAAAATAAGCTGTGGTTTTTTCATATACCAAAAGCAGAGCAGCTTTTTTTTACCTTAAGTAAAAGCTATGGTAAAATAAAGACGATAGGGAGGTCAAAATGAAAGAAGTAAAAGTATTTTATAATGAAAAATCAGGAAAAAATGACGAAAATGAAGTATTAAATACAATTAAAAATTTTTTTGGAAAAGAAAAAAACAAAGCCTCTCATGTGGAATATATTAATCCAGATAGTCCAGAAGATGCAGTACGTTTAGCAAAAAAAGCAAGTCAAGAAAACACAGATCTAGTAGTGGCACTTGGTGGAGATGGAACGATTAATAAAGTATGTGGAGGCGTATTTGAGGGAGGAAGCAAATCTATCTTAGGTATCGTTCCCAATGGTACAGTCAATAACTTGTCAAAATCACTCCATATTCCTCAGGATATAGAAGCTGCCTTGCAAAATCTCAATGAGGGGAAGTTGCAAAAATTTGATATTGCTAAAGTTAACGATGATTATATGATTTCCAGCTTAACCTTGGGAATATTGGCAGATATCGCTCAAAATGTGAGCAGTTCAGAAAAGAAAAAATTTGGACCCTTTGCTTACTTAAAGGATGCCTATAAAGTTATTCGCCATAATAAAAGCTACCGTATCGAGCTCAAATATAATGGCAAAATAAAAGCCTTAAAAACGAAATTATTATTAATTACGATGACCGATACGATTGGCGGAAGACAGGCTTTATCTCTTGATGCTAAGGTAGACGATGGTCTTATCCGAGTGTATTCGTTGAAGGAGATTAATTTACTCAAAATTTTATTCCATCTTAATAAGCTACGCAAGGGCCAACTCGAAGATTTTATGGAAATTACTTATTTTGACACAGATCACTTAGAAATAAGTGCCCAATCTAATAAAAAACAAGATATTCCTTATTCAAGAATTGACGGAGATAAAAGCTCGCCACTTCCACTAGACATAACGGTATATCGCAAAGGTTTGACTACGGTGGTTCCTAAATAAGAACTTTATCTTATATTATCTATAAAAACACCTGATGAATGCAAACTTAACTGTAAATGACATATTGAAGTAAAAAAACCTTTTATTCCACTTGAATTGAAGAATATTTTCTGTTATACTTATATAGTTGTCTTTGTGGTCTCCCATAAAGTACAACCGCACGAGGTACCGTTTAAGTAGCATTAGCTCACGGTCCAAGGCGAGTCTTACAGTCGTTTTACGGCACAAAATCTAACAAGGAGGAATCACAATGTCAAACTACGCAATCATCAAAACTGGTGGTAAACAAGTCAAAGTTGAAGAAGGACAAGTTATCTACGTTGAAAAACTTAACGTTGAAGCTGGTCAAACTGTAACTTTTGATGAAGTTGTTCTTGTCGGCGGTGCTACTACTAAAGTTGGTGCTCCACTCGTTTCAGGTGCAACAGTTGTCGGTGAAGTTGAAAAACATGGTAAACAAAAGAAAGTTGTTACTTTCCAATATAAACCTAAAAAACACTCACACCGTAAACAAGGTCACCGTCAACCTTACACTAAGGTTGTTATCAAATCAATCAACGCTTAAGGCATGATTGAAGCGGTTATCAGGACAAAGCGAGATAAAATAGTTTCCTATGAAATCTCTGGACATGCTGAATCAGGTGAATATGGTCACGATGTGGTCTGTGCAGCTGTGAGTGTGTTGTCAATTACAACAGCAAATAATCTCTATGAAATGGCAAAGATTAAACCTATTGCCAACATGGAAGATGGTTATCTTTATGTTGAAATACCTTTGAGTACTCCTGAAAGACAAGGCGAATTGGCTCAAACACTTCTCCAAGCGTTTGAAAATGCTATGCGAGAAGTATCAAATAATTACAGCCAATACATTACACTTAAAATTGAAAATGGAGGGCAATATAATGCTTGAACTTAATCTGCAACTCTTCGCCCACAAAAAAGGTGGGGGTTCTACTTCCAATGGTCGTGACTCACAAGCTAAACGTCTTGGTGCTAAAGCATCTGACGGTGAACTTGTAAGCGGCGGTTCAATCCTTTTCCGTCAACGTGGTACACATATCCATCCAGGTGCTAACGTTGGTCGTGGTGGCGATGACACTCTCTTCGCTAAAATCGAAGGACACGTTAAATTTGAAATGAAACGTGGTAAAAAACACGTTTCAGTTTACCCAGCAGTAGCTAAATAATGGTAAACGAGTCTCTCTTCGGAGAGGCTTTTTTTATAAATATAAAAGAAAAGACAATGAGGAAAGCCCACTCTTGAGGGACAGATTCATGTCTTTTCTTTACATAAATACTTGAGTTTCCTGGATTAATTTTTGTGCTTCCCTAAAATTTAGGACATCATCAAAACCATATTTTGAAAGAAAATAGACTTGGTCGCAATATTTTTCCACCTCTTCTAAGATATGGGAGGTAAGCAGAATGATTTTTGTTTTGGAAAGCTCTTTTAAGATTTGGAAGGTTTTGGCACGCATCGCATTGTCAAGCCCATTCATCAGCTCATCGACAATGATAAGGTCTGCTTCAAGGCTTACAGTATAAATGAAAGCCAGTATTTCTTTAATTCCGAGAGAATATTTTTTGATTGGTCTTTTAAAGAAATGTGAAGCAGAAAATAAGGGCATGTATTTTTCTGCGCTTTTTAGCTCTGTCTTTGTCAAAACCTTAATATAATCGATTGCTCTAAGATTAGGCTCAAAAATATCAAGTGTCGCAACATATGAAACTCTACAATGAATAATGTCTTGTTTTTCTTTACACTATATAAGACGTAAATACATCTTACTTTTCACTAAAAATATACCTTGTAGAATATAAAACAAAAATATCTTATTATTCTAAAAAGACAGTGTTATTTTCCCTTTTCGTAAGTTAAGCGCTTTATTTATGGTATATTTACTCTATAATTTTGAGTTGCATTGAAGGAGAAAAGAATGGAAATTGGTGTAGTAAAAGACTTGAAACAAGGGGAAGCACGAGTCGGAATGACGCCGGAAAATGTAAAAATTTTGGTAGAGGCCGGGCATACGCTATATGTCGAAAATAATGCAGGTTTTGGTGCTGGTTTTCCAAATGAGCAGTATATCGCAGCGGGAGCCAAGATAGTGGAACGTGAAGAAGCATGGGAAGCAGAAATGATGGTTCGCGTAAAAGAGCCCTTAGAGGAAGAATATCAATACCTTAAAGAGGGACAAATAATCTGGGGATTTTTACATTTACCTGCAAATAAAGCTTGTGTTGAAAAAATGATAGAAATGAAGGTGACTGCTTTTTCGGCTGAAAATATCGCTACAGAGGGAACTTTTCCATTACTCAAACCCTTGAGTGCAATTGCGGGACGACGTGCCGTTAATATTGGACAATATTATCTGGAAAAACAACACGGGGGACAAGGAATTCTACTTCCAGGCATTCCCGAAAGTGGTATCGAGGCAGGACATATCGTTATATTTGGTGGTGGTACTGCAGCTGAAAATGCAGCAGATATTGCTTTGAGTATTGGTTGTTCCGTCCTTATTTTAGAGCTGAGTGATACACGTATTCAAGAGCTGGAAACGCGTTACGCTGGTAAAAAGCTGCAGGTCGTCAAGTCAACAACCGAAGCACTTGAAGAGCACATAAAAAAAGCAGACGTTTTTATTTCAACAATTCTGATTCCTGGGGCTAAACCACCAAAGCTTGTGAAAGAGTATATGGTCAAATCAATGAAACCAGGTGCTGTGATTGTTGATATCGCTATTGATCAAGGAGGGACGGTTGAAACTATTGATCACGCAACGAATCATGCAGAACCGGTATTTACAAGACACAATGTCATTCATTATGCAGTGCCAAATATGCCAGGGGCAACACCTCGGACTTCAACTCTGGTAATGTCTAAAGGGAATATAGAATACTTGAAGCAGATTGCCGACAATGGTTTAGAAGAAGCACTTAATCTTAGTGAATCCCTTCGCTCTGGTATGAGTATCTATAAAGGAAAAATAGTGTCGCCTGCGTTGGCTGATTCGATTGGTCTTCCTTATACAAAAATTAAGTAAAGATTATTGGGGCTTCCCAATGATCTTTTTGCTTGCATGAAAGGTATGGAAGCGTATAAACCTTGAAATATGGTATAATGAGACAAAGATTATAAATAAAAGAACAGGAAGGTATTTGTTTGGCTAGACATTCCGTAGAATTTAAGTTGGAAAATCCAGAAGATGCAGTTTTACTTTTTGGTTCACAGGATAAAAATGCACAGTTGATTGAATCTCAACTTGCTGTTGATATAAACTATCGCGGGGAGCGCGTACAGATTTTTGCTGATAATGAAGTAGCGCCTGAGCAAGCACGTAAAGTTTTACAGGCTCTTTTAGTTTTGATTTCTCGTGGTTTACCTGTCCATAGCTCTGATGCGATGATTGCAGTTAAAATGGTGCTTGAAGATAATATCGAAAATTTCATTACACTTTATGAAATCGAGCTCACTAAAGATGCTGTTGGTACACCAATTCGGTTAAAAAATGTGGGGCAAAAGCTCTATGTAGACAGTGTGAAGCAGCATGATGTCGTCTTCGGCATTGGTCCTGCTGGGACCGGGAAAACCTTTTTGGCTGTCGTTATGGCAGTCCAAGCATTGCGTAATGGTCAGGTGAAACGCATTATTTTGACACGTCCGGCTGTAGAGGCTGGTGAAAATCTGGGGTTCTTACCGGGAGATTTGCAAGAAAAAGTAGATCCTTATCTGCGCCCTGTTTATGATGCACTCTTCCAGATTTTAGGAAAAAATGCAACGGAACGTATGATGGAGCGTGGGATCATTGAAATTGCACCTTTAGCTTACATGCGTGGACGTACTTTAGATGATGCCTTTGTTATCTTGGATGAAGCGCAAAACACAACAACGATGCAAATGAAAATGTTCCTGACACGTTTGGGCTTCAACTCAAAAATGATTGTCAATGGTGATATTTCACAGATTGATTTGCCGGCTAAGGCTAAATCTGGTTTGATTGACGCAAAAGAAAAACTTTCTGGTTTAAATAGTATTGATTTTGTCTACTTTACAGCTAAGGACGTCGTTCGTCATCCTGTTGTAGCTCAAATTATTAATGCTTACGAGAAAAAAGGAGAGTAAGATGTCTGAAGGTTATGTTCTCGACTTACGTAAAATATTAGGCCCGCGCCCACTTGTTGTTGCATGTGCTAGCATAATTATCTATAATGAAGATGGAATCTTGCTTCAGAAACGTAAGGATACAGGGTGTTGGTCTTATCATGGGGGTTCAATCGAACCTGGAGAAACAGCAGAAGAAGCTGCGAGCAGAGAGCTTTTTGAAGAGATAGGTTTGACTGTAGGAAACATGGAGCTATTTACCGTATGTTCTGGAGAGGAACAGCATTTTTGCTATCCAAATGGTGATGAAGTTCATATTGTAGATACTGTTTATGTCAGCAAGGATTTTTCAGGTCAAATGGTTTTTGAAGAAAGCGAAGTACTGGATGCACAATGGTTTGCATTTGACCAATTGCCAGAAAATATTATGCCTTCAACAAGAACACCGCTCTTAGATTTTGCGAAAAAAATGAGAGAGAACATCGAAAATATATAAGGGAAAAGAATGTATATAGAATTAGTTGATGAAACAGGAAAAGTTTCAAAAGAAATTATTGAGCAAACTGAAAAGTTATTAAGCTTTGCTGCAGATTATATAAAGCTTGCCGACTCAAAAGAAATGTCTGTTACTTTCGTTGATAATGCGCGGTCACAAGAAATTAATCTGGAATATAGAGAGAAAGATGCACCGACGGATGTTATTTCGCTTGAATATAAGCCTGATGAAGATGAGTTTTTCTTTGATGAAAATATGGATATTCCAGAAGAGTTGATGGATGAGCTTGATCCTTTTATTGGTGAGCTCTTTATCTCAATCGATAAAGCTGCCGAGCAAGCAGAAGATTATGGGCATTCCCTTGAACGTGAATATGGCTGGTTAGCTGTTCATGGCTTCTTACACATTAATGGTTACGATCATTATTCTCCAGAAGAAGAAGCAGAAATGTTCGGACTTCAGGAGGAGATTTTGACTGCTTATGGACTTAAAAGATAACGAAAAAGATGTAAAAATTTTCAATAAGGAAGACTTTGCGGACGGTGAAGTCCCAGAGAATACCCAGCGTAAACGTTGGAAAAATACGAATGTTATTTCCAGCATGGAGTTCGCAATTACGGGTATCTGGACAGCTTTTAAAGAAGAAAGAAATATGCGCAAGCATACGCTTTCTGGTGTGTTGGCTTTGATCCTAGGTGTTGTTTTGCAAATTCAAGAATTTGAGTGGCTTTTCCTTTTTCTTGCCATCTTTTTAGTCTTTATGGCAGAGCTCTTCAATTCGGCTATTGAGAATGTGGTTGATTTGGCTGCTGATTACCAGTTTCATTTGCGCGCCAAAAGAGCCAAAGATATGGCTGCAGGAGCTGTTTTAGTCATTTCTGGTTTTGCCGTGATTGTTGCTGCGTTTATCTTCTTACCTAAAATTTGGCATCTTTTCTTTTAAACTCAACGGCATAAGGAAAAGGTTTTGATTTCCTGAGCCCCTCCTTGTTTTAAGACAGCTATAGCATGTTGGAGCGTTCGACCGGTAGTATAAACGTCATCCACCAGTAAAATTTTATCTGGCACTTTTACCTTTGCTTTTAAAGTAAAGGTATTTTTGTTTTTAAGACGTTCATTTCTGGTACGTGTATTTTGTGCAGGACCTTCTTCTTTTTCCAGAAGAGAACTGAAAGGAAGTTGCTGCAGGAGCGCAGCGACCTGATTGAAACCTCTCTCCTGAAAGCGTTGCTTACTCACGGGGATTGGAACAATCGTATATCCTTTTTCTGTTTGAAAATATTTGTAAAAAACATGATGTAGGCGATAATCTCCCAAAAATTTGTAACGACTAAAGAATTCTTCCATGGCTGTATTATAGGTAAAGACAGCTTGATGATTTACAATAATGCCTTCCTTTTCCCAAATCTTGCAGTCAGAGCAGACGTCCTTTATGTCTGGCTTATAACAGCGGCTACAATAAGGTGGAGTAATCAGTTGAAACTTATTGTGACAGGTTGTACAAAGCCCGGGAGAAGAGTCTTTTAAGAGAAAAAGTTGATGGAAAGTGGGTTCAATAGTGTATTCAGTATGGCAAAGCAAACAAATCATTGGAAACCTCCTGCCTTATTCATATTTCTGATATTTTTATAAGCTTCCAACATTGCTGTTGTTTTTCCTAAATGAAAGAAAAACACTTTGCCGTCAGGTCTTTCGGTACTTCGACCTACTCGTCCAGCAATTTGGATGAGGCTTGATCTTGTGAAATTATGGTGATGACTTTGAAATACAAAAACGTCAACCTTAGGAAAAGTTACACCACGTTCTAAAATAGTCGTTGAGACAAGGATAGAAATATTGCCCTGGCGAAAACGTTCCACAGCCTCTAAGCGTTCAAGACTCGTTGAAGCAACAAAGGCAATTTCTTCATGAGGAAAACTACTCTGTAAGTCTTGGTTCAGTTTTTCTCCCAGTCTTATTTCAGGGACAAAGATAAGTAATGGGAAACCAGATTCGCGTTGTTTTTTGACCATTTTGTAAAACTTGCTCTGCCAAAAAAATTGCGGGAGTACGAGTGGAAAACCATGAAAACGTCGGGGAAGTTGTAACTTTTCGATTTTCCCCAACTTGACTTGTCTTTCCAAATTATCGGTGGTTGTTGCAGTAAGATAAATCAAGCTTGAAGAAGGTTTACGAGCTTGAGTCAGTGCAAAAGAGAGCATGTCATTATCTGGAAATGGAAAAGCATCAACCTCATCAAGAATGAGTAAGTCAAAGGCATGACGAAAACGCATAAGCTGATGTGTCGTCGCAATTACGAGTGGCGAGCGGCTGTATTTCTCACTTTTTCCGTGTAAAAGCGAGATGGGACAAGAAAAATCTCGCTTTAAGCGATAGTAGAGTTCTAGACAGACATCAATACGAGGGCTAGTTAAAGCTACAGCTTTTCCTTTTTTAAGGGTGTTATCAATCATCTGATAAATCATTTCAGTTTTTCCTGCACCCGTGACAGCCTGTACCAGCACCGTTTTTTGTTGCTGATGTAATTTGACTAGAGTATCAGATATATATTGCTGAGGGGCTGTGAGTTTTCCCTGCCAGTTTAGAAAAGAAGCTGCTAAAAAATCCTCCTGAGGAAGGTGATAAAGTTTTTCATCCGAGCGAACACGTCCCATCTGAATACAATGGGGACAATAATAAGCACCAACGGGGAGTAGGACCTCTTTTTTCTTACTTTTTTTGCCACAGCGATTGCACATAATCACTGTTCTTGAAATATCGTGCATACTATCAAAAAGTGTTGCTTTGTCTGGGATTTTCGACAATTCTTTTTGTAAAAGGAGTCTACCATATAATTCATTCATACCTTTAAGACGAAAAAAGTCGCATGTTTTCACTATTTTTGATAAAATTTATTTATGACAATTACCATAAAAGAGGATTTCATTGCAGAAGAAGAAATCAAAAAATCGCGCTTCATTTGCCATTTGAAGCGCGTTTATACTGAGGAAGAAGCACGAGCTTTTATTTCTGAAATAAAAAAAGAGCATCATAAGGCGAATCATAATTGTTCCGCCTTTACTTTAGGCGACCGTCAGGAGATTCAGCGTTCAAGTGATGATGGGGAACCTTCTGGTACAGCTGGTGTACCTATGTTGGAAATTCTTAAGAAAAGAGAAATTACCAACGTTTGCGCAGTTGTGACTCGATATTTTGGAGGAATTAAACTCGGTGCTGGTGGTTTAATCCGTGCATATGCGGGGAGTGTTGGCCATGCTCTAGATCAGGTTGGTTTGGTCAAATTTGTCACACAGGAGCAATTAATCTTGACTCTTGATTACGGGAATTATGACGGGCTACAGCGCTTTTTAAGTTCCCAAGGCTTAGTCATCTCAGAGAGTGAATTTCTCTCCGATGTTACGGTCAAGCTCTTTGTTGACTTGGATAAGACAGAGCAACTTTTGGCCGATTTGGTTGAACAGTTCAGTGGAAAAATTTCCGCGGCAAAAGGGGACAAGCAACTGGTGGAAGTTGATATTTAGAAAAAGGGATTTATGAAAATTTTTAGAAGCTCGTTTATTGTTAGTATTATTGCGTTAATTATCGCTTACCTCTACGCCGGATGGGATGGCTTAATGATTACAGCTATCCTAGCAGTGTTGGAAATTTCACTTTCCATGGATAATGCCATTGTTAATGCACGTATTTTGGAGCGTATGAGCCATGCTTGGCGTAAAATATTTTTGACGGTGGGGATTTTAATTGCTGTTGTAGGGATGCGCCTGGTCTTTCCGCTTTTAATTGTTGGTGTCTCCGCAAAACTGGATCCGATAAGTGCCATGCGCTTAGCTTTAGAAAAAGGTGATCCCAGTGTTCCAGGGACCTACGGTTATATTTTACACCATGCGCATCCTTCAATCGCTGCATTTGGTGGAATGTTTCTTTTGATGCTTGCACTTGGTTTTTTCTTTGATCAAAGAGCACATACATGGCTAAAATTGCCCGAAAAAGTCTTGCAACAGGTTGGACATTTTCCTGCAGCAAATGCGATAATTTCAATGCTTGTTCTTTTATTGACTGCTGAATTTATCGCGGCTGATGCACACACTGTTCTATTCTCCGGTGTTTTGGGGATTGTAACTTATATGTTGGTGAATGGCTTTGGCGATATGATGACCGAGCACATGCCTACCGAAACAGCAGGTCAGACGACTTACGCTGTTGGAAGAGCAGCTTTCTCGCTCTTCCTTTACCTGGAAGTTATTGATGCTTCGTTTAGTTTTGATGGTGTTATTGGTGCCTTCGCCATTACCTCAGACCCTATTATTATCCTACTTGGGCTAGGTGTTATCGGGGCAATGTTTGTCCGATCACTGACCCTTTACTTGGTAGAAAAAGGAACACTGAATGAGCTTGTTTATTTAGAACACGGTGCGCATTGGGCGATTCTTACCTTAGCCATTCTGATTTTGGCAAGTATCCATTGGGAAATTGGTGAGGCAGTGACAGGTCTACTTGGCGGGATTATTATCGTGTTATCCTTTATCTCAAGCATTATTTACAATCGAACACATTAAAAAACAAAAAAGTTGCACCTCTTGTGCAGCTTTTTTAATGTTGTAGGGTATTTTCTTGAATGAATTGGAGTGTTTGCTCGTAGCAGAGCTGTGCTTCTTTCGTACGGTAATCAAATTGATACTCATGTCCAATTTTTTTACTGGAATCACTAAAGAAAAGCTCGGATACAGGAACGTTTAGCTCCTTTAAACGCTTTGCCAAAGCTTCACCTTCTGGAGCGAAACTAAGAGTATTTCCATCCGTAATATAAGTGGGCGGATAGTTTTCTGTTACGGCTGGAACCACGCTTGCTTGTTTTAGATGTGTATTGGTTTTCCAATCTGTTGTACCTAAGAGTGACCAAGCTACAGTTTTGGTGAAAGCTTTAAGCAATAAATTATTTGACTTATCATGTGCCTTTTCTTGCAAGTTTACAGGGCCACAATAAGAGATGACTCCTTTTAAATTTTGCTGAGAGAGGAGGGGTTTGAAGTTTAATGCATTTGCATAAACTTTATTGGTTTGGATGGCCGCATATTGGGCCGCAATCTGGGCACCAGCGCTATCTCCTCCAAGAATAATTTTATTGAAATCAAGTGAAGGGTATTCGGCTTGATGATCGAGCAAGTCTTCTACTAGTTCGTTTATTTGCTGAATTTGGCTGGGATATTGTGCATCAGGTGCAAGTGCATAATTAGGACAGATAACAGCAACTTGAGCATCATGCGCAATCCTAGTGGCAAATTCTTTAACATCGGTTTTATTTCCTCCGACATAAGCACCACCATGAACCCAGATAATTACAGGAATAGGGCCTTTGGCATTTTGAGGCATGTAAATGTCAAAGGTATTTCTTTTTTTGTCTGAATTATAGCTGATGTCACTTTTCAAAAGGACTTTTTTCTTCGTGGACTCATAGGTATTTTGATCTGTTATCTTTCCGCCACTTTTAGCAAAAAGACGATTAATCACAAAAGCCCCGGGGCGTGGGGAGAGATTAAACACCAGCAACACTCCTAAAATTAATACCACAAGAAAGCCTAACAATAAACTTATAACCTTAAATAATTTTTTCATGATGAACTTATTATATCAAATTATTTCATGTTGCAAATGATTTTTGAAAAAGGGTTCAGCAAGCTGAATCTCTCTTTAGCCCCTTCAAATCGGAAACACTAAAAACTTTAAGTCTGGCCTTGACATTTTCAGCAAAAAGGACTACAATTTTAAGGTAAAGCAAGCGACTCGGGACAGTGAAAGCCGAGATTTAAAATGGCCCAAAATCATCGCAATACGAATGAAGTAAAAAATAAAGGTGGAACCGTGCATAGCACCCTTTGTCTTAGGACAGGTGTATTGCGCGGTTTTTATATTATTTTAAGGAGTAGAACATTATGATGAATCCAGCAGAAATATTGGCTGCAACTATTCACCATGGACAAGAAAAGGTCAAACGACCGATGTTAGAAAAAGCTGTACTTGGCTTTATTGGAGGCGCGTTAATCTCTTTAGGTTATCTGCTTTATATCCGCGTCATATCAAGTGTCGTCGATGATTTTGGAAGTTTGGCAGGTTTCATCGGTGCAGCAGTGTTTCCTATTGGTTTGATTGTTATTTTAATGGGCGGTGGCGAGCTCATCACATCAAATATGACGGCTGTTTCTGTATCTTTCTTTGCAAAGAAAGTAAAGTTTTCAGATTTGCTCAAAAACTGGATTGTCATCACGATTTTTAATCTTCTGGGTGCCTTCTTTGTGGCTTTCTTTTTTGCACACATTGTTGGGTTGACAAGTACGGGTGTGTATCGTGAGGAATTAATCACCGTTGCGCACTCGAAAATAAATGCAACCTGGCTTCAGACTTTGGTTTCTGGAGTAGGGTGTAACTGGTTTGTAGGCCTTGCGATGTGGCTTTCTTACGGAGCCAAAGATGCAGCAGGAAAAGTAATGGTAATCTGGTTCCCGACAATGGCTTTTGTTGCAATTGGTTTCCAGCATAGTGTGGCAAATGCTTTTGCCATCCCCGCTGCAATCTTTGAAGGTGGCGCAACATGGATGGAATTCATCCGCAATTTCAGTCTTGTCTATGCTGGAAACATCATCGGTGGTGTGATTTTCGTTGCTGGTTTCTACTTCCTTGGATATAAACGCCAAATGAATGAACTTAATAAATAATAAGGAGAATTAAATGTCAAATAATAAATTATCATTTCAAGATATGATTCTGACTTTGCAGGCTTTTTGGTCTAAGCAAGGTGCAAACTTGATGCAAGCCTACGATAACGAAGTTGGTGCAGGAACGATGAGTCCTTATACTTTCTTGCGTTCAAATGGACCGGAACCTTGGTCAGCGGCATATGTTCAACCTTCACGTCGTCCTGCAGATGGACGTTATGGTGAAAACCCTAACCGCCTTTTCCAACACCACCAATTTCAAGTGGTGATGAAACCTTCACCCAAAAATATCCAAGAACTTTACTTGGAAAGTTTAGCTGCCTTAGGGATTGATGCTTTGGAGCATGATATTCGTTTTGTTGAAGATAACTGGGAAAATCCATCAATGGGTTGTGCCGGTATTGGTTGGGAAGTTTGGATTGATGGACAAGAATGTACACAGTTTACTTATTTCCAACAAGTGGGTGGTATTGAAGTGGATTCTGTAACTTCTGAAATTACCTATGGTCTAGAACGCTTGGCAACAGCTATTCAAGAAGTTGACAGTGTCTACGATCTCGAATGGGGAAATGGCGTGCTCTATGGTGATATTTTCAAAGAACCAGAATATGAGCACTCAAAATTTGCTTTTGAAGAGTCTGATCAAGATATGCTTTTAGACTTGTTTAACAAGTACGAAGCAGAAGCACTTAAATTACTGGATTTAGGTTTGGTTCACCCTGCTTATGACTTTATCTTGAAGAGCTCTCATACCTTTAACCTTTTGGATGCACGTGGCGCAGTTTCGGTAACTGAACGTGCTGGCTACCTGCACCGCGTACGTACAATGGCGCGTAAAGTTGCCAAAACATTTATTGAAGAACGTGCTAAACTTGGTTTCCCACTTTTAAAAGATGAAGACTTACGTGAGAAATATCTGGGAGAAAAAGGGAAATATACAAAAGTTCTGGCACAATTGGCAGAAGAACAGGAGGCAAAATAATGGCAAACTATTTACTCGAAATTGGCTTGGAAGAAATGCCAGCCCACTTGGTAACACCTGCAATCAATCAATTGGCAGAACGTCTTTCGGACTTTTTGGATGAAAATCGTTTAGAATTTGATGCTATCCGCAAATTTTCAACACCACGTCGTTTGGCTGTTTTGGTGGAAGGACTTGCTGAAAATTCCGAAGCAATGGACGAAGAAGTCAAAGGTCCATCTGCTAAAATTGCTAAAGATGCTGAAGGAAACTGGTCAAAAGCCATTCAAGGTTTCTCTCGTGGACAAGGCGTAACACCTGACGAATTGGTCCTCAAGGGCGATTACTATTTCGCAAACAAACATATTGCGGGCGTAGCTGCACAAGAAATATTGACAAAAGTTGGCGATGAAGTCATTTCTAAAATGCAGTTCAAAACTTACATGAAATGGGGAAATAATAGCTTCCTCTTCGTGCGCCCAATCCAATGGATGATTTCTTTACTAGATGCCGAAGTGGTTCCCTTTGACATTCTTGATGTGACTGCAGGAAATAGAACACGTGGTCACCGCTTCCTTTCAAACCAAGAGTTTACACTTGAACATGCGACAGATTATGCCGAAGTTTTGACTGATAATTTTGTTATGGTTGATGCTGGAGCACGTAAAGCTGAAATTAGCCAACAAATCAAAAAAATTGCGGCTGAACATGGCTGGAAAGTTGAACTTTCAGACGAAAAACATGTTGAACTTCTTGAAGAAGTCAATAACCTCGTCGAGTACCCAACTGCTTTTGTCGGTAGCTTTGGTGAAAAGTATTTGTCCGTTCCGGAAGAAGTTCTGGTTACTTCAATGCGTGATAACCAACGTTATTTTGAAGTTTATACTGCAGAAGGTAAGCTCGCACCGCACTTTATCTCCGTGCGTAATGGTAATGCTGAAGGTATGAAAAACGTCATCTTAGGCAATGAAAAAGTTCTGGTTGCCCGTTTGGAAGATGCTGAGTTCTTCTGGAAAGAAGATCAAAAATTAAAAATTGCAGATCTTGTGAAGAAACTTGAAAATGTAACTTTCCATGCAAAAATCGGTTCAATCACAGAACATATGGCTCGTACAAAAGCAATTGCAGCACATCTGGCAGATATTGCCAAGCTGACAGAAACTGAAAAGACGGATGTGGCGCGTGCAGCAGATATTTACAAATTTGACCTTTTGACAGGTATGGTTGGTGAATTTGATGAACTTCAAGGCGTCATGGGTGAAAAATATGCTCTTCTTGCAGGAGAGAATGGCAACGTAGCAGCAGCAGTTCGTGAGCATTATATGCCAGTATCTGCTGAAGGAGATTTGCCGGAAACTGCTGTCGGAAGTGTTTTGGCTGCTGCAGATAAAATCGACAGCATTCTTTCATTCTTTAGCGCAGGCTTAATTCCTTCAGGCTCAAATGACCCTTACGCTTTGCGTCGTGCAGCGCAAGGATTGACACGTATTATTGAGAAATTCAACTGGCACTTTGACTTTTCTGAGTTTATCGCCGCACTTGATTATGAAAATAAAGAGCAAGTTATTGATTTCCTCAAAGGTCGTGTGCAAAAACTTCTACTGGATAAGAAAATCCGTCACGATATTGTTGAAGCAACAATTGCGGCAGATACAATGGATATTGCTAACATGATGGAAATTGCGCCAATGCTTAACAGACATAAGGACGAAGAAACTTTTAAACCAGCTATTGAAAATATTTCACGTGTGATCAACTTGGCGAAAAAAGCCGATCATGTCGGAACGGTTTCTTCTGAACTCTTTGAGAACGATGCTGAAGGCATGCTTTACGAAGCTACAGAAGAACTTAAAGCAGGTTGGACAAACTTGTCTGCCTCTGAAAAATATGATATTCTGGTCAACAAAGGTGTTCCAGCCATTAACAATTTCTTTGAAAATGTAATGGTTATGGCAGAAGATGAAAAAGTACGTCACAATCGTCTGGCCTTGCTTACAGAGCTGTCAGCACTTACAGGAACAATGGCTGACTTTAGTTTAATCAATACAAAATAAGGAGGATATTGGACTTATGGCAATCACAAATGAACAAGTAGAACGTATCAATGAACTTGCACGTAAACACAAAGCAGAAGGGCTAACAGAAGCTGAAACTGCAGAACGTGCTGAATTGCGCCGTATCTATCTTGATAGCGTACGTGAAAATCTCCGCGGTCAAGTTGAAGCAGTAAAATTGGTGGATGAAGATGGCAAAGACATCACACCAGAAAAGCTTAAAGACATTCAACGTGCCAAAGGTATGCGTGATTAAAAGTGGTCGAGCTTTGTGCTCGACCTGTTTTTAATACGCTCCCAGATCTGCTCCTGAAGGAGCTCATGTTAGACGACAATTCCCAGCGGAATTGCCTGAACATTTTATTAGGCAGGATCGGTTTTTTGATTTCTGCATTATTGGTATTATTATACAGGTAAGGGGAATTACTTTTAATGAAAAATATAAAAATTGGAATATCAAGATGGGCTGTTCTTTATGCCGTTTTAGCTCTTGTGATTGGGGTAATCATTGGAGCTGTTGATGCTTTATTTGGGCGTGGCTTGATTTATATTACGGAGACACGTGACGCACATCCCATGTACTTTCTTCCTTTTTTGGCTTTAGCTGGTCTTTTGATTGTGTATGTCTACCAACGTTTTGGTAAAGACAGTCAAAAAGGAATGGGGTTGATTTTTGAAGCGGGAAATAAAGGACGAGAAGATATTCCTAAGCGTTTAGTGCCCTTGATTATCTTTTCAACTTGGCTATCGCACCTTTTTGGTGCCAGTGTTGGTCGAGAAGGTGTAGCTGTCCAGATTGGTGCTACGATTGGCCATACAGTCGGTGGGAAATTATCTTCCAAGGAAGCACAAAAAGTGCTCTTGATTACGGGGATGGCAGCCGGTTTTGCCGGTCTCTTTCAAACACCGATTGCTGCAACTTTCTTTGCTATTGAAATCCTGATGGTGGGCAAGATTGAATATATCGCACTTTTCCCAGCTTTGGTTGGTTCCTATGCGGCCAGTGCGACATCTCATGCTTTAGGTTTAGAAAAATTTTCCTTTGCGGTCAATACCGACTTAAATATTAATCCGTTGGTACTTCTTAAGCTACTCGTTGTGGCAATTTGCTTTGGCTTGGTGGGGCGCATCTTTGCGCAAGGCTTAGCCTTTATGAAGACTTATATGGCAAGTAAACTCACTAATCCTTATCGCCGTATCTTACTTATGGGACTGATTTTGAGCTTGGGTCTCATCTTCATCCATCTTGATCGTTATGCAGGCCTAGGAACGAACCTGATTTCCATGAGTTTTAACGGAGAACATATCAATGCTTATGATTGGCTTCTGAAATTGCTCTTCACTGTCTTAAGTATCTCAGCCGGTTTCCAAGGTGGAGAAGTAACACCGCTCTTTGCGATTGGTGCAAGTTTGGGCGCGACCTTAGCCTTACTTTTGGGCTTGCCTGTTGGCTTGGTCGCTGCTGCTGGCTATGTTTCAGTCTTTTCATCAGCAACCAACTCATATTTTGCTTCAATCTTCATTGCTGCAGAAGTCTTTGGCTTTGGTACGGTACAATATATCCTGCCAATCGTGACCATTGCCTATATTCTCAATGGGAATGCTTCGATCTATGCACAAGGGAAACTTAACTTGGAGGTTTAAAAAAGAATAAGGCTTTTGGTCTTATTCTTTTTATTGTCTATTTTCCTATGCCCAGAATGAGCAATTTTTAATCACAAAATATAGCGAAGTGATAAAATAGAAAGAGAATATGAAAACGCCTACGAAACATGTTGGCTTAGAAAAGAAGAGGAGCAGCTGTGAATATCGAAGCTTTACTTGAAAAAAAAGAGCAAATACAGGTTAAGATTCTACGCCAGTTGGTCCTCAAGCGGGATAAGATAACCGCGCAAGAACTGTGTGAGGGGGTAAATCTCTCTCGACCTTCGATTGAAAGCTACTTAGAGGACATTTCTTATCTGGGACAGATGATGGGGAAACCTATGGAAGTGATGCGCCAGGACAATAAACTAGCCCTAAACATGGCAGAGTCTCAAAGTTTAGATGAAGTCATCAGTTTTTTAATCCAAGACAGCATTAAGTATCGCATGCTTCTCTTGCTTTTAGAACAAAAAAATTACATGATTTTTGAACTAGCAGAAGCCTTACTGGTCAGTGAATCAACCTTGTTCCGCAAAATAAAAGAGCTAAATAAACTTTTAGCTGAGTTTGAGCTTCAAATTAAAAATAATAAGCTGCTGGGCGAAGAAAGCCAGATTCGCTATTTTTACTACTTGCTGTTTGATTCGCTTCATCCTAAATTTCGACCAAACTTCCTTCAAGTCACGAAGTTTCAAGTTGATTTTATCCTGCAACTCGAAGAAACTTTAAAAGTAACCTTTTCGGCAAGCAGCCAAGATAAACTTTACCGTTGGTTAGCCATTACAAAAAAAAGGCGTAAACTTACAGATATTCAAGTTACTCAATCTTTGGAAATGAAGAAAATCTATCAAGACGATCACCTTTATCAGCTGTTGGATTCTCTTTTTTATCAATACATTTATGATAAACAGAGCAAGAATAATTGTGAGACAATCTTTTTCTACAGTTTTCTCCTGTCTTTTTTCATCTTAGATAAGGAAAGTTATTACCGCTTTGATATTTTCCGCAGTAAAAAAATTCCCACTGTTCTCTTGAATATTTCTTTAAGAGAACGTATGCTGAACCACTATCGTCCCCATCGTTTAGGGTTTGAAGAGGAAAAAGCCATCAGTTATCAGCTGGCACAAGTCAATAATAAATTTGCCTTTTTCCATGGCAGCCTCTTTACAAAGAGCCAAGAAGCGTTGCTCAGTCATAAGCAAAACTGGGTCGACAAGAGTTTTCAAGATTTGCTGGATAATCTCAAAGAAATCGCCTTAAGTTATATTCCCAAAACGCAGGATTTGCCTGAACTCATCTTTGGCTATCGCAATGCTTTGATGTTGCTGGAACTTTTATCTGCCCAACAACTGACAGTGGCTTATGACTTGTCTGATACGCCAGCCTATCAAATCCCCATGGAACATTATCTTAAAAATCGTCTCAGAGCAGTGGAAAAGATAAAACTGGAACATTACCATGAAGGACAGAGCTATGACTTGCTTATCTCAAGTAAAAGAAATGATAGTCGAAAGTTTGTCTATATCCTTTCCGAGTTTTCCAGTGAATATGACTTTGAAGAGCTCTTGTCACGTATCGAAAGCTTAAAAAAAGATAAATTTCAAAAGAAAGCAATTCTTAATTGAGAATAAACAAGAGCAAGAGGGACATATCCCTCTTTTTTTTGTTCTTCTGCGGATATCATTTTGTATTTATTAAGAGAAATATTACAATTGAATTATAAATGTTAAGGTTGTTTTTTAAAAGTAACAAAATATTTGACGAGGTAAAAGCCATGCTCTATAATCTTCCAGCCCAGCCCAGCCCAGCCGGACTAATATACTACGCTTTTTCATCTTATCCCTAGTGCTTCTATTTTGAGAACAAAGCGATGAATAGCGGTAATATGATAAAAAAGGACAAGAATATGAAAGTAAAAAAGAATAAAAAGATGAAATTTTCAAGTAAAAGCAGATACTTCTTAACCCTTGCACTATTGGCGGGGCTTGTGGGTAATCCTCTTCTCCAAGGAACAACTGTCTTGGCCGAGAGTTTCTCGCCTGACACGTCCTTGGTTACAGCGGATGAAATGCAGCTTCCAGATGTTTTAAATCCCGAGGTTCCTGAAATCCCTGAAATTCCAGAACCTGAGGATACTACTGAGGAAAAGGAGCCGAGTCAACCTGAGGTCGAAGATGAAGTAGTAAAAGCACCTACTTCAGAAGAAAAGCCCGTGCCACCAGTCAGTGAAGATAAACCTGAAAGATTGACGGTAGAATCAAGTTCTATCGACCTCATAGAAGTCATAGAGCAAGGAGTCATTTGGGGAGGTGTCAGTGCGACACTTGGGTCAGGATTTGCCCCTAATTGGGATGGAGTGGAGACACTCCAAACTGTACTAGTTATTCACGGTGGCACCATAACTAATCCACATGCTGGTTTTGAAAATCCAGAATCTTGGGGGGGTGTGGTGAGTTTTTCTGGTGCTATTATATTTGATGGGGATGTTAATGTAGCCCCAGGGACAAGCTTGTCTGGTTTATTTAATAGTTGTCCTGATTCTTTTGGGGGACCCTTTACCGTTAATATTATAAACCTCCCACGTTTAGACACGACGGGTGTGACGGACATGTCCCGTATGTTTCAGAACATCTCTGTTCGAGCAGATGTTTCGCAGTTTAATACAAGCGCTGTGACGACTATGGAAGGTATGTTTAACTTTGGACGTTTTGAACTGGCATATCCGCCCTTTTCTTCTTGGGACACAAGGCAAGTTACCAATATGAGAAATATGTTTAGAGGGTTTGTTCAAAGAAACCCAGGAAATTTATCCTTTCCTCCCAATTTTGATACCAGTATTGTCACGGATATGAGTGGGATGTTTTCCGATGTATGGGGAATTGAGCACTTGGACCTTTCTGCGTTTGATACAAGAAAAGTCATGGATATGAGTGGAATGTTTACAAGGTCATGGTTCGGGAGCTTAGATCTCACTTCCTTTGAGACAGGTAATGTTACCAATATGAACAGTATGTTCTCAAGTATGGGGGCGAGTTGGCATTGGGCGGGAACTCCACCGTGGGAAACGATAAGAGAGTTGGATCTCTCCTCCTTTGATACTAGCCAAGTTACGAATATGCAGCATATGTTTTCAGGCATTCCGAGATTAGAGCGCGTAAACCTTTCTAGCTTTGATACCAGTAGTGTGGTCCCAGGAGGGATGAACTTTATGTTTAATCATTCCAATAACCTGAGAGAACTCACCCTAGGCCCTGCCATCCAAAGCATGGCAGGAACTTCCTTGATGCCCATTACACCCAACACAGACTTTACAGGCAATTGGCGAAATGTCGGAACAGGTACAGTAGAGCGTCCCAACGGGTCGCACATCTGGACTTCTTCAGAACTACAGAACACTTTCAATGGCACTCAAGCAGACACCTTTGTCTGGCAACCCAACGTGCCTATGATTTTAGGCCAAGTGGAATACAGCTATGATGAACCGACAAAAACATTAACGCTTAAAGGCGGCACCATCACAAATCCTGCAGCAACAGCGTGGGGAAATGTTCCTAGAGAAGAAGTAGAGCATATCGTGTTCACAGGGAATGTCAATGTTGGCGGGAATAGGAGCTTATTTAACCTCTTTGGCGAGATGCGAGTTCTTGAGACTATCGACAATCTTTCCTATCTGGATACAAGAGATGTGACCAACATGGCCTCGATGTTCAGAGGGGCAGGTGGTGAAACTGATAATTCTAGATTAAAAGAACTTGATCTATCTTCCTTTGATACCAGTAGCGTGACCAATATGTCTATGATGTTTCATGCTGCAATAGCTTTAACTGAGTTAGATGTTTCCTCTTTTGATACAAGTGCTGTTAGAGATATGGGAGACATGTTCTCACAAACTCGCTCCTTGCAAGAAATCAAAGGCTTAGATTCTTTTGAGACAGGTGCTGTCACAGATATGCAAGGCATGTTTCGTAACACTGCAGTAGGCCATTTAGATGTTTCTCATTTTGATACAGGTCAAGTCACAGATATGAATGCTATGTTTGCGGAAATGCCTAACATCCGTAGTTTAGATTTATCTTCATTTGAAACCTCTAATGTAAGATTGATGACTTACATGTTTGCCGAATCAAGAAATCTAGAAAAGATAGATTTATCAACATTTGACACCCAACAAGTGACAAATATGGGGATGATGTTCATGAGTACCCAAAGTATCGATAAATTAGACTTAAGCCATTTCAAAACAGAAAATGTTAGAGACATGAACCACATGTTTGCGGGAGCACGTGATTTAGAAGAACTTCTTTTAGATAAAGATAACTTTGATACAAGCTCTGTCACAGATATGTTTCGGATGTTCGCCCACACACGCAATCTCAAGAGTATTGATTTAAGGGGCTTTGACACAAGAGCAGTCACAAATATGGAAGAGATGTTTTGGCTGGCAGATGCTTTGACCGAACTTGATTTGTCTTCCTTTGAAACACCAGCCCTTACTCGTATGGAAGCTATGTTTGATGGGGCTAGCGCCTTAAGAAAAATAGACATGTCCTCCTTTGATACGAGGAATGTCCAAGCGAACAACAGAACCCGTCTCTTCAGCGCTATAAATGCCTTAGATGAGCTTCGTTTAGGCGCAAATACCGTTATTACCAACTCAGACTTGCCGACGGAGACAACAAGTACAGGTTTACTCAACTCTTGGAAACGGGAAACGCAAGGTTTAGAAGCCTTCACAGGACCAAATACCTTATTTGACTTTAGTACAGGACCAATAATAGGAAACAATGTATTGCGAGGCCCAGCGGATTGGTTAAGCTCTCAAGACTTAATGACCTTATCAGGAACAGCCGGGGAAGCCACTGGAACTTGGCGTCGTGTCCCTTACCAAACGAATGTTCAAGTCAAGGACAGCAGTGTATTTATTGGTGAAGATTGGCAGCCAGAGGATAACTTCGTCAGCGCAACGGATCGTGAGGGCAACAATGTTCCACTTAGCAGTATCACAGTAGAGGGAACTGTAGACACAAGGACAGCCGGCACCTACGAGGTCACTTACACTTATGACGGTGTCAGTGCGACAGCAGAAATCACAGTCAAGGAAAGCCAAACTTCTGTGCAGGTCAAAGATAGTTCACTCTTTGTTGGGGAGGCTTGGAATGCTCAGGATAACTTTGTCAGTGCCACGGATCGTTATGGCGAAACTGTTGACTTTGATGGTATTACTGTAGAAGGTACCGTAGACACAGCGAGAGCTGGCACTTACAAGGTGACTTACACTTATGACGGTGTAGAAGAGACTGCACAAATTACAGTTAAAGCCAAAGGGGGTGGAGATGATAATGGTACTTCGAGCGGTGGAGGAAGTGGTAATGATGGTTCTGAATCCAACAATGGAAATGGAGAATATGGAACGGATACTTCTGATGAAGATAAGGACAATGAAGAACAGATTGCTTCCGACAATAAAGAGGAAGAACTCACTCCAACACACACAGACAATTTACCAAGAACAGGGGAAATTGTAGGGCTACTTAGTATACTCGGCTTAGCCAACTTAATACTCGCTTTAACATTATGGCTTAAACGAAGAAAAGTGAAGTAGAGCGTATCTCAAATTTAAAAACATGTCTAGAGTAAAAGAAGAGAGACTCCTCTCTTCTTTTACTTATGCCTGATATTATTTTGAATTAAACAAGAAAAATATTACAATATAATTAAAATAAATGTATCTTTTGTTACTTGTAGTTAACAAAAAACTTGAAGAGGTAAAGCTTATGTTTTATAATCATTTAGCAGAGCAGAGCAGAGCAATACACGCGGTAGATTTCCGCCTCTTTTTGCATACACCAATACGTCCGGGATAAGGGGCGTTTTTTCGATGTTCAAATCAAAAAAGGAGTATGAGGAAAAATAAATGAATAAAGAACAGAAAAGAAAACTGCGAAATATTTCGCTTTTAGTGTTGGTAGGTTTAATCGGAGGAACTTTTGCCTTCACCGCTTTTAACCAACAAGCAATCAATGACCGCTTACGTGAAAATGAGGTTGAGGTTGGTGGACGTGTCCACGACTACTATAACCGAGACAATGAAAACAAGGATGTCTTTGTAGAAAATTACGGACAAACACCCATTATGGCACGTGTTCGCTTGTCAGAGTTTATGGAAATTCAGTACCGTGGAGAGACAACGTTTGAACCAGTCGTTCCCGGTACCGATCGTGAAGCTGTAGCTGACTGGTCAACCTATATTCCCTCAGGAGATGATATCAACACACGTACAGGAGAGGGTGCTGCGCGTTTTAACGACTATTCCAACCTAACCTTTGGTTGGACACGTTCAGGACAAACAGCACCTTGGTATTTACCAACCTTTAATCATGTGACCGATGATTTACGTACAGCCGCGGCAGGTGATGCTCGTGACTATCTTGAAGATGGCGCAACACATCCGGGGGATGGGACAGATGATTACTGGTCTGAAGGTGAAAATCGTGACAATAGTGCAGGCGATTGGCCAGGTTCTATGGTGACACGTGAAACCGCACAAAACCTTTCCCAAGATCGTGCACCTATTACACTTCAAACTTGGGCAGGGCTTGAAGAAGTAGAGAAAATCGGTAATTATTGGGTTATCGATCATGAAACAGGCTGGGCATACTGGGCCAATCAACTCAGTGCAGGACGTGCAACATCTTACTTGCTTGATGCCGCAGAAATGACGCCAGCAGCTGATGCCATCAATGGTTCATACTATTATGCCATCCACGTAGACAGTCAGTTGATTAGCCCAGACCGAGAGTTTGAGGATGAAGCGGCTGCTTCTGGAAATCTCGAAGAACTCCTCGAAACTATCAGAAATGATGGGGACGGCAATCCGTCAGCTACTGTAGACTCTCCAGTAAGCGCCTTTGACTTTAATGAGATGACTACTGGCCGTATCTTTACTATGGCTGGTGAGCAATACCGTTACCTAGAAGATATGGGTGAGGGGAATCATATGATTATCCGTAATAGTAGACTACCAGAAGCTAGTGTCTCTGAACAAAATATTTAGCTTGGTGAATGGTACAGTCAACTTAATCCAGAAGTTCAGAATATTGTTCAGCCTATAGCTGCTTCTTTCCCACTTGGTGGAGTTAGCCCTACGGCTGTTTCTTTCGATGGACCTGAGCCGAACTGGTTACCAAATAACTTGTCAGGAGTTGTTGCGACAGATTTAACAGCAGTTGTTCCAATAGCAAATGGCGGTGTCCGCCGAGCCTTCTCACTTTCCTTGGCAGATGTGACGCGCTTATCACGAGAGGGGAGTTTTGCTAATAATGCAGATCGTGTAGCGGACGGAGCTACAAGCTGGTGGTTACGCACGCTTGGTACGTCAATACAAGGGCCACCGCCTTCTGTTTGGAATGTATCGTTGAGCGGAGAGCTAGTAGAAACGATTAGCATAGCCCCAGCGCATGGATTCCGCCCAGCCCTCATCATCCACCAAGCAGGCACTTAAAATCTGAAATTCATAAAACAAGCGATATTTTTTCAAAAAATGAAATAAATGAGGAGAAAATAGATGAATAGAGAACAGAAATTGGATTCCTACTCTTACCGCTGCCTTTGCGAATGATTTGACCACAGTTAGCGCAGAAGGCTATAAGAGGTCCATTTGCTCTTTCTGTAGCGGATATAGTCCGTATGTCACGAAATGGCACCTTCAATAGTTTTGCGGACCGGGCAACCCCTTCTGGTAGGGTCTTTGGGCTACGTAATTGGGCGTCAGCAGGGGGAGGTGGATTTCCGCCGTCAGTCTGGGCTGTGAATGATGCAGGAGAGCTTATTATGGATGGTGGACATTTTAGACGTTACCTCCATCCTGCTTTAGTGGTGAATAACCAAAGCCATTAAAACTTCGAAAAATAAGAGTTTAATCAAAACCTCAATCAAAGCACAGATAGCTTTCGTTGAGGTTTTTCAAATAAAAAGAGAGCTTTGACAAATAATAAATAGAGTAAATGTTAAGCATTGACAAAAGTTGGTGCTTTTTTGATTGAGAGGTGAGAAATGTATACAAAGGATCAACGACTTTTGGAGTTTTGGATTGCAAAACAGATTTTATTATTGAGAACCCTCGGAAGAGAGTAACGGGTAGATTAATGAAAGAAGTAGTTTGTCCCTCAAAAAATTCTTTAAAATTTTCCCGAAAAGATAAATAGATTAATTATTCAGATAATGATATGTCAACAAGTAGAAGTTTGGGCTGTCGATGGCCAAGGTTCTCTGCGTGGACCAAGTAGTGAAACAAATATTGCTGAGTTCTTTGAGCAAGGAGGAGATACAGCGCGAGCCAGAGATTTGGTTAATCGTATGGGAGAAACGAGTATTCCAAACTTCAATGGCGATATTGACCCTGGGGAAAGCTTTTTTGTGGAAGGGATAGAATATGGCTATGTAGGTCCCCATGGCGGAGGACACTTGGTTGTACCTATGCAAAGTATAGGACAAAGCAACTTTGGAGAAACAACAGACTATATGAGCTCTAATGTGAGGCAGATGGCTAATGCCTACTATAATTCACTTCCTGCTCAACTCCAACGCCGTGTTCTTCCTGTAAGATATGGCTCTCCAAGAGGTATTAGCGAAGAGGAAATTGAGCTCCAACTGTGGAGTGGAGATGCTTTTGACTCTATGGATTATATCACTCGAGTGGATGAGCGAGGAGAAAGGACAGCATTTATTCTGTCAATAGTTGACATCTTATTTACTGGTGTTGACGACGGTAGTCTTATGAGAAATCGCAACACAGTGGAGGCTCCTTCTTTACCGGATTTCTGGACACGTACAACTGCTGGTGAAGACATAGGCATTACGCAAGTATACAGTTGGAGCGTAACCATTGATGCACCACAATGGAGAAAATGGGAGATTAATGAAATAAAGGACGTCCTTCCTGCGCTCATGCTTTCACAGATTGGAGAGATGCAAAAATAATACCTGTGAGGAGTCCCAAGCTATTGATGAGGACAACTTAGAAAATAAAGCAGGTACATTCTCCCGTTATCATTGAATATCAATAATACAAAGCTTCTCAGTAATTGAGAAGTTTTTTTATATTTAAAACGAACACTTTCAATTTTTTTTAGAATTTCTTAAAAAATGAAAGTATTTCATTATCTTTAAATGCTATAATATGAAATATAGAAAGCGTTTACAAAGGAGAACGAACATGACAGAAACTTCTTACATTATGGCAATTGACCAAGGTACAACAAGCTCAAGAGCTATTATATTTGATAAACAGGGTAAACACATTGGGAGTTCCCAAAAGGAATTCACCCAGTATTTTCCTAAAGAAGGTTGGGTCGAACATGATGCCAACGAGATTTGGAACTCTGTTCAGTCTGTTATCGCAGGAGCTTTTATCGAATCTGGTATCAAACCTGTACAGGTTGCCGGTATCGGTATAACTAACCAACGTGAAACAACCATTATCTGGGACAAAAAGACAGGCAAGCCCATCTACCATGCCATTGTGTGGCAATCTCGTCAATCTGCCGACATTGCCAATGGCCTTAAAGAAGCAGGGCATGATGAACTCTTCCACAAAAAAACAGGACTTATTGTTGATTCCTACTTTTCAGCCACAAAGATTCGTTGGATTCTTGATCACGTAGAAGGTGCACAAGAGCGTGCCGAACGCGGCGAGCTCCTCTTTGGAACCATCGATACATGGCTCTTGTGGAAGTTGACAGATGGCGATGCACACTATACCGACTATTCGAATGCCAGCCGTACTATGCTCTACAATATTCACGAGTTGAAATGGGATGAAGAAATCCTGAAAATTCTTAATATTCCAGCTTCAATGCTTCCAGAAGTTAAGTCCAACTCAGAAGTTTATGGTGTAACTAAAGGTTTCCATTTCTTCGGCTCTGAAGTACCAATCTCTGGTATGGCGGGAGACCAGCAAGCTGCATTATTTGGTCAAATGGCCTTTGAGCCTGGGATGATTAAAAATACCTATGGTACAGGTTCATTTATTGTCATGAACACAGGTGAGAAACCCCATATTTCGAAAAATAACATGCTGACAACGATTGGCTATGGTATTAACGGAAAAGTATATTATGCCTTAGAGGGAAGCATCTTTGTCGCAGGCTCATCTATCCAATGGTTACGTGATGGTTTGAAAATGTTGGAGCGGGCCAGTGATTCCGAAGAAGTGGCACTCCAATCTAGGAGTCAAGATGAAGTTTATGTAGTGCCAGCTTTTGTCGGTCTTGGTGCTCCGTATTGGGACCAAGAAGCGCGTGGTGCGATGTTTGGCTTGACACGTGGAACAACAAAAGAAGATATTGTGAAAGCAACCTTACAAGGGATTGCTTATCAAGTTCGTGATGTAGTCAGCACCATGAAAGAAGATACAGGAATCGATATGTCTGTGCTCAAGGTAGACGGCGGTGCTGCAAACAATGAATACTTGATGCAGTTCCAAGCGGATATCCTGAATATCCCAATCCAACGTGCGGGCGATTTGGAAACAACAGCACTTGGTGCAGCCTTCCTTGCAGGACTAGCTGTTGGTTTCTGGAAAGACTTAGAAGAACTTAAAGAATCCTATGAACCGGGCAAAATTTTCCAAACTCAAATGCAAGAAGAACGCAGAGAAGAACTCTATGCCGGTTGGAAAAAAGCCGTGAATGCGACACGCGCTTTCAAATAATAAGCAATTAGACAGTAACCTAAAAGGAGAATAGAAATGGCTTTTTCTAAAAAAACAAGACAAGAAGCAATCACAAAAGTTCAAAATGAAGAGATGGACCTACTCGTTATCGGAGGGGGAATCACTGGTGCTGGGTTGACATTACAAGCAGCGGCTGCTGGCATGAAAGTTGCCGTACTTGAAATGCAGGACTTTTCAGAGGGAACATCTTCACGGTCAACAAAGCTCGTGCATGGAGGGATCCGCTACCTCAAAAACTTCGATGTCGAAGTTGTTTCTGATACGGTTTCAGAACGTGCTGTTGTTCAAGGCATTGCGCCCCATATTCCTAAGCCAGATCCGATGTTACTTCCTATCTACGATGATGAAGGCAAGACAACTTTTGATATGTTTTCTGTGAAAATTGCGATGGATTTGTATGACCGTTTGGCCGGTGTGGATGAAGACTCACCATATGCTAACTATACTATCTCACCAGAAGAAGTATTGCGCCGTGAGCCACTCATCAAGAAAAAAGGGTTACAAGGAGCTGGTGTTTATCTTGACTATCGTAACAATGATGCACGCTTGGTAATTGATAATATCAAGAAAGCCGTAGAAGACGGTGCGCAAGCCATTAGCAAGATGAAAGTCATTGATTTTACCTATACCGATGGACAAATCTCTGGTGCTCGTGCGCGTGATTTGTTGACAGACCAAGTCATTGAAGTCAAAGCTAAACTTGTGATTAATACAAGTGGTCCTTGGGTAGACAAGATTCGTTATCTGAACTTCACACGTCCTATTGTGCCAAAAATGCGTCCAACAAAAGGTGTACATCTGGTAGTGGATGCGGCTAAACTACCTGTACCACAACCAACTTATTTTGACACAGGCAAACACGATAAACGTATGGTCTTTGCTATTCCCCGTGAAAATAAAACTTATTTTGGTACGACAGATACGGATTATCATGGCGACTTTACTGATCCAAAAGTCACTCAAGAAGACGTGGATTACCTCTTGGATGTCATTAATTTCCGTTACCCTGAAGCAAATATCACGATTAATGATATTGAAGCTTCATGGGCTGGATTGCGCCCATTATTAGGTGGAAATTCTGGTTCAGACTATAACGGTGGGGATAATGGTGCGGTTTCTGAAACCAGCTTTAACGCTGTCGTTGAGGCAGTGCTCCGCTATAAAAATAAAACAGCAACAAAAGCCGAAGTAGAGCATTTATTGAACAATATGGAATCAAGCCTTTCCGAAAAAGGAGATGCACCATCTTCCGTATCTCGTGGAAGTTCCCTCGAACGTGAGAGCGATGGTTTGATTACTCTAGCGGGCGGAAAAATCACGGACTATCGCAAAATGGCAGCGGGTGCGATGGAGCTTATCTGCCAACTGCTTGAGGAGGACTTTGGTTTGAAATATGAACCTATTGACTCTAAAAAATACCAAATCTCTGGTGGTGAATTTGACCCAACTAAGGTTGAAGAAGTTGTTGCTGAAAACATGAAAGTTGGTGTTGCTGCAGGACTTACAGAAGAAGAAGCAAAATACATTGCGGACTTTTATGGCATGAACGCCCTCCAAGTGTTTGCCTATGCTTCTGAAATGGAGCCATATGAAGGTCTATCTCTCGCCGAATCAGCACGTTTACGTTATGCGCTTGAAGATGAAATGATCTTGACGCCCGTGGATTACTTGCTTCGTCGTACCAACCATATTTTATTTATGCGTGAAGGCGTAGATGCTATCAAGGTACATGTTGTTAATGCCATGGCGGAATATCTCGGCTGGTCTGTAGAAGAAAAAGCAGAACAAGAAAAAGCTTTGGAAGAAGCACTTCGTGAATCTGACTTGTCGGACTTGAAGAAGTAGAAGAGTCCAACGATGATTGAAACAAATAAAATATAGAAAAAAGGAGTCAATATGCACTCAGAAATGGTACAATTACTCGGTGAATTTTTAGGCACATTTATCTTAATCCTTCTTGGTAACGGTGTAGTTTCAGGCGTTGTTCTGAACAAGACGAAAGCAACAGGAGCAGGGTGGGTTGCTATCACACTCGGTTGGGGCTTTGCAGTAATGATGGGGGTTTACATTTCCGGATTTATGTCGCCTGCCCACTTGAATCCAGCAGTAACAATTGCAATGGCAATGATTGGTAGCTTTAGCTGGAGTTTGGTTTTCCCTTATATTATCGCGCAAATGCTCGGGGCAATGGTTGCCAGTATTATCCTCTACCTGATGTTTTATCCTCACTATGCTGAAACTAAAAATCCAGCAGATATCTTAGGTACATTTTCTACAGGTCCAGCCATTCGTCAGATGGGGTCGAATTTAATCAGTGAAATTGTTGGAACAGCAGTCTTAACGACAGGTATTCTGGCCTTTGGTCAATATGCAATTACGCAAACTTCTGGTGTTTCACCTCTTTTAGTCGGTGCTATCATCACAGCCATCGGTTTATCACTTGGTGCGACAACCGGTTACTCTTTGAATCCTGCACGTGACTTAGGTCCTCGTATCATGCACGCTATCTTACCTATCAAGGGCAAAGGAGATTCTGACTGGTCTTACGCATGGATTCCTGTCGTAGGTCCAATCATTGGCGGTAGCTTAGGCGCCCTTCTCTTTAACATGGTTATTCAATTTGCAAGTAAATAAATTGAAATATTAGACAAAAGCAGAGTTAGACAAAAATCTAGCTCTTTTTGTATGAAAAAAATACCAGTATTCCTCCAGCTTATGGGAATAAAAACTAAATAAAGAAAACGCTTTATTTTCTCTTGCTTTTGAAAATAAGAGGTGCTATATTACAAATATAACAAAACTAAAAGAAAAATTTTGGAGGAAACAAAATGTCGAAAAAAATAGTAGCCGTTACGGCCTGTGCTGCTGGAATAGCGCACACCTATATGGCCGCCGAGTCTATCGAAAAAGCGGCTAAAAAAATGGGCTATGAGGTCAAAGTAGAGACAAATGGAGCTATTGGAGCAGAGAATGTCTTAACTCCTGAAGAAATCGAAAACGCAGATCTTGTACTTGTTGCCTCAGACATTAAGATTGATCCGATTCGTTTCACAGGTAAGCCTCTTTATGTTACAAAATCTATCCCGGCAATTGAAGATTCGGAAGCCTTGATAAAAAAAGCATTCGCTGAGGCTGAAGTTTTTGGCAAGAAAGGAAGTAAGGTAGGGAATATTCAGATTGGTAATGATAAAGATAAGGTTACTTTTCTGACCCATGTGATGAGTGGTATTTCTTACATGGTGCCAATGGTCATCGCTGCCGGTCTTCTCCTTACCATTGCCAATCTCTATGCCTTTCAAAGAGACGACCTAGGACGTATTGTCAAGTGGGGTTTTGACAATACGACAAAAATGGGCTTCCTCATGGAAAAACTCTTTTATGTTGGGCAGATGGGTTTTAAACTGATGATTCCACTATTTGCTGGTTTTGTGGCAAATTCCATTGCAGACAAACCCGCAATAGCTCCTGCCATGATTGGTGCTTATCTTGTTAATGACCCAGAATTTTTAGGAACTGAAGCAGGTGGAGGTTTTATTGGTGCTATTATTGTGGCTTTCATTGTTGGCTATATGGTCAAAGGATTGAAAAAAATAAAATGGCCTAAAATTGTTATGCCAATCGTGCCAATTATGATTATTCCTTTTATTGCAACAGCAGTTATCAGTTTGATTGTGCTTTATATCATCGGGAATCCAATCTCAGTGGGGATGGATGCTATGTATGATGGGTTAACCAACTTAAATAATAATTTCGCAGGTGCACCAATCATTATCGGAGCCATTTGTGGCGCAATGATTGGGTTTGACTTGGGTGGACCAATCAATAAAACGGCTTTAGTGTTTGGGACAGCAATATTTACCGATACAATGACAAAATACGGTATTGAAGGTGCAAACTTTGTACCTGGTACAGCAACACAAGCAGCGATTTCGGTAGCTCCCTTAGGTGTATGGTTGGCTACGATATTATTTAAAAATAAATTTTCAAAAGATGAAAAAATTGCTGCCAGTGCAGCCTTCGGTATGGGGATTGTGGGTGTCACTGAAGGAGCTATTCCATTTGTGGCAGCACATCCTGTACGAATGATTTTCTCAAACGTTGTAGGATCAGCTGTTGCAGGCGGACTTATCTCAGCTACTGGTTCGAAATTTTATGGCGGTATTGGCTCGCCTCTGGGGACCTTTATTGGTTATATTGAGCAACCGATTCCTTTTGTAACATGGATTTTGTGCGTATGTGCAGGTATTTTGACCACCGCATTATTGATTGGATTTACACGAGGTATTGAATTCAAAAAGCCAGTAAAAGCTAAAGCAAAATAAGAAAGTGAATAAAGATGAACAAAGAAGTTTTTAATCAAGAACATATCCTTTTCGATACAAGCGCACGTACACAGGAAGAAGCCTTTGCAGTTATTGCACAGTTTGCACATTCTCTGGGTTTTGTGGATAATGAAGCCGAATATTTTGAAGGCCTAAAACAGCGAGAAGCAGAAGCAACAACAGGATTTAAAGATCATATCGCCATTCCTCATTGTAAAGATAAAACGAACTTAAAGCCGGGCATGTTTTTCGTTAGATTTGCCAATGAAATTCCTTGGAATGCTTTGGATGGCAAACCCGTGAAAGTTGCTCTGGCACTTACGATTCCTGAGGAAGGTGCGACTGAGCACTTGAAGTTGCTGAGCTTAATCGCTCGAAAATTAATTGATGATCAATTTCGTGAAGATATTTTATCAGAGAAAGACCCGGATAATCTGACTGCCGTTATAGATAAAATTGATTTTTAACTCAAAGGTCAAATCATCTTGATTTGGCCTTTTGGAAAAATGAATAAGGAAGTAAAAATGAAGAAAAAAGTACACGTCATTCATCATACACATTGGGATTTAGAATGGTATTTTACTCATAATGAATCTTTCGTCCAGTTGGCTTATCATTTGGATGAAGTAATGAGCGCTCTGGAGAATAATGAAATTTCTTATTATCTCCTCGATGGGCAAATGAGCATTTTGGATGACTACCTCCAAAGTTTCCCTGAACAAAAAACACGACTCAAAAAGTTGGTTCAAGCTGGAAAACTCTGGATTGGTCCATGGTATACTCAAACAGATGAACTCATCATAAGTGGCGAGTCAATTGTGAGAAATTTGACTCTGGGAATGGAATTAGCAGAAGATTTGGGTGGTTATATGAATATCGGTTACCTGCCAGACTCTTTCGGCCAGAGCAAAGATATGCCTAAGATATATCAAGGTTTAGGAATTGATCGTACAGTCTTTTGGCGAGGATTGCCGCAGGAAAAAACAAAGGACCGCGAATTTTATTGGCAAGCTGAAGATGGTTCAAAAGTTTTAGCCGCAAATATTAAGGATGGTTATTTTGTCGGCGTTGGACTTATTTATAGTGACCAAACCCAAGAACTTATGACGAAGATTGAAGACGGTGCTGTGGGGCAACATCTTGTCTTACCTGTAGGAGGAGACCAGCGTTATGTAGATTTTAACCTACGTGAGCGGATTGATTTTTACAACCAGAAACTGAGTGACTATGAGTTAAAAGAAAGCAATTATGAGGAGCTATTCTCCGAACTCGAAAAAGAGGAACTGACCACAATTGAAGGTGAATTTATCTCCAGCTCAGTCTCGAAAATCCATCGCTCGATTTATTCTTCACGTTACGACCATAAGTATTTGAATGATAAGCTGGAAAGACGGATGATTTATCAGGTAGAACCACTCGTTCTTATGGCTGAAAAACTTGGTATTGCTAACAAGCAAGGCTTAATTGACAGAATCTGGAAATTGCTGGCAAAAAATCAAGCCCACGACAGTGCGGGCGGCTGTAATAGCGATAAAACCAATCGCATTATTCGCGAGCGTTTTATCGAAGCAGACCAACTGTCTTATTCCATAGTCGACTACTTGACCAGAAAAATCAGTGAGTCACAGAAAAAAGTTTGTGACCACCAAGTCAGCATTTTTAATACCCTGCCTTGGGAAGTAACTAAAACAGTAAAAATTAATGTCTCTACTGAGTTTAAAGATATCCAACTGAAAAACACGGCAGGGGAAGCGCTAAGTTTTGATGTTCTGGCAAGAAATAAAGAATATTCTGGTGAGATCAGACGCGAAGAAACTGCTCAAGATCCGGATAAATATTATTATATTCATGAACTGGCTGTAGAAGTTACGGTTCCTGCGCTTAGTTTTGTGAATTACTTCGTTGAAGAAAGTCAACGGTCAAGCATGGTCATCAGCGAAGACAAGCAAGATTATATTGAAAATGATTACTACAAGCTGAGCTATGAAAAAGGACAGCTTCATTTATTTGATAAGAAAAAGCAGCAAAGTTATGACAACATCTTATCTTTTGAAGATGGTGGTGATGAAGGTGATACTTACGATTACTCGCCAGCTCATGCAGATTGTGTCTTTGATTTGACACTTACGGGAAGTGAGCGAAAAGCTTTTTGTGGGGAAAATTATCAAGAGCTGATTTTGACTGGTACTTGGGACCTTCCCAAGGATTTGAAAGAACGTGCAGAAGGCATTTGCCAACAAAAACAAGACTACGAATTAAAAATTACCTTAAAGAAAGGGAGCAAGCATCTCGAATGCCATTTGACGATAGATAATCAAGCGCTGGACCATCGTATGCGTGCAGTCATCAATCTTCCTTTTGCTAATCAATATTCTTACACAGATACGCCTTTTGGCACAGTGAAGCGTGAAGCAGAAGATCCGCATTTGAAAGATTGGCAAGAAATCGGCTGGCGTGAAGAACCAACAGCTATTTACCCCATGCTAAAATGGGTTAATGTTCACGATGATAAAAACAGTTGGACGGTTTTTGCCAAAGGAATCAAAGAATATCAATTAATCGGGGAAAATCACCATCAGTTAGCTTTAACCCTCTTTCGAAGTGTCGGATTTTTAGGACGGCCTGATTTGCTCAGAAGGCCAGGTGTAGCTTCTGGTAATGCTTTTAAGTACATCCCAACACCTGATAGCCAATTGTTGGAAAAATTAACATTCAAATTTGCCATAAGTTTAGAACAGGATTATAACCCCGCACGACTTGCTAAAAGTTACCTTGATTATGCTTTATCCTTGCCGTTCTATCAAATTCAGAGTCTAAATCTTTTTACAACGACTTTAAAATATTTTGTGTCAAATACCTTGAAAGAAAAAATTTGCAGTCCCCAGAATATCAGCTTGAAAGCACCTGACCTTGTCTTTAGTTCACTCCATAAGAATAAGCTTTACGGCGGTTGGGACTTACGGGTGTATAATCCAAGTACCCAAGCTGTTCAGGGTGAGAATTTTATTCTGTCAGAGCAGGAGCTTCGCTATGAGTTTGTTGACTTGAAAGGAATCGCGCTAACCGAACGACAAAAAAATAGTAAAATTAATCTGGGAGATTTTAGAGCAGGACAGATTAAAACTGTTCATTTCATAGATTGAGGAAAAATCATGAAGGAAGATATTTTCATATTAATTGAATCGCACCGTTTGGAATTAACCTATGTTGAGGAGATTATAGCCAACTATTTTATCAGTAAAAAGGCACCGCTGAATATAGATAAATTAGCACAAACACTAGCCGTATCAAAGGCATCGATTACTCGCTTTTGTAAAAAGATTGGTTTGGATAATTACAAGGAACTCATGTTTTTGTACAACCTTTCCTTGGATAAAAAAGAAAAGCCATCGATTTCATCGGCAGTGACAGCTATTTACCATGCCTTAGCCACACGAAGTGACAATGCTTATTCCGAGGTGGAAGTGGACAAGCTGTGCGCTTTAATAAAAGATCATAACATCATTCATTTTTTTGGAAAGGGCTTTAACAGTTATACAGGAGCTGATTTTTCATTCAAATTTTCACGGTTTGGCAAGTATGTTCGTGTCATTTCAGAGGAAAAGTCAATCTTAATGTCAGCAGAATTTGCCCGTGAGGGTGAAATGATACTCGTGGCATCCTTGAGAGGAATAGACAGCAACCTTCTTGAAGCGATGACCATAACAAAGGAAAAAAATATTCCGATAGCACTGATTACTTCCAATCCTAATTCTGATTTGATTAAACAAGCAGATATTACACTAATATCAGCGGGCTTAACACATGAAGAATCTATCGGGAATATCTCACCACAAATTCCGATTTTAATTCAATTAGACATACTTTACGAACGCTATCTTCATCTCTTTTCTGATTCTGTAAAGAAATGGATCAAATCTGAAGAAATTTTACATAAAAATAAAAAATAAGAAGGTTTAAACATGAAAAAATTTCCTGAAGGATTTTTGTGGGGTTCAGCTTTATCCGGTCCACAAACTGAAGGTTATTCTCTAAAAGAGGGTAAATCTGCTTCTACATGGGATTACTGGTTTAAAGAAAATCCTGAAAGATTTAATGAAAAACAAGGCCCAGAAATAACTTCTAATCTTTACGAAAATTACGCAGAGGATTGCCAACGGATGAAAGCTATCGGGCTTAATTCGATTCGGACCTCTATCCAATGGACACGACTACTTCCTGACGGTAAAACGCTCAACCCTCAGGCGGTTGATTTTTATAGAGATTATTTTACAAAGATGAAAGAAAATGGTGTCAAGCCAATAATTAACCTTTTTCATTTTGATATGCCCATGTGGTTGATGGATAAAGGTGGGTGGGAAATCCGAGAATCTGTTGAGGCTTTTCGTTTTTATGCCCAAACAGCTTTTGAGTGCTTTGGTGATTTAGTTCAGGATTGGACCACTTTCAATGAACCAATGGTTCATGTGGAATGTGGTTATTTACAAGGCTTTCATTATCCTGCAATTGTTGATATCAAAAAAGCTGTTCAAGTGGCTTATCATACCTTAATGGCACATGTAAAAGCTGTTCAAACCTTTAGAGAACTTATGCCGCAAGGATCCATCGGTATTATTCTGAATGTATCTCCGAGCTATGCGCGCAGTCAGTCAGCAGCAGACTTAAAAGCTAAAAAAGCCGCTGATTTAGTCAATATAAAAAGCTTTCTTGATCCTGCGGTGCTTGGAAAACACAACACTGATTTGGTTGAACTTCTCAAAAATAACCAACTCTTACCTGAAACATTACCAGAAGATGAAAAAGATGTAGCAGCCAATACAGTAGACTTTATCGGTTTAAATTATTACCAACCGAGTCGCGTTCAAGCACCTGAGAATGCGAGCTTCCCCGCTAAAACCTTAGATGATTTTTACCAACCTTATGATTGGCCTGAAAAGAAAATGAATCCTTATCGTGGGTGGGAAATTTACCCGCAAGCCATTTATGATGTAGCAATGATGATGAAAAAGGACTATCATAATCTTCCTTGGTTTGTCAGTGAAAATGGCATGGGTGTAGCTGATGAGGAGCGGTTTATGGATGATTCAGGCATGATCCAAGATGATTATCGCATTGAGTTTATGAAGGAGCATCTCAGTTACCTTCATCAAGCCATTGAAGAAGGAAGCAATTGCTTTGGTTACCACACGTGGACTTTTATTGATTGTTGGTCTTGGTTGAATGGCTATCGCAACCGCTATGGTTTTTATCGGGTTGATTTGGAAGACGATTATAAACGTACCGTGAAAAAAAGCGGACTTTGGTATAAGAAATTAAGTGAGCATAATGGATATGAAGAATAATGGACATAAGCTCGCCGTGTTTGATATTGGCGGCACAGCAGTAAAATATGGTTTATGGGATGGAGAAAAAATCCTGAATAATGCTTCTTTTAAAACACCTGAAAGCTTTGAAAAGCTTACTGCGAAGATGGGCAGTATTATCAAGGACTATCCACAGCTTAAAGGAATAGCGATATCGTCTCCAGGCGCTGTCAATACAGCGAAAAGAAGGATTGAAGGAATCAGCGCCGTACCCTATCTGCACAATCGTCCTATATTTGATGAAATTGAACAATGCTTTGACTTGCCCGTGGCTATCGAAAATGATGCCAATTGTGCAGGGATTTGTGAAATTGATTATGGTGCAGGAAAAGAAGCCCAGAATGCTGTTTTTTTGGTCATAGGTACAGGAGTAGGTGGAGCTATCTTTATTAACCGCAAGCTTTATAAAGGTGCGCATCTTTTTGCTGGCGAATTCGGTTTGATGAAAAACACGAAGCATAAAACTTTTAGCGAAACCGGACCATTGGTTAAAGCTGCGGAAACTTATTCCAAAGAGACAGGGCAGAAAATTTCAGGTAAGGAACTGTATGACTTAATGGATCAAAAAAATCCCCAAGCTACTTTACTTATCGAAAATATGCTGGAGATTATTTCTGATTATTTATATAATATCCAAGTTTCGCTTGATCCAGATACAATTATCATTGGTGGCGGAATGTCAGCGCGGAAAGATTTGCCAGAAATCCTCCAAAAAAAATTAGCAGAACGTCTTCAAAATTATGATATAGCTCATATCCTGCCAAGAATTGAAAGTTGTCATTATATGAACAATGCAAATCTGATTGGGGCAGCTTTAAATTTTTACACTATTTTCCCGAAAGCTCAGAGATGATTTGACAAAAAAACCAGCGCTCTATATACTTAAAAGAAAAGGCTTTATAGAGGTAAAGAATATGGCAAGCACTGATCGTGTAAAACAGATGAAATTTGAAACCGTTTATCCGCTTTACTTGGCAAAAGTAGAGAAAAAAGGACGGACAAAAGAAGAATTAGATGAGATTTTGACTTGGTTAACAGGATACACGAATCCTAGCCAGCTCACGGGTAGCTTGGGGCAATTGATTGAAAATCAGCCTTTTAATGACAATGCGCCTCTTATCACTGGAGTGATTTGCGGTGTTCGTGTAGAAGAAATCGAAGACAACTTTATGAAAAAGCTACGTTATATGGATAAAGTAGTAGATGAACTCGCCAAAGGGAAAAGTCTGGAAAAGATTAAAAGAATAACCTCATAACTCGTGGACATAATGAAGCTTTATGTGTCCAGACTGAGTCCAATTCTTGCATTTACTAAGGGAATTTGTTATTATTAAAGAACAATATTGAATATGAATTCCCAAAGGGGAGTAGCGTCGGTTCAAACCGAAACAAAGTCGTCATTCCGTGAGCATTAATCTCACCGGCTTTGTTGACATGGATATGACATGTTTAGCAAGACCTTTGCCAGATTTGGCAGGGGTCTTTTTAATACGCTACATACAAGCATTGAAAGATATGCATGCTGGAGGGAAAATCATACTATCTATCGATTACCGTAGCGTCTTATTCGTTTCGAATCAAAAAATATTGCTTTTGATATCAAGCGTCATATTTAACTATTGGAGAAGGAGCTAAAATGGAATTCTACAACAAAGAAACAGAGCTTGTCCTTGAGGAATTGCAGACAACCGTTGAAGGTCTAACGGAGCAAGAAGTCAAAGAAAGACAAGAACGAGACGGCTTTAATGAGCTGAAGAGTAAAGACAAAGTTCCAACTTGGAAAATATTACTGGACACTTTTAAAGATCCGATGGTTATTGTCCTGCTGATTGTTACCATTGTTCAGCTGGCATTAGGCGAAGTGGTTGAAGCCTGCATCATTCTTGGTGTAGTATTAATCAGCTCAATCGTCACTGTGATTCAAACCAAAAAAGCAGAAAGTTCATTGGATGCTTTGAAACAAATTTCGGCGCCCCATGCAAAAGTGTTACGTAATGGTGAAAAAATAACGATTCCAGCACGTGAACTTGTTGTGGGTGACCTTGTCTTGCTTGAAGCAGGGGACTTTGTTCCTGCCGATGGACGTGTCTTGACCTGTAAGAGCTTGCGTGTAGAAGAAGGCATGTTAACAGGTGAGTCCGAAGCAGTTGAAAAGACGGATGTAGCGCTTGAAGGGGAACTTCCTTTAGGCGACCGTAAAAATATGCTCTACAGTGGAGCGCTCACTGTTTATGGGCGTGGAGAATTTATCGTTACCGGTATCGGAAGTCAAACAGAGATTGGTAAAATCGCCACGCTCCTTGAAACGGCTGAAGATAAACAAACACCCTTGCAACAAAAACTGGAGAAATTCAGTAAACAACTGGGTATTGCTATCCTGATTCTCTCTGTTGCTATCTTTGCGATCCAAGCGGCACGTATCTTCTTTGCTGGAGACGGTGCAAATATTGAAGTGAAGATGTTAGATGCCTTCATGTTTGCTGTTGCTGTCGCTGTTGCCGCAATTCCAGAGGCACTTTCTTCAATTGTAACGATTGTCCTTTCAGTAGGTACAAACAAAATGGCAAAACAACATGCTATCATTCGTAAGTTGCCTGCAGTTGAAACTTTAGGTTCAACAAGTGTTATCTGTACGGATAAAACAGGGACATTAACCCAAAACAAAATGACGGTTGTCGATTACTTTTTGCCTACAACCACAAAAGAAACTTTCCCAGATCAGCCAGAAACTTGGACGTCGGACGAAGCACTGCTGATTGAAGCAGCTGTCTTGTGTAATGACTCAAGTATCAATGAAGAAGGGCAAGAGCTCGGCGATCCAACAGAAGTTGCACTTATTGCTTTTAGCAACAAGGTAGGTAAACCTTATCAAGAACTTCGTGAAGCTTACCCTCGTTTAGCAGAACTTCCTTTTGATTCCGACCGTAAGTTGATGTCAACGATTAACCTTATTGATGATGAAAAACTCATGTTGACTAAGGGTGGACCAGACGTGATGTTTGCACGTTGTTCGAAAGTTCTTATCAACGGTCAAGTCCAAGACTTTACTGAAGAATTAAAAGCAGAATTCCAAAAACAAAATGAAGCATTCAGTAACAAAGCACTCCGTGTTTTGGCTTATGCTTACAAACCCTTGGCGCAAGACAAAGAAGTTCTGGATTTGGAAGATGAAAATGACTTGATCTTGATTGGTTTAACAGCCATGATTGACCCACCACGTGAAGCTGTTTATGATTCAATTGCGGAAGCGAAAAAAGCAGGTATCCGTACAGTGATGATTACGGGTGACCATAAAACAACAGCACGTGCGATTGGGCAAGATATCGGTCTCTTTGGGGAAAACGACATTGCTGTGACTGGGCAAGAATTAGATGCTATGTCAGAGCAAGAGTTGGATGACAACTTGGCGAAAATCTCTGTTTATGCGCGTGTGTCACCGGAAAACAAGATTCGTATTGTTCGCGCATGGCAGAAGAAAGCAAATGTTACTGCGATGACTGGTGACGGAGTTAATGACGCCCCAGCCTTGAAACAAGCCAATATTGGTATTGCTATGGGTTCAGGGACAGACGTTGCCAAAGATGCATCATCAATGATTTTGACCGATGATAACTTCGTTTCTATTGTTAATGCTGTAGCGGTTGGACGTACAGTCTACGATAATATTAAAAAATCAATTGGTTACCTCTTCTCAGGTAACTTAGGGGCGATTATTACCATTGTTTTTGCCTTAGTTATGAACTGGGCAAGTCCATTTACAGCCCTGCAATTGCTCTTCATCAACTTGGTAAATGACTCTGTACCAGCGATTGCCTTGGGTATGGAAAAAGCAGAACCCAATGTCATGAAGAAAAAACCACGTCCTTCTGACGAAGGTATCTTCGAAGGCGGTTTGATGGCAAGTGTTGCGGTTCGTGGTGTATTGATTGGTATTGCAGCGATTATTTCTCAATATATCGGGATGCAAGTATCAGATGAGTTGGGTGTAGCTATGGCCTTCACAACTCTAATCTTGGCACGTAGCTTGCAAACTTTCACAGCACGTTCAAATTCACAAACAATCCTTTCATTGGGCCTCTTCTCTAACAAATATGTTTTAGGTGCGGTAGTATTCTGTCTCGGACTTTACAGCTTGACAACTTTACCTTTCACACGTGAATTCTTCAGCATTCCGGCAAACTTCAGTATGCACTACTGGTTACTTGCTGCTGGTCTTGCTTTAGGTGCTGTTTTGATGATGGAAATCATCAAAGCACTTCGCGTACTTGTTAGTCAGAAAAAAGCAAAAGCAACAGTAAACAAAGTAGGTTAATTATCCTTTAAGAAAATTAAAAAAACGCTCCCAGCTTTTGGAGCGTTTTTTTTTTTAGTTAAAGATAATAGCAATAAACAAAGTCAAAGCCAAGCTGCCATTGTAAAGAACTAGATTTTTAATTTGATAATGAAAGGTTTCGCTTTTGACTTGCTTGTGGAGGAATTTTTTCATATTAGGAATCAACTCGAAGAGGATGAGCAGCATTAAGGCAGACCATGTAGGCAAGATACCTAAGATTATCGCTAGACTAACACAAAGAGCAGGAATGATATACATGACTTTATAAAGCACTAAACTGGCAGGAATTTTAAGATAATAAGGTAAGGTGAAACGTTGATTGCGAATGTCTTGTTCCAAATCACAAATGTTATCGGAAAGCATGACATTGAAGTTCTGACAGAAACACATAATACCTATGAGAACAATCGGAAGAAGTTGGGAAAAATCCCACGTCCAGTTCATTTTCCAGCCGTCAAATTGAATGAAAAAGTACTGTAAATCATAAGAATTAATATATACAGCGAGAAAGAAACCGAAAAATCCCTCACATAGGCCAGCTAAAATTTCACCTAAAGGAAAGCGACTGAAAGCAAAGGGGCCATATGTATAAAAGATTGCTACAAGAAAGCAGAGGCCGCCAACGGGTAAAATGGCAAGATTGGTGATAAGCATAACTGCAAGCCCAACTAAGATATCGATGAAAAGAAAGAGCAGGCAAATTTTTAGTGCTAACTTAGGGTTGATATTGCGATTGCTAATGATATTTTGTTGGGTTTTATATTCTGGATCCAGCGCTTTATGGTAGTCCATCAAATTATTCCATGCGGAAACAAAAAGATTGATGGCAGCAAGCCCAATCAGAAAAAGAAGGGTGGGTAAAAGATGAAAAGAGTGAAAATACCATAGCGAGAACATAATTCCTGCAAGTGGCGAAAGCAGAGCCACGGGTAAGGTTTGGATTCTTGTAAAGTTAAGAAATGTTTTGACGTTCATAATGAGAATTATATCACAAAAAAATAGTTGCAGATTAATTAGACTGATGATTTTCTATTCCTTAGATTCACTGGTAGGAGTTTTTGTGGCATTATTGGTTTACTGTAGCTCTGAACTTTCTGACCCTTGAACTTTATTACGAACTCGTATGGACTAAATATATTTTGGACTATTTGTTTCTTTTTTTATTAATGTATTGTTTCAAAGTCAAGCCAGACCACTTTTTAAATGCTCTAGAGAAAGCACTTACTTCTGAGTAGCCAACTAAGTATGCAATTTCTTCCATAGTTTGGTTTTCTTGTGTCGCAAATAATATTGCCATTCCAAATTGTACAGATTGTAGCTCTGCTTTAAAAGTTGTATGCTCTTTGTTGAATTTTCGTTGAAGCGTTCGGGTACTTATTCCTAATTTTCGAGCTAATATTTCCAATGAAAAGTTACCTGAAGCAACCAACTTTTGTAATTCCTTATGTACAACATTGAGAAACTGTTTATCGCTTTTGATATCTTGAAGTTGACGTTCAAGTTCTGGCTTAATCATTTGCCACATCGTATTATTTGTAGTAAAAAAAGGTTTTTCCAAATCATTTAAGTTAAAAGATATCGAAACTTGCTGTGATTTTTCCAATGTAGTATTAAAATGGTCACGAATTTTTTCACCTAAATTAAAGGGTTGCTGGACTTGAACTGGAATAATAAAACGATTACTTCCAGTTCGAAGAATGCTAAGTATTAAACTCAGTTCATTAACAACTGAAAAGTAAGAAAGCTTATAATAAGATGTTTGTGGGGATATTTTAACTGTAACGATTTGCTTTTTTTCAGTTATATCAATTGATATTGGTCCAACAATTGCTTTGTATTTTGAAAAACGATAAAGTGCTTGTAGACCGTTAGAAGCAGATAATGCAGCAAAGAAAGCAGGCATAAATAGTTGTATTTTTTCAATATTGCTCACCATTAAAATTTGTTCATCTGAAAGATGGCGAGATAAAACTTCTTGTAAATGAAAATACTGTTCTTCATCTAACTGAAGAACTTCCTGCCAAAGGAGATTGGGAATTTTTGCTTCAGCTAGTAAAGATTCAAAGTCAATTTTATTCATTGCTAAAAATTGTTGAAAACCTCGGTCTAGTGCTATTTTCATTTTTTATCCTTTTCTATATTATCCTATCAACTGGCACGCATCATAATCCAATCAAAAACTCTCGTTGGCAAAATAGTATGCATAAATACAATTGGCTTTGCACCAAAACCAATAAGATAACGCGTCCTTGGTTTTTTACTATTTACTGCTTTAGAGATTGCTTTAGAAATTACAAGAGGATCGCTCATCATGTTACCAGAATATTGCTTTTTCATACCTTCTGCAGCTTTTAAGGCGGAGGTCTCATAAGCGCCTCCTTTAGCTGAGGAAGAAAGATAGTCTGCTGCGATAAATCCCCATGGTGTTTTGACTCCTCCTGGCTCGATAATGGATACATCAATTCCAAACTCTTTTACTTCCATGCGAAGTGCATCACTAAAAGCTTCAAGTGCGTATTTTGTAGCGTGGTACCATGCACCAAAATACGTAGTGATACGACCACCCATGGACGAAATATTTATAATTCGCCCAGACATTTGCTTACGCATATGAGGTAAAACCAATTGTGTTAATCGAGCCACACCAAACAAATTTACATCAAACTGTTTTTGTGCTTCCTGGAGTGACACATCTTCAATTGCACCATAAGAGCCATAACCTGCGTTATTTATCAATATATCAATTTTACCTTCTTTTTTTAAAATTGATTCAACTGCAATTTTTGTACTTTCTTCACTTGTTACATCTAAATTAATAGGTTTTATGCCTGCGGCTTTAAGACGTTTCAGTTTTTCTTCCTGTCTTCCAGCTCCATAAACTATATGTCCTTGTTTTGTTAAAAACTTGGCTGTTTCAAAACCAATTCCACTTGTTGCACCAGTAATTAAAATAACTTTCATCGTATATTCCTCTTTTTTT
>ERZ1034865.92-NODE-92-length-69944-cov-22.376082_pt1 | contig 69944 bp, 78 predicted proteins | sample MGYA00520632_ERZ1034865 | MGnify/ENA primary metagenome ERZ1034865 (study PRJEB33766, sample SAMN09781738) | gut metagenome | biome: gut microbiome | host: Homo sapiens | place: Madagascar | study: EMG produced TPA metagenomics assembly of the PRJNA485056 data set...
CCCCGAAGGGGGAAGCAAGACGTTACGTAGCTAACGATTTCCTTAACTTAATAGCATTCCCCGCAAGGGGGGCTGGCGATACGAGAATACCCTATATTCTAAAACTCCGCGGCGCTTCCCTATTTTTATACGCCGCACCACCCCCGTCGAACCTCTTGAACCTATTGAACCTATAGAACCTGCTCCCCCTCTTTCGCTCAATCAAAGGGCAACACGCCCCCGAACCCCGAACCCCCCATCTATGTTACAATAGAGAAAACCATGCATTGCACGAAAGGAACCCCCTATGAAACGCAGCGAACCCACATTAGACGACCAGATCCGAAGCATCCACTACAAGTACGAAATCCCCCAAGACAAAGCAGAAGCCCTTCTCGCAAGCGGCCTCCGTTTCCTTGAAATCGACAAAGCCGCCCTTCTCTCCATCCTCGCCGAAGTCCCCATCGATACCATCCTCGACATGCGGAAAGATGACCCATGGGGACGCATCCAGAAAAAGCTAGGTCTCACCGCTGCGCTCTACGAAGAACGCCTCCTGCGCCATCGCGCCCGCCGCCTTCACCGCTTCTACGGCATCCCCGAAGACCGCGCCATCCTCCTGCTGCAAGACGGCTACCCGAACCACTGGCTCCGCCTCGCCTACCTCTTAGAGCAGCACACCGGCACCTCCATGGAAGACATCCTTGCCGCGCGTAAAAAATCCGAAAAATGGAAACCCTGGGCAGAAGCACGCCTCGGCATCTCCCCCGAAGATTTCACAAAATGGATCGCCGAGACAAGGAATCCAAGTCTGCCGAAAAAGTGAAAGGAACACCTACCCCGTTGAACCCTATGAACCCATAGAACCCACCAAACCAGTTTAAAGAAAAATGATTCAATCAGCATTTCCCTAGTCACCCATGACAAGAAAGGCATCCCCATGACCCACGATTTCATCTACCATAACCCCACCAAAGTCTACTTCGGAAACGGCATGCTCGCCCACCTCCCCGAAGAGATCAGCCGCCTCGGCAGCCGCGTCCTCCTCATCACCGGCGGCAGCTCTGCCAAAAAGAGCGGCCTCTTCGACAAAGTCCTCGCAGAAATCAGCAAAGCCAATGTCGACTGCTACGGTCTCTCCGGCGTCAAGCCAAATCCCGAGATCGGCCTCGTCCGCGAAGGCATCCGCCTCGTACGCGAAAAACGTCTGGACCTCATCCTCGCCCTCGGCGGAGGCTCCGTCCTCGACACCGCCAAAGTCATCGCAGGCAGCGCCCCCTACGACGCCGACCCCTGGGACCTCATCCGAAGCCGCGCCGCCGTAGGCACCGCCCTCCCCCTCATCACCATCCCCACCATCGCCGCGACCGGCTCCGAAATGAATGCCAGCGCCGTCATCACCAACCCCGAGACCGAAGAAAAATACGGCTGGACCGCCCAAGCCTTCCGCCCCTCCGTCTCCTTCCTCTGCCCCGAAAACACCTACACCGTCCCCGCCTATCAGACCGCCTGCGGCTCCGCCGACATCCTCTCCCACATCATGGAAGTCTACTTCCAGAAAGAAGAGACCTTCCCTGCCACCGAAGCCTACATGGAAGCCATGATGCGCTCCGTCATGAAAGACGCCCCCATCGCCATGGCCGACCCTGCCAATGAAGACGCCCGTGCGAACCTCCTCTGGACCGCCTCCTGGGCCATCAACGACTTCATCGACAGCGGCCATTCCGTCTCCTGGACCTGCCACGGCATCGAGCACGAACTCTCCGCCCACTACGACATCACCCACGGCCTCGGCCTCGCCATCCTCACTCCCGCCTTCCTCACCTACGTCCTGGACGAAACCACCGCCCCCCGCATCGCCCGCTTCGCCGTAGGCGTCATGGGCGTCTCCCCCAAAGGCAAGGACACCATCAAGATCGCACAGAAAGGCATCAAACGCCTGCGGAAATACTTCAAGAAACAGCTCCGCCTCCCGACCACCCTCACAGAGATCGGCATCGACGACACCCGCTTTGCCGAAATGGCTCAGAAAACCATCGCATGGAAGGGCGCCAAAGACGGCCTCCTCCACGGCTTCGTCAGCCTCTCCGCCAAAGACCTCGAAGAGATCTACCGCCTCGCCCTGTGAGTACCCACCGCCGGTAAACCTCACCGCCCATAAAGCCCCGACCAAAGGGATCACACCAAAACAGAAAAAAGGGAATGACCAATGCGGAGCTGATGGAAAAAGGCGGCTTTAGTGCTAACATCATTACCCGATGAAAGCGTAACAACTATATAGCCTTAGAGAACATCGAAAGAATTTGCTGTGCCCTTGATTGTGGCGTTGACGATATTCTGGAATTTATACCGAACGAAAAGGAGAAGGAAAACCATGGTTGATACAAAGAAAGAGCAAGAGCGTGACGAACTGCATCGTGCGATATGGGCAATCGCTGATGAACTTCGTGGTGCCGTTGACGGCTGGGATTTTAAGAACTATGTTCTTGGCACCATGTTTTATCGCTATATCTCCGAGAACCTGACCAACTACATCAATGCCGGAGAACAAGAAGCCGGAAACGATGACTTTGATTATGCCAAAATGTCCGATGCCGATGCAGAAGAAGCTCGTGAGGGCTTGGTAGAAGAAAAAGGCTTTTTCATTCTTCCTTCAGAGCTTTTCTGTAATGTGAACAAGGAATCCGACAACGATGAAAACCTGAACGAAACCTTGGAGCGTGTATTCAACCATATCGAAAGCTCTGCAAAAGGTTCTTCTTCTGAAAGCAGCTTCGCTGGACTGTTCGATGATTTTGATGTAAACAGCAACAAGCTCGGCTCTACCGTTGCAAAGAGAAATGAACGCCTTGCAAAACTTCTGCATGGTGTAGCGGATATGAACCTTGGCGATGTAAAGGATCACGATATTGATGCCTTTGGCGATGCCTATGAATATCTGATGACCATGTACGCATCTGGGGCAGGAAAATCCGGTGGTGAGTTCTTTACTCCTGCTGATGTCTCCGAGCTGCTGACCAGACTTGGCACGGTGGGCAAAACTGAAATCAATAAAGTCTATGAGCAAAGATGCTTGAGATTGATACAATTCAAAGAAAGGTGCGCATAGCCTAAAAGTCCATATTTAGCGAGGTTTTCACACATCCCGGCAGAAGGCCGGCTTTTTTTATGCCCGAAAATAGGGGTAGTGTCTGTTGAAGATAAAAGCCGATGGAGAAGCAATATGAATACGGCAGTAACGATAGCTTTTTATCGTTACTGCCGTTTTTTCATATTGCAAAAGAGTCATCTTATTCGATATTAAATACATCATTTAAAAAGCCGTATCGGCCCACATATTTATTTCCGGTGAACTCAATTATATGAATCCCATTGGCTGGATCTTCCCTGGGAATAAAAGGCATCCGTTCTTTTTGTTCAATCATAATTACTTGACGAGCCAATGCGTGATCAATAAGGTATTGAATAAAATTATGCTTAATAGTGTTTGCTTTTTGGATTTGTTCAGATTCTGATAATTGGGTTAATGATGAGTCGGTTGCAAAAAAGTACGGGGCATAACCATTTTGCTCAATAATATATTCACTCATTGCATAAGTAGTTATTGTATTAAGAAGCGCGCAAAAACCACCTCCCATTGTAGCTGGCTTACTTTTACCATTTATTTCAATGTCAAAGTTCTGCATGTTTAGTCGTGCAGTAGAAGCTCCACCAATTTTAGAAGCTTCTAGAATCTTTATTAGATTTTCTTCGAATCCATGAATAAGATCGTAGTCAAAGAAATCGGCTATTTTTCGTTTAGTGATAACTGGGTCTTCTTCAGTTTCTTTATCGAACAATTCCTTCCTATATTGAAGTTCATTTTGCTGCAGACATTCCAGTTCGCCAGAAATTCGCATGAAATTCATTTTTTCTTCCAATTCTTGTTGAATATTAAATAACTGGGGAGTAAGTTCATCCGATATCAATAAATCGATTTTATTTTTTTGTTCCTCTAGTTTTTTTATATTCAGTAACAAACCTTGTCTCTTTTTCTCGACGCTTTTTTTAGCTTTGAATAATCCTTCAATATGAGTCTTTATTTTTTCCAGTTCTACAGAAGATGCTTCTATGTAGTTAGTATCAGGTGGAGTGGTGATTTTGGAATTACAAAACGGGCAATGGGCAACTGTAGGAAACTTCTGAGATGCTAAACTGCCGTCTATTATGAATTCTAATCTATGTATATCTGATTGATATTGTTGATGGAGAATAGAGAAATTGTGAATTACAGTTTCGCATTCGGAAAGTTTTCCATTTAAATCATAAATTTTAGACATAATGGTATGACCTTTGGATACGGCTGCATCAATGTGATTTTGAATTTGTTGAATTTGTTTTTTCAATTCTTTTATGGCATTAGGAATATCCACAATTTCACATTGAGATGCGGCTTTTTCTAATTCAGCCCGTCGCTTACTTAAATCATCTAATTTCTCTTGTATGTATGCGAGAAGAGCCTTTTTCTTTGCCTTGCTTATAGCCGGATCTTCTTGCTTTTGCAAATTATTAGCGTCTTTACCAGTTAATAAAAATAGAAGGGTAGCTATTGACGGTGTCGGTGCGTTCCATCCGGGCGTGATGAGTGGAGAGGTTTCTCTGGCAATATCAGGTTGACGGAGAAAGAAAAAATGTAACATGGTCCGCCAGGATAAATTTTGGGTATTTCCTTTCTCAGAAGATAGAATTTTATGCTCAGAATCAATCCCCAAAAGAGATAGAAATACAGAATTAATATTTTTTTTAGCTGTGTTGGAAACACTATAACGTCCGTTTTTAATAGATGGATCTGAACTGATTACTTCTATTTTACTATCGCCGATTTTTCTATTGAGTGTTACGGATCCTCCTTGAGTAGTAAGTTCCAGTGATATTAGTTCATATCCATTATTGGCATCAAGAACTTTAGATGGATGCGTTTTGCTTGGTGATGCTCCAAGAGCATAATCCAAACAATCCATTATAAAGCTTTTCCCGGTATTGGATGGGCCAATGATAAGGTTGAACCCTGGATTAAATTCAATTATGGAACTTTGGTGTTGTCCACCAGAAACTATCAATTTATTCAAATAAAATCTATTCATGAGTATCCTCCCGTAAAGACTGGAGTGTATATCGATTGATTTCTTTTAACATATGTGACTCTGACAACCTATAGGCATCTACTACAGTTTCAACAGCTAATCGATATTCTTCAGCATATGAAACTTTAAGTTCGTTAACAAAATCAAGCCCCTCAGGAGTTATCTGGAATAAATAACCTTTTTTAGATGTCTTAAACCTTACGCATCCTTTAAGAATCAGGTTTTTCACGGCTTTCGATACAACTGACTTTCGTGCTAAAAATTCGCTGAATCTATAAGTTCCGTATCCATGCAGATTTTCGTCCAGCAATCCAAAATCTGCTGCGTATACGGCAATGAAATCAACTTCACATATTTGCATAATCGTTACTGAACGATTTTTAACTTTGCTTAATAAGAGCAGGACACGCAATGCCATTTCAAAGGCAGAGCTAATAGCCTTAGTATTATCCATGTTTTTTCTTGACCCACCTTAATTTATGATCATTGACAAGATAATGACATACTCCCTTTTTTATTTTCCCGCTAATCCAATAAGGGGATGAACTTAATAGATAATTTGGGGCAGATATTTTTACGGCTTGTTCCATTACCGACAGCATTCGTTCGTATCCATTGGGGTGGGATTTTCTGGCTGTATCTTTTACCCCATCAAAAATTTCTTCTTTGAGTACGTCAAACTGATTGGAAAGTCTATTGCTACCTAATTCCAAGACGCCCCTTTGAATAGAAGCGGCAGAATAATAGTCAACTCGACGATCATCGAGGTCATCGGCATAATCAGGATAATCACCTAAATCGTTTTTTGAAAATGATGGGAGACCTTCTGCATCACCATAGGCTTTATATAATTCGTCAATATATATTTTTTCGTTTTCAGTTGCTTCTTTCGGGACCGGAATAGAACTCGGGCGAGGAAGCAATTTTATTTTTTTCTCAATATCCTCAATTAAAGATATATCGTGAGTAAAACCGGAGGAGTCACTAGAAATTTCACTATTTGTTGCTGAGTCGTCTATAAGCGACAAAATAATATTTTCAAGTAAATCAGCACAAGCGTCGTCGACACAAGGATTGTCTATTCCATTATTGTGCAGCCATTTTGCCACTGCATCATAAGAATCACATTCTTCGGTTCTATCAGCAATCCAATGAGAAAACTTTTCCTTGTCACGATTAGCGTAAAGGTATTTCGCATCTTCAGGTTGGATTTTACGAGTACCTCTTAAAAATCTATATTTTGTATCGGCTTTCTTATGAAGGATAGGACATGAGTCCATAGCGGCATCTTGGATGAAATTCCCGATGATTTCATTAAAATATTGTTCTTTCTTCATTTGTCCGATGCAAAAAGGAAGTAAGCCAGAAGTAAACTCTGAAAATTTCAAGTGCTACACCACCTTTAAAGTAGTCCAGTCCGAAATTGTCCGAAGCTGTCCGTCCAGTCCGATTTTTGATGAGCGTGAATTGCTAGAATTAAGGCAGATTTAATGAGCAAGAACCCGGGCAACCAAGGCAGTACTATTAATTACTTATATTTTACCATACCTTGGACAATTACATGAGCCTACAAAGGTATTTGCATGAAATTTCCGTCTCGACGTTCATTCCCGGACGCGGGAGTGCCCAGAGCCGAGAGACGGATTAGAAAATCAATACGTCAGCCTACTGGGAAGGTTGGCCATAGAAGCGAGGATGCATCTAATGGTCAATTTCGACAGGCTGCCTGCGTGGATTCTCGCTTCGCATTATGCGAAGGAGATCGCGCATGGCCAATCTACAGACAAACGAAAAGAAGAAGTTTTTTATCCCTCTGGAACTTACTCCAGAAACCGTCATCACCGAGCCGTATAAGGATTGCGAAGTCCGCTGGTCAAAAATCGGCTGCCGTATGGTGCGTACCATCCTGATTCCGGCAACCGAAGAACAGTACCGCGCTTACATGCGGCCCCTCTGGCGTGAAGACAAAAGACAACAGCGGCATGGAGATGATGAAGTGTCCGCCGACAAGCTCCGTGATGAATTCGAGCTGGAACCGGAATGTGACTTCAACCTAGAGAAGATTGTCCTGAAGAAAGAGTTGCTGATAGCTCTCCGGCGAGAACTGGCTGCGCTGCAGGATATCGAACGGACCATCCTGCTGATGGTTGCCAACGGTCACAGTGAGACGGCAATTGGTAAGGCTGTCGGGCTGAGCCAGAAGGCGGTGAACAAGAGGAAACACAAACTCTACGCATTGTTGCAGGACCGTCTCAAGGATTATCGCTAAGTAAATAGGAAATCCGGCTGCGAAAAAAGTGGCCGGATTTTTTTAGGAATCGGTACTTAACGGCGATGTGATTGTCCTACTACTGGTGAAGGACAGAGAAGAAACCTTCAGGAAGGAGGGAAAAAACATGAACTACATCCGAATGCCTGATAATCTGGCGCAGCAAAGACTGGACCAGGAACTGGCCGATGTGCTGATGGCCATCAGTGTCACCACGAACAGCATCGCCAGACATCTTCAGATTCTGAATGGTCAACGAAAAGCGAAAGGAGTCAATCAGTATGACAAACGATGAATTGCAGAAACTGGCGGCAGGACTGGCCGACTGCGGGAAAGCACTTCTCCGTATGGCCGATGGCCTGATGGAGAAAAAGGAAGAAGTACCTGATGTCGAGGAAGAAAAGAAACCGGAGAAGAAGCTGTCCCTGGAAGATGTCCGCAGAGTGGCTGCCGACAAGGCCCGCCAGGGACACACGGACGAAGTACGGCAGCTCATCCAGAAGTTCGGTGCCGATAAGCTTTCCGGTGTGGATGCGGCCAATTATCCGGCGATGATGGAAGAACTGGAGGCGATGGGCCATGCCGACTAAACACGCGGTTCTTTCCGCTTCCTCCAGTTATCGCTGGCTGGCCTGCCCGCCTTCCGCACAGGAATGTGCCAAACTTCCGGATGCGCCCAGCGAGTTTGCCTTGCAGGGTACCGATGCTCACAGTCTCTGCGAATATAAGGTACTGTCGGCGCTGGGGCGTGATGCGGCAGATCCGACGAAGGGGCTCACGTTCTTTGATGAAGAAATGGACGAATGTGCAAACGAGTACGCAGAGTTCGTGATGGAGCAGGTCGAAGCTGCCAAAGCTGTCTGCAGGGACCCGCTGGTCCTGATCGAGCAGCGGCTGGACTTTTCTAAGTGGGTGCCGGGCGGTTTCGGTACCGGTGACTGTGTTATCGTAGCCGACGATACGCTGACCGTCATCGACTATAAACACGGTCTCGGTGTCCTGGTCGATGCCGAGAAGAACAGCCAGATGATGTGCTATGCTCTCGGGGCGCTCCAGCTCTTTGACAGCATCTACGATATCAACCATGTATCGATAACCATCTTCCAGCCGCGGCGCGACAACGTCAGCACTTATCAGCTGGATAAGGACGAACTGCTCCATTGGGCCGAAACGATACTTAAGCCCACAGCAGAACTGGCGGCGAAAGGAGAAGGCGAATATCAAGCCGGCGACCATTGCCGTTTCTGCAAAATCAAGGCGACCTGCCGCAAGCGGGCCGAGTACAACCTGGAACTGGCCCGGTACGATTTCGCTGTTCCGTCCACGCTCCAGGATGAGGAAATTGAAGCCGTCCTGGAGAGAGCCGATGAACTGGTCAATTGGGCCGGCGATATCAAGGAATATGCACTGCAGCAGGCCCTGTCAGGCAAGCAGTGGGAAGGATGGAAACTCGTCGAAGGCCGTTCGAACCGCCGCTATGTGAATGAAGAAGCGGTGGCGGCAGCTGTAGAAAAGGCAGGGTTCGACCCATATGAAAAGAAGCTGCTCGGCATTACGGCCATGACGAAGCAGCTCGGGAAGAAGCGGTTCGAAGAACTGCTGTCAAACTTAGTCGAAAAGCCGCAGGGCAAGCCGGTCCTAGTACCGGAATCGGACAAACGTCCGGCGATGCATACGGCAGCTGATGATTTTAACGATGCAAATTAAGGAGGAAACTACTATGTCTAACAACTATGTCAATCCGTGCAAGGTAATCACTGGGGTCAACACCCGCTGGTCTTACGCCAATGTCTGGGAACCGAAATCCATCAACGGCGGTACGCCGAAATACAGTGTCAGCCTGATCATCCCGAAGTCTGATACGAAAACTGTCAAGAAAATCGAAGCCGCCATCAGGGCCGCCTACGAAGAAGGCGAAGGCAAACTCAAAGGCAATGGCCGTGTGGTACCGGCGCTTGAAGCCATCAAGACCCCGCTGCGCGACGGCGACCTGGAACGCCCGGGGGATGATGCTTACAAAGACAGCTATTTCATCAATGCCAACTCTGCTACGAAGCCGGGCATCGTCGACGCTGACTGCCAGCACATCATTGAACGTTCGGAAGTTTACTCCGGTGTGTATGGCCGTGCTTCCATCAGCTTTTACGCCTTCAACAGCAACGGCAACAAAGGCATCGCCTGCGGTCTGAACAACCTGCAGAAAATCCGTGATGGTGAACCCCTCGGCGGCAAACCACGGGCAGAAGATGATTTTGCAACGGCTGATGATGACGATTTTCTGGCGTAAGGAGTGATACATAATGGAAACGACACTGAAACTGATCCTGGAAGTCTTGTATTGCCTGGTAGCACTGTGCGCCAGCGGATTCTTCGTAGCCCTGATTTATACGGATTTTAAAAAGGAGCAGCGGGATGAAGAAATAGCCCGTCACCGGGAAGAACGGGAAGAAGCATATCACCGCAGACAGATGGAATCCTTCAGGAAATAAGTATTGAGTAGTGGCGGCGGGGCCTTGTGCCTCGCCGTTTTTATCGAGGTGAAAAATATGCAAACCATCAGTATTGACATCGAAACCTTCAGTGACATCAATCTGGCCAAATGCGGCGTGTACAAATACGCTGAATCACCGGCCTTTGAAATCCTGCTTTTCGGCTATGCCGTCGATGGCGGCGAAGCCCAGGTTGTTGATTTGGTTCAGGGAGAAACGATTCCCGAAGATATCCTGAACGCCCTGACGGATGAAACCGTCACCAAGTGGGCGTTCAATGCCAGTTTCGAACGGGTCTGCCTGTCTCGATATCTGCTTCATCTTGGCAGAAGTGTGGACCCTTTCCACGACCATCATCCGCTTTCAACAGAGCGGGCGCGGTTCCTGAATCCGGCCGGGTGGAAATGTTCCATGATCTGGTCAGCCTACATGGGACTGCCGCTTTCTCTGGAAGGAGCAGGGGCGGTCCTGCAGCTGGACAGCCAGAAGATGAAAGAAGGCAAAGACCTCATCCGCTATTTCTGTGTTCCCTGTAAGCCGACGAAAGCAAATGGCGGCAGGATGCGGAATCTGCCGTTTCATGCACCCGAAAAGTGGGCAACGTTCAAATCTTACAACAAACGGGATGTGGAGGTGGAGATGGCCATCCAGCAGCGGCTCCATCATTACCCGGTCCCCGAACAGGTCTGGGATGAATATCATATCGACCAGGAAATCAACGACCGGGGCATCGCCATCGATAAGGAACTGGTGCGGCAGGCCGTGGCCATGGATGCGGTGTCAAGGGAACATCTGATGGACGCTTTAAAAGAGAAGACAGGACTGGAGAATCCGAACTCTGTGATGCAAATGCGCTCCTGGCTGGCGGAGCAGGGAATGAAAACGGAGTCCCTCGGTAAGAAGCAGGTGCAGGAACTTCTGAAAACGGCCACCGAGCCACTGCGGTCGGTACTGCTCCTGCGGCAGCAGCTGGCAAAATCATCGGTAAAGAAATATCAGGCTATGGAGATGACCTGCTGCGAGGACAGCCGGGCGCACGGCATGTTCCAGTTCTACGGCGCCAACCGGACCGGGCGCTTCGCCGGCAGGCATATCCAGTTGCAAAACCTCCCCCAGAACCATATGCCTGATCTCGCAGAAGCCAGGGCGCTGGTGCGGCAGGGAAATTACGAAGCACTGACACTTCTTTATGATTCGGTGCCGGATGTCTTATCGCAGCTCATCCGTACTGCTTTTGTGCCAAGGGACGGGCTGAAATTTGTCGTTTCGGATTTCTCGGCCATCGAAGCCCGTGTCCTCTCGTGGCTGGCCCAGGAAACCTGGCGTTCAGATGTTTTTGCCCGGAATGGGGATATCTATTGTGCGTCAGCCAGTTCGATGTTTGGCGTGCCTGTCGTCAAACATGGTGTCAATGGGCATTTGCGCCAGAAAGGAAAGATTGCAGAACTGGCTCTTGGCTATGACGGATCCGTAGGCGCTTTGAAAGCCATGGGCGCCCTCGACATGGGACTTGCCGAAGAAGAACTGCAGCCTCTGGTCGATTCCTGGCGTTCGGCGAATCCGCACATCGTCCAGTTCTGGTGGGACGTCGACCGCTGTGTGAAACAGGTCATCAAGACACACATCCCGCAGATGGCCCAGGGCATCCGTTTCCTTTGGCAGAGCGGCATGCTGTTCATCCAGCTGCCGAGCGGGCGCAGGCTTTCCTATGTCAAACCGAAAATCGGCCAGAACAGATTCGGCGGTGAGTCCGTCACCTATGAAGGTATCGGAGCTACGAAGAAATGGGAACGGCTGGAAAGTTATGGGCCGAAGTTCGTGGAGAATATCGTCCAGGCCATCAGCCGGGATATCCTCTGCTATGCCATGAAGAACCTGCGCTGCTGTGCCATTGTGGGCCACGTCCACGATGAACTGATCATCGAGTGCCCCAAAGACGCCAGCGTCGCCGTCATCTGCGAACAGATGGGGCGGACGCCTCCCTGGGCAGACGGGCTTTTGTTACGGGCTGACGGCTACGAATGTGATTTTTATAAAAAAGATTGATTTCCCGGTACTTAACATGGCGGTTCCTGTCCTTTCTCTATCAGAGGGGATTCCCTCGGACATTTATTTTAGGAAAGGCGGGATTCGCTATGAAATTTTTGATTCCGGAAGACGACTACGGTGTGTTTGCAGACCAGGGAGGTGTAGCCAGGGTCGATAGTTTGTTCGTTGCTGCAGCTTTCGAGAAAGGGCATCGGCATGTCTTGCGAGACATCGCCAGAATCATTGAGCCCAAATCTGGACTCAGTGAAAGTTTCATCCATGATAATTTTATACTCAGCACTTACAAGGATGCCAGGGGAAGACAACTGCCACGTTACCTTCTGACCCGCGATGGCTTCACTATGCTGGTCATGGGCTACACGGGGCCGAAGGCGATGCACTTCAAGGAACTCTACATCCAGCGTTTCAACGAGATGGAACAGTGTGTCCGGTCACTCCTGTCTGCCCGGCAGGAATTCCCGATGCTGACCGAAATGATCTGCCGGCTGCATGAAAGCCCGAAGGCGTATCACTTCAGCAATGAAGCCGACATGCTGAACCGCATCGTCCTGGGGATGCCGGCAAAACAGTTCCGGCTGGCCAACGGCATCGAGAAGGGGCAGAGCATCCGGCCATACCTGACGGCAAAACAGATCCATGCACTGGACCGATTGCAGCACCTGGACTACGGTTTTCTGTATTCCTGCCCGGATTTCCAGCAGCGGAAACAGCTGCTCATGGCGTATTACAAGAATGAATTGGAGGGATGATACATGTTTTACGTAAAAGAACCACTTACGGATGGTGTGGATGTAACGGTCGAAATCAATGACGAAAACGTCTTCTGCCGCTGCCCGGTCTGCGGCCGGGAAGTGCCTGTCAACCTGCAGGATGTCCTGTCAGACGGTGACACCGATTTGGTGGGAACGGCAGTATTGTGCGATGAATGTGCGGAGGGGTGGATGGAACTGCATGGAAAGAAATCCGAAACGTAATGCAGAGTACTATCCGGACCCGACAGCGTATCAGGCAATCAGGAACGCGGAACCTCAAAGGTTCCCGTTCATGCCTGTTGTATACGTTTGTTCGCCCTATGCCGGTGATGTGGAAGAAAATATCCGGAAAGCCTGTGCCTACTGCCGCTATGCAGTAGACCAGGGATGTATCCCTCTGGCGCCGCATCTGTATCTACCGCAGTTCCTCGATGAAGAATCGGAACGGGAACTGGCACTCTTTATGGATATCGCCCTATTGTCCCGCTGCGTCGAACTCTGGGTCTTTGGTGATGTAATTTCGGCGGGAATGGAAAAAGAAATCCAGTACGCCAAAAGAAAAGGAAAACCAATTCGGTATATTAACGAGGTGAAATAAGATGGATTTTACACTTTATAGGTCAGACTTTGTTGGCGTGGAAGCGAACTGCCGCTATCCCAGGCAGCAAAAAATCAGCTGCGCCGAAGACCTGAAGGCAGCAGCGGCCTTCGATCATGTTTGCGTAGCCTTCAAAGATTTTTATCGGAAGCGGGAGAACTTCCTCTCCGCCGACGTCCTGGTCATGGATTGTGACAACACCCACTCAGAGAATCCAGCCGACTGGATAACAATGGAAAAGCTCCTGGCCATGCTGCCGAAAGTCTCGGTGGCCATCGTACCGTCAAGGAATCATATGAAGCCCAAGGACGGGAAGTGTGCCAGACCGCGCTTCCATGCCTATTTCGGGATTCCGGATATCACGGATGAACAGCACTATACAGAACTGAAACGGGCCATCCACCGTGCCTACCCCTTCTTCGATGAAGCGGCTCTCGATGCGGCCCGGTTCATCTATGGCTGCCCTGTCGGGAAAGTATTGTGGCAGGACGGAGAAGTAACAATCGACCAGGTACTTAAGATTGGGGAAGCCGAGTCACGCAGCATCCCGGCCGGACGCCGGAACAGCACCATGAGCCGTTTTGCCGGCCGCGTCATCAAACGCTACGGAGCGACGGAGAAAGCGTACCAGATTTTCCTCGATGAAGCGGAAAAGTGTGACCCGCCGCTTCCTGATGCGGAACTGAACACCATCTGGGGGAGCGCTGTGCGTTTCGGCAAGCGCATCGCCAAGCAGGACGGCTACGTCAGCCCGGATGAATACAATAACGACTTCGGCACCCGGGACTCCCTGCGGCCGGAGGATTACTCGGACATCGGCCAGGCCAAGGTCATCGCCAGGGAATACGGCAACGAGCTGCGCTACACCGACAGCACGGATTTCATCCGCTATAACGGAGTTTGTTGGGAAGAATCGCGTCAGGCGGCAGTCGGCGCGGCAGAAGAATTTCTGGATTTGCAGCTCGCTGACGCCAATGAACAGTCCGAACAGGCAATCAGGGAACTGGCGAAGTCCGGTCTTCCGGAAGACATCATCCGTAAAGGCGGACGGAACCTTGAAAAGATGATTGAGGCAAAGCAGGCCAAAGCCTATGCTGCCTACCTTGCTGCAGAAGCGTACCGGAAGTTTGTCCTGAAACGCCGCGATATGCGCTATATCCTGTCGGCACTGCAGGCACTGAAGCCCATGGTCCAGATGCCCATCCAGGCACTGGACGCAGATGAATTCCTGCTCAACACCCCGTCTTATACATATGATTTGCGGAAAGGGATGCAGGGACGGCAGGAACATCAGGCTTCGGACTTCATCACGAAATGTACTGCCGTAGACCCGGGTAGCGAAGGGAAAGCTATCTGGGAACAGGCCGTCCGGCAGTTCTTTACCGGCGATACGGCGCTCATCGACTATGCACAGGAAATCAGCGGCCTTATGGCCATCGGCAAAGTCTATGTGGAAGCCCTGGTCATCGCGTACGGCGATGGCCGCAATGGCAAATCGACCTACTGGAACTCCCTGGCCCGGGTCCTTGGCAGTTACTGCGGCGGCATCTCTGCCGATGCCCTGACGGCGGGCTGCAAACGGAACGTCCGTCCGGAGATGGCGGAACTGAAAGGGAAACGGATGATTATCGCGGCCGAAATGGAAGAAGGCGTCCGGCTCTCTACGTCAATCCTGAAACAGCTCTGCTCGACCGATGAGGTGAGCGGTGAAAAGAAATACAAAGATCCTTTCAAGTTCGTACCGACACACACGCTGGTCCTCTACACGAATCACTTGCCCAGAGTGGGTGCCAATGATGAAGGGACCTGGCGGCGTCTTATCGTTATGCCCTTCAAGGCCCAGTTCGAAGGGAAAAGTGATATCAAGAACTACGCAGACTACCTGGTGGAGAAAGCCGGCCCTGCCATCCTGCAGTGGATTATCGAAGGGGCAGAGCGGGTCATTGCCAAGGATTATCACCTGAATACGCCCGAATGTGTCACGTCTGCCATCAATGAATATCGCGGGCAGAATGACTGGCTGCGTCATTTCCTGGATGACTGCTGTGAAGAAGACACTGCTTTCAGCGAAAAGTCCGGGGAGCTTTATACGGCCTACCGGGCATATTGCCAGCAGATGAACGAGTATACCCGCAGCACGACGGATTTTTACGGAGCATTAGAGAAAGCCGGATTCGACAGGCGCAAGCGGAAAGCCGGGTATTTCATTTATGGACTGAAGCTGAAAGTCACAGATTTCCTGTAAGAAAAGGGAAGGGTGCAGGTCGGTGCAGGTCAATATATAAACCCCCTTTAGGGCTGAAAAATAGAAAAAATGTCTTTAAGGAGAGTTTATGAAACGACCTTCACCGACCTGCACCGCTATAAAGAAGAGGTGATAAATATGCGGGAAAAAGCAATCGAACACCATCTGGTGATGGAAACGGAGAAGGCTGGCGGTAAGGCATTGAAGTTTGTTTCGCCGTCATTTGCCGGGATGCCGGACCGCTTAATCCTATTGGCTGATGGGAAGATGGGCTTCGTGGAAGTAAAGGCGCCGGGGCAAAAGCCGCGACCGCTGCAACTAAAGCGTCATGCCATGCTGCGGCGGATGGGCTATCTGGTATTTGTTTTGGATGCCATTACGGGGATTCCGGGAGTGCTGGAAACCATCGCCCACACACCTGATGGGAAAGGGGGCGACGGGGCATGAAGGTAAAAGTGACTTGTGACTGGTGTGGTAAAGTCCAAAAGTGAACATGCACAGATTCATGCGTTACAGAAAGAGAGGGATGTCTTTGGACGGTTTATTAAGAAAAGATAATATGCATTACTATCAAAAGTACTCCGTACAGTTCATCAAAAATCATCCTGTCGCTGCTTTGCTGCTTGATTGCGGACTTGGGAAAACGGTGATAACGCTGACTGCAATCAATGACCTTATGTACGATGAGTTTTCTGTCAAGAAAATTCTGGTCGTGTGTCCGCTTCGGGTATGTAATGTATGGCGCGATGAAATCGAGCACTGGGATCATCTCCGCAATCTGACCTGTTCCCTGGTAAACGGAACAGCCACTGAACGGAGAAGGGCCTTGCAGAAACAGGCCGACATCTACGTCGTGAACCGGGAGAACCTGGTCTGGCTCTATGAACACTGCAAGCTGTCTTTCGATATGGTGGTGCTGGATGAGCTGTCGAGTTTCAAGAACCATCAGTCCAAGCGCTTCAAGGCCATGAAGGCCATGCGGCCTAAGGTGAAACGAATCGTAGGGCTTACCGGGACACCGACCGGGAACGGGCTGATGGATCTCTGGGCCGAATTCCGGCTCCTGGATATGGGGGAACGGCTGGGACGGTTCATCAGCCAGTACCGGAATTTGTACTTCAAACCGGACCGGTACAACGGCCAGATTGTCTATTCGTATAAGCCGCTTCCGGGTGCGGCGGATGCCATCTATCATCAAATTTCGGACATTACCGTATCCATGAAGGCCAGGGACTACTTGAAGATGCCAGAACTGGTGAGCGTGACCAAGGAAGTCCATCTCAGTGATGAGGAAAGGAAGCGGTACGATGAATTGAAGAAGTCCCTCGTCCTGGAACTGCCAGGCGGCGAGGTCACGGCTGCCAATGCCGCTTCCCTCACGCTGAAACTCTGTCAGATAGCAAGCGGTGCTATCTACACCGACGACAAAGGCACCGTCACCATCCATGACCGGAAACTGGATGCCCTGGAAGACCTGGTGGAAAGTGCAAACGGGAAACCGGTCCTGGTGGCATACTGGTTCAAACATGATAAGGAACGCATCCAGAAGCGGATGACGGCGCGGGAGCTGAAGTCTTCGAAGGACTTTGCCGATTGGAATGAAGGGAAAATCCCTGTGGCTCTTATCCATCCCGCTTCAGCCGGACATGGACTCAACCTGCAGCGCGGCGGCTCCATCCTGATCTGGTTCACTCTGACCTGGAGTCTGGAGCTGTACCAGCAGACGGTGGCACGGCTTTGGCGGCAGGGCCAGACGGATCAGACTGTCGTCGTCCAGCACATTGTGGCCAAAGGCACTATCGACGAACGCATCCTGAAGGTGCTGGAGCAGAAGGACGGGACCCAGGCAGCATTGATTGATGCCGTGAAAGCAGACCTTGGTATGACGGATTCGGGAAAAGAGGGTATACTATGAAACAGGAACGAGAAGGAGCAGATAAACAGATGGAAGTAAGAGAATTTTTAGAACGGGCACGTTACATCAACATGGAAATCGATAGCAAGTTAGAGCATGTGACGGCCCTGCGGCATCTGGCCTGCAAGGTGAATAATACCTTTAGTGAAACACCGCCCAGCGGTACGCCCGACCCAAAACGGATGGAAAACGTGATCATCCGGTTCGTGGACCTGGAAAAAGAAGTGGACGAAACCATCGACCACTTGGTAGACATCAAAGGCAGCATTATGAAAGCTATCCGTGAGCTGAACGACCCCAAAGAAAGAATCGTATTGGAGCTAAGATACCTGGCCTTCAAAGACTGGCCGGAGATTGCAGAGAAAATGAAGCTGCAGCCTCGGCGTGTGTATCAGATCCACCAGGATGCCCTGGCACACCTTGATTTGCTGGAAACTAATCAGCCGGATTGCACCAAGTTGCAGTAGGTTTCTCTTGTTTACAGCCCAATCTGTATGATATGATATAATCACCAAGAAAAGGATAAAGGACCGTGGTTATTAGCCATCGGTCCTTTTTCGTTGTTGGAGATGATGAAGATGCCAAGAAGACCGAAGACGCCCTGCAAGTATCCGGGCTGCCCCAGGCTGGTGCCGTACGGAAGAAAATATTGCGACGAACACGAACGCCAGTGCCAGGGCGACCGGGCCAGTGCAGAGACACGCGGCTACGGACGGGAATGGCAGAAGGCCAGGAAGTTCTTCCTGAAACGTCATCCCTGGTGCGTCCGCTGCAAGGCAAAGGGACGCCTCGCCCCTGCGACGGTCGTCGACCACATCACACCGCATCGCGGTGATGCGAAGCTCTTCTGGGACGAAAAGAACTGGCAGCCCCTTTGCAAGCGCTGCCATGACCATAAGACGATGACGGAAGACCGGAACGTCGAGTACAAGTACTGAATCCGGTCGCGGGGGAGGGGGATGTCAATCTCTGTGACCCTTCTGCCCATGACCGCCGCCCCCTCAAACGTGAAAAAACGCGAAATTCATAAGGGGGGATACCCGGCATCTGAAATTGAATACTTTGGCTCCAGGCCCATGGTGGCCCGGAGCTTTTTTGTTGTGTGAAAGGAGCCTGTCATGAACGACTGCCAGCGCCGGCAGATAGAAGCCATGCGGAAGCAGGGGATGGGCTACAAGACCATTGCCAGGAAGACCAAGCTGTCACGGGACAGCGTACGGAATTATTGCAGGTGGCACCACCTCGCCGGCTACGGCCGGGCGGTGGCGGCTGCCTTCAGAGAGGAGCAAGCGTGTGAAGACATCGGATATGGAATGGAAGATGCTGCCTATCGGGTCGCTGAAGCCGGCAGCCTATAACCCCAGAAAGCAACTGAAGCCCGGGGACAAGGAATATGAGAAAATCAAGAAATCCATCGAGGAGTTCGGCTACGTGGAACCCATCATCGTCAACTATGACATGACCGTCATCGGTGGGCATCAGCGGCTGACCGTTCTGAAGAACCTGGGCTACGAAGAAGTCCAGTGTGTCGTCGTCCATATCGAGGATGAACATAAGGTCAAGGCACTCAATATCGCACTCAACAAAATCACGGGTGCCTGGAATGAGCAGCTCCTGGCCGACCTCATCGTTGATTTACAGAGCGTCGACTTCAACGTCGACCTGACGGGCTTTGAAGCACCGGAGGTCGAGCAGCTCTTCTCGAAAGTGTACAACAAGAAAATCAAGGAAGATGACTTCGACGTCGACGGCGAACTGGAAAAGCCGACTGTCGCCCGGGCGGGCGATATCTGGCTCCTCGGCGATCAACGTGTCATCTGCGGCGATGCGACGCTGCCGGAAACCTATGAACGGCTGATGGCTGGGAAGAAGGCCAACATGGTGCTGACGGACCCGCCCTATAACGTCGATGTGGAAGAAACAGCCGGCAAGATCAAGAACGACAATATGCCGGACGATAAGTTCTATCAGTTCCTCTTTGCGGCTTTCGTCAATATGGAACAGAACATGGAGCAGGATGCTTCCATCTATGTATTCCACGCTGATACCCAGGGACTGAACTTCCGCAAGGCATTCAAGGACGCCGGCTTTTACCTGTCCGGCTGCTGCATCTGGAAGAAGAACGCTTTGGTGCTGGGCCGCAGTCCGTACCAGTGGCAGCATGAGCCGTGTCTTTTTGGCTGGAAACTGAATGGCAGGCATCAATGGTATTCCGACCGTAAGCAGACAACCATCTGGGAATACGACCGGCCGAAAGCCAGCAAAGAGCATCCGACAATGAAGCCCGTTGCCCTGATGGCGTATCCTATACAGAATTCGTCCATGAGCCACTGCATCATCCTGGACCCGTTTCTCGGTTCCGGTTCGACGCTCATGGCCTGCCAGCAGACGGGCCGCATCTGTTACGGCATCGAGCTGGACGAGAAGTTCGTCGACGTCATCGTCAAACGCTACATCAGCGAATGTGGGGATGCGGGTGTGTTTGTCCTGCGTGGGGATAAGAAAATCCCGTATGCGGAGGTGGCAGATGATGGAGCAGATTAAGCTGGGCAGCCTGTTCTCCGGAAGTGGCGGTTTTGAACTGGGCGCCATCCTGGCGGGCATCCGTCCTGTATGGAACTCGGAAATCGAGCCGTTTCCCATCCGCGTGACGACGAGACGGCTGCCATCTGTGAAGCATTACGGCGATGTGAGTGCCGTAAACGGCGTACAAATCGAGCCGGTAGACATCATTACCTTCGGCAGTCCCTGCCAGGATATGTCGATTGCCGGGAAAAGGGACGGTCTTGGCGGTTCGCAGTCCTCGCTGTTCTATCAGGCAGTGCGCATCGTGAAGGAAATGAGGGAAGAAACGAATGGACAATATCCAAGATATATCGTGTGGGAGAATGTCCCCGGGGCTTTCTCCAGTAACAAGGGTGAGGATTTCCGGACGGTCCTCGAAGAGATCTGCCGCATCAAAGACCCTGCGGTTTCAGTGGCTGGCTGTGCCAGATGGCAGCCTGCGGGATGCATCCTGGGAAACGGGTACTCTGTGGCCTGGCGCGTCCTCGATGCCCAATACTGGGGCGTCCCCCAGCGAAGAAAGCGCATCTACCTTGTCGCAGATTTTGATGGACAAAGTGCCGGAAAGGTTCTATTTGAGTCCGAGGGCCTGTCAGGGTATTCTGCGCAGGGCTTCCGAGCATGGCAGAGTGCTGCCATGCATCCTGCGTCTGGCACTGGAGCGGCAGGCACAGTCTGCCTGAATGATCAGGGCGGCATCCGGATGGATGTCACCGAAGAGTACACGAACACTCTGCGGGCAGAAGACCATCATCCGCCAGTCATTGCGGAAGTTCCGGGAAGCGTCTTCGAGAACCACGGCTCCGATGCCAGGTACAAAGGACCGCTCTCTGTGAACCCGTCACTCACGGCGCAGTACGGGACGGGCGGCAACAACCAGCCGCTGGTCCTGCAGGGCGGGGGTGACGAGGCGAAGAAGACCTACGATGTGCGGCAGACATCAGACGGCACCCGCAATATGCGCAACCATGTCTATGAAAGCGATACATGCCGGACCGTCGACCGTTCGGGGAATGTACCGGGGAGCAACCAGGGCGGCATCGCTGTGGTGGAGCTGACCTACAGTGCCAGCAAGAATTCCCATTTCACCCGGGCGGCAAAAGAAGTGGCCAGTTCCCTGGTGGCTACGGATTATAAGGACCCGCCGCTCATCAACAGCCATGCCCGTGTCCGACGCCTTATGCCGTCAGAGTGTGCAAGACTCCAGGGATTCCCGGACTGGTGGTGCAGCGGCCTTGCAACGGAGAACCCGACGGAAGAGGATATCCGGTTCTGGCAGGATGTGTTCGAGACGCACCGCAGGGCACTGGGCAAAACGACGAAACCAAAGACAAGGAACCAGATCATTAAATGGCTGCAGAATCCATATCGGGATTCTGCAGAGTACAAGATGTGGGGCAACGGTGTGGCGCTGCCCTGCGTCTGGTTCGTACTTTCAGGGATTGCATATTTCTTTCAGGATACAGAAACTAAATCGCCAGAATGACTTGCTATTATCGGCGTTCAGAGTGATATATGTACTAACAAAAAAAGGAGGTACATACCCATGACCATCAAAACCAATCTGGACGACCGCAAGGAACTGGCGAAACGCCTGATCCCCTTCAACCATAACGAAAAGCTTCACTATGCAGGAACCCCGACCTTCGCCTTTGAAGGAAGCGGTTTCCGCATCCTCCGAAGCGGGGAAATCGAATGCGATGACGAAAAGACGCAGCAGGCCCTGCGCCGCTTCCTCGAAGAGGAAGGGCTGGTGGAACCGGAAGCAGAAACCATCGAAGTCGGTGTTCCCCTTGGTGGTATGGACGGCATCCATCTCCGCAGCCTGATCTTCACCCTCAGCGCCCAGCAGTACCTGCTGAACCGCGCGGCAGGCTCCGAGAACTTCCACATTACAGAAGACTGCGTAACGGCCCTGAAAGAAGCTACACTGACGGACGCCGCTTCCTTCTTCAAGGTGTATGGCACTTGTCAGAGCGGCAATAAGGGTATCCGCCTGAATGAAGAATCGGCGACCTTCTGCTTTGCCGACACGGGAAACGCCGTAAAGAACCGGGCCATGGTGGAACTCTTCGCTTTCCTGGTCAGTGCGGCCCGCAAAGCCAAACGGGTACAGCCTGCGGTGAAGAAACCGGAAAACGAAAAGTACTACTTCAGGAGCTGGCTCCTGCGCATCGGCATGGGAACCAAAGCCAGCCATGAATCCCGTATGGCCCTGATGAAGGACCTCAACGGCTGGAGTGCCTTCCGCACGGAAGAAGAAGCAAAGCGTCATGCAGAGCGGGTGAAAGCACACCGGAACCGGTAAAATTAATCCATAATTATTCTCAAAATGACTTGCTATTGTGTGCCTTTAGAGTGATATATAGTGTACCGAAAGAACACACGCACACATAGAAAGGACAGAGAGAATTATGAAAACACAGCACTTTGGCATCGAAATCGAAATGACAGGGATTACCCGCAGCAAGGCAGCCAGCCTGATGGCCACCTTCTTCGGAACGGAACGCAAATACCACGAAGGCGGCGCCTACGATACCTACATCGCAGAAGACGGGCAGGGACGGAAATGGAAAGCCATGAACGACTCCAGCCTGTTTCCTGAAAAGAAGGTCGGCGGACGCACCGTTGAAGCCTCGACGAACTACCGCACCGAAGTGGTCAGCCCCATCCTTTCCTACGATGACATCCCGAGCCTGCAGGAACTCATCCGCACCCTGCGCAAGGCCGGCGCCTTCGCCAACAGCTCCTGCGGCATCCACATCCATGTGGGAGCGGAACGGTTCACGCCGAAGACCCTGCGGAATCTGGTGAATGTCTTTTACAGCAAAGAAGACCTGATTTACCGCGCACTCAGCATCAACCCGGGCAGGGAACACCGCTACTGCCGCAAGACCAACGAACGGTTCCTCAAGGAACTGAACAAGAAACGGCCGGCGACGATGGCGAAATTCGCAGACCTCTGGTACATGGAAGCCCCCTGCGGACGGAACATGCATTACAACAGCAGCCGCTACCACGGCCTGAACCTCCACGCCACTTTCACCAAAGGCACCGTCGAGTTCCGCCTTTTCAACGGCACCCTCCACGCCGGTGAAATCAAAGCCTACATCCAGTTCTGCCTTGCCATGACCCATCAGGCCCTGACCCAGAAGAAAGCCTCGGCACGGAAAACGGAGACGGACAACGAAAAATATGCTTTCCGCTGCTGGATGCTCCGCCTTGGCCTGATCGGCGACGAGTTCAAGACCTGCCGCCATCACCTTTTGAAGAACCTGACGGGCAACGCCGCATGGAGACACGCAGCCGCCTGAAGGGAACGATAACCGCATACAGGGCAGCTTCGGCTGCCCTTAAGGGGGTAGAAGGACATTCCCTTCAGAAAGGATGAGCAATATGAAAAAATACTACATCGCTTACGGCAGCAACATGGACGAACGGCAGATGGCCGCACGGTGCCGCGACGCCGTCCTTGTGGGGACGGGATTCATTCAGGGGTACGAGCTGCTTTTCAAAGGTTCGCTGACGGGCTGTTACGCCACCATCGAACCAAAGGCCGGGGGCTGCGTTCCGGTCACTCTCTGGACGATTTCCAACGCCGACGAAAAGCGGCTGGACCGCTACGAGGGCTTTCCAACGTTCTACTACAAGAAAGATGTCAAAGTGCAAACGGAAAACGGGACGATTACGGGGCTGGTCTACATCATGCACGAAGACCGCCACTGCGGAGTGCCTTTTCCCTGGTATTATGAGCAGATGGAACGGGATTACCGGAAATTCGGCTTCGACCGAACCCTCCTGAAAAAAGCACTGGACGCCAGTAAAGCAGGCATGGCGGGCATGCGGGTGAAGCTGATTTATATGGAAGACCCGCAGGCGCCGGTACCGGGGACAGAAGGTACGGTGCAGTTCATCGACGATATGGGGACCATCCATGTGGCATGGGACACGGGCTGCAGTCTCGGTCTGGTGCCGGGTGTTGATGAATGGAAGATTCTCAAATGATTCATCAGAAATGACTTGCTATATTATGCATTTAGAGTGATATATATACATACCGAAAGGGAAAACATTTAAAGCATAAGAAAGCGGGGAAACAACGATGAGAACAATCATTACCTTGGATGGAAAGAAAATCAGCAAGAAAGCCGCTTGTGAACAGTTCGGCAAGGAAGACATGGAAAGAAAGATTAAAGAAGCAAAGAAAACCTTTATGGAAGATCCATGGGTAGAAAACAGCTGGTGGATGGGGAAAGGGATGCTGACCATCAGCTTCTGCTGAGAAGCAGGCACCGAAAGAGGGCTGGGAATCGGCCCTCTTTTCTCATCCAGATTCCCAAAAAGATGCATAAATTCTCAATATAAAGCTTGCTATTATGTTCCTTTAGAGTGATATATATACATGACCAAAGGGGAACACCCCAAAGAAAAAGCACATGAAAGCGAGGAAAAAACATGAAAAACTTGAAAGCAATCGACAAACAGAACCTGGACGGAGTATACGGAGCCACCGCAGTAGCGATGGATTGGCCGGCAGGCCTTTCCGAAAAGGCAAAAGAAGCCCTGGACTACCTGGACGATACCGCCTACCTTTTCCATTACCTTGGAAAGTACATCATCACCGACGAAAGCCTCTGGCTTACGGATTTTGGAAACGGCACCATGGACAGCCCTTACGGTTTTCCCAGAGCCGAATTTAGCAGTCTCGAAGAAGTCGGCCCCTGGCTGGAAAGCGTGGCGGATGAACTGGACGAATTCTAAACTCAACACACAGACAGCCCTGCGGGGCTGTTTTTTATTACCGAAAGGAGGTGTATGGCTTGGCAGTACGAGGAAGGAAGCCGAAACCGACAGCCCTCAAAGTGCTGGAGGGCAATCCCGGCCATCGGCCGCTCAATAAGAAAGAACCCATGCCCAAGGGCAAACTGCCGCGCTGTCCGGAGTGGCTGGAAGACGACGCCAAGAAAGAATGGAAGCGGCTGGGAAAAGTCCTCGCCGAGATGGGGATGCTGACAGAAATCGACCGTGCCGCTTTTGCCGGCTACTGTCAGGCCTACGCCCGCTGGAAAGGCGCTGAGGAATTCATCACCCAGCACGGCGACATGGTGCGGACGCCGAACGGCTACCTGCAGCAGGTACCGCAGGTGTCCATCGCCCAAACGAACCTTAAGATCATGCTGAAGTTTTGCGAGCAGTTCGGCCTGACGCCGTCCGCCCGGAGCCGCATGATTGGGGAAGAAACAAGTAGCGACAAAGATGTTGATGAAATGGAATTGATTCTAAGGGGGTGAGTGGTTTGGCATTTGTATATAGGCCGTCAGCGTTCATGTTGCCGGATTCCCATTACGATAAGGACAAGGCCGACAGGGCGGTCGCCTTCATCGAGAATCTCTGTCATACAAAAGGCAAATGGGCCGGGCAGCCGTTCCTGCTCCTGCCATGGCAGGAACAGATTGTGCGTGATCTCTTCGGCATCGTCAAGGAAAACGGGAAGCGGCAGTTCCTGACGGCTTATATAGAGATTCCAAAAAAGAACGGGAAACAGCTTGCACTGGATACGCCTATTCCCACGCCGGAAGGCTGGAAGACCATGGCTGAGTTAAAAGTCGGCGACCAGGTCTTTGACGAGGAGGGAACGCCCTGCCATGTTGTCGCCAAAAGCCCGGTAGATGATACCGAGCAGGCCTATGAACTGATTTTCCGGGATGGGGGCCGGATTATAGCCGGTGAGCGTCATCTGTGGGATGTAGAATACACCCATGGAAAGACGCGGGAAAAGCAATGGACAACCGGCGAGATTTACCGCCGCACGAAACGGTACAGGGAAAATTTCAAAGATAACCGCTCGCTTATCCGGATTCCCGTCAACCAACCATTACACCTTCCGGAAAGGAACCTTCCGTTAGATCCTTATTTATATGGCTACTGGCTGGGAAACGGGTCTGCAACAAAACCAGAAATCACGGTACGCGACAGCGATGTGGAAGACCTTATTCCGCTGATCCCGTATCCCTTGCACAACCGCTATCCGCAGACCTGCGGCGGCAGTGAAATCCTGGTGTATAAGGAACTGAAATCCATTCTGGTGAAGAATTTCCGGGACAAAGTCATCCGGCCAGAATACCTCAGGGCTTCCGAAACGCAGCGCTGGGCCTTGCTGCAGGGGCTGATGGATTCCGATGGGTGCATCGGAACAAGGAAAGGGCAGGGTGTATACGTCAGCACTATATTTAGTCTGGCAGAATCGGTACAGGAACTGTTGTGGAGCCTTGGCATCAAGAACGCCATGGCGTCCGCCCCTTCGACCCGCTATGGGAAACCGACAGGAGAGACATTGTATCAAATCCGGTTCACTGCCTTTACGGATCAGCCGGTCAGCAAACTTCATAGAAAAAGCATCCGAAGACGGGAACGCGAAAAAAAGACGCGTTCCTGTTTTCATTACCTGGAAGAAATCAGACCGCTGGCTGATAAAGTTCCCATGCAGTGCATCCAGGTGGACAGCCCGAGCCATTGCTATTTGGCGGGACGGACGATGGTGAAGACACATAACAGCGAACTGGCGGCAGCCATTGCACTCTACCTTCTCTACGCCGACAACGAGCCAAGCGCTGAAGTCTATGGCGCGGCCTGTGACCGGAACCAGGCGTCCATTGTCTTTGATGTCGCCCGCCAGATGGTGGAAATGAGTCCTGCCCTGATGCGCCGCTCCAAGATACGGACGGCGGGGAAGCGGATCATTAACTACCGTAATGCCGGTTTCTACCAGGTATTGTCTGCGGAAACAGGGACCAAGCATGGCCTGAATGTGTCAGGTCTGGTGTTCGATGAAATTCATGCTCAGCCAAACCGCAAGCTCTATGATGTCCTGACGAAAGGGTCCGGCGATGCCCGAGAGCAGCCGCTCTTCTTCATCATCACCACGGCGGGCAACGATAAGAACAGCATCTGCTACGAACTGCACACGAAAGCCCTTGACCTGATGGCAGGACGGAAGAAGGACCCTGCCTTTTACCCCGTTGTCTATGGCCTGGAAGGGGAAGCAGACTGGACGGATGAAGCCAACTGGTACAAAGCGAATCCTTCTCTTGGCCACACCATCCAGATCGACCGGGTTCGGGAAGCGTACCAGAACGCCATCGAAAATCCGGCCGAAGAGAATGTGTTCAAGCAGCTCAGACTGAACATCTGGACCAGCGCCAGCATCCGCTGGATTCCAGAGCAGGTCTACGATAGGGGCAATCTTCCCATCGACCGCGATGCCCTTCGGGGGAGAATGTGCTATGCCGGCCTGGACTTATCCAGCACTTCAGATATCACGGCCCTGGTCCTGACCTTCCCGCCACGGACGGAGGATGAGAAATATATCCTGCTGCCATTTTTCTGGCTTCCAGAAGACACATTAGAACTGCGCTGCCGGCGCGACCATGTGCTTTACGACGTCTGGCAGAAACAGGGTTTCATCCAGACGACCGAAGGGAACGTCATCCATTATGGCTTCATCGAGAAATTCATCGAGCAGTTGGGGGAAACCTACAACATCCGGGAAATCGCCTATGACCGCTGGAACGCCACCCAGATGGTGCAGAATCTGGAAGACATGGGCTTTACCATGGTGCCTTTTGGCCAGGGCTTCAAGGATATGTCGCCACCCTCAAAGGAACTGTTCAAACTGCTGATGGAAGGGAATATCATCCATGGCGGCAATCCCGTCCTCAAGTGGATGGCCGGAAACGTGGTCATGCGCCAGGACCCGGCCGGGAACATCAAGCCGGACAAAGAAAAATCCGTCGAGAAAATCGACGGTATCGTAGCCAGCATCATGGCCCTCGACCGCTGCATCCGTAACGGGACAGGCAGCGGCAGTGTCTATGACGAACGGGGCGTCATTTCGTTTTAACGGAAGGAGACTTCTATGCACATCCCATTCTTATCGAAACTGTTCCGGACACGGGATAAGCCGAAAGACTATTATATCGGTACGGATTTTCGCTATCTCTTCGGGCCGTCCACCAGTGGCAAGAACGTCAATGAGTTCACGGCTATGCAGACGACAGCGGTCTATGCCTGTGTCCGCATCTTGTCAGAAACCCTGGCAGCCCTGCCGCTGCAGCTTTACCGCTACACGCCGGGAGGGAAGGAACGGGTCTATGATCATCCGCTCTATCATCTTCTGCACGATGAACCCAATCCGGAGATGACGTCGTTCATCTTCCGGGAAACGCTGATGAGCCATCTCTTGATCTGGGGCAATGCCTACGCCCAGATCATCCGCGACAGGTTAGGACGGGTACAGGGGTTGTACCCGCTGCGGCCGGACAAGATGACGGTTTGCCGTGATGAGAACGGCCAAATTTACTACATCTACACCAAGACCACTGACGAGAATCCAGCGATTAAGCCCTATGGGCAGGTGCCGCTTCGCAAAGACGAAGTGCTGCACATTCCGGGCCTTGGCTTTGACGGCCTGGTCGGGTATTCGCCGATTGCCATGGCGCGTAATGCCGTAGGCATGACCATGGCCTGTGAAGAATACGGCGCTTCTTTCTTTGCGAACGGTGCCAGCCCCAGCGGTGTGTTAGAGCATCCTGGCATCCTCAAGGACCCGGCAAAAGTCCGGGATTCCTGGAACGCTGTCTATCAGGGGAGTGCCAATGCCCATAAAGTGGCTGTGCTGGAAGAAGGGATGAAGTATCAGCAGATCGGCATCCCGCCGGAAGAAGCACAGTTCCTGGAAACGCGGAAGTTCCAGCTCAATGAAATCGCAAGGCTCTACCGCATCCCGCCGCACATGATTGGGGACCTGGAGAAAAGTTCTTTCAATAATATAGAGCAGCAGTCCATGGAATTTGTGAAGTATACTCTGGACCCCTGGGTCATCCGCTGGGAACAGGCCATGCAGAAAGCTTTGTTCCTGCCGGAAGAGAAGAAGCAGTTTTTCCTCAAGTTCAATGTCAATGGCCTGATGCGCGGCGATTACGAGAGCCGCATGACAGGTTACAGCATTGGTCGGCAGAACGGCTGGCTGTCTGCCAACGACATCCGGGAGATGGAAGACATGAACCCGGTACCGGATGAAGAAGGAGGCAATCTGTATCTTGTGAACGGCAGCATGACAAAACTCAAGGATGCCGGGGCGTTTGCCAAGAAGGGAGACACGAATGAAACATAAATTTTGGAAGTGGGTGACGAACGAAGCACCGGATTCTTTCGGCAGTGAGCGCACCCTTTACCTGGACGGCCAGATTTCCGACGAAACCTGGTGGGGTGATGAAGTGACCCCGAAGGCGTTCAAGGAAGAACTGAATGCGGGCAGCGGCGACATCACCCTCTGGATCAACAGCCCGGGTGGTGACTGTTTTGCCGCTGCCCAGATCTATAACATGCTCATGGATTATCCGGGAAACGTCACCGTGAAGATTGACGGTCTGGCGGCCTCGGCAGCGTCCGTTATCGCCATGGCCGGGACGAAAGTCTGCATGTCACCGGTGGCTATCCTGATGATTCACAATCCGGCGACCCTGGCCTATGGCGACCAGGCAGAGATGGAAAAGACCATCGGCATGCTGAGCGAGGTCAAGGAAAGTATCATCAATGCTTACGAAATCAAGAGCGGCTTGGCCCGTACAAAGATTTCCCATATGATGGATGACGAAACCTGGCTCAATGCGAAAAAGGCCGTAGAACTTGGCTTTGCCGATGAAATCCTCTTCGACCAGAAGAAAGATGATGGGGAGCAGCCGGAAGCCATGATTTATACGCCGGTGACTGTCACCAATTCGTTGGTACAGAAATTAAAACCTCATGAACCTATTCATAAAGTGCCAGCCGCTTCCTTAGAAAAACGGCTGGCACTGCTCATTCATTAAGGAGGACAACAATGGATACGATTTTAGCATTGCGTGAAAAACGTAAGAATCTGTGGGATGCTGCCAAGGCCTTCCTGGACAACGTCCGTGATGAAAACGGCATGGTCTCTGCGGAAGATGCCGCCCGCTATGACAAGATGGAAGCGGATGTAGTAAATCTCGGCAAAGAGATCGACCGCCTGGAACGCCAGCAGCAGCTCGATGCCCAGCTTGCCCAGCCGACCACTACACCGATTACCGAATTCCCTGGTGCAGGCCAGAGCGGAGCGGAAAAGAAAGGCCGTGCATCCGATACCTACCGTAAGGCCTTCTGGGACAGCATCCGTCATAAGAACTTCATCGATGTACAGAACGCCCTGAGCGTGGGGACCGATGCCGATGGCGGCTACCTGGTTCCGGACGAGTTTGAAAAACAGCTTATCGACAAACTGCAGGAAGAAAACTTCTTCCGCAGCTTAGCCACCGTCATCCATACCAGTGGCGACCGTAAGATTCCTATCGTGACGGGACACGGAGAAGCGGCCTGGATGGAAGAAAACGGACTCTACCCGGACAGCCAGGATACCTTCGGCCAGCAGTCCATCGGTGCCTATAAGCTGGGCACGGCCATCCGCGTATCGGAAGAACTGCTGAACGACAGCGTTTTCGATCTGGAAAGCTATATTGCCGGCGAATTCGCCCGCCGCATCGGTACGAAGGAAGAAGAAGCCTTCCTGACTGGCGATGGCAGGAACAAGCCGACCGGTGTCTTCCCGTCTGCCGAAGTGGGGGTTACGGTCACGACGGCTTCCATCACCTTCGATGATGTCATCGACCTCTATCATTCCCTGCGCATCCCGTACCGCCGCAAGGCCGTCTGGCTTTTGAACGACGCGACCATCAAGGCCCTGCGCAAGGTGAAGGATAATAACGGCAACTACATCTGGCAGCCGTCTGTCACGGCAGGTACGCCGGATACCATCCTCAACCGTCCCTGCTATTGTACGTCCTTTGCACCGGAACTGGCAGCGGGCAACCGTCCGATGCTCTTTGGTGATTTCAGCTATTACTGGATTGCGGACCGTGAATCCCGCTCCTTTAAGCGTCTCAACGAACTGTATGCCGCCAACGGTCAGATCGGCTTCCTCGCCAGCCAGCGTGTCGACGGCATGCTGATGCTCAAGGAAGCGGTCAAGGCCCTGGAGATGAAAGCGAAGGGATAAGCCATGATTGTGACGCTGGAAGAAGCCAGGGAATACCTGCGGGTTGATGAAGATGACACCTCGAACGATGAGGTCATCCAGTCTTCCCTGGAAACAGCCCAGGCCCTTTGCCTGGATATATCCCGCTGCGAGGAAGTCGATGCCGAAGAGAATCCCGTGGTTTTCCACGAAGCGATTCTCTACGCTGCGGCTTTTTTATATGAACACCGGGAGGAAGCGGACTACGCAGGCCTTTTGAAGCGCCTGCGCTGGCTTCTTTTCGGGGTACGGCGCAGCGCATTTTAAGGAGGTGTGCCATGAAGACGGGGCTTTTGAATAAGCGCATCGAAATCCTGGGGAAGAAAGCCGTGACCGATGAATACGGCTTTGATACCCAGGCAGATGCCATCATCTGCCGCTGCTGGGCATCTATCAAGCCGGCGCGGGGCAAAGTGTTCTATGAACTGGAGCGTAAAGCCGATACGGAGTACACGCTGATCACTATCCGCTGGCGTCCGCATATTACGCACGACATGAAAGTGAAGTACCAGGACCACCTCTACGACATCGACACCATCGTCGACCCGTATATGCGCCATGAAGCACTGGAACTGTACTGTACGGAAGAAATAAGGGGGACGGACACATGAGTAAAGGCGATTTTGACATGACTGGCCTGGAGGAGCTGTCTTCTAGGTTGCTGGCTGCCGTCGACGATTTCCCAGGTACTGCTGAAAAGGGCCTGGTCACCATCGGCAACAAGCTCAAGAAGGAGTGCGTGAAGAACACACCGGAAGGCAGTACCGGGAAGCTGAAGAAAGGCTGGAAGCATAAAGTAGAAGGCTACAACGGTTCCGAACTGGTCTATGAGCTGCGTAATGCACATCCCGTCCATCACCTCTTGAATAACGGCCATGTGAAGAAAACACCCGGCGGCAGGACCGTGGGCTACTATGAAGGCCAGCACTATACGGAAAAATCCGTCAAGCAGTTCGAAGCCAGTGACCTGCAGCCGGGGCTGGAGAAACTCACGAAGAAGCTCCTCAGGAAAGCAGGCGGCACATGATCCATGACATCGATATCCTGCAGGCAGTGCAGCAGAAACTCAAAGAGCGGTTCCCGTATCCCGTTCATCTGCAGGAAGTAAAGGAAGGCTTTACGCCGCCGGCCTTTTTCCTGAAAACGATGACAGTGGCGACGCCGCAGAAAGAAAACGAGGTCTACCGGGATACGGACCTCTACATTACCTATCTGCCGAAGAAGCAGGAAGCCAGCACGGCCATTTATGCCGTGCTTTTTGCTGCGGAAGATTTGTTCCGGGATGGGCTGAACGTCGGCGACCGCTATCTTTCTGTCGTTTCTATCAGTGAAGAACTGATGGGGACGGACAATGATGGCGGGCGCCTGACACTGACCTTCCAGTATTATGACGCCCGGGAAAAAGCAGAAGCGGCAGAAATCATGAAGGTACTGCATCAGCGGTACCAGGGAAAGGAGACGTAACCCATGAAAATGCCATCCATCAATATCGCGTTCAAAGAAAAAGGCATCAGCGCTGTCGAGCGCAGTGAACGCGGTATTGTCCTTCTGATCCTGAAAGAAGAAACGCTGCCGTCCCAGACGGAAGTGAACCTGTATACGGCGGATGACATCCCCAACGAACTCTCGGACAGCAACCGGGAGCAATTGGAGCTGACCCTTCGCGGCTACGTGAACAGCCCGAAGAAAGTCATCGCCGAAATCATCAGCAAGGAGGCAGAAGATTATACCGATATCCTGAAGACCATCGAAAACAAGCGCTTCGATTATCTGGTCATTCCGGATATCGAAGAAAACCATATCGATACTATCGCTACCTGGATTAAGGGGATGCGGACGAATAAGAATAAGCGCATCAAGGCGGTTTTGCCGGACTGCACGGCGGATACGGAAGGGGTCATCAACTTCGTCAACAAAGTCATCCGCACGAAGGAGAAGACCTACACGACAGCCCAGTACTGCGGGCGCATCGCAGGCGTCATCGCAGGAACGCCGATGGCCATTGCCTGCACTTATGCGCCGCTGCCGGAAGTCATCGGCTGTGACGTCTGGACGAAAGAAGAAATGGATACCATGACGGATGCCGGCAAGCTGTTCTTCTTCTTTGACGGAGAAAAAGTGAAGCTCGGCCGCGGCATCAACTCCCTGGTCACGACGGTCCAGGGGAAAGGAGTATCGTTCCAGAAAATCAAGCTCGTCGATTTGATGGACATGATGTACGACGATATTCGCACCACAGCCCAGGACCACTACCTTGGCAAGTACGCGAACAGCTATGCCAACCGGTGCCTGTTGGTGACGGCTATCCAGGGCTATCTTGACCAGCTGGCCCAGGAAGGTCTGTTGGAACAGGGCCAGAACACGGCTTATATCGATGTGGAATCCACGAAGATCTGGCTGGAATCCAATGGCAAGTATACGAAAGAAGAACTGGCGGACATGTCGGAAATGGACATCAAGCTGGCCAACATTGGCAGCAATGTGTTCATCGCCGTAGATGCTTCGCTCCTGGATGCCATGGAAGACGTCACGATTGCCGTCAATATCTAAGGGGGTGAACTACAGTGAACAGCATGGAAGCCAAACGGGTGATGAACGGCAAGTATGCCGACCTCTATATCGATGGTGATTTGATGGCTGAAGCCACGGCTTTCAAGGCCGAGGTCACCCTGACCAAGGAAGAAGTGAAGATGCTCCGTCATGTGGGCAAGGGCTACAAGGTCACGGGCTATGACTGCAAAGGGCAGCTGAAGCTCCATAAAGTCTCCAGCTACATGATCAAGAAGATGAACGATAATATCAAGGCGGGCAAACAGACCGTCGTGACCATCGTTTCTGTCCTTGACGATAAAGATGCCATCGGCAGTGAACGTATCGTCATCAAGGACGCCACCTTCGACAGCCTCATCCTGGCCGACTGGGAAGTCGACAAGATGGGCGAGGAAAGCTACAGCTTCACTTTCTCGGACTGGGACCTCTTGGATTTAGCATAAGGAGAACAAGCACATGAATATGGTAGACCGACTGCTGAAAGCAGATGTAGTGAACAAGCTGGCCGAACGGCCTGAAAAGAAAGTGAAGATGGAACGGCTCTCGAAGCTGTTCGGATTCGATTTTATCATCACGCTCCGGGCCATCGACCCGGAACGCTACGCCGATATCCAGAAGATGGCCGTCGATTTCACAAATGGCAGTGCAGAAAACATCGACCTTTACAAGATGCAGACCCAGACGCTCCTGGCAGGTATCGCCGACCCGGACCTCAAGAATAAGGACCTCTTAGATAAATTCGGTGCCGCCATCCCGGCAGACATCATCCGGAAACTCTTCCTGGCCGGCGAAATCGCAGATCTCACAGCACAGATTACCGAACTCAACGGCTATACCACACAGGACAAGGTGGATAAAGCCGTAAAAAACTGATCCGGACCGATGGCGAGGTGCAGGCGATGTATCTCCTCTTCAGGGACCATCACCTGCTGCCGTCAACGGTCCTTCAATGCGGCTACGGTGAACGGCAGGTACTCTATGCTTTTGTTCGCTATGAGATGGAAGAACAAAATGAAAAAGGAGCTTCAGTGAAATGAAGCCCCCGTGTTCTTTTAGTCTTTGATATTTTCCCTTAGGAAGATACGTTTGTGTTGTTGAAGCAAATTTAAGGCTAGGTTGTACATACCATAAGCCAGGACGCCTAATAGGAACGTAAAGGATGCCCATTTCAACAGGTGAAATATAAACATTCCGGAACTTTCGGCCAGCGTAGCGATCCAGTTTCTATGATTCCAAAGTCCATAAAACAGATTATTATCATGGAGCAGGTAAATCATGAAGGTCGCCTTACCTAAATAGTTAATCAGCCGGATCTCTGGCAATGAAATCCTGCGGAATAATTCAAACAGACATATGGCAATTAAAATGATGACTACACTGGTATTATCATATCCGGGAATTGCTGGTATAAGTGGCTTGTCAAGTCCTTGCCTGATGTAAGCGATGATTTTGCTTTCCACCAGATTGTAACCGGAAAGCAGCACCAGACCGTTAAGCAAAGCAATGACACCAATGAAAACAGAACTTTTTATTTTCTGAAATGGTTCAAAGCGCTTGATAAAGCCACCGATGGCATAAAGAAGCAGGCCCGTCAAAACGGTCCCCAGTCCAGCCGCTAATGCTTCAATTCTTCCCCGTGACCAGGAGAACTGAATAAGAGCGAATAGAACCAAAAGAAAAGCAGAAAACTTTTCATAATCCAACTTGCTCAGAAAAGTGTTGAAAAATAATGCGCCACAGGTAATGACGATGAAATAGTAGCCGACAAACCAGCTCATTCCATTAAAAATTGAAATCCCCTGCATGTTCATATAGCTCATGGGTTTTACAACATGAACCAATGGGGGAATACAGACAAGCAGCAGAGCTGCAAATCCTAACTGTAAGAGAAGTTTTTTAGAGATTCTGCCCAAGTTGATTTCTGAGCTTTTTCGATTCGCCATGAAATACCCGGAAATAAGGATAAATATGGCATTTGAGACAATTCCCAGTGTATTCAGCCAGTCGAGGAGGAACAACCTCTTATGGAAAACAGGCTGGGTAAAATAGGAAACCATAGGGGTATCCGTATTTGAAAGTTGTACCGTGATGCAGTGGCAGGTAATGTGAAAAAGAATAATCATAAACATTGCCACAATCCGCAGCAGCTCAATATTGGAACTTCGCGGTGTTCTTTTTTCGTTCATTATATAATCCGTCCTTTTTATCTTGTGCTTCCCATGTAGTATAACAGTTTACTGGGGGGGACAAGAGGAAGCGGCGGGAAGAGAAAGGAAGGTGAAACAGCATGGCCAACAATGTCATCGATGCCGCCATCCGGCTACGAGATTTATTTACGCCGACTGTAAAGAGCGTCAATGCCAGTCTGGGTTCCATGAAAACCCAGATGGCGGCGGCAAAGCAGTCGGTCAGCGGCTTTTCAGATAAGCTGACGGAACATGAACGCATCCAGAAACGGACGGCTAAGAGCATCGAGCAGACGGGCAGCAAGATTTACGGGCTGTCTGACAAGATGGCTCTGCTGTCCGCACCTATCCTGGCGGCAGCGACGGCTGGTTTCAAACTCCACAGCGATTTTGCCAATGGCATCGCCAAGATTTCGACTCTGGTCGATACGACCGTCGTTTCCATGCAGAAAATCAGTAATGAAATCCGTGCCGTCAGTGATGAAACAGGCGCGGGGGTAGCCGACCTTTCGGAATCGGTCTACCAGGCCATTTCTGCAGGCGTCGATGCGGCTCATGCGGTAAGTTTCGTCAAAGACATGACGATTGCTGCCAAGGCCGGCTTCACGGATACGACAACCGCCGTCAACGGGGTCACGACGGTTCTCAATGCTTATGGCAAATCAGCAGAAGAAGCGACGGCCATCACAGACCAGATGCTCCTTGCTCAGAACTTCGGCAAGACCTCGTTTGGTGAAATGGCTGAAGCCATGGGCAACGTCATCCCTATTGCGGCCCAGCTTAATGTCAGTACGCAGGAACTCTTTGGTTCCATCGCCGTCCTCACGAAAAATGGTATCCGCACCAGTGAAGCTATCACGGGACTCAAGGCGGCTTACAGCAATATTCTGAAGCCGTCTTCTGAAGCGGCGAAATTGTCGCAGTCCCTGGGTATCGAGTTTAACGCTGCACATCTCAAGAGTGTGGGCTGGGTGAAATTCCTCGACGAAGTGAAGCGGGCGACCGGCGGCGATGCCCAGCAGATGGCCCAGCTCTTTGGTTCTGTAGAAGCCCTGAACAGTGTCCTGGTCCTCACGGGCAAAGGTGCGGGGGACTTTGACAAGGTCATGAACCAGATGGCTGACTCTGCCGGCATGACGCGGGAAGCGTACGAAAAGATGCTGACACCATCCGAACAGATGCAGATTGCCATGAACCAATTAAAAAATGCAGGGATGGATTTGGCGGTGTCGTTTACACCGTACTTCAAGGCCATGTCGATGCGCGTCAAAGAACTGGCCGCCTGGTTCCGCACCCTTACGCCGGAACAGAAGATGCTGATTGGTCAGATTGCCTTTGGCATCGTGACGTTTCAGCTCTTCGGTTCGACGCTTGGCCGGCTCCTTACGGTTGGCGGCAAGGCTTATGGAACGTTCAGCTCGATTGCCGCAGGCATCAGCAAGGCGGGGAGCGTGTCGAAATATCTCGCGGTGCAGTTCAAGGGCCTTATTCCGGTCTGCCGGGGCATTGCCATTGTGGCGAAAGGCATGGGCAGCACATTCCTGACTGCTGGGCGCATGATGATTACCATCATCCGTGCAGTAGGTGCTGCGGCCATGGCCAATCCTATCATTATCATCATTGCAGCCATCATTGCTGCTCTGTACCTCTTGTGGAAGAACTGGGATACAGTATCGCAGTACATCGAACAAGCCATCCAGACTGTTTCAGGGGCTGTGGACACCGGGATGGCATGGGTTCAATCGGCCTGGGATAATGCCATGGACGCCATCGGACAGACGGCTTCGAACATCTGGGAAGGCATCAAGGATACCTTCCGCAGCGGTGTGAACTGGGTCATTGACCAGGTGAACGGTCTCATTGCCAGCATTAATGGCCTGTCCATCGATATTCCCTCTATCACTGGCGGGGCACCGACCCATGTAGGATTTGATATCCCCAGCATCAGCCACTTTGAAAGTGGTGTCGAAAACTTCCGTGGCGGTTTTGCCGTCATCAACGAAGACCGGCGCGGCGAGCTGGTCCATCTGCCCAATGGCAGTACGGTCGTACCCCATGATGAAAGCATCCGCCAGGCCATGAATGCCGGCGGTGGCGGTATCACGATTCGCATCGATACGATGAACGTCCGCAGCGAGCAGGACATCGACGCCGTCGCTGAAAAGCTCGTCGAAAAAATGAGACTGTACGGCATGAACCGCATGAAAGGAGCGACCCTCTGATGAGTTCTTTCTTAGCATCTCTGTTGAACGCCATCGGCCTGGCTGCATCTTCCATTACCATTTCCCTCTCTTCCGAAACGGCAACCGTGGTCTTTCCCGTCCTGCCTTCGGAACTGATGGTTGCGGTCAATACGAATCACGGCACGGTGAACATCAACAATTTCGGCGATTACCTGATGAAAGGGAAGACGGGTCTCAAGACATTGACCCTTTCCGGTTTTTTCCCGGCCCAGGATTATCCTTTTGCCATGATGGGGCTGGCGCCCTATACATATATTGCCCAACTGGAAACGATGCGTACCGGCGACAGCGTCTGTCAGCTGACCGTGTCGGATACGCCGCTTTCCATGCCCTGTCTGATTTCCTCGTTCAAGTTCGGCGAAAAGGACGGAAGTGGCGATGTCTACTATGAACTGGGCCTGACGGAGTACCGTTATGTGACGGCACCTAAAACCGGGAAGACCGATGCTGCTACAGGACTGAAGAAGCGGCCGGAATCGTTCTGGTCGAAGATGAAGAAAAACATTACTTATTATCCCGGGGACAGCATCGGCAATGTCATCGGCCGGGCCGTGGGAAAATCGGTGACCCTCAATAATGAGCAGTTCTCGAAGTTTCAGATTTATCGCAGCATCGTCCGTAACGGCGGCCTGTCGACGGGGGATATCATCCGCCTGACGACGATGAACCTCAAAAGGAATGACGAAAATGTTCCAGTTACAAAAAATTAATCAACAAACCAGCACTGATGTCGCCCAGACGGAAGAACGGAAAAAGCCAGAGAACACAGATCTTACAGGCTGGCTGATTTCCGCAACCTGGTCCGGCGATATCGAGCAGGCCGGCCGCAAGCTGGAATTCGACCTGGCCTATACGACGCGGGACAAAGCCTGGCAGAATCCGGAACTGGAGCTGGGAGATGAAGTGCTGTTCTCCAGTATCGACGATACGTCGCAGCAGACTTTCCACCTCTTCCAGGGACGTATTTTTGGCCGCAGCCGGGAAAGCGGCTCTTCCGTGATGCACTTCACGGCTTTCGACAATATCGTCTATCTGGCCAAGTCGCGCATTACCAAGAAGTACACGAACGTCACAGTAGCCGATGCTATTCGCCAGACCATCAATGATTTTTCGATTCCCGCCGGGAACCTCCCGGACCTGTCTGTCATCTGTAATTTCATCGCCGATGATATCTCGGCTACGGAAGCTATCAAGCAGGCGCTGTCTTATCAGTCGGCCCAGGACCAGAAAGGCTACCACATCTACATGACGGAGGGGAAGCTCAACGTGGTCTGCATGAACGACCAGGTGGTGGAAGATTTCCTGATCAGTGATGTGACGAATCTGACGGGCGCTTCCGTGTCGGAATCGGTCGAAGACATGGTTTCTAAAGTCATTGTCGTCGACAGTGCCGGACAGACGAAAGGCGAGCTGCCCAATCAGACGGATATCGACCGCTTTGGTCTCATCCAGGCCATTTGCAAAGCGGACCCGAAGCAGGACGATGCCTCTCAGGCGCGGGCCATGCTGAAGACCGTCGCCCATGACATGTCCCTCCGGGCCATCGGTCATATCCAGTGCATCGCGGGCTTTTCGGTCTCGGTCCAGGAAGAACAGCTCAAGGGCCAGTTCTTCATCAAGTCAGACAGCCATAAAATCGAAGGCAACAAGCATCTGATGGAGCTGCACCTGGTCTTCCATAAATTACTGGATGAACAGAAAAAGGAACTGGACAGTGCGTCGTATAATGCCAATCCGGATTATGTGCCGCCGGCAGAAACGAAATCGACATCGATATCTTCTGTTTCTACAGGTGGCGCTATCGCTGGCAGCAGTGCGGTCGATGAGTGCATGGCCAACTTCGACGGCACCGTGTCGCCCTATGGCTCGGAAGGCTGTGTGGACCGGGCGACCATTGCCGCGGCAGGCTATTCACCTTTTGCAGCGCAGGAATATAACAATGGTGTCAAAGGCTGCGACCAATTACGGGCCGATGCCGAAGCACAGGGGCTGGCCATTCCTTATGATCCGTCGCAGCTCGAAAAGGGCGATATCATCATGTACAACCGCTACAGCAAACCGGACCCAAACTGGCATGTCGTCGTCTACGATGGAAGCGGCGGCTGCTGGGGCAACAGTTCGAATGTCTATGGCTGTTTCCATCATTATGAAGGCAGCATCGACATGGGCGGTGATTATTATCCAGCAACGATTATCAAGACCTCAAGGGGGTGAGCCTGTGCAGAAAAATCCATATATCGGCCTGCTGAACCTGATGGAGCAGGTGAGCCGTAGCAGCAACAGCCCGGACATTCAAATCGGACAGATTCTGTCCTCGCCGCCAGATATCAAGGTACGTTATAACGGCATCATTTTAACCAAAGAGGAGCTGTGGATTTCCCATTATCTCCTGGCAGGTTATGGCCGCACAGCTAAAGGCCATCTGGTGTCAGCGACCCAGAACCGTGCCGGTGGCAGCGGGGATGCGGCTTATCAGTCCCATAATCATGACATCGATAATGATTACACCGATTCCGTCACCTACACGGATACGCTGAAACCCGGTATGTACGTGGCCATCATGCCCATGCTCATTAACGGCCGGATTCAGCAGTACATTATTTTAGACGAGATTGTGAGGATTGATGGCCATGGCTAATCCGTTTGTCGCAATGAATAGCCCCCAGGCAGCGAATTCCAATGAATCGCTGCCTCTTTTCGTAGAATACGGCTATGACTTTGAAAAGCAGTGTTTCCGTTATGACGAAAAAGGCCAGAACCTGATGGTGACGGAAAACGAAGCCCTCAAGGTCTGGATTTATAAGGCCCTCCTGACGGAACGGTATCGGTACTTAGCGTATGATGACAGCTACGGCATTACCATCGAGCCGCACCAGGGCAGAGCGCCGAACAGCCGCTATACGGCAGACCAGATTTCCCAGAACATCCGTGAAGGGCTGCTGATTAATCCCTATATTGCCAGCATCAACCATATCGATGTGGAGAAACGAGAGCGGGACGATTTGGTCATTACCGTTGACGTCACTTCTATTTATAGCGAGGAATCGCTGACAGTAACGACAGGAAGGAGCGAGGCATGAGTAATTTATTTGATGCACAGACAAAAGAGGTGATTGAAAGCCGTATGGCCCAGACCCTGCATACCATTACGGAAAAAGAGCAGAGTACCATTGAAGGTACCTTTGCCCGCGACCTGATCGACGCCAATGCCGTGGAGTTTGAAAGCAACTATGCCGAGATGGCCATGCTGCGCGATGCCTCTTTTGCCGAAACGTCCTGGGGCGATTACCTGACCTTGCGGGCTGCGGAATTTGGCGTCGATCGCAAAAAGGCCGTCAAAGCCAAAGGCGAAGTGACTGTGACAGGCCTGGCCGGCGCATACATCATCCGCAGCAGCCTCTTCCAAACAAAAGACGGCCGGCGCTTTTACACCCTGGAGTCGGCCACCATTCCCGCGGATGCCACTGAGGTTACTATCCCTGTGGAAGCGGCTGATGCGGGTACGGCGGGGAATGTAGCTGAAGGGACGATTACTGAAATTCCGTATTCCATTCCCAATGTATCAGCGGTCGTCAATCGTAAGAAATGTACCGATGGGGCGGAGGAAGAAACAGATGCAGCGCTCCTTGCCCGGCTGCTTTTCCGGGTGCGCCAGCCCATCACCTCGGGCAATGCCAATCACTATCGTGACTGGGCTATGTCCGTCGATGGCGTAGGGAACTGCAAGGTCATCCCGCTCTGGAAGGGAAACGGCACAGTGAAGGTGATCATCGTTACGGCGGAAAATGAGTCGGCTTCCCAAGAGTTAATCCAGGAGGTCTACGACTACATTGAAACCCAGCGGCCCATCGGTGCGACCGTGACCGTGGTTTCGCCGGCGCCGCTTTCCATTGATCTTACGGCAGATGTCTACGGTACGGCCAATCCGGATGCCGTGAAGGCAGCCATGACAGCCTATCTCAAGCAGACGGGTTTCACTTTGTCTTATGTCAGCCTGGCCCAGATGGGAAAGCTTCTTCTTTCCATCAGCGGCATTACGGATTATAAGAATCTGAAGCTCAACGGCAAAGCGGCCAATGTGGAGCTGACGAACGAGCAGATTCCTGTAGCGGGAAAGGTGGTGCTGAACCTTGTCAGCCAATAACTGGATGCGGCAGAGCCGGATGGATATCCTTTCGTATCTGCCGCATTTCTTATCGAAGGACCCGATGTTCCGCTACGCGGCGGAAACCTGCAATGAGGAACATGACCGCATCCGCCTTGCTCTGCAGGACCTGGCGAATAACTTCTTCGTCAGTACGGCCACCTGGGCGCTGCCGCTTTTTGAATCGTTCCTGGGCATACGGGCGAGCGAAGGGGAGACAGACGAATTTCGCCGCCAGCGCATCCTCTTCAAACTGCAGCATACGGACGTCTCGACGAAGGCCTTCATGGAATCTATCGTCAACCTCTACAGTGTAGGCCACATCGAAGAAGTCAATGAGGAGTATTACTTCAAGGTCTACTGTATCATGAACGACAAAGATACAGGAACGCTGCAGAAGCTCATTACCCAGCTCAATATCTACAAGCCGGCCCATCTGGGTTATGCCATCTACCTGGGCTATTCCTGGAATGGCAGGATTTACTGGAACGGGGAAGCCACCTTTTCGACGGCGACCATCGTATCCAAGAAAGGAGTGACGACAAATGGATGAATACAGTAAAGAGAAATGGTCTGCCGATTTCCCGGACCGCGCCGGACAGGAAGTGCGGCCAAGCGAAGCCGTGGACAACACCCTCGATTACGATGTGTGCTTTCCTCAGTATCTGGCCGAAGACCCTGTGGTCTTCAATCAGCAGAACAAGACAGTCTCCCAGCTCGTCAGTAACGACGCGCGCCTGTATGAACGCATCTCGGCGACGGCGGCGGACATCAATGCCCATCTGACCGATGCCAAGGCGCACGCCAATGGCATCAGCGGCAATGCCGCCAGTGCGACGAAGCTGCAGACAGGGCGCAGGATTCACCGGGTACTCTTTGACGGTACTAAGGATATTACCCTGCCGGACTTTACGGGCTGTGGCGAAAAGACAGCCGGCCAGAGTGGTGTCGTACCGGCACCGGCAGCAGGCAGGATGAACACTGTCCTTCATAGCAACGGTACCTGGGGCAAAGTCACCTATGCCGATATGGATGAAGAAGCGGTGGCGAAAATCCAGGCCTGTCCCTTTCCGACAGGCTCAGTTTATATTTCCGTAGATGGTAAAAACCCGGCAACGTACTGGCCAGGGACGACCTGGGTAGCCTTTGCCATGGGCCGCTGCCTGATTGGTGCCGGGACGGCTGACAGCGGGACCATGTATAAAGCCGGCGATAAGCTGGGTGAAGAAAAACATGCGAACACCCTGGCAGAGATTCCTATCCATAATCATACTGGAAGAACGGGAGATGCCGGCGGCCATAACCATGACCGAGGCAATATGAATATTACCGGCGCTTTCTGGGGCCGAGATGTGCAGAGTGGGTATAACGGTAACGGTGCTTTTTTCATCAGCGGTCGAGGCAACTGGAATGATGAAGGCGGCAGCTATCATAATGATTACCCATCGGTCATGTCTTTTGAAGCAGCCCGGTCCTGGTCTGGCAGAACTTCGGTAGACGGCAATCATGCCCATAGCTTTACGACAGACAACACCGGAGGTGGTGTGGCACATAATAACATGCAGCCATCGCTGGTGGTCTACATGTTCCAGCGGACAGGTTAGGAGGTGAGAATCATGATGGAATGGATGCAGGTAGCAGGCTCCCTAGTTTCCGTCCTGATGCTCTGCGGCATCATCTTCAATTTCAGTGTCATCAAGCCGCTCAATGAATCGGTACGGGGCCTTCGGGACTGCATCGTTGAACTGCGCCGTCAGCTGACGGATACAGAAGCGAAACGGCAGAAGATGGCCGAGCGGCTGTCCCGTGTCGAAGAATCGGCAGAACATGCCCATCATCGCCTGGACGTGATGGAGCAGCGCCAGCATGAACAGGGGTGAGGAGGATGAGCTTTTTTGTAGTAAAGAACCGAATCCATCTGACGAGGGGTGATTCGGCAGAATTCGACCTGACCATCCGGGACCGGGTAACGGGCAGTGTCTTTATCCTGGGGGACGGTGACCGCCTGACCTTTACGCTGAAACGTTTCATTACGGATAAGGAACCCATCCTCACGAAAACACTGGGACAAGGCATCCGGCAGAAACAAGACAGCTGTGTTCTGGTATTCGTACCAGAAGACACAAGACATCTATCCTGTGGCCGTTATATTTATGAAGTGAAGCTCGTGCGGCAAAATGGCTATACCGATACCATCATACCGGCCCGGGATTTTTCCCTGGAGAGGAGCGTGACGGAGCGTGGTACATAATAAGAATGCCCTGGTGGGTTGCATTTCCGTATCTCTTAAGAGAAAGTCTTTGGTGGGCATCCTTTCCATGCCGCAGGCACCATCCGAAACGTACCAGGAAAAGCGAATCATCCCAGCGGCTCAGGAACAGCTCATCACAGCAGATGGCGGGTATACTGCCCTTTCTAAAGTAACGGTAGCTGCCATTCCGTCGAATTATGGCAGAATCAGTTTCAACGGCTATGAATTAAAAGTCGAGTAAAGGAGCAATCAATATGGCGAAGAACGTAAAAATCAATTCCGTTATCTATGCAGAAGTGCCGCAGGTTTCGATTCCTCTGGCAGAAGGGGAAGGCACTGCTGTCTTTTATGATACCTCTGGTGCTACTGCGTCTTCCGGGGATATCCTGAGCGGCAAGTCGGCCTTCCTTGGCAGCGGGGCTGTTACCGGGACGATGAGCAACAATGGCGCCGTCAGCGGCAGCATCGCAAAAGCCGATGGTGCCTATACCATCCCGGCAGGTTTCCATAATGGCAGCGGTTCCGTGCGTATCAGTAAAGAGGAACAGGCCAAGCTCATCAGCGGCAACATCAAGTCCGGGGTAACGGTCCTTGGCATCAGCGGCAAGTCCAGCGTGGTCGATACCAGTGATGCCACCGCTGCTGCAGGGACGATTGTCAGCGGTAAGACGGCCTATGTCAATGGCGCCAAGGTGACAGGCAGCCTGACGACCGTTTCCGTTTCCCAGGACAGCCTGACGAAAGTCCTGACGGTCGTATAAGGAGGGACGATATGAAGGTAGATGTGAAAATCGCGGGTGCCAGCTATAGTGAAGTACCTGCTGTCCTGATTCCGTTAAAGAGCGGCGGCAGGGCGCGCTTTTGTGAAGTCTCTGATACAACGGCAAAAGCGGCTGATGTGGCCAAAGGCAAGACCTTCTATGATGCAGACGGCAATTATACGGCGGGAACGAATACAGGAAGCGGCGGCAGCACCAGCACCGTTACTGCCACACCTTATAAGGTGACCATCCAGCAGGTGCCGCACCAGACCATCTCTGCTTCTTTCACGCCGAAAGTGGCAGAAACGATAAATACCCTGGCAAAATCCGGAAGCAAGACGCTGGAACTGGAATCTGAAGCTACACTTGGTATTTCTTACGCTTTTAAGACCCTGGTAACACCCGACGAAGGATGGGTTGGCGGCAAGGCGATTGTGTCAGGAAAGCTGGAAGATGGCCTGATTTGCGGTGATGTTACCATTACGGCTTCGGAAGCCGTTCAAATCCCGACCGACATCACGATTCCGGAAGGGTATACCACCATTTACTTAGGGCAAAACAAACTCTATCAGGACCAGGGCCTGACGGTAGAACTGGCTTCAAAGAGCCAGATCGAAGCCAACAGCAAAATTTACGTCATGGACGTTACCCGCAATTCGTATACGCTCTTGTACCTGTTTTGCCCATCCAAAAGCAATAATGCAGGAACAGGCTTTGATGAAAAATGTGTCGATTTGAGCGGTATCTCTAAAAGTCTCATTACAAGCCTGGGCTCGCTGTTCCTTGGTAACAGCAACCTGGAATCGGCGGATATGAGCGGCTTTAGAGACATTGATGCCATCTACAGTTTGTTTGCATACTGCACGAACCTCAAATGTGTCTACTTCGATACGCTGAGGAATGTCGGCAATACGACCATCAATACGTACCATACCTTTTCTACCTGTACCGCATTGGAATATCTCATCCTGGATAATGTGAACGTTGACTTCGTTGTCGAGGGTGGAACAGATAAAGACCGTGGTATTCCATCACAGACGAAGGTTCTTGTACCCAAGGCGGCGCTGGAAGCCTATAAGGCAGACAGCCATTGGAAGTCTGTAGCTGACCGCATCCTAGCGCTGGAAGATTTCGATATCGTCCGTAAAGACGGCGCCGTAAGCGTCACCCCGAAGGGAGCGTGAGCGTTTGTCCATCGATAAAATCAATATCCCCGATTGTCTGGTCATCATCGGGCTGGTCACAGCCCTGATCATGGCCATTTTTTATAACCTCAACGAGCTGGCCATGTCCATCGCATCCGGCCTGCTCGGCTACATCGGCGGTACGGTTAAATCCGCCGTCAATCAGAAAGGAGAAGAAAAACAATGAAAGTATTCCTGAATCCCGGCCATGCGCCGAATGGCAATCCAGACCCCGGCGCTGTGAACGAAGAAACGGGGCTGCGCGAGTGCGACGTCGCCCTGGCAGTCGGCAAATCTGCCGAAAGCTACCTGAATGCAGCCGGTGTTGAAACAGAGCTGCTCCAGTCCGACAGCCTGTACGATATCTGTGAAGCGGCGAACAACAGCGATGCCAATATCTTCGTCTCCATCCACTGCAACGCCGCAGAAGTGGAAGCGGCAAATGGCACTGAGACTTGGGCCTGTGCCGGCAGCTACCGCGGCAGCATGCTGGCGGGCTGCATCCAGAGCCAGCTCGTCGATGCTCTGGATACGACCGACCGTGGCGTGAAGATTGCCACCCCGGGCGTCAATGGACTCTACGTCCTGACCAACACCAATATGCCAGCTGTTCTCGTCGAGCTGGCATTTATCACCAATCCCAGTGATGAAGAAATCCTGGCAAACGCCAAGGACGCCATGGCCAGGGCCGTGGCCCGTGGCATCACCGATTATGAACTGTTGATTTATGGAGGAAAATGATTATGAACCGGGAAGAAATCAAGAAAGCCGTAGCTGAAACCGTTGTATCCTTTGCCAAAGAAGAAGCGGAAGCTGCCATCAAAGCCATCGACCTCGATGACCTGCAGCAGCTCGTCGAAGCGCAGATGAAGAACCTCACCGACCCGCTGGAAGCGGAAATCCAGACTACCACCAGCTGGTGGGTGAAAATCCGCAACAGATTGTATATCGTTTTGCTGCAGCAGGCAGTAAAGGCCATCGTAGCAGATATCAAACAGAAGATTGCGTAGGAAAAAGCCGGTACAGAATGATGAACAGATGTTCTGTACCGGCTTTTTATGTTATAATGAAAAAATAAGGACTGTCATTGTCCGGACTGTAATTGGCTGATTGAGAGGAAAGCAACATGTGGAAGGTACTCACCGAAGAATTAAATAAGGTAGGATCTGAAGGCGGCAAGATTCTAAAAGATGAAGAATATAAAGGACAATGCCGTATTACCCTAGAACGATGCTCTCGTTACGACGCCATCACCTGCGGCGTGTACGGAGAAATGGTTCATACCGCTTATTCTGGTGCCAAAGATTCCTCTTCTCTGTATGAATCAATGAAGAAAGAACTGCAGACGTTCATTGATTCAGATTTCGATGATGAAGAGAAACGTAGCAATTTTTATGCTGCCTTTGTAAGCAGTATTAGGGTTAGCCGTAAGACTTGATCTTTGCTTGATATTGTTCGCTTAATGGTATAAAATCAGACATAGTAAATTCTGGAGATAAGTAATCATGGAATATATGACGGTCAGGGAAGCCTCTGAAAAGTGGAATATTACTATGCGACGTATTCAAGTGTTATGTAGTGAAGGAAGAATTGAAGGGGCTTTTCGTTTTAGTAGAGTGTGGGCAATTCCGATTGATGCACTTAAACCCATCGATGCAAGAATCCATACAGGAAAATACATAAAAGCCAATAAATAAAGAAAGTAGAGTTGTTCATATGGAGAAGAAAAAAACTGCGATTTCATTGTTTTCAGGTGCGGGAGGAATGGATGTTGGCTTTGAAAAAGCGGGAATCCAAGTTCTTGTCGCAAACGAAATTATGCCAGAAGCATCCGAAACTTATAAAGCTAATCATCAAGAAAGCAGAATGATTAACGATGACATCAATAATGTTATTAATGAACTTGATAAATATTCTGGAGTAGATTTTGTTTTTGGCGGACCACCTTGCCAAGGTTTTTCTGTAGCAGGTAAAATGGACCCTGATGATAATCGAAGTAAATTGATTTTTACATTTCTGGATGTTGTAAAAAAAGTACGACCCAAGGCATTTGTAATGGAAAATGTTAAAGCTTTAGCAAAGCTAGAAAAATGGGGGGATGTCAGAAAACGATATCTAGATACAGCTGCAATACTAGGCTATCAATGCTTACCCTTTGTTTTGAATGCAACTGAGTTTAATGTTTCGCAAAAAAGAGAACGAGTCTTTTTCGTTGGGGTGAGGGATAATTCCGACATCTTTTTCGAGTATCATATGAATGAACTTTTAGATGAGGAAAAGAAAAAAGCCCCTATTATTAGAGATTTGTTAAAAGATTTGGGGAAAGCTGGTACAGATAGGAACCCAAATACATGCACGGCTAAAATCACATTCGCAACTCATCCAATCATGAGGAAATCACCGTATGCAGGAATGTACTTCAACGGCCAAGGAAGACCCATCAATATTGATGGTTATGCAAATACGCTGCCAGCTTCTATGGGAGGAAACAAAACTCCTTTTGTAGATGAAGAATATTTGTATGGAAATGCTGATGAAGACTGGGTGGTAAAATATCATAAGGGATTACTTGATGGATCAATCACTCCTCAATTTGAGGAAGCTCCAAAGCGATTACGTCGTTTAACAATCAATGAGGCTATCCGTATACAGACTTTCCCTGATGACTATATCTTTTGTGGAAATAAGGGAAAAATATATACGCAAATTGGCAATGCTGTACCTTGCAATCTAGCTGAGGCTGTAGCCAAGGCAACATTAAAATACATGGAGGAATATGAGTAATGAACTCATATTCCTCCATCTCCGTTTATTAAATATGCTTCAAACCAAAAATTTGCTGACCCAGGGCATCTAGGTATGTGATGACCTCTTCTTTAAATTTAGTATCATGCGCAACTTTTAAAATGAACATCATGAATTCTTTAGTGTCTGGTTCAGCAATACAGTTCAGTAAACTAGAAAAGAACTCGTCATAAGGTATTACACGCAAGAAAAAATTTTTACTTAGATATTCTTGCTGAATATCATTAATGAAATCTGACTCAGGACATGCTCGTGGGCCAAAAATAAATAACATATGATTCCCGCCTGCAGTAATAACTTTATCTGCAGCATGTCGAACATCCGGTTCAGAGAAATTTTTATCTTTTAATTCGTTAGATGAAATTAGCGTATCATTGACGTAGATATCCAAATCGCTAACTTCTCGTCCTGACGCACCACTCTGATTGACGGGATGGACTTCGACTTTTGCGCTAGGACGGTCTTTATAGATTAGATGATACGTTCCTGCAACCATTAAAGTGAGTACTTCACCTTCGAAGCTTTCCTTCAATGCTTTCAAAATGTATGTCCATAACAAAGCAGGGGTATTAGAAGTTTCACGCACATAGAAGTTCAAGGATTTTTCTTGTGCATCTCGTAATTTGATTAATTTGCAGAGTAAGTACACCAAACAGTGAAACGCATCTTGTGACGTTTTGATTGTAGGTAAATTATCACATAATGCATTTAATATATTTTGGTCATTTCCTCTACGAACTGCATTGGTCTTGCTTAATTCAGGAAATCGGGCCGGTTTATTTAAAAATGGTTCATTAGAGCCACCCATTGCTTTTTTTAAGACTTCCATCTCAAAAGGTACAATTACTTTATGACAAATGGTTCTTGCATCATAGGCTCCAGGAAGTGTTGATTTCTTTTGGAGACAAAGAGGATTTATATTTTCATCGGTTGCTTTAGATAAAAGAGCCGTAAATAATACATATTTATAGGTCAGATGGGTGTTGTCAATAACATAATCAATTAACTCTTCATGTGCGCAAGTTGACTCTGGATTATAACTAGCAATAGCATATGCTTTTTTTAGTATTTTTTCTGCTTCTTCTTTCATTCCCATAATTAATTATTCCTTTTAAATAAATGAAATTCTTTTTTCGTGAGACCCGTGTCCAAAGCCCGGTAAAGAAACCGGGCAGCAATAGAGGAGTAGGGCTTCCACTTTTTACATTTCTTTTCTATAGATGCTTTCGACACATCTTTTGTTTTGTAAAGCCATTTGTAGCTTTGTAAAAAAGCAACGTCTTCGAATGGCAAGATGTCCTGTCTGTCCAGGACGAAAATCAAATACATTTTTGCAGTCCAAATACCTATGCCGCGAAGGCTGACTAATTCTTTGAGCGCAGCTTCATCCGTCATATCAGGAAACTTCGTAAAATCGAGTTCTCCTGTCAAGACAGCTGAAGCTGCGCCTTTTATGTAGTTAGCCTTGGCAGTGGAAGTGCCAATCGCCTTGATTTCCTCAACGGAGAGCTTCGAAATAGCGTCCGGGGTTATCTGACCATCACACAATTCTTCAAACCGCCCATAGATTTTGGCTCCGGCTTTTACCGACAGCATCTGTTCGATGATTTCATGGATTAGAAAAGGAAAGGGATTATCGGTGTGTGGTTCATAGGTAAGCGGACCTACCATGCTGATGACTTTTGCAAGCCGTTTATCTTTTTTGCATAAATATTGGACAGAAGGACTGTCTTGATTCAAGGTGACGATAGCGGCCATAGAAACTCCTTGTACACACCGTCTGTAAATTTTCTAAGCTATGGTGTGTTTATATCGAATTTCCTTAATTATAACACACTGCAACGAAGGCTACTATAGGTACAGCATAGCCGTACTTATTATTTAGTACATGTAATGAAAAAGCGGATGCTCACGTGGGCATCCGTAATTTTTTTGCTTTTAAAGTACTTAACGATAGCCGTGCTGTCCTATTACTCCTGAAAGCAAATTTTTCGGGAGGTGTCCTCGATGACGGATGAACAGAAACAAAAGATTATCGCCCTGCGCCGGGATGGGGCAGGGTACGGACAGATTGCGGCAGCAGTCGGCATTTCCATCAATACGGTGAAGTCGTTTTGCAGGCGTCATAACTTGGCGGCGAAGACGGCGGCATCAGTCTGTGAACAGTGCGGCAGACCTATTGAACAGAATCCTGGACGGAAGCGGAAAAGGTTCTGCTCGGATTCCTGCCGGAACAAGTGGTGGAATACCCATCTGGAGCTGGTGAAGCGGAAGGCAGCCTATACTTTCACCTGCCCGAACTGCGGCAAAGAGTTCAGCGTCTACGGCAACAGCCATCGGAAGTTCTGCTCCCATGCCTGTTATATCGAATACCGCTTCGGGGGTGGCCACCATGGATAAAAGGACATTTCATGATGAAGCAGCCTTCCAGGTGACGATGCATATGGCGAGGACGATGCTGGCGGAGAAACTCATCACCGAGAAGGAGTACCGGGTTTTCGAGCAGGAGATGCTCAACAAATATCAGCCCTTTTCCGGCGACTTATACACTTGCTAATTGTATCAAACAGAGTGATATATAGTGTCGAAAGGAGCTGATGTTATGCGGACTATCCGTAAAATCGAACAAAGCATACACAGAATCAAGAAGCGTAAGAAAGTTGCAGCCTATGCCCGTGTCTCCATGGAATCGGAGCGGATGCAGCATTCCCTTTCGGCACAGGTCAGCTATTACAGCAGCCTGATCCAGAAGAACCCGGACTGGGAATATGCCGGTGTCTATGCGGACTACGGCATCTCCGGGACGGGCATCAAGAAGCGGCAGGATTTCCAGCGCATGCTGGAGGATGCGGAAGCGGGCAAAATCGACATCATCCTCACCAAATCCATCCAGCGGTTTGCCCGGAATACGGTCGACCTTCTCCAGACAGTACGACGCCTGAAAGAGCAGGGCGTCGAGGTCTGGTTCGAGAAAGAAAATATCCATACCATGAGCGGGGATGGAGAACTGATGATGACCATCCTCGCATCCTTTGCCCAGGAAGAAAGCCGTTCCATCAGCGAAAATGTCAGATGGAGAGTAAAGAAACGATTCGAGAAGGGCATCCCCAATGGACATTTCCGGATTTATGGTTATCGCTGGAAGGGTGACCAGTTAGTTATCATCCCTTCGGAAGCAGCTATTGTCAAACGCATCTTCCAGAATTTCCTTGATGGAAAGTCCAGGCTGGAGACAGAGCGGGAATTTGCTGCGGAGGGAATCAAGACGCGGAACGGCTGCCAATGGCTGGATTCGAATATTAAAAAGATTCTTACCAACATTACCTACACGGGCAACTTGCTGCTACAAAAGGAGTACATCACAGACCCCATCACCAAGCATCGGAAGAAAAATCGTGGGGAGTTGATGATGTATTACGTCGAGAATACCCATGAAGCTATTATCGATAAAGCAACGTTCGACTACGTGCAGCAGGAAATGGCGCGGCGGCGTGAGCTGGGTCCATTGGCCAATAAAGCGTTGAATACTTCCTGCTTCACGGGAAAAATCAAGTGCGGTATCTGCGGCAAAAGTTTCGTCCACTGTATCCGTCATGACAGAGGTGGCGCAGAAGTATGGATATGCCAGTCCCATAAGGTGCGGAACTGCAGATGCAGTATGAAGGGCGCTATCCCTGCTAAAGTGCTGAATGAAGAATGTGCCGCAGTCCTGGGCTTGGCTGAATTCGATGGAAAAGTGTTTCTGGACAGAGTAGAAAAAATCTTGGTACCGGAACACCATACAATGATTTTCTATTTAAAAGATGGGTGGGCAGTCACCCGTCACTGGGTATCTACAGCAAAGAAAGACTGCTGGACCGATGAGTACAAGGACCGTCAGCGGGATTGGATGAGAAACTATATGGCCAATGGAAAAGGTACCCGGTTCTCGCCTTTTACAACCCGGGTACGCTGTGCTGTATGCGGCCACGCCTTCCGGCGATGCAAGCAAAGAAAGAAACATGGAATCTCTGTCCACTGGCGCTGCGGCCAGGGCGGTAAGTGCTGTTCTCTCAGCGTCCGCGAGGAAGACCTGATGAGGATTGCCGCTGATGCCATGGGGCTGGAAGCTTTTGATGGCGACCGTTTCCGGGAAGAAGTCGACTTTATGGAAGCTGGGGCAGAAGACCGGATCACTATCCATTTCAAGGATGGCAGGATACAGACTGTGCCATGGACGAAACCGAGGAAGCAAGGAACTCGCCATACGGAAGCTTATAAGGAATACATGAGCCAGCTGGGGAAGAAACGATGGACTCCAGAGAGGAAGCAACGGATGAGTGAACAGATGAAAGCCCTACGAAAGGAGCGTGGTGGAAATTGGCAAAAACAGTAAGAGCGATACCAGCAACCATCAGCCGCTTCACAGCAGCTCCCATCAACAGCCGGAAGAAGCGGAAAGTGGCTGGCTATGCCCGTGTTTCCACGGATCATGATGACCAGATCAGCAGCTATGAAGCGCAGGTCGATTATTATACGAACTATATTAGGGGACGGGATGACTGGGAATTCGTCGGCATCTATACGGACGAAGGCATCTCGGCCACCAATACCCGTCACCGGGATGGATTCAAGCGGATGGTCAGGGATGCCATGGATGGGAAGATTGACCTCATCGTTACGAAATCGGTCAGCCGCTTCGCCAGAAACACCGTCGACAGCCTGACCACGGTACGGAAGCTCAAAGACAAGGGCATCGAGATTTATTTCGAGAAAGAAAACATCTGGACACTGGATGCCAAGGGCGAGCTGCTCATTACCATCATGAGCAGCCTTGCACAGGAAGAAAGCCGGAGCATTTCGGAAAACGTGACCTGGGGCCACCGGAAACGGTTTGCTGATGGTAAGGTGAGTGTTCCCTACAGACATTTCCTGGGCTATGACAAAGGGCCGGACGGCAATATGGTAGTCAACAAGGAACAGGCCAAAACGGTGAAGCTGATATATCGTCTTTTTCTGGACGGCTATACGTTCCACTCCATCGCAGGCGAGCTGACCTCTCAAGGGCTGAAGACACCAGCTGGCAAGAGCAAATGGTACCCCAAAACGGTGGAGAGCATCCTGACCAATGAGAAATATAAGGGCGATGCCTTGCTGCAGAAGCGGTTCACCGTCAATTTCCTGACGAAGGAAACCAAGGATAATGAGGGGGAAGTGCCTCAGTACTATGTGGAACACAACCACGAAGCCATTATCAGCCCTCAGGTATTCGACTGGGTGCAGGAAGAAATCAGGCGGCGCCGGGAAGGGAAGAAACGTTATAGCGGCGTATCCATCTTCTCAAGCAAAATAAAGTGCGGTGACTGCGGCGGATGGTACGGCGCCAAGGTATGGCATTCGAAAGACAAATATCGCAGGACCATATACCGCTGCAACGATAAATTCAAGAACCATTGCAAGACGCCACATCTGACGGAAGATGAAATCAAAGATGCCTCCGTCCAAGCCATCAACCAGCTCATTGGTAACAAGGAAGAAATCCTCAGCAACATCACCTTATTAAAGAAACACCTCACGGATACCGCATCTCTGGAAAAAGAACGTGATGCACTGGAATTGAACCTGAATATGCTGGCTGACCAGGTACAGCAGCTCATTGCCGAGAACGCACGGGTGGCGCAGAACCAGGAAGAGTACCAGAAACAGTACGATGAAATCATCAGCCGCTATGATGCAATGAAGATTGAGTACGAACAGCTGTGTGAGAAGATTGAAAAGCGCCAGGCTCGGAATGAGCAGCTAGGACGGTTCATCCAGGAACTGAAAGGTCGGGAGAGCCTGCTCACCGAATTTGACCAGTCACTCTGGTGTGCTCTGGTCGATAAGATGGTGGTGAAAGATAAAGAGAATGTCACCGTGGTCTTTCAAGACGGAACGGAAATCAAGGCATAATGGAGAATAGAGACGATCCAGTTCTGTATAATCCAACCTTTCCAGCATATCGTCTAACAACCGCACAGGACATCCTCGGGAAGCAAAATTTCAAAATCCAGTGGCAATACCAGTTGCCTTTCATTGGAAAAACTGGTAAAATCTCCTTTGGTATAGTTGTTGTCGTTCATACTATGATTATACCAGTAAAAGGAGCCTCCGGGCTCCTTTTTCTTTACAAAAAATAGAGTGACCGAAAAGTCACTCTATTTTTTGATGGGGCATTTTGTTACAGCCCCTTTTCGTAAAAACAGTCCATATTTTTCTTGACAAACGCATTTGCCGGGCTTATAATCAATTTGCGAGTACCGATAAAGACGTTTTGGGTACTGTCAGGAAGGAAATGGTACTATTACTAACAGGCACAAATTATATGAAGTCGCATGGAACTGCGTGAGGCAGTATTCGTTGCGCTTCACCATGGCAGATATTGCCAGGGCGATGCACATGAGCAAATCTTCCATTTACAAGCTCATCGATTCTAAAGATGCACTCATTCATGCCATGATAAGCTATAAGATTGAAAGCTTTCAGGATGAGATGAAATCACTGGATGAAGCAGACTATGATATGATTCAAAAGATCAAGCTCTTTGTAAAGTCTTATCTGGAATTTATTCATCCGATGATGGCGAGTGGATTTTACAAGGATCTAGAGTTCAGCTATCCGGAAGAGGCTCAACGGCTTCATGAGTTCTATAAGGAACAAGTCGATTATGTAGGGACGCTGCTGCAAAAGGGCATAGAGGCGGGGACGTTCCGGCCGCTCCCTCTGGCGGTCATCCAGCATACACTTTATGTATCTACAGCAGCCATGCTTGACGAAAACTTCCTGAAAGAAAATCGTCTCAGCTATGAGCAGGCCATCGAATCCCTGGAGGAGCTCTTATTCCACGGAATCCTGCAGGATAACTCCTGAGCCTATGTCAGATTCAATATACAGCTTCTTGCTGTATATTGTTTATTTTTTCATCGTTTGAGTACCAAATAAATCAAAATTGGTACTGAAAGGAGAATCATCATGAACCATCGGGTTTTAAAATCACTTCCCCTTGCCGGTATATTATGCACGGCAAAGATTTCTTCCGCATTTGCGGCCACGAAGGGCGTATTCAGTACGATAACGGATAGTGCCTATCAGACGCCGATTCCGCCGAATGACCTTTTCCCGCAGAATCCGGAGCATGTATTCATTTCCACGGCGATCATGGCAGCCATCGCGATCATCTTCTTGCTCATTGCTTTCAGGGACAGTCGCAAATTCCGCTCGACCGTTCCAATCGGTATGGTCATGGGAGCAGCGGCCTGCGTCGTTCCGGAATCTGTCGACAACTATCTGGGCGGCGTATTCTGGTCGCAATCCCATCAGGCAAGTGATATCATGTTCGTCTTGATGGGCAGGGAATTCGACTGGTATGTCGCCATTATGTGGTGGGCATTCGGTGCCATCCTGGGCTACCTCCTCTATGCTGCCCTGTTGCGCAATATCAGTACGAAGAAATTATGGATCTGCCTGGGACTATCCGGTATCGCCGATATCGTCGTTGAGGAGCTGCTTCTGGGCTACGGTGGTATTTACACGTACTACGGGAATCAGCCGCTCGTCCTCGTTCATCATTTCCCTTGCTGGTGGCTGTTTGTAAACGTTGCTGCACTGTTCCTGAGTGTCTCTATCGCGTATCGTTTCCGTGACTGGTTCAATGGCTGGAGAAGCGTACTTATCCTTTTCCTTATGCCGTTCTGCTACATCGGTGCGTTCTCCTTCTGCGGCATGCCTGCCATTTTTGCCATCAACGGGATGTTCTCTCCGTTCGTCATCCAGCTTCTGGGTGTTATCACCTGTCTCGTGGCGATTATTCATACCGCAGGGGTCATGAAGATCGTACTCGGCCGGAATCCGTTCGCTTTCCGCTCCGTGATCTCCCATACCATTCAGCATTCTGCCCATATTCAGGAAGGGATTCATTCCTGAGGTGAGGAAATAAGGATCAGTTGAAATGTCAATTCTAAGAGAAATTCAGAAAATTGTTCTGCCCACTCATGCCAGAGGCGTGGAGACCAGAACTTCTTACCGTGAAATAGGCGGCTTGCATCGGGAGCTCGAACTGGTGCGCGAGGTAGTCGAGCGTCCCTTGAAAGAGCCGGAGATATTTACCCATTTCGGTATCACTCCGCCGAAAGGAATCCTTCTATATGGGCCGCCCGGCTGCGGGAAGACGCTGATCGCCCGGGCAGTTGCTCAGGAAACAGGTGCTCATTTCATCGGAGTGAATGGCTCAGATATCGTCAGGAATCATTACGGGGAATCCGAACAACGTCTGCGGAAGATTTTTCAGGAAGCTCAGGATTATCCATATACCATCCTGTTTTTTGACGAGATTGATGCGCTCGCGCCGAAGCGCGACTCGCTGTCTGACGAGGTAGAAAGGCGTCTGGTATCGGAGCTGCTGGCCTTGCTCGATGGGATTCATAGCCGCGGGAATGTCGTATTGCTCGCAGCGACGAATCTGCCCAATCATCTTGATCCGGCACTCAGACGGCCCGGTCGGCTGGACCGTGAAATCCACATCCAGCCGCCGGATAAAGAGGGACGCAAGGAAATCCTGACCATCCACACCCGGAAGATTCCTTTAGATGAAACGGTAGACCTTGATGTTCTGGCCGAGGAGACGCCGGGATTTCTCGGCGCGGATTTAGAAATCCTTTGCAAGGAAGCGGCCATGCATCGTATCCGCAGCCTGTCCCAGCAGGATTATCGGGAAAAGTGCGTTCGCATGGAAGATTTTCAAAAGGCGCTCAGCCAGATTTCTATCTCCACGAACCGCGAGGTGAAAAGGGAACTGCCAACGGTGCATTTCGCGGATATCGGAGGCCTGAAAAAAGAAAAGGCGTTCATCTCCCAATGGGCGGCCCTTTCGCTGCAATACTCGCTGCCCCAGAGTCTGCTCCTGTCGGGAGCTCCGGGTGTGGGGAAAACCATGCTCGCCTATGCCTTGGCAGAAAAGACCAAGGACAGGATGAACTTCATCCTCGTGCGAGGCCCCGAGCTTCTTTCGAAATGGGCAGGGGAATCCGAGAAAGGCATTCGAGGAATATTTTGCAAAGCGAAACAATCAGCTCCTTGTATCTTGTTCTTTGACGAGATCGATGCACTGCTTCCCCGGCGCGTAAGCAGTGAGAATGACGGCAATCTCTCAAACCGTATCGTCAGCCAATTCCTTGCGGAAATGGATGACCTGCCGGGCAAGCAGGTCCTGCTCCTGGCCGCCACCAATCGGCCGGATTTACTGGATCCTGCGATTACGAGGTCTGGACGCTTTGACATGAAAATGGAAATACCGAAACCGACGACAGAGGACCGCCTCGAGATTCTGAGACTGCTGCTATCCGCCAAACGGCAGGCAGACAGTCTATCTTTGTCCCGCCTCGCAGAGCAAACAGCAGGCTTCACCGGCTCAGACCTGACCAGCCTGCTGAAAATGGGAGAGATGAGGGCCATCCAGTATCAGCTGGAACATCAGGAACCACCGGACGAATGGAAACTCACAGAGGAACTGCTGGAGAGCACGATCAAGGATTTCAAACAAGGCATCTAACTCTCTCATCTGTTCCCTGTAGTATTCCCCAAAAAACATTTTTTCAACATTTTGGGGAATACATATGCAGCAAAAAGGGGCTGTAACAAAATGCCCCATCAAAAAATAGAGTGACTTTTCGGTCACTCTATTTTTTGTAAAGAAAAAGGAGCCCGGAGGCTCCTTTTACTGGTATAATCATAGTATGAACGACAACAACTATACCAAAGGAGATTTTACCAGTTTTTCCAATGAAAGGCAACTGGTATTGCCACTGGATTTTGAAATTTTGCTTCCCGAGGATGTCCTGTGCGGTTGTTAGACGATATGCTGGAAAGGTTGGATTATACAGAACTGGATCGTCTCTATTCTCCATATGGGAGGAAATCCAAACTGCCGCCACGGGATATGCTCAAGATCATCATCTACGCTATGCTGGAGGGAACGTATTCCTTGCGAGGCATCCAGCATAAATGCGAAGTCAACATCGAATACATGTGGCTTCTCCAGGGGCGGCCGGCTCCCAGCCACATGGCAATCGGCCGTTTCTTCAAGCGAGTGCCGGTCGAGGTCTGGGAGGACCTTTTCGCCCAGATTGTCCATGCCATCGGCGAAATCGATGCCATGCCGCTTCAGGAAGTCTACATCGATGGAACCAAGCTGGAGGCCAATGCGAACCGATATACCTTTGTATGGAAGAAATCGGTCGTGAAGAACCGGGCCAGGCTCATGGACAAGATCAGGGCATTGCAAGACCGCTGCTCATCGGAAGGCTACGGAGGCGCCGATACCAGCATTGAGGGACTTACTCAGCTGCTGGAACAGGAATGCGAAAAGCAGGGGGGTCAGATGGTGTCCGGCAAGGGACACCATAAACACCCCTTGCAGAAACTGGTCGAAGAAAGCCGCAGCTACCGGGATAAGTTGCAGGAGTACGACCAGAAGCTGGCAATCCTTGGCGAACGGAACAGCTATTCCAAAACGGATCCGACGGCTACCTTCATGCGCATGAAGGAGGACCACATGAAGAACGGGCAACTGAAGCCGGCCTACAACCTGCAGATCGCAGTAGAGAGCGAATATGTGGTAGCCGCCAAGCTGTTCCCGAACCCGACAGATACCCGGACACTCTGCCCTTTCTTGAGACACATCGAGCATCTGCTGGGGCGCAAGCCTAAATACGTAGTGGCTGATGCCGGCTATGGCAGTGAGCAGAACCTGGACTGGCTGAAGCAAAATGACCAGCTGTCCGTGATCAAAGATCGCGATTACGAGCTACGCAAGACCCGGAAATACCAGAAGAAGATCGGGCTTGCAGCCAATATGCAATACAACGAGGAAACGGATACCTATACCTGTGCCAAGGGCCGGGCATTGACCTTCCAATATGTCTCTCATCGCAAACGCGCGGATGGCTACATTCAGGAAGGCCGTGTCTACCAATGTGAGAAATGCAGCTACTGCGGCTTCCGGAGCCAGTGTCAGCCGAGTCGTAATGGAACAAAGCCCAAGCAGAACAAGCAGCTGGTCGTTTACCGCAAATACCAGGACCTGCAGAAGGAGAACAGCCAGCGATTCCTCAGCAAGGAAGGCATCCAGATGCGGGTGAACCGTTCTATCCAGGTAGAAGGCACCTTCGGACAGATCAAGCAGGATTACCGTTACCGGCGCTTCTTAAGGCGCGGTGCAGATGATGTATACAAGGAGTTGCTGGCCGTTCTGATGGGCTTCAACATCCGAAAGCTCCATAGCCGAATGACGGAGGGCCGCATCGGTCGACGGTTCCTAACTGAAGAAGTTGCAAGCTAAACCAGTGGAAAATTCAGAAATTCGCTGGGCTTATTAAGGTTTGCCAAAAATGGAAAACAAGGCCTCGGACGTCCCTGTAAAGGATGCGCCCGAGGCATTGCTATACCTAATGAAAGCGGGGCTGCAACAAATACGGCTCAAAAACCGTATTTCGTTACAGCCCCCTTTTCTTTGTCTGAAAACCCAGGCATGCTGATCTTAACATCACTGGAAGGGGGCTTGTGGGGTGCATTTTACTTTGCACCCCAGGGTGCATCGTTCAAGAGTTTAAGGGGATAATCGTGTAATTGTATCAAATATTGAGTGGCAACTGAGCTTCGGGATCAGGATCTCATCAAGGAGTTCGATGCCCGGCTGTGGGGCAGCCTGGTGGACTTCATCACGGTGTACAGCAAAGACGATATCCGGGTGACCTTCAAGGACGGGACGGAAATCAGAGCATAAAAAAGTCAGGGCAGTTTGCCAACTGAATGGCAGCTGCCCTGACTTTTTTATATTGCTTTTAACTGGGCGCGCAGTCTGGCTTCCGCTTTGTGATAAATGGTATCCAGAATATCCGCGTCATCTAAGCCCATGATATCAGCTCCTTGTTGTAGATTCCTTTTGTTCCAGTATACCATGATGGCGCAGATTTGTAAGAAAAAGAGTGAACCTGCCTATGCACACGGGGGTGTTCAAAATCCCTGCTATCGTTCGATTGTATCAAATACAGACACCTTTGAGACCCTGCGTGTGGATCGGGTTCTCTGCTTCTGAAAGCGGAAAAGGTTTTGGGCAGAGATGCCGTCAGAAATGGCTTTTATGGACAGGAAATCAATATTACGACTTACAACCTTTGCCGTATCAATATGTTCCTGCATGATGTCGGTTTTGATAAGTTTGACATTGCCTGTGAGGACACCCTGACCGCACCGCAGCACTGGGACGATGAACCGTTTGAATTGATCGTTTCCAACCCTCCGTACTCCATTAAGTGGGCTGGCAATGACAACCCTTTGCTGATTAACGATCCTCGTTTTTCTCCGGCTGGCGTTCTCGCCCCGAAGTCTAAAGCTGACCTTGCCTTTATCATGCACTCCCTTTCATGGCTGGCAACAGGCGGCACGGCAGCGATCGTCTGCTTCCCCGGCATTATGTACCGTGGCGGTGCAGAGCAGAAAATCAGAAAATACCTGATTGACAACAACTTTATTGATTGTATTATTCAGCTGCCGAGCAATCTGTTCTTTGGAACTTCCATTGCAACCTGCATTATGGTGCTGAAAAAAGGCAAGGTCGACAACAAAACGCTGTTTATTGATGCTTCCGCTGAGTGTATCAAGGTAACGAACAACAACAAGCTGACACAGGCGAACATCGAAAGAATCGTGGACACCTTTGCAAAGCGAGACGAGGAAGCACACTTCTCTCATCTGGCGAACTATGAGGAAATTGCGAACAATGACTATAATCTCTCCGTTTCCACCTATGTGGAAGCCGAGGACACCAGAGAGAAAATCGACATTGTAAAGCTCAATGCCGAGATCGAGCAAATCGTTGCCCGTGAGCAGGTGCTCCGTGATGAAATCGCAAAGATTATTGCGGAAATCGAGGTGGGATGATGGAAAATGAGCTTGCAATTTACCAATCAGTTATTGATGATGTAAAGAGTATTATTTCCTCCGGCATGGAAAGTGCATACAATGCTACAAGCCGTGCGATGGTATTAACCTACTGGAATGTGGGCAGACGCATTGTAGAGCAGGAACAGAACGGCAATCAGAGAGCCGAATATGGTACAGCCATGATGGATGCACTGGCGGCAGAACTGACCAAAGAATATGGAAAAAGCTATTCCAAAAGAAATCTCCAGTATTTTCGCAAATTTTATCAGTGTTTTCCGGACATTGAGATTGTGAACTCATGCGTTCACAATCTGACTTGGACGCATTTTCGCAGTCTTTTGCGAGTTTCGGACGAGGATGCCAGAGTTTGGTACATGAGTGAAGCGGCTCACGAAAACTGGAATGTGAGGATGCTTGACCGCAATATCAGCACACAGTATTATTACCGCCTGTTACAGTCTCCGAAAAAGGAAGCTGTTATCGCAGAAATGAACCAGAAAAGCACCCAGCTTTCCAAAACACAATTTGAGCTTGTGAAAAGTCCTGTTGTTGCGGAGTTTCTTGGTTTTAAGAATGAAGGCAGCTATTTGGAAAGCGATTTGGAATCTGCAATTTTGTCCCATATCCGTGATTTCCTTATGGAAATGGGCAGAGGTTTTGCTTTTGTGGCAAGGCAGCAGCATATTGTTACGGAAACGGAAGATTATTTTATCGACCTTGTTTTCTATAACATCGAACTGAAGTGTTATGTGCTGGTGGATTTGAAGATGGGCAAAATTACCCATCAGGATGTTGGGCAGATTGATATGTATGTCCGTATGTATGATGATTTGAAGCGTACCCCAGGAGATAATCCGACCATTGGTATTCTGCTGTGTTCGGAAACAGACGAGGATATTGCACGCTATTCTGTTTTGCATGATAATAACAGACTGTTCATGTCAAAATATCTGACTTATTTGCCGACCAAGGAACAGTTGAAGCAGGAGATTGAACGGCAGAAGGCAGTTTTCTATATGCAGCATCCGCTTCAAATAGAGGATGGCGGTGAATAAACTTTATGAGATTATCTGATGTTTTGTCAAAACCGCCTGATAAGGAATATGTTCAAATTGATGCATTTTTGCAAAACAAAGCTGGCAAAGTAGGTCAAAAGGTCGATATTTCAACCGGAACGGTCGCCTTAAACTACTTTTGCGTTTCATGCGGGGATATAAGGACTTTTTGGTCAAGTCCCAAACTCACATGCATTTTTGTGAGCAAGAATCTAATCAGTGTCGACTGTGTTTTGACTTGCGGATGCGGTGCTTCCATACCGGTATGGTTTTTGATAGAGAGCAAAAATGATATAACAGGTCAAGCACCTACTATACGCATATTGAAGAAAAGTGTAAAACTATCCGATATGGTTCGTATCAACGACAATCGCTACGGGGAGTTTACTCCGTTGTTAGATAAAGCTATGCAGGCATATACCGACGGATTAGGAGCAGGCGCAGTTGTATATCTGAGAAAAATTTTCGAAAAAATCACGGTGAAAACAGCGAAAGCGGTCGATATTGAGTATGCTCAATATGAAGGCGGAACCCCAAAGAACTTCTCTGAGCTACTAAAAAAGGTGGATGAAAAATGCTCGATAATTCCCAAAGAATTTTCTGCAAACGGTTACAAATTGTTTCGAGAATTGAGCGGTGTCGTACATGGGGCGTATGATGAAGAAGCAGGATTGAAGAATTTCGAAGCCCTGCACAGGCTTGTAATAGGAATCCTTGAAAATGTAATCAATCATAAAGAGTTGTTGGCTGCTATTACTGTGCTTGGTTGGAACGAAGAAAGAGGTGAAAATAAATGAGCCGATTGGATGAACTGATTCGGCAACACTGCCCAGATGGGGTGGAGTATAGGAAACTTGAAGATTGCTGTACCGTTCTTGATAAAAAAAGGAAACCCGTTACAAAAGCAGCAAGGGAAGCAGGCGAATATCCCTATTATGGTGCAAACGGAATTCAGGATTACGTTTCAGATTATATTTTTGATGGCACTTTTGTTCTTGTCGGAGAAGATGGAAGCGTAATTACAAAAGCAGGAACGCCGGTTGTAACATGGGCAGAGGGGAAAATATGGGTAAACAATCACGCTCATATCATTGAAGAAACTGCCGGTGTCCTTCTTCGATATCTGTTTCATTATATACAGACTATCGATGTAACTCCTTTAATTCATGGCAATATACCAAAATTGACAGGTGGAGATTTCAGAGCATTACAGATCCCCGTCCCGCCTCTGCCAGTGCAGAGTGAAATTGTCCGTATTCTGGACAATTTCACGGAGCTTACAGCGGAGCTTACAGCGGAGCTTACAGCGAGGAAGAAACAATATGAGTTTTATCGGTATAAGCTGCTTGAACATCCCAAAAACGAAAGCCGAATGGTTGCTGTTGGTGACCTCGGAAAGTGGAGTGGAGGAAAAACGCCGTCTACTGCCAATAAGGATTTTTGGGAAGGTGGAACAATTCCTTGGATTTCCTCTAAGGATATGAAAGCACCTACTCTTGAAGATACAGAAGATCACTTGACAGAGAAGGCTCTTACCGATGGCGGTATGACTTTACTGCCGGAAGGTGTAGTTGCAGTTGTTACACGTTCGGGTATTTTGAAGCATACTTTCCCTGTGGCTTATGTGCCGTTCAGAACAACGGTCAACCAAGATATCAAAGCCCTAGTGGTTAAGGATGGAATATCTTCTCGCTATGTATTTCATGCACTTCAAGCCTATGCAGAGGATATTCGTAAATCGACTAAGAAGCAGGGCGGCACAGTCGATTCTTTGGACTTTCAAAGGGTACTGGCGTATGAAATTCCCGTTCCTACTCTTGATGTACAGAAACGCTTGGTCGATGTTTTGGACAACTTCGATGCCATCTGTTCTGACCTGAAAATTGGTTTGCCTGCCGAAATCGAAGCGAGACAAAAGCAGTACGAGTTCTATCGTGATGCCCTCTTGACTTACGCCGCAACCGGCAAGACAATCTTGACAGACAGACAGACGAGTATAATGCACTGATCCGGCTGTATCAATATGTTTTTGGTTATGTCACTGTTACTTTGAATGTGATTTCGGAAAACTATGATAGCAGGAGAAAGCCTGTTACAAGCGGAAACCGTGAAGCTGGTGAATACCCTTATTATGGAGCTTCCGGCATTGTGGACTATGTGAGCAGTTATATCTTCGATGGAGACTACTTGCTTATATCAGAGGATGGCAACAACCTTGTAGCGAGAAGCACACCGATTGCGTTCTCTATTTCGGGGAAAAACTGGGTAAACAACCATGCCCATGTGTTGAAGTTTGACTGTTACGCAACAAGAAGGTATGTCGAATTCTTTCTGAACTCTATCGACCTTTCTCCATATATTTCGGGCGGAGCACAGCCAAAGCTGAATCAGAAGAATCTGAACAGTATTCCCATTCCTTTCCCGTCTATCAGCGAACAAGAAAGGATTGTGGGAATTCTTGACCGCTTTGACACTCTTTGCAACGACCTGAACTCTGGCTTGCCTGCCGAGATTGAAGCACGAAAGAAGCAATATGAATACTATAGGGACAATCTTTTGTCATTGAAGGGAGTGGCTGAAGATGAAAATAAAAGGCTGTGAATTAAAAAATGAGACAGTACTGGAAATCGGAAGATTTGCAATTCTCTGGAATTGCTTTGAACGAAATTGCTGCAATAATAACTGCAATCCGTCCAGTATCAAAAAAATCTCCAGTTCTATCCAGTTAGATATGGAAAAACAGGAAAATCTTGCAAATGTTTTGAATGAACGGCGAAGCTGGTTTGGGCAACTTGAGCCGGATTATGTTGAAAATTCACTACATCCCGGTAATGCAAGAAATTCTTCCGAAGACGATATGGCTATTATGTGCAGATTCTTAGAGCAGAGAGGCAATAATCTGGCTTGCGGCTGCCTCTTGGTTATTCATAGAATACGAAATAATCTGATGCACGGATTGAAACTATTATACCAGCTTGATGAGCAGATAGAGCTTTTCCGTGCAGCAAATGAAGTTTTGGAAAGCATCAGGTGAAACGAATGAGCTATTACAACATTGTTGCCGCAAGCAATGAGAGTACCGTAGTCGCTGAGTATACGCCGGAAAGCTCACGCTCTGACAGCTTTCAGAGCGAAGCGGCTCTTGAAAAAGAGTTCATCCGGCTGCTGACCACGCAAGGGTATGAGTACCTTACCATTCATGATGAAAACAGTCTGATTGCCAACCTTAGACGGCAGCTCACGCTTTTGAATGACTATGCCTTTACTGACAGCGAGTGGAAGCGTTTCTTCACGGAGACCCTTGCCAATGCGAACGAGGGCATCGTTGAAAAGAGCCGCACCATCCAGACCGATCATGTCAAGGTACTCCGCAGGGATGATGGAACTTCCAAGAATATTCAGCTGATCGACAAAAAGAACATTCACAACAACCATTTGCAGGTCATCAACCAGTATGAGGAATCCGAAGGTAAGCACGACACACGCTATGATGTGACGATTCTGGTCAACGGACTGCCCCTTGTCCATGTGGAGCTGAAGCGCCGTGGCGTTGCCATCCGGGAAGCCTTTAACCAGATCAAACGCTACCAGAGGGACAGCTTCTGGGCGGCGAGCGGCTTGTATGAGTATGTGCAGATTTTCATTATCTCCAACGGAACCCATACCAAGTATTATTCCAACACCACCCGAAATAACCATATCAAAGAGATGGGCGAATCTGCAAAGCAGAAATCGAAGAAAACCAGCAACAGCTTTGAGTTTACTTCCTTCTGGGCAGACGGCAACAATAAGGTGATTGCCGACCTGATTGATTTTACAAAAACCTTCCTTGCCAAGCACACCATTCTGAATGTGCTGACCAAGTATTGTGTTTTCACAACGGAAGAAATTCTGATGGTCATGCGTCCCTATCAGATTGCAGCGACCGAGCGCATCTTGAACCGCATCGAGGTATCCACCAACTACAAGAAGATGGGAACACTGGATGCCGGAGGATACATCTGGCACACCACAGGAAGCGGCAAAACCCTGACTTCCTTCAAGACGGCGCAGCTTGCATCCGCACTGCCTTATGTGGACAAGGTTCTGTTCGTAGTCGATAGAAAAGACCTGGACTATCAGACCATGAAAGAATATGACCGCTTTGAAAAAGGCTCTGCCAACAGCAACACTTCTACCAGAGTATTGCAGAGACAGCTTGAGGACAGGGACGAAAAAGGCGGCTATCATCCGTATAAAATCATCATCACCACCATCCAGAAGCTGGATAACTTTATCTCGAAAAACAAGGGACATGAAGTGTTCGGCAAGCACTGCGTTATCATCTTTGACGAGTGCCACCGCAGCCAGTTCGGAGATATGCACGCCAAAATTATCAAGGCATTCAAGAATTATCATCTGTTCGGCTTTACCGGCACACCGATTTTCGCCGCCAATGCAGGAAAAGGCAAGCACATGGAGCTGCTGACTACACCGCAGACCTTTGGCGATCAGCTCCACACCTATACCATCGTGGATGCTATCAATGACGGCAATGTGCTTCCGTTCCGCATTGACTATGTGAATACGGTCAAGGAAAAAGAGAATATCAAGGACAAGAATGTTTCAGCCATCGACATTGAACGGGCAATGGGTGCGCCGGAGCGTATTCGGGAAATCGTTAAATACACGCTGGAGCATTTTGACCAGAAAACGAAACGCAACAGCTTCTATTCCTTGAAGGGCAAGCGTATGGCGGGCTTCAATGCCATGTTTGCCGTCAGCTCCATTCCCATGGCGATGAAGTATTACAAGGAGTTTCAGCGGCAGATTGCGGAGAGTCACCGTCAGTTTACCATAGCAACGATTTTCAGTTATTCCGCAAATGAGGATGCCCCCGAAGATGTTCTGCAAGAGGAAGGCTTTGATACCGATGCCCTCGACCAGACCTCCCGTGACTTCCTTGATCGTGCGATTCAGGATTACAACGTTGCATTCAACACCAACTTTGATACTTCCTCGGACAAGTTCCAGAACTACTACAAAGACTTGTCCATGCGAGTGAAGAACCGGGAAGTGGATTTGCTGATTGTTGTAAATATGTTCCTCACAGGTTTTGATGCGACTACTCTGAATACCCTGTGGGTGGACAAGAACCTCAAAATGCACGGGCTGATTCAAGCCTATTCCAGAACCAATCGCATCTTGAATTCCGTTAAAACCTACGGCAACATTGTCTGCTTCCGTGATTTGCAGAAGGCTACGGATGATGCAATCGCTCTCTTTGGAGATAAGAATGCAAGCGGCATTGTTCTGCTCAAGAGCTTCCATGATTACTGGAACGGCTACGAGGACAACCATGGAAAATATCATCCGGGCTATGTTGACCTGCTTGAAAAACTGGAAACGAAATTCCCTCTTGGTACTCAGATTGTCGGAGAACAGGCAGAGAAGAACTTTATCAGATTGTTCGGCACAATTCTCAATATGAGAAACATTCTTTCCTCTTTTGACCAGTTTACAGAAATGGACAGCATTGCCGCACGAGATTTGCAGGATTATCAGAGTATCTATCTTGACCTCTATGACAAGTACCGCAGAAAGGAAGAAGCCGAAAAAGAGGATATTACGGACGATATTGAATTTGAAATCGAGCTGATTAAGCAGGTAGAAATCAATATCGACTACATATTGATGTTGGTTGAAAAATATCACGACGGCAACTGTGAAGATAAAGAAATCCTTGCTTCTATCCGCAAAGCAGTTGATGCAAGCATACAGCTTCGCAGCAAGAAGGATCTTATCGAAGCATTTATTAACCATGTCAATGTGGATACGCAGGTTACTACAGACTGGCGGCGCTTTGTTTTGGAGCAGGAAGAGAATGATTTGACGGAAATCATCACAAGCGAGAAGCTGAAATCGGAAGAAACCAGAAGATTTGTTGATAATTCGTTCCGTGACGGAGCATTCAAAACGACAGGAACAGAAATCGACAAGCTCATGCCACCGGTTTCACGCTTCGGCGGTGGTGGCAGAGCCAAGAAAAAGCAAGGTGTTATCGAAAAGCTGAAAGCCTTTTTCAAGAAATACTTCGGACTTGGAATTGCCGAATTTAGAACGGAAGAACAGGAAAAGCCTGTCGTTTACAAAACCGAGCCAAGCTATCAGATGGTAGCTGAAGAATCTGCACCGTATGGAGCAAAAGAGAATTAAATAATGTCCAAGCCAAAGGCGATCAACCGTAAAAAGTTGGTCGCTTTTGTTTTGCCCATTATCAGAAAGGAGAAGTTGCCCATGCGCGAAGAATTAGAAAAGCAGAAACACAAACAGTATGTTGCGGAGCGAAAGCTGACCGCCTTCTAAAAAGGCAGCGAAGCGGCCACCTCAAGTTTGAAAGCAGGGATGAGGGATTGGGTTTGAGGTTTGTACAGCTTCCCCCGTATCGTCATCGGAAGCGCAGCCGAGAGTCTTTCCTCTCGCGGCTTTGTTGTTCCCTGCGCTCATCCGTTTATATGAAACACCGTATCCCACATTCGTGATCAGGCTTCCCATTTCCGTTCACACGCATACACCGTTTGACCGCAAACGAAAAAGATTTCTCGTCCGTTAATCAGCAGCTTGTTCCTCCCGGCGATTCCAGCCAACCGAGGCTATTCTCTTAAAAGCAAGTAAAAAGGACATCTTTGCAGATGTCCTTTCAGTTAATCAGCAGCTTCCTATCCTCCCGGGCCGCTTCCAGCCAAGTACTTTCGG
>ERZ1034865.94-NODE-94-length-69910-cov-30.166745_pt1 | contig 69910 bp, 110 predicted proteins | sample MGYA00520632_ERZ1034865 | MGnify/ENA primary metagenome ERZ1034865 (study PRJEB33766, sample SAMN09781738) | gut metagenome | biome: gut microbiome | host: Homo sapiens | place: Madagascar | study: EMG produced TPA metagenomics assembly of the PRJNA485056 data set...
TAAATATACTTATTATATTCTTTCTTTGGTTCTTTCTCCCCATTTCTAATTACTCACTACGTTCGTAATTAGAAATGGGGCCCCTTATAATTTTACCTAAACGTTTTTTCTTATTACTCACTTCGTTCGTAATAAGAAAAAACGTTTAGGTAAAATTTGCACACACCCCAAAATCTGGCGATTTGGAGGTGTGTGCGGTTCGATTTTCTGAAATGGTGATTATGGAGGGTTTTATGACCCACTATAAAAATTCCCATAACTGGTGGCGAAGCCAACCTTGAGGCGTAGCCAATTCGTAGATTAAAACCCTCCCAAAAAACCCCCCATCACTACAGCCAACACTTCCTGCTGTTTTATTTCAGACTTTTGGTGGATTCGCTTATTTATGCCTAATTCCCTTATTTCAGGTGTTATTTTGCGTGATTTTGCAAAATGTAGTATTCGCAGAATTTAATTTCCTGAAACTTCTGTTTTGCAGAATTTAATATCGTAGTTGGATTTATTTGGCATAATATTCTGAAAAATAGAATGTTGGAGAATTAAATTCTGCAAATTCACAGATTTTTGCAATTAAAAACAGCTGGCATAATTTTAGCTGTTTATTGGTCTTATCTTGTCTCATTCATTCGGCGAAGAATAAGAGCTGCTTGGGCTTCAGAATACTTGTTCTCTGCAAGTCCCTGTTTAATTTCTGCAAGATGCTGATGGGGATTGATAAGAATATAATCCGGAATTTCGTTGAGTTCACTGAGCGAAATATCAAGGGAATTTTGATCGTTTTCTTCGATATTCGAATTTTTAGTACATAAAACCTCCGGAAATTGGCCTAGATCGCTCTGTAAGCCCTGATCCATTTTAGAGGGTAATTTCACATTTGAAGCCTCAGAAGAGGAAAATTGAGCTGTCTGGGGCAATTCTGAGGGATGTAGAGGGGCATTCCTGGATTCCACTTCAAAGAAGTTGGAAACGTCAGAACGAAGATGGTCAACATTATCCTGAGAGATACCAGCATATTTTAACGTAATTCTGGTATCACTATGATTCAAGGCGGACTGAAGGGTATACAAAGCTTCAGTGTTCCCTTCATTGAGCTTTAAAGACCAATAAGAAAAAGTCTTACGAAGAGTATGAGTGGAAATATTACCTTGTAAGCCAAGATCTTTCGCGGCTTTCTTGAGAATCGTATGAACAGCCTGGGGAGTGATAGGAGATTGTTGTTCATCAGAGTACTCACTCCATCTGGTTTTTCGGCTCTTAAAGAGATAGTCAGTTAATCTGAATCCTTCAGTCTCTTCCAGATAATCGATGTAGAGCTTCATTGTGGAAATAACCATGGGAACGATAAAGATCCGATTACGCTTGTTGGTTTTGTCTTCATAAATTTCAAGATACTGCTTAAAGGTCGATTTACTGGTCATAAGATCAGAGAAATGGAGGGAAAGAAGATCTCCGATTCGAAGACCAAAGCAGATGCCAAGATTAAAAAGCGTATAATTGCGAATTTCATTTCTGCGAAGGAAATATTCTTGGATGTGTTTAATGTCCTCTGGATTCTTTAACGGATCCGCAGCATGAGCAGTAGGTACTCCATCACTTTTAAGACCAGTAAGACGGCCATGCCGATCCATAGGAGGGAGATTTTTTGTAGACGGCATAGACTGCTGATTGTTTTGGGCCATAAGAGCCTTAAGCATCTTTTGTCCAAAGGGAGTGATGTATACTTGAGTGTTTTGAAAAGAATTCATGTTGTTTCTCCTTTCGAATATGTCTTACAAAACAATAGTTTGTTTGATGTCTTATGCCCATATTGTATCATAGTTAAAATTGTATTGCAAGTAGATTTTGAATTTTTAGTACATAAAATTTCAAATAAAGCGTTATTTTGCATGGATTAAATGATATTTTTTGTGATTGTTGCGAAATAGAGAAAGAAAATGACTTAATTTCAAGGAATTTAAATACTAAAAGTATGATGTGTTCAAGAGAATGGCATTAAATCATCTGTGACTGGCCTAGCTTTGTAAATTTTGTATATTCGGTACGAATGTAGTAAGATTTGCTGTCGAAAAGGAGATATGGCAAATTGAGCTGTCTAGCTGTGTTCTAAGAGATGTGTTGGCTTTTTTAGAGCAGTCTGTATTAGGCTGCCCTATTTTTTTATGCCGAATTTTATTTTTTATGTTAATATACCCCCCACTACTGTCCTCATGTTCATTTTACACAAGAGAATGTTTTGAAGGTATTTGGATCCAGTGTATGTTAATTAACAGTCAAAATGACGAAATGAGGAACAATACCTTATTTTTTAAAGGGTTTCTTATAATTAACAGTCGATTTTTAAAAGTTACAAAACGGTTACAAGAAAATGAATTAGAAGCGAAGCTGAGATCTTGAAATATATGGAGTAAATGGTAAAACATTGGTCGGTTACAAAATTGTAATCTGATCAAAAGATTGGAGGGCAGTGAATGATTTATTGTCGGAGTTTATGATAGTATAGTCCATAAAATTAGATGAAATGTTCTGCACTGAAAATCATGATTTGACAGTCTTTGGGAAATGTGCTGAAAGATAAAAATACGGCCTTTTTAACGGTGAATATTATTTGCATAAATTATGTATACCATGAATAAAATTCGATGATTGATTCGCACATAAAAATGAGCGAATAGGCTTACAAAGAATACCTTTGAAATTAAGAATAAATGAAGATGCGAGAAAACAGTAAAATAGCCGATTGATCCAAAATTGGTGATTGATTAGCTCCACCAGAAACCTAGTACGATAAGAGCTGAAAGCAAGAAAGTGTTAAGTAGTTGTCAAAATGTTGCATGACGGTTTTTAAGATATGCAGCCAAATAGGATAGGATAATTAAGGGCTATTTTAGCTAAAAACAAGTAAAAATAAGGCTTTTTCGAAGGAAATCAACGTTTTTATGAGCTATTTTATATTTGATTTTGTGATTTGGTTTAATGTTGTTAAAATCGGAAAGCAAGATTGTAATATGGCAATGTGATTAAAAATGAAAATATAAGGAGTCCTCCGAAAATCGGAAACGTTAAAGAATATTATTTTTAGATTTTAGAATTTTAGAGAATTTTATGCTGTGTTTATGAGGATAAGAAAGGCAATTTATTGGCAAATGTTAGAGAAGTGTTTTGGGATAATGTTTATTTAAGTTATAGGATTAGGCTATAAGTTGTGATGATTTGTGTGGTTTAAAGAGGTTTTAAGGGGTGAATAGGTTTTGATGAGAGGTTGTTTTTATTTGGTTTTATTGGGATATAGGTTGGATCTATAAGTTGATGTGGGATATTTACAATTGTATACAATTTGTAGTGTTTAAGTAAGTATGTGTGGGGAATTGAGAAAGTGGGGAGTGTAGGGGGGTGGTTGGAGGTGTTGGTAAGGTGGATTTTTTGAGTAAATTTTTTGAGTAAATTTTTAATGAATATTTGATTGTATATTTTTGACGAATGGATGAGTTGAAGGACTCATTCAATACCATCAAAAATGGGGCGGCTTAAAATTGTAAACCTACCCCTCTTTGGTGAATTTTATCTTCTGGAAAAAGATAAGATTTTATTGATTTTTTGATCCGGTTTGTGCTATGCTATAGCCAACGGGTCAACCGGGGTCAAGCCCCGGCCCCTGATTAAATCCTCTGGTAGCACGACACAACGGAAAACCAGATCATTTAACCTGAATCTTGAAAACTGCATACAATTCACGGAAAAGCCCTTGACGTTTCACCCAAAAGGCCAACGTTAATTGTCTCAAAAGACCTACGCCAAAAGCGTAGAAAAGGTTTTTCCCCGTGTCTTTGATATGCTGTATATTAGAAAACGTCAAAAACGGTATTTCCGTTATTTCTATCTTGTTTTCAATCCTTGTTTTCAATCGATTTTTCCGGCCAAAAAACCGGATCAAAAAACCGATTTGAAATAAATTCCACCCGCAAAGTATACCCATTCATCATTCATCATTCACCATTCACCAAATCATGACCGGCCCAAAAGGGCCGAAAGGAAGGAAAAAATTATGAAAACCACTACCGCCACCATCAACAACAAAACTAACACCCCCACCGTTTCCCCCTCTACTGAAAAAGCCTTAATCCCCTTTGCTTATATTAAAGACCAGATCACGAAAGCAATTAAAATCGATCTTTCGGAAAGCGTTGCCACGGTATCAATTTCCGCCGATCAAAGGATCGAAAAAGCCTTTACGGCTCTTTCAGACGATGAAAAGAAAATTATTAAGTCCGCCGTTTCGGCGGAAATTAAAGACCAGATCAAAAAAGCCCACGAAACGGCATACAAAAGCGATCCTTTAAAGGCCGTATCTTTTGGCCTTGTATCTTTCACCATTCCCGCCCCATATGGTAAAGGTAAACCCGATACTATGCAAATTTCTTGTAAAGCATATCTTTCTACTGAAAACCGATCTGCCTATGATACTTATGTATTTATACTTAACCGGATCTTTGCGTTTGCTCTCAACCGCTCTAGCGGCAACACCCTTGATTTTCTGGATAAAGAACGCCGGGAAATTAAATTTTTCCTTGATAAGTCCTTTAAGCTCTTTACCAATTCCCCGATCCGTGCCAATGAAAAAGACGCAACTACAATTTTGCATTCCGGTGTAGACCATAAGAAAGGCAAATTCCAGACCAAAAAAGAAACGGCCTTGCAACTGGAAATTGAAACGATTTTACGCCATAAAATCGCCGGATCGGATTATTTAATTTCCCTTGTATCTGAAAACAAAAACACGGATAAAACCGTTCCGGTTGCCATTGAATTTCAAGCCCCCGCAAACTATTAAACATACCATACCCATGGAGAAAAGGCCCCTTTTAGGGGTCTTTTTTCTATGCCTTTTTTTTGACTGTTTTTTTCAACCATTCAACCCCATTTCCTACAAAAAATTTTCAGCCCTAGAGGGGCTAGAATTGAGGAACCTAAAATGATCAATCACCCACAAAAGAATGTAAATATCTGTCAAGGCACTCATTTTATTTATTTCGGTTTTACCGTTATGCCGGGTTTTCTTTTTGGAATCGCAACGGACGGAACACTTTTTGTCTCTAATGGCAGAAAATGCCAAAATAATAACACACCATATTTCCATGCCTATTTGAAGTGTAAAGAAGGTGAAAAATGGTTCCCCTTGTGTATTAGAGAAGAAACCAATTCTCAAATTTTCCATTTAATCCTTAAAGGGGTTAAGCGCAGAGAATCCAAAGGGATCAAGGTTCAATACTTAAAGCCCAAACAGCTAGAGGCGGAACGCTGGCAAAAGGATGAAAAGCATACCTTTTTTCCTAACACTGTTCCCTATAAATCATCCTGTCATACTCCTAGTAAATACGCTAGCTCTGAGGCTAAATTTAAGTCTACCAAAGAAAAGAACGAAATGGTTCAACGTCTGAATACTACTTATCACAACATTTCTGAGGGCAATGTTATGGTCATTTAAGGCTATAACCATATCCATACTTAAAATATTTCATTCTCTTAAGAGCTGCTTTCAGTAGCTCTTATTTTTATGCCTAAAATTCAAGGAGGATAAAAAATGAGACTCAAAGAAGCTCTAACTAATGGGAATTTTATTATTACTCAGCCGGAAAGATTTGAAAACACCAACGAAGGAATTCAGGCTGCTGTTATTTTGGAAAACAAAATCTTGTTCCAGGATGGCGGTTGTGTGCCCATTTATTCATTTACGATAGGCGATCCAGACAATGCTTTTGCTAGAGTTATTAAGCGAGTTGTTTCTTGCATTTATGGATTTAATGAGGTCTTAAATCCCAGAGGACATTACAAAATTATTTGGGAAAGGCCAAAACCTAACCCGTTGCCAGAATTAAAAGATGGTATGTTTGTTCAGTTAAAAAAGAAAGAACACAATCAAAATATAACAAAGTATGGGCTTATCTCCCAAAACTATATTCTATACAAAGATGGAGGTTACGATTCCTTGAGTGCAGTTTGTAATAATCCATGTTATAGTGAAAAGCCGTATATTTTTGAAGTATATAATGGAACAAACAGCGAAAATGGTGTTAGAAATTTTGAGAACCTTAAAACAAAATCTCAAAGGGAACTGTACTCTATTTGGAAAACCGATAAATATAGTTACTGAATTCAAGGAGGAATCAATTATGATCAATCAGATCAATTCCACATATAAACCAGTTCATCATCACCGCCGTTTAAAGGCCACTGTTTCTAATAAGCTGGTAGCCCTCATTCTAATCATTCTAGGAATCATTTCTTTTTACGTCTCTGAAGGTGATGCAACAGCCTTGTTTTTCTTTTCTATCATCGGCATCGGCCTTTTCTTTTCCAAAGAAAGATGGATCAAATAAGGAGGATTCTATGAAAAAGACAAAAGAACTCATTTCCCTGAATCGCAACATCCAGGGAGCTTATATTGCTGGTTGCTATAATGCAACTGAAAACATTTTCTTTGATCTCTGCTATCAGGGTTACTCTAAAAAAGAGGTCTTCTATCTTCTCAGAAATAAGGAAGGAGTGATTGTTCCTAGAGCTTTTTATTCCAAAGCATAACCGCAGCTATACCCAAACCATATCCAAACTCAAACTCAAACAACTTATTTTAGGAGGAAAATTATGTCTGCCAAAACCGCTGTTCGTGACTATTCTGTTGAACTTTCCGGAGCTGATTCCTATCGTTTCAAAACTTACTTACAATCTCAAAGGATCCAGTTTGAAAGCTCTGGATGCTGGAACCTGGTTCATTTTAGCATCACTTGTACACCTGATATTGCTGAAAAGATCAATGATTTTCTTGAAGATCTTTTCTATGTAAATGACTAAAGGAGGGTTTAAGCTATGTCTATTAAAATCAGTTCGTATTTCTGTGATAATGGTAAATCGGATATTAAAGGCAGCTTTTCTACAATTGCAGATAAACTCATTCGTCTTACTGCTAAAATCACCGAAAACTATGCTAGTGATATTTTTTATGACATTGAGGTCTACAATAGTTGGCTGTATGCAAAAGATAATTGCGAAGCTGTCGAAGATTTTCATACCATTTTCTTTTTTAGAGAAAATGGTGTTTCTGTCTACAATATGAAGAGTGGCCTTCCAGTGCCTTATAACGCTCAATTTGAAGCAATTCAAACATGGGAACTTTATCATTCTGTAAATGAAGATTATGGGATTTTAAGAAGAGTCTCGTTTAAGTCATCGGAGGATTAAACATGATTTATTACAAAGTAAAACCAGAATACGACAACAAAATACGCTATAAATACGACAATCATCATAATGGCGTTCCTGATAGTTTTCTGATCGCAAATGAGCTTTATACTCCAACTGAATTTCAGAGGATTGCCAATTGCTCAGCATGGTTTGATACTATTGAAGTTCCTAAAAACAAAACCTACTTCTTTTTTGGGGCTAGGTTCGCAATGTAAGGAGGATTTTCCGTGATTAAGAAATACGTCTTCACAATGATTTTCTGCGCCTTTATTTCAGCAGCTACGATTATTCTTATGGCCACATATGTGCCTGTTTTCTCTAGAAATGGGTTTGTTTATGAAATCAATGGAACAGTTGTTACTTTCAATGTTAGAGGTGAATTGTATGAATACGAATATGACGATGAAGTTTCATTTAAAGAAGGTGATTTTGTAAGAATCACTTTTAATCCACATAAGTCTGGGATTTATGATGATGAAATTATCAGTGTTGATGGGGGTAAATAACTCTGTAGAATGTTTTAATGGAGGTATGAACAATGAAAATTTTTGAACTGATACCAAACGACAATCGTAAAAGTTTCTACAAAAAGGCAAAAGTTCTTGAAAAGGAAGATGGTAGAAAATTTTTAATGTCTTATGGAGTTCCTGTTTGCTATCTTGATAAAAACAATCAATTTGTTCGTTTATGGGAGGGGTATTCTGCCACTACAATGCGCCATATTAATGCTTTTCTTTCTCTTTATTCAATTGATGGGGGTGGTAAGGCATGGTGGGATAAGCAAGAGATACATAAAGTATAGGAGGTAAAATATGACTAAATCGGAATATTGTACACAACATGATCCCGTTGCCTATTACCATGGCCTGAACGGAATTGAGATCAGAGGTATTGAATATAGGATTGAAGACTATATCTACTGTGTTTCAGGAATGATATGTAGTAAACAATCATTTCATCGTTGTAAGGTTCAATACACAAAAACAGGAAATCCTTTTATCAAACTTTTTGGTAAAAGGATTCCTTTATGTGAGTGTTTGAAAGTAAATGTTTAATTGTTTTTTTTGATTATTAAGGAGGAATTAATATGATTAATGGAATCATTTCTCAAAATGAATTAAATGAAGTGTTAGAACTTCATAGAAAATGGTTAAATGGTGAGCCACATGGTACAAGGGCAAATTTGAGTCTTAAAGACCTTCGTGGAGCTAACCTCCGTGGAGCAAACCTCAATGAAGCCAGCCTCTATGGAGCAGACCTTCATAGAGCAAATCTTCGTGGAGCAGACCTCTATGGAGCAGACCTCCGTGAAGCAATCCTCTGTGGAGCAGACCTTCGTGAAGTAGACCTCCGTGAAGCCAACCTTTATAAAGCAGACCTCCGTGAAACAAATCTTTGTGGAGTAATCCTCCATGAAGCATACCTTCGTGAAGCCAACCTTTATAAAGCAAATCTTCGTGGAGCAGATCTTCATAGAGCAAATCTTCGTGGAGCAGACCTCTATGGAGCAGACCTCTATGGAGCAGACCTCTGTGGAGCAAAAAACGTCCCATTTATTTCTATGGCTTGCCCTGAAATTGGGTCATATGTTGCTTTTAAAAAAGCAGAGGACTTCATCGTTGTTCTTGAAATTTCAGAAGATGCACTTCGTTTATCTGCAACGACAAGAAAATGCAGAGCAAGCAAAGCAAGAGTTTTACGAATCGAAAACCTTGACGGAAGTATTTCTGACATCCAAGAGGTTCGTAGTTATTATGATCCAGACTTTATTTACAAAGTTGGGGAAACCGTTGAGGTTAGAAATTTTGACACGGATCGTTGGAATGAATGCTCTACCGGTATTCATCATTTTATGAGTAGACAAGAAGCTGTTGATTATAAGTATTAAGGAGAAATTAAAATGACTATCAAAGAAGCTATCGGAGTTAAGAACTGCAACATCGATGCGGATACCGGAAGAAAACTTGAACACTCGGAAATCTATGGTAGAGCAATTGACTATCTCGGAGGATTGGAAGCTGTCAAGCAGTACATCCCTTATGACCTTGAAACCCTCAAAAAAGCGTATAAGAAAGACAAGTATTTTAACAATCTGTCTATGAGAAAATGGGATATGATGTCTGGGTTCATCAACAGAGGCGCTAATTGTAACTTCATCGGTGGCGGCATTTGGAACCTTTACAGAGCACGCAAAATCAATTCTGCAAGCTGTTCCGATGGTGTGTGTATCCTGAAAGAAGCTGCAAGACTGTGGGTAGAAATGGAGGGTTAAATCATGAAATGGCGCGTTGATTATGTCGTTGGAAATACATATAAGGTAAAATATGTCGTTGCCGATACATCTACACAAGCGATTAAAAAGGCACGGGTTAAAAACATTGTCGATTTGAATCCTGTAGAAATGGAGGATTAAAATCATGAATAAGATGCAAGAATGGCTCTACAATGCCATAACAGACTTTTCAACTAAGTATGGTTGTCACAAGTTTAACGATGATGAAAACCACAAAACATATATGAACCTTGTGGATATGTGCATAAATGCCGGACTAATTCCGGAGGCGAACAGGAATGAGTTTTCTACACACGGAAGACTGGAAGCCTCAATTATATACGCAGACAACAGGGTTAGGTTTTGTAGTGATATTAAGAAAGAGGTTTAAATCATGATAAAAATTGATATGTGGTATGATGAATCCTTTTCCAGCGCGACAAAATTTGATTGCTTTTGGAGTGATGCCGACTGCATTTATAGAGGAAATATTTATCAAGGCAATCGCATGATCGGAGATTATACTGCTTCTACGCTGCAGGAGTTTGAAAACAAATGGAAAGCAACTCATACACAACTGGATTTGAGAATTACTTATAGTGGATATTATCATAATGGTAGTGATCTTGTGCTTAGAACGGCACAATTAAATTATGATCTTATTCAAAGGGGGTATGACGAAGAACATAGAAAATATGTTATTAATGCGGTTTTAGAAATGGCTAAAAGAGAAAATGCAGATATTTCAAAGGACGAATATGCAAAAGTTTTCGATTACAATCAAGACTAAAAGGAGTAATTAATATGCCGTACATTTCTGCTTACAAAAATTATATGTTGGTTGTTGATCAGGACGATTTCCCAGAAAATCCTAGAGAATGGGATAATATTGGAACCATGCTTTGTTGGCATAGACAATATGGTTTAGGTGATAAACATGGTTACGCCAGCCCTAGAGATTTTCTTGAAGAAATGGTAATGCCTTATATTGAGGTAAATATAGATCTTGAAAATATATCTAACAGTGAAATTTTATCGATTTTAAGGGAGAATGATTTTATCATTCTCCCTATTTATCTTCTTGATCATTCTGAGTTAAGTATGTCAGTTTCTGATTTTGGTGATAAATGGGATTCTGGTCAAGTTGGGTGGATTTACGTTTCACCTGAAAAGATTGAAAAAGAATATGGAGCAGTTAATGAAACTACAAAGAAAGCTGCTCAAAAGGGGTTGAAAGCAGAAATTGAAATCTATGACAGCTTTTTAAGGGGGAATATCTGGGACTTTGCGCTGTATGACATAAACATCGGAGAATTAATTGATACAGTGGGAGGTTTTATCGGAGATGTTGATGAAATTAAAGACGATATTTTGTCTTATCTTGATTGTGCTCAGGAAGAAGCAAAGTATTTGATTGAAAACCTTGAGTGGGAAGATGGGGTAAGAAGAATTACAACAATTGATTTTGACTATTACAAGGACAAAGCAAAGAAAGTAGGTGCTTAATAATGAAAAACGAAGGAATTAAAATTAAAAGCCATAGGGGCACATGGTATGTCATTGATGAAGCTGTTTACGATGGGAAAAGACTTTATCTTCTGGAAAGTGAGATCTGGGGAGATGAAGTAGCCAGTCTCATTGTGGACGAAGATTGCAATGTTATTCTTGATGGTGTTTGGAATGGCTTTTTCGACTATGAAGAGTGCTTATGCTAACTTGACGAAAGGAAGAAATTAAAATGGAAGAGAATATGAATATGATCAATACTGAATCTGAAAAAGAAAATGTACTTAAGGTGCTTGAACAAGCAGCCGATGAAATGGATGAAACGGATGATTCTATTACTGGCAAACGATATGAATGGAGTATTGACACGACTACCGTTCGTTCGTTGCTCAAAAAACAGAAAGAGGGAAAGTTGCAGCTGCCTTTGTGCCAGAGACTTTATGTCTGGAATACAGATCAGAGAAAGAAATTAATGGAGACTGTAACACTAAATCGTCCTTGCGGGGTTCTTGAACTTGCAGAAGTTAATGGGATTCAGTATCTTGTAGATGGGTTGCAGCGTCTTACTTCTCTTATGTATCTTTCTATGGATTATGATGATCTGGGACTTGACAAGGATCAGAAAAAGATGGTTCTGGATTATCGTATTCCTACGATTGTCACCAAAGAAATGGACATTGAGGACACGAAAGAGTTCTTCAATATCTTTAATAGCGGTGTAGCTCTGGCATCGGCAGTCAAATATCGTTCCACGCTTTCTAATGAGCTTAATGACGCAATTCTTTCGCTGGCTTCTAAACCTATTTTCCGTGATACGAAAACGAAAGGTGTCTTTAAAAAAGGACATCATCATGAACTCATTGCAGAAAATGCTTTGCTGGCTGCAGCTGGCTTGCCGGTTGGAGGAAATAAAGCCAAAGAAGTTTGTGAAAGATTGGCAGGAAATGAAGAAAAAGTTCTTGAGAACTTCGCAAAGGCTGAACTAATCATCGGAAAGATTGAAGAAATCTATCATAAAGAGATTGAGGAAGAGGTAGTTGGGAGAAGTTTTACAGCCAACTTCTTGAGTATTCTTTGCTATGTAATCTCTAATAACTCCTTCGGCACAGACCTTTATAGAAGAATTATCAATCATATTTTTGCAGCCAGAAATGCTATCAGATCTTATACGGTCACAACCACCAATGGAGCTGCCGATGCAACGAAATGCAAAAACCGTTATGATATGATTGTATTTCTTCTTAACAATCCTCCTGCTGAAGAAAAAAAGTTTAAGAAAGAAGAATATGAGGCATGGGCCAGTCAGCAGAAGATTATTAAAGATACTTCTAATGAGTATGTGATCGATTTCCATGATATTAAATCCAGTGACAAAGAAGCACTGTACATGGCTCAATTAAATTGCAAGTCTAAAGACTGGAACGCCATTGTCGAGAAGGTTTATAAAGACCTGGAAGACAAGGGAATAAAGGAGACGGAGGCGTGACATACACAGTTATAGTTGATTATATGGGCGAAACAAGGACGAAGGAAACCTCGTCCTTATCTCTTGCAACTCAATGGGCTGAAAATGCAGTTTATGAAATAGGGGCTGATTATGCGGTTGTAGAGAATCCAGATGGTAGTATTTACTGTGAGTATGAAATGTGAGGTGTTTCAATATGGGGTTGAATACAGACTTATTACAGATGCTCCTTGATGCTGGTTATAAGAAAAAAGATGTATTTCATCATTGGAGTGATTTATATGTCTTTAAGAATGAGCTAACAACAAAAATCATTAAAGAATGGTGTGTTAAAAACGATTATTCTTTTGATTGGAGCTGCAAGGAATTCAGAGATCAGATTACGGGTTTTGCAATGTATGACGTTGCTTTCCAGTAGCATCCACTTGAAGAAATGAGGGGTGATTAAAATGGATTTTCGACTTGGTGAAGATCTGGGTTTGGAAGATAACATTATGGATGGGTTTACTTTTGAAGATATTATTCTTCAGGTACATTGCAATTGCCGGAAGATTAATGAGGAATCTGTAAGGCAAGAAATTAAAGAGTTGGTTTTGTTGCGAATGGAAGATATGACAGAGTTGCTTGATCGAAATATCGATGTCATCATGAAAGAAGCAATGAAAGGACGAGAAGTATGAAAAAGATTATCAATCCAGTTATGTGTGATGTTTATGGTGGTAAGGCCAGAGGATTTGTCGAAATTAGATTTGAAAATGATCATTTAAGTATTAGTGGAGTGATCGGCCCCAAAAGGAATGGTAATTGTAAAGGTAGCTGTGGGCAATGTGTAGAAGAAATTCGCCATGGGGAACCGGTAGAAGGATGGACAAAGGAGATGGTTCAAAAGCTCTGTGATATTTGGGACGAGTGGCATTTGAACGATATGAGGCCATATTGTCAGCATCAAAAAGCATTAGGCTGGGATAAATTAGCTACTAAAACAGTTACAATTTATAATTACAAGCTGACGCAAGAAGCCTATTGCAAACAGGAGGGGGTTAAGAGAGCTGCCATTCAGGCTCTTAAAAATGGTGAAACTTTTACTCCCTCTACGGAACAAGCAAAATATGCCAGTCTTCCGTACAGCATCACAACACCAGCTGAGATCTCTGGTGAAGATGTGATGAATTATGAACCAAAAAAGCCACTTTATAGTGGAGATAAAGGGCCTACTGAAGTTAAAATGCTTGGATGGCTTACGCCGGAGGAACATCCTGATGGTATTTTAGGTAAGCCTTGTCCAGTATGTGGGTATAAATATGGACATTCTTGGAACATGGAAAAAGTGCCAGAGGATGTTATTAAGTGGCTGTTTTCGTTGCCTGATACGGCAGTGAAGCCAGCTTGGATTTGAATGAAAGGAGTAGGACTATGGAATTTGTATTTGATTTTGATATTAATAAAATTAAGTTTGAAGAAAAGTACATTAACGAAGAGTACAATACGATAACATTATATTTTATTGCCCCAAAAGAATGGACGGCTGATCAATATCCTAATAGTGTTGTAGTAGGTTCTGAAATTAGTGTTGAATATCCAATTGGTTTTGATGATGCCATGTATGCCAATGTACAAATTTCTCCCACTGAAATGTTTTTTGATCAGGATGGGTTTTATGATTTTGATTGGTGTGATATTCAACTCTCTGATTCTGACATTGAGGCACTGATTAAATTAGCAAAGAAACAGGAGGTTAAACTATGAGCGTTAATATCATTTGTCCTTACTGTGGTGAAGTTGTCAAATATTCTTTTGGTTCTTTTCGTTGTGAACACTGTGGATGGCTTTTGTCTGAGCCTGAGTTTGAAGATGTTCTTGATGAAAACACTTTGCAAGAAGTTAGGATGGAAGAAGACTGGCTGGCTTATAGCAAACTTCAGGAAAATAATGAAAATAAAAAATCAACACGGAGTTTGTGGCTTCGGTTGGGCGCTAATATTGAAATCACTCTTGAAGAAGAAAGAAATATTTTTAGCGGCAACAAAGAACTGGCGAATAAAACTTTGGTAAAGATTATTAAAAACGGTAGGTTTACTCCCTTGGGAGATAGCTATATTCCAGAAGAAGTTGTTGATTCCTTTAATGCACAATACGAAACCAAATATGAATCCTCTGATATTGATTTTTGTATGTAAGGAGAGAACTAAAGTGAAAGTTTATGTTGAGATGTTGGTTAATGGCTATTATTCTTGTGAGATTGAGGTTTCGGAAATTAACGAGAAGGCTATTAGAGAAGTTGCAAGTCAGAAATTTACAGAAGCTAATTTTGGTGAACTTTGTGATGTTGATGGCGAATTTGCTTTTTGCACAGACGAAGAAAACAATGTTATATTTCAAGAATAATGGAGAATTTTAAGATGTTTAAATCTAGAGAAGATTTTCTGGCCTTTTATAAAAAACATGAAGTTCACTATTTGCCTACCGCCTATCAAAAAGAAAAAGAGGGAGGCACGATGCTTTTTCTTTATTGTGACCAGGAGGCTTATGGAGATCGCACCTATTATCTCTGTGGGGAAGATAATTGTATTTACTCTAATTATTATAGTATTGGTGACTAAAAGGAGAGAATTAAAATGATGTATTGCCATACTGAATATTGTCCGGAATGTGAGCGTGAAGTCTCTATCTATTGGGACGTTGAAAAAGATGGATACAAGATTTATTGTCCCTCATGTGGTTCAAGGTTGATGCTTTGTGACGCTTGTACTCATCGTGGGCCTAACGGAGAATTTTGTGACGATTGCGATTACAGTTCTGTTACTGATTCGTGTCGGTTTAATCCTCCAAAGAAAGAAGCGAGGGTAAAGGTCAATTGCGGAAACTGTGCCTTTTGCAGCGAAAACATGACTACTTTTAAAGATACTTGTGACCTTGATAACCATGTGATCAAAGATTGTGATTATGAATTCTGCTTGAAGTTTAAGGCTGTAGAAGAAGGAGAATAACAATGAAGAAGATTATGACCTATAAGGAATTGAAAAATATTTTTCGTGAACATGAAAAGCAATATCCGGTTGAATCGCTGATTGGGTACATCGTTTTTAAGTCAGAAAGTTTTAAAAGAGAGTATTCACTTGAAAGTAGAACTTATGAAGTAAGTAGTGGAAATAAGGCTTTTATGCCTAATATGGGTGGTTATAGTATCTTTGCTTCTGCCATTGACGGATCTGATTCTGGAGTTCGGCTAGAACAGTATATGGTTGATGAATATGGTGGTAAGAATGGTTGGGTTGTAGATTATTGTTATATAATCGAAAACACTTTAACTTCTAACGCCGAAGTAGTAAAACAATACAAAAGGAAAGCCAAACTTCTTGAGTACAAGTATGGCGATTGGGTTAAGGTTTTTAGAGGAAATACGGATGATAGAAGAATTGTTGTTAATTCAGTGAGAATGCTTCTTGATGCCTGTGAAGTGATGCAAAACGTAAGCAACACATTTATTAAGTGTGCATTTGCTGATCGTGTAAGAGAAACTGAAAATGAGATGGATAAAATTATTACTAGGTTTACTGGAATGGTTTGGAATGATTATGATTGCTGTTGGGAAGATGAGGAAAGTGAGAGTAAGTAAATGGCAAGACCTAAGAGACTTGTCCGATGGTCACAATGGGACGGAGCGGAGCTGATCATGGTGGGTCAGCTCTATATGGATCAGATAAAAAAACAATTGATTGCGTATGAGGCCAGGGCGAAGCAAGTAGTAGAAAGGAGTGGCTTTGATTACATTGTTTATGGGTTGAAGGTCTATAATCCAAACAGTGATTTGACTGAGCTGGTAGAGGTTAGGTTTTGCTCAATCGGTATGTCAAGTGAGGAATTTAAAACATATGTTGAAGAAAGACCTAATATGGTTGTGCTGGCAGCTCATAAGAAAATGTACAAAGGAAAAGTAAGAGGAAGGAAGAAAAAGAAATATGCAAGAATTCCGCCGAAAAAGTAGAAGGGAGTAGTTGAAAATGACTGTTTATGATAATCCAGTTACATGGCATCAGTGGGACGAAACAGGAGTAATTGCTTATGGTAATATGTCTTATCCTGATGCTATGAAAGAAATGCAGAAATTTGAACTTGAAGCCAAAAAGGTTCTTGAAGAAACAGGAGCAGATCATGTTGTTTATGGAAGTAGGAAACTAACGGTTTATGGGTGGGAAGTGAATTACTACATGATTCCTATGAGTGATGAAAGATTTTATAAAGATATATGGAGGATAAAAGATAGGCTTATCTATGCGTTGCATAAAAGAAAATGAAAGGAGAATTTATTATGAAAATGAAGAGGATCGCAAACAACGTGGCGCTTCAAACGATCGGCTACGTAATTAGCGGATTTACGAACGTGTATATCTACGTTCGGGAATGCGGCTATCAGAAGCGGGACATTTACAGGGGCTTGTATAAGCACTTCGCACACGATGAAATGAACAAATATGCATATTGCAAGATCACGGAGCTTTGCGCCGATGAAAACGTGCTTTATATTGGAATTGAAGAGTAACGCAGGAAATGAGCTATTCGGAATGAGTACAACACGATACAAAATCCGTTTATGGAAATACGTTGCCGAAGCCGCTTGAAGCCTTCTGAAAAAATATTTTAGTTTTTTCTGCTTTTACTCTTGACTTTTGCGTTAATTATTTGATTCAGGAAAAAGAGAACTACGACAAATTAAAAGAGAAAATCAGGGCATTTATTAAGCGCATGGAAATTATGGGACTACTGTGAGTGAAATAATAATCAAATTGGAGGACAACATCATGAGTGAAAACATCAAGGACATTATGAACGAAGAAGAATTTATCGACAAGAAAGATCTTAGAGATCAAGCAATCGACAGGGTTGAAGTTCTGGATAAGGTTAAGGAGCTGTTTTTGATTCCTAAGATGGAATTGATGACTACGAACCAGGTGGCTGATTATTATGAGGTTGGTTTAAACATCATTAAAATGTGTTACCAGCGAAATAAAGCTGAAATCGATGAGGACGGAACGGTTGTTAAGACCAAGAAGGACTTTAACGCTTTAGCGTGTCTGAAGTCACATGATGTGACTTCAGACGCTTTAATGCGTGAAAGTGAAGGGGATGGACTTCCTGAGCCTGAACCTTACATTGATGAAGTTATCAATACTGGAAGTAGCGGCGCTACCTATAAATTCTCTAATGGTATTATTCTTAAAGTCCAAAACCGTGGCATCCGCTGCTTCTCTAAGAGAGCTGTGCTTCGAATTGGTATGCTTCTCCGGGACAGTGATGTAGCCAAAGAAGTTAGAACTCAGCTGCTTAATGTGTTTGAGAAAACTTCTGATGAACAGAAAGCAGCTGACATTGAAGAAGAACAGGATTTGTATCTTAAATATGCTAAAGCAGCTATTGAAGGGGATAAGGACGATCTTTTATTCGCAGCACAGGAAGTTTTTAATTTTAAGAACCGACATATTAAAATGCTTCAGGAGAAGAATGATGAATTGCGTCAGGACAATCAAATGTTGGCAGCACAGATTCTTGAGTGGAGTGAAAGAAGTAAGATCAGTAAGGCAGTCCGAGTTATTGCCGGTCTTCGTAAGGTTCCTTTTGGCTATGTGTGGAGGGACTTGTACCAAGAACTGCTTTATAAGCATCATATTGGTCTTACTATGAGAGGAAAGAAACCTTTCATTCAGCACGTCCGGGAAGAAGAATGGCCTATGGTTCAGCAGAGCTTGGCAGCAATTTGTGAGGATCATGGAATTAGCATTTCCAAAGTTCTCTGGAAGATTAAGCATGATGATCCTAAGAAGTACATCGACAAAGAAACCGAAGATGATGAGAACATCTATAATAATGAGAAGGAGGAAGATTAAAGGCAATGTCTAAACAGTATAGTGTTAGAGAGCTTCAGCGAATGCTTAGAGATAACGGTTATGTCCATGACCGAACAAAAGGTAGCCATCAGATCTGGGAGAGGCCGGGATGTATGATTACACTCCCGGTCGTTTCTCTTAATTATAAGTTGGGCAATAAGATTGCAAGGCAAATTATGAGAGGGTGATTTGAAAAAGATGTATTGACAAAATCTTTTGTTTTGGATATAATATAGGCAAGGGGTTATCGAATACCTCTTCACCAAAATTCGACAGCTTCAAATGTCTGTCGCTACTCGATACGCGACTAATAAGAGGTCGAGTTCAAATGTCTGTCGCTACTCGATATGCGACTAATAAGAGGTCGAGTTCAAATGGTTAGGCTCCACTTTTTAGTGGAGCCTTTTATTAAGGAGCATCAACATGGATCAAGGACATTTTTATTACATTAAGAGTCAATATTTTATAGATTTTCCGGATCCAATGTTAATGAGAAATAAGGAAATTTTAAATGGCGTAAAACATAATAGGCCGTGCTTTTATACTTTTAAAGACATGGGCACAGGTTTGTATTGGATGATTCCAATATCGTCAAAGGTGTCAAAGTATAAAAGTTATTATAACGCAAAGATAAATAAAAACGGTAGATGTGATACCATTCTTTTCGGAAAAGTACTAGGTCATGAAAAGGCGTTTCTTATTCAGAATATGTGTCCGGTTACAGATCAATATATTGATTGCGAATATATTGATTCTGCTTCAAATGCGCCTGTAAGCGTTAGTGGAAATTTTGAAATTGAACTTTTAAGAAAAGCACAAAAGGTACTTTCAATACAAAGAAATGGCGGTCATTTAATTTTTCCAAATATCCTGGAGATTCAGCGGCAATTGTTACAAAAATAATTTTAATAATAAAAGACCTTGTTCAAGAGAATAAGGTCTTTTATTATGCTCATTTTTAAGAAAGGAGAAAGTAAATGGAGCTAAAATGGAAATTTATTCAAGCCGAATACTACAATTCAAAGGGGGATATTAGTCGAACAAAAGAATGTAAAAGGATTTTAAGCATGGAGCTTGACAATCAGTGGCCTATCAAAATGTATTTAAGTGGGAATACTGTCTATGTTGCTATGGCAGACAAGCAGGGAGTTGTCAGGGGAGTGGTAATTTGCTTGGCAATTTCAACTGTTGAACTTCACCCTAAAAAATGTCAAATTGGATATTGCATCATTAAAGAATCTGAAGGGCCAGATCGAGTAAAGTGTCCGGATGAATTTTTAAATCTTTTATCTGGCACAGAAGACGAGGTTAGCCTAGAATGGAGGGCTGCTTGCAGAGAATGGAATAAAAACAAAAAGGACGCTTTGATGTTAGAGAGTCTTCCGGTAGGAACTAGGATTTTGGCAAAATGGAATGAAAGTGAGGTTGAATTGAGAAGAACATTGATGCGGCAATATAAAAAACCTATTTGGTATGATGGGTATTACAAGTATGATCCGTATAGAATTGTGGCAAATGGATTCACAATCTTGTCGTAACCACAAGAATTATAATGTCTAAATAGGAAATTGTTGTGGTTATTCTATTGACAAGTAAAAATATATGAGTTATTATAAACATACGTTCCGAACTAACGTTCTAAAAATAAGGAGAATTAAGATGGCTGCTTTTTATATGTTTATTATTTTAGGGGTTATTTTGTTGGCAAAAGGTTTTGTTGAGAATATTAAGAGAATTGAGGCAGATGCGAATGTAAAGGCAATGTTAGAACGTGCAAATGAGGCCAACCGAAAAGGGGACGAGGAAGGTCGAAGAATTGACAGAATGGAAAAGGAGTTTAGGGATCGTAGTTACGAATTGCAGCGTAAATATTACGAAAGTAAGTATCATAAGAATTGAATGGTAGTAGATAAGGTAAAGAAAGGGAAAATAAATATGAACGAAGCTGAATGTGCAGTAATTTTGATGTCTGAGAAGAAACTTATTATTGATTTTGTTCATGATGATTATGAAATAATTCATGAGGATGAATGTAAAACAATAATTGCTCCATTCTTAGGAGGTGAGTTGTACGAAAGAGTGATAAAATTTATTGATGTTAGTTGGCTTGATCATGTGGTGCTTCCAACAGTATTTATTAGCTTTTATACTGAAAATAACGTTGAAATAGAAATTGGGGATGAAGATTATGTAGAAACTAGAGTTGCTGAATATAGGTACTGCTAAAAAGGAAGGAAAATATTATGACGATTTTTTATGAAGACGGAGTAGTTTTAGAAAAAGTGGTGAACTTTACAACATTTCATAATCCAACTCTTTATACTGGCAATTTGATAGTTGTTGATCCACCAAAAGGTGCATTTCAATTCATTGATGAAAATAAATATCATTATTATCTTGCCTTTACTTGTGAACCATCGACTGTTGGAGAAGCGTTGGTGGACAAGTGCTTTTTGGTGCGCAGCAGATCTGTACCTACTAAAAAAGATTTCTTTGAACTTTCTGCTATCATTGAGGCAGGAATTATTCCTAAAAATTTGGCGTTGGCTCAATTATCCGATAAAGAAATGGATGATTTATATGAAGGGCTAGCTAACCCTGATTGGAGCTATAAATGGCAAGAATAAAAAATTTATTCGATTTTAAGTACTAAAAATTAAAACGTAATTGACAACTCCTTCTTCAAATGATATTATTAGTACAGAAACCCCTAATAGAAGTTTGAAGAAGGAGGATTTTTCTTGAATAATTGGTTGGATATTAAAGAAGGGGACGTTGTTTACGCTGATATTCCAAATGCGATTGGGCATCAGCAAGGTGGTCGGAGATATTTTTTAATTGTCTCGAATAACATTGGGAATAAATACTCTGGAATGGTCAGAGGGATTCCTTTTACTTCTCAAAATAAAAAGCCTATACCTACTCACGTTTATTATACAGCCGGTGAAGGTGGCTTGCCTAAAGATAGTATACTACTTTCCGAATGTATCTGGGATATTAATAAAGATCAGATTATTAAAGTGGTTGGTCATTTTAATAAAGATCAAATGATAAGGGCAGCCAAGGCAACAGTTATTATGATGCCTTTTGTTAGTTTGGCGAATTGTGGGTGATGGTTATGAAGAATTTTGTTGAAAAAAATGTAAATGGGCTTTTGGTTCAGAAAAATTCGATGGAAATCTTAAATGAGTTGTTTAAGGAAGAGAAAATTACAAGAGAAGATATTTATCAGTTGATGGTAAAAAAAGATATAAGTTCATTTACATTAGACAAACTTGATTTGGTTTTTTCTAGAACAAAGTCGAATTTTAATCAGTGGATTATTACATTCGATATGAAACGAATGCTTGAAAACAATCAACTAATCGTTCTTGAAATTAGCATTGCTTCGTTGCTTCATTATGTGGATTTTAATGGAGTTGACTTTGATACTTCTGAAAAATACTATGAAGCAATCTGTAATGGCGGATATAAAACGATTCTTTTTATAACTGTTAAAGATTCGAAAAGATTTAAGCTTACTGGTTCGCAATTTATGGCCGATTCATCCATATGCAATATAGTATCTGGTAGAGAATATCTATATGCTTGCAAAAAAGCAATAGACAATCAAATAATATCTGCCAACGCAAGACAAGAATGTGTATGCAGCATTGTGTTATGATAGACGGAGGAAGTGTTAATATGACTCAAATCATGAAAGAAAAATTGCTTGTCCAAACTGAAGATTTTTATAACAAGGATCGAAAAATAGCATTCATTAAATATTATGAAGAAAATTTCAATTTGGACTATTCGGCAATTAAAATTATTAGCGTTTTTGGCTTTTCTGCACGGTGGGAAAGAACATTTAAAAAGGATATTTGCGATTTCTCAGTAGTAGAATATGAAAGTTTATTTGCTAGCGCCGGATGGTATAAAGCGAAATATTTTACTTCTATAAGATTGTTGATAAGACATTATTCGGAATGGTGCAAAGAAAATGGATATACTAATAAGACGGAATTAGAAATTGCCCACTTAGAACGATCTATGATTCTTGATCGGATAATTGGATCTGTTTTCCCGTTCAGAAGCCAAAATGAATTTCTTGATTTTTACGATAGTGTTTTTCAAGTCAATGATCCTGACTATCGAAATATGAATATGATGAGATATTGTTCTGTATTACTGGCTTGGGATGGGCTTAATAAGAGCGAGATTTTTAACCTTGCTAAAGAAGATGTTGTTGATGGCAAGGCTTTTTTAGCTCAAAAAAATGATTGCGATAAAAGAGAATTAACTCTTTCGAACAAAACACTGGAAGTCATTAATTATTGTAATCATATGACGAATATCAAAGTCAAAAATAAAGCTGGCCAGTTTTCTGAATTTAACTTAAATAATGGACATCAAGTTATTAGAGCTGTTGATAAGGGTAGAGGAACAGCAAACGTTCAATCTATAATAACGAACTATACAAAAATTATTCGTAAAATAGTTAATGAAAGTGCAATCGGCAAAACTATGCCGTATGAATTTAGTTATCAAAACGTAATGTACAATGGGATTTTAGTAAGAGCAGTTGAAACGAATGATTTTTCCGAAGTTAATTATTATAAGTTGGAAAATGATCTTAAAGCTTTCGTAGATTATTATAACTTCTAAAATAATGGGCATTTATAGCCCATACATAAGACATATGCTACTATGGTGGAATAGGCAGACGCAGGAGACTTAAAATCTCTTGTCAGAAATGACGTACCGGTTCAAGTCCGGTTAGTAGCACCATTATATTTTTTTAAATTTTATGTACTAAAAATACGATAAGAATGCTATAATTGATAAAAATTGCATATTTTTAGTACATAAAAATATGTTATGGGAGGAAATTAAATGGAGCGATTAACAGAGCGAATGTATGATGATGAGGATGGTGTATGTGGGAAAGCCCATGATGGGGCTTCAGGGGGAGGAAGAATGATTTCGATCGTTCCCGTGAGCCTGGCTGAGGCTAACAAATTTGTGGAAGAGCACCACCGACACCATAAGCCGGTAGTCGGACATAAGTTTTCTATCGGATGTGCTGATAGCGGAAAAATTGTAGGGGTGGCAATCGTCGGTCGCCCGGTATCACGACATTTAGACGATGGATGGACGCTTGAAGTGACACGCCTATGTACCGATGGCACTAAAAATGCCTGCTCGATGCTTTATGGCGCAGCATGGAGAGCCGTCCGTGCCATGGGGTATAAGCGCCTAGTGACCTACATTTTGGAGAGCGAAAACGGGGCCAGCCTCCGGGCGGCTGGCTGGAAGTGCGTGGGACAAGCTGGCGGCCTCCGGTGGACCGGAAAGCGCAGACCGAAGGTGGATCTATATCCTGCACAGTACAAACTGCGGTTTGAGAGGAGCGAAGCACATGCTGAAGAAGGTGCGTGAGATCTTAGCTGGTGCTCTCCTGTCCCTGATTCTGGGGGCTGGGATGGCCGTGGTGCTGTGTGTCGGAGCTTTGGCAGTGTGGTACACTCTGGGAAAGACCGCCTCAATTCTGGCCTTTGCGGCGGCCTGTTTGGGGCTGGTAGTGTGGATTATGAAATTAAACAAATCGAAAGGATAATTCTCATGAAAAAGAAATTGTTTGCTTTACTCGCTGTTCTGCTGCTGGCGGTGGCCCTTACCGGGTGCTTGTCCGAAGCGGAAAAGGTCAATTACAACATCACAAAACAGTCCGGATATTTTGAGTGTGAGCGCCGGGTGACGGTCTACAACGCTCGTACAGATAACGTCATCTTGTACATCGAGGGGTACATAGACATTTCAAACAACACATCCAGTGAGCTGGTTGTTACCTGTAAGGTCGGACCAACGGAATATAAGAAGAATTATGTGTATCTCAACGATTACACCCTCTATGTGGTGGAGGATATCAGCGGTACCCATACAGACCCGTACCACTACAAGGTCTATTTCCACACAGATGTGCTGCCCAGTATTGAGGTGCGACCGTAAGGTGAAAGTTCAGTAGTCAAGAGCCTGTCCGCACTGCGACAGGCTTACGGCATTGAAGGAGGAATGAGCACATGGTAGAATTGAAACCTTGCCCATTTTGTGGCGGAAAAGCCAATTTTCTGATTAAAACTTACATGGAACGAGGAATTACAAGAGGGTACACCTTCGGTATCTATTGTACAAAATGCGACATTGTCTTGCCAAAGACAAATTACATCATCGAATTTGAAATGAGCAGTGATGATGGGGAACTCAAAGTGACAACAGACGAACGACCACAGGCGATTGAGGCTTGGAATAGGAGAGCTGACAATGGCTGAATACATTGACAAGGCGGTGGCATTATCAGTGCATGAACCGCCTAAATCAAATAGATATTATCAAACCGATAATCTTGATGACGCATATGGGCAAGGCTGGGACGATGCACTTTGTTCTATTGAGCATATCCCCGCCGCTGATGTGGCCCCGGTGGTGCATAGCTACTGGGAGCACATGATTTCATCTGATGAAGAGAATATCGATGTTTGCCATAACTGCAAATATCCTGTTAGTCGGTTTTGGGGAATAACAAAATACTGCCCCAACTGTGGGGCTAAGATGGACGGAAAGGACGAGGACGATGCCGGTTGATTTTCTTGGACAGGAACTTAACGTTGGTGATAATGTAGTATTTCTGAATCATTGCAGAACTTCTTCAAATTTAGGTCGAGGGAAAATAACAAGTATGACAGAACACACTGTTACCATTGACCTTGCTACACGAAGGGCTGAATACAAAGTTGTCAAAATTCCTTATGTAAAACATGGACATTGGGAGTTTGATTTCAACTTAAACGGAGACAATTTTTACCGTTGCTCTGTCTGTGGTGAACAAGAAATCTTGTCAGAGAACTACGATGTTTATGACCGATTCCCGTATTGCCATTGCGGAGCAAAGATGGACGAGGAGGATGAAGGGTGATTAAATTGAAACCCTGCCCGTTTTGCGGGGGACAAATTAAGTTCCTAATCATGGATGACGAGTTTAACATTCACGATGAGGAGTATGAAAAAGACCCGTGGAGCGGATTGCAGTATGGACTTTGCCATGACGTGGAAGATAACGAAGATTGCCCAATCGCCACACACGTCAATGAAATGCTTGGAGTGTATGGCTACGACACAAAAGAAGATGCCGCCGAAACTTGGAACGAGAGGTGGAACAATGAGACTGATTGATGCGGACGCATTGTCTAAGAACATACACGATAATGTATCCACTCCATATGAAGATGCAGTGGTAGCAAAAGAAGACTGTTTGCGTGAGATAGAGGAGGCTCCTACGGTAGATGCCGTACCGGTGGTGCATGGTGAATGGTTGCTGCGTCACGAAGGGTGTGGGCATTATTGGGAATGTTCTTCATGCCATAAAAACCCGTGCATTTATGTGACAAAAGATACCAGATACTGCCCCAACTGTGGAGCAATGATGGATTCTGAGAGTGACACACAGAACTGAAGAGGATGGCTGAAAAATGGACGAATATGTTAATAGGAAGAAGCTAGAGGAGGCTTTTGATAATGCTGACACTGACGTTTGTGAAAGCGACATGGACGGGCACAGCGATTGGGGATTCGGAAGGGAAAATGTCCGAGATGTGATTAGGAGCGTTCCTGCCGCTGACGTTGCGTTGGTGGTGCATGGGAGGTGGATTGAGGATCACGATTATCTCAAATGCCCAAAGTGTGGCGTGATGGTTGAGTGGGATTTTACATTTTTCGATATTGGTAATTGGAATTACTGTCCCAACTGCGGAGCGAAAATGGATAAGGAGGATGAAGACAATGACGGAATACATTAGCCAGAGAAAACTATTGTTGAAGTTGATGCAAAACGGCTGTCCTGCAAGCATACTTGACATAGTGCTGAGTTTCCCCGCAGTCGACACTACGCTGGCAGTTCATGGAAAGTGGGTAACGCACTATCGAAGCGGAACGCCTGTTGCCGAGGGGTATGTATCAACGTGTTGCGATATGTGGAACAACCGCAAGAGCGATTACTGCCCCGCCTGTGGGGCGAAGATGGACAAGGGGGATAAAGACGATGTATAAACCGTTATCTGATTCGACTCTTATGAGTATGACAAAGAAGGAAATTATCGAGAATTTGCGAATTGCAGAGCATAACTTTTTCGCAGCGGAAGAAGCACTTGCCCAGCAAGCAGAAAATGTAAAGAATTGGGTTCCTGTAGTCAGGTGCTCGGAATGTAAACATCACCGAGAAAACGGGGTTTTTCACTTTTGTAAAAGACTTGGTGTATATAGCCCAGATGATCCGGAATTCTTTTGTAAATATGGAGAAAAGAGGTAACGACTGGTGAGGATTAAGGCTTATTTAGTTCAAGAACCAAAGTGTCAGACCTGTATTCATAAAGATGCTTGTGAACTATGGGTTCAGCATGGAATGGCTCTACATACTGGCTTTAAGAATACCTACGACCTTTCGGAATGTCCCACATATAACCCATTGGATAAACATTCTTGTAAACGATGGAAATGTGAAATGGATGATATGGGATGGAATAAGTGGACATGTCCATCTTGCGGTTTCGTGGAAAGAACCGACATCCATGTGTCGCTTGGTTGGAACTATTGCCCTCGCTGTGGAGTAAATTTGACAGGGGGTATGTGAGATAAAACGTGAGCTTATTGACTTATATGAAGCTATGATTGATTTATGCCTTAGATGGGACGATATTTGTCCAACAAGGAAAGAATTCCTTGAAATTCTGAGAAATCAACCAGTCTTTGTAGTTGACTTTGAGGATATGATTAGTAAGACCGAACTTTTGAGTGAACTATTTTGTCATCAAGATGAAGAAAATTACGACCCTTTTAAAGCGATTGTTGATCTTAAGAATAAGGGGGAGTAACCATGCCTCATATCAAAAATATTCTTTTGTTATTGGCTATGTATCTTGTGTCTTTATACGTCAAAATAACGCCCACACCTCCTTGGTGGGAAGAAGATAATGGTATTTCAAAAATGCTGCTAGCCGTTGTTATTATGTTGTTTGTAGGTTATCTGGAAGAGTTAATGGAGTGGAGAAAACAAAAATCTAAAGATAAGGAGTTGAAATGATTAATGTACATTTATGAAAGTCATTTGGGTGGAATTTACGTTGTTAAGAAGAAATTAGACTCGGAAGACCTTCTTTGTCATCAATGTGGAGACAATGATGAATATCTTGGAGAATTTAATTCGGCCACAGAATTCCTTCAAAAATATGCTGATGAGATCGATGCCAATGATGGATTTGGTGGATATGCAATGGGACATATTATGGAAGTGTTAAATTGTTTTCCGGATTGCCCTTCTGAAGAAAATGCTTGTAAGATTGTGAGGGAAAATAGAATTATGAGTCTGGAAGATAGAGAGGATTATGAATGATATACATAAATGACAGAGACATAGAAGACATTGATTTCGCCATAGAAGACATTGATTTTGCATTGCACTATCTTGTTGATTTAAAGATCAATTTAGGAGACACGATTTTTAGAGTAAGTAGTAATGAATCGGCTGGCCCTGCTGTGGACAGGACAAAGAAACAAGTCAAAGCATTGGAATACGTAATTGACATTTTGAAAGAAATGAAAAAGGAGATTAAAGAATGAAAAGAACACTTGATATTTTGCGACAAATGCAGTTTTGTGAGGAACTTACCGTTAAGATTTTTAAGAGCATTGAGGGTAAAGTGAAAGACAATGCAATATACATTAATGACAATAATTATGGAATTCCGTCATATACTCAAAATCAGAACGAGATCATTTTTCTCCGCAGAGAGCTTAAAAAACTTTCTGATATGATCGGAAATCAGTAAAATTAATTTACATAAGTCACGCTTGATGGTAGCGTGTTGATATAAAATTACATCCTTATCAACCGGTCTTCCGGACACAATAAATCAATATTACAAAATTTAAAAGGAGTAAAATTATGGCAAAGGATAGTAAAAACAATCGGCTGTTTGATCTGCCTGAGACAAAAGGACAGTTTCAGGTAAGGGGTATCGTCTCTGGTACTGATAAAGATAATTTTTATAAAGAACTGACCACTAAGAATAATAAGCCTATGCGAATGGTTAATTTTGGTCTTCAGTTTGATAAAGAAGTTACGATGTATGCTGGCTTCAATGGCATGGAACAGGACGATGTTTATTTTTCTGCGACCGAAAAAACTGAAGATGGAAAGAGTAAAACCATTGTCGAAAAGGTTCCGTGGAAGGATCGGTTTACCTTTAAAAAAGAAGGATTCCGCCCTATCGGTGTAAATATTGGAGTTAAAAAGATTCTTGACGAGAAGGGGAAAGAGGTCAATGACAAGAAAGTTCTTTCTCAGTACGATGCTTGTAAAGAAGTTGGTGACAATCTTCAAGACGGTGAGAGTGTCTTTGTAAAAGGTAATATTACATATAGCACCTATGAAAATAAGCATCAAACTCGTTTTGAACCGAATCAGATTTCTCTTTGTAAGCCTGTTGATTTCGAAGCAGAAGATTTTCAGAAGATGGCAAACTTCCAGCAGAAAATTATCTTTGTTGGTATTACCCCCAATGAAGATAAAACGAAGTTTTCTGTAGCGGCTAAGATTGTAACCTATAATACCATCGAAGATGCAGAATTCGTTATCTTGAATCCTGCTCTGGCTATGCAGTTTAAAAAGGCATTAAAGCCTTATTCGGCAATTGATGTTTGGGGTGATATTAGTGTTGAAAAACATATTGAAGAGACTGAGGTAACAGATGTTTGGGGCGCTCAGAACGAAATGAAGCGGGTTTCTGCCCCTACTACCAGAGAACTTGTCATTACTGGTGCGGATCCGAACAGTATTGAAAAAGAGGTTTATTCTGAGTCTGCAATTGATGCAGCTATTGAGAAAATTAAAGCCAGCAAACAGACCAAAGAAGAGTTCTACGGAAAAGATAAAAAGAAAGACGCTGCCAGTGGTGGTTGGGGTGGTGATCTTCCGTTTGATACGGACGATGATGACGATACCACTGGCTGGTAAAGTTATATCTTTTTTTGGAGTTTTAAGTACTAAAAATTCGATATTTTGAAATTTTAAAGCTAAAAACGGAGGTTAAGTAATATGGCAACTGGACGTGGCGGTAATAAAATCAAATCGAAACTCGGTTTTCTGGTTTATGGAGAACAGGGAACTTGGAAATCTTCTTTGTGTCTTGAGTTTATGAAGATGAAGCGAGAAGATGGAAAACCTTTTCGTGTTCTTTATATCGATGCTGAACAGGGATCGATTGATGACTATCTGGATGATTACGCAGACGAAGGATATGATCTTCGCAACATTTACATTGTGTACACCCAGAGCCTTTCTGAAGTAAAAGACTTCATTAAAAAGGCCAAAGAGGATGAGGATTTCTACAACTTTGATGATGACGGCAACGAAATGGATGAAGTCTATCTGGACGCTGAAGGTAAACCCTTCCGTCCTGACGCTGTTGTAGTCGATGGTATTACTGTTCTTTACATTGCGAGGCAGCAAGGTATTATTGAGTTTAGTAAGAAGAGGGCTACGGTTCGTGCAACCAAGAATGAAGTAACCGGAATGGCTAGAGAAGTTGCCATTGAAGGTGCTGGCTTGGAGATTAAGGATTACAATACCTTAAAATTCAATGGACAGGATCTCATTCTTGACCTTATGGGCTGCGGTAAACACTTTGCTGTTACTTGCCGTGAAGAAGACGAAAAGGAACAGTATAAGGATAAGAACGGCGAGATTAAAATGATGGCCACTGGACGTAAACAGCCAGCTGGATTCAAGGATGTTCGCTATAATGTTAAGACTGTAATCCATATGTTCAAGGATTCTGATGGCGTTATCAAGGGTATCATTGAGAATAAGGATCGAACTAAGGTTCATAAACAGGACGAGCTTCTTATTGAACCCAGCCTTTTGGATTGGCAGACCATCATTGACCGTGGAAAAGACAAGAAGAATTTTAATGTTGCCAATAACTTGAACAGCTCTGTTGATAGGGAATTGGAATCTATTGAGAAAGATAATGCTCGTTTTGATGAAGAGGAAAGCAATTCTGAAAAAGCGAAAGAAGCTGTCTTGACTACTGCCAAAGACTACCAAGAGGCAATTCAAAAAGCCATTGGTAAGCTTAAGGATATGGATAAGACCAAAGCAATGTCTGCGATTACCAAAGCTGGATTCCCCAAGGCATATCAGAGAATTACTGATATTGAAGTCTTGAAACAGTACCTTGAAACCATTAATGGAGTCAAATAATTAGGATTATAGAAAGGCCGCTGTATGAGAACAAATTTAAGAAAATGCGCAGTCTGTGAGAAAGATATTGATCTGGCGAAAGATAAGTCTTTCATCATTTTCAAAAAGCGTTATCTTCATGGCGATTGCTTCATACAGCGGCAAACTTCTTTAAAGAAGAAGGGAGCCGCTTGGACGCAAGAGCAATGTGAAGAAGAAATCCAAAGATTTCAGGCCAAATTTAAAAAAGATTTGGAACGAATGGTTGCAGAAGAAACGCTGACTCAATTTCTATCTGAGCAATATGACATTTCATTCTTTCCGTCTTATTTCTATATTAAGCTCAAATCTGTTTATGATGGTACATATAAGGGGCTGCATTCACAAGTTCCTCCGGAGCATTTGCTTGAAATGTGGCAAACAAAGATGACCTATTTAAATCGAGTAAACGCCAAAAAAGCTGAACCATTAAGCGGGATTAATCGGATTTATTATGATATGGCAATTCTATTGTCACGTTATGATAAGTTTCTTGAATGGAAGAAAGCTCAGCAAGAAGAGCTTGATGCCATAAAAAAGGATGTAGCAAATAGACGAACGCAAGTTGACTATTCGGTAATTCAAAATAAAAGAAAAGAGGATAAAAAAACCAACTTAAATGATATTCTAGATGAAATTTAAGGGAACTACGTTTCTTGCATTTCATTATTGGAGGGATCTTTATTCCTGACATTTCAAACATTACAAATGAATTGCTTCTGGTTGGCAGCATTTATAAAAAGCCAGAATTATTTATTGAATATGGGCAGTACATAAAAAGCAAGTATGACTTTTTTGATGAAGCAACACGATTTTTTTACGATTCTGCTGAGATCCTTTTTCAAACAAGAAGCCAAATCTTTAACCGAACAACAGTTTCTACTTTTATGGCCGAAGACACAGATCGATTAACAACCTATAAAAAATATGGTGGTTGGAAAACAATCGATGAGTGGATGAAGTTGGCTGTTGTAGATGATTTTAAGGGGTACTACGAAGTCCTTAAAAAATTTTCCCTTTTGCGTGAGTATGACAGAAACGGTTACAACGTAGAAAGAATCATGAAGCATAAGAAGTTTGAAACTTTTACTGCATCTGACATTTATCGGCTGGTTCGTGGAAAAGTCGATAAGATTCAAACGGTTATTTTGAATAATGATGAGAGTGAAGTTTTAAACTCAGAAGTTTCAACGTTGGTGGATGAGTGCATGGAAGTTCCAGATATGGGGTTGAAAATGCCATATCCCATTTTAAACGATCTCTTTCGTGGTCTTAAAACTACCAGTATGATGGCTGTCGGTATGCTAAGTAATGCCGGTAAAACCAGATTTATGTGTAAGCTCATTGCTTATACAACATTAGTTTTAAGAGAAAAAACATTGGTGTTGCTGAATGAGATGACTGTTAAGTCTATGCGATACGCACTGCTTACTACGGTAATAAACAATCCAGAGTTTCAGCATCTTCATGGTGTACATATTACAAAGCCTGAAAGAGAAATCACCTTGGGTCTTTATAAGGACAAGAATGGTGAGTTTATCTACCGTAAAAGAAATAAAACGGGAGATTTTTTGGAAACGGCAGCTGAGTATATTGAACGTGTTCGACAAAACTCCGAAGAATATCGCCAGATAAAAGAAATTGCCAATTGGATTGAAACAGAAACCCAAGGGCTGATTTATACCAAAGATATTAGTTCAGCTTATGATGATCAGACATTGGAGTTTGAGATTAGAAAAGCTGCATTGGTTCAAGGTGTAAAATACTTCTTTTATGATACCTTAAAGCAAGGAACCAATATGATGGGGGAATGGTCAGCCTTAAAGGCTACAGCTACAAAGTTGTCTGAGCTTACACGCAGTCTTGATGTTTATATTTATTGCAGTATTCAGCTCACAGATGATGCCAATGAGATTGAAGCAGACGGTCTTACGTCAAGCTATATTGCTAATGCCAAGCAGATTAAACACGTTCTTGATACACTGGTTCTTTTTAAAGAAATCCCTAAAACGAAGTTCGGTAAATATCAATATCTTGCTGAATATTCTGATTGGGGTGAACCAGTTCTTCACAAGCTGGATCCTGACAAACGATATGGTATCGGAGTCGTAGATAAGAATCGCTTTGGAGATAAGAAAAAAATTATGTTTGAGTTTAATTTGGACTTGAATATATGGACTGAAATTGGAGAGGCGTTTAAGGCTATAAAAACTTCTAAGGAGTGATGCCAGGTGGATATTCAACGTTTAAAAGAATACATTCTTGAAAACGATTGTATTAAAACCATTTTGGAATCATTGGGTTGTCATCATATTCGTAACCATCCTGGGGTTAGTTCTTATATCACTTGCGGCAATCCTGACGGAGATAATCCTTCAGCTATTACAGTTTATCAAAATGAACATTTGACAACCATCGATTATACAAGAAATCTGGGCAATTCAAAATCAGATATATTTTCTTTGGTTGAGTTCTTCAAAGATTGTTCTTTTTTTGAAGCTCTTAAAGAAGTTTGTAATTGGATAGATTTGGATTATTATCATGACTTTGATGAAGATCTTCCGGAAAGCTTGCGCATTTCAAAAATGATTTTAGAAATGCAAAGTGGAATCATAGACGAAGATGATGAGGTTAAGGTCATCCGTCCTATCTCAGAAAGAATACTGTCCTATTATGAGAACGCAGCAAATGATATGTTCTTAAACGATGGAATTGATTATGAAACACAGCAATTATTTGAGATTGGATATGACGATTGCTCCAATCGAATTACAATTCCCATTCGTGATGAGCTTGGCACTTTAGTTGGAATAAAGGGCCGTGCTTTTGTAAAAGAGCTTAAGGATGAGCTGAAATACATCTACCTAGAGCCTTGCGCCAGAAATCAAATTCTTTATGGACTAAACCATACTTATCCGGCTATCAAAAGGGAAGGTTGCTGCTTTGTTGGGGAGGCAGAAAAAAGTTGTATGCAATTATGGTCTATGGGAATTTGTAATTCAGTGGCAATTGGTGGAAAAAAAATATCTTCCTGTCAGATCGATAAACTCACAAGGCTTTGCTCCGACATTGTTTTTCTATTTGACCAGGATGTCTCCGAAGATGAAATGAAGTCAATTGGTGAGAAGTTCCTATCAACAACAAATGTCTATGCCGTAATCGACAAGATAGGAATTCTTGATGAAAAGGAAAGTCCTACTGATAATCCTAAAAAATTGGAACGACTTTTAAAAGAATGCAAATACAAAATCAATTAGGATGGTGACGTACTTGGAATATAAATTAATAAAAGACAGTTTGAATGATCTGGATCGGATTCAAGAAACGGTATTTCTCAATCGAGGAATTGAAAATATTGAAAGGTTTACTCATCTGAGTGAAAAAGATGAACTTCCCTATGAGCTTTTAGACCATATCCATGAAGCAGTTGATTTGTATTTGAAGCATCTTGAAGCTGGCAATCACATTCATATTATCGTTGATAGTGACACGGACGGATATACGTCCGCAGCTATTCTTTATATGTACACAAAAGAACTTTACCCTGATTGTAACTTGACTTATTCGCTTCATACTGGCAAGCAGCATGGATTAAGCAAAGACATTGATGTGGGCAAAAAGGTGGATCTGTTAATTATCCCAGATGCCGGAACCAATGATACAGATGAATGCAAAGCTGTAAAAGATATGGGGGTTGATGTTTTAATCCTAGATCATCACGACTCTGAATTAGAGAACCCTTATGCAATCATTGTGAATAACCAAATGTGCAATTATCCAAATAAATTCCTTTCTGGCGTTGGTGTTGTCTATAAATTCCTTCAGGCTGTAGACGAAGAGACATGGAATAATAAGGCAGATGATTATTTGGATTTGGTTGCTCTTGGCTTGATTGGTGACAACATGGATGTCCGTGATCCAGAGACAAGATGGTTAATTGATAAGGGTCTTAGAAAAATTCATAGTCCGGTATTCAAGGCACTTCTTAAAAAACAGGAATTTTCAATGCCAAAGGATTTCTCTGGACATGATGTTCAGTTTTATATTGTTCCCTTAATTAATGGAATGATTCGCTGTGGAGATTCAGATGAAAAAGACTTGATGTTTCGTGCATTTATCTGTCAGGATGAAATGTTTTCTTATAAGCCCAGAGGCGGTGTAGAGACAGAAGAAGATATTTACACTCGTTGTGCAAGGCTCTGCTTTAATGCTAAAACACGACAAAAGAATGCGCAGACAAAATGTATGGATAAAATCATTGAGTCCATTGAAAGCCAACACGCCGACAAAAATAAAATCATTTTTGGAAATGTAACAGATCTGCTGGACTTTAATTTAACCGGTGTTATGGCGATTAAAATCGCTGACTATTTTATGAAACCTTGTCTGCTTCTTAGAAAACGAGATGGAACGAATGTGTATTCTGGTTCTGGCCGGAATCCAGATTACAGTCCCATTCCGAATTTCAAAGAATTCCTTTTAGGGCTTGGTACATTTAATTTTGTTCAAGGTCATCCGAATGCTTTCGGTGTGGAAATTGAAAGAGAAAACATTCCTATTACAATTCAAAAAAGCAATGAGATTTTAAAGACTGTTTCATTTGAGAAATGCCTGTTAGTCGATTTCATTTTGGATGTTGAACAGCTAACGATTTCGGCAATTCGTGATTTAAACGATCTTCGGAACTATTATGGTTCTTGTTTCTCTGAACCTCAATTAGTTGTTACAAACATTGTAGTCACAAAAGAAATGTTTGTCTCTATGAAAGAAGGAAAACACTGGAAAGTGGATCTTGACGAAGGAGTCTCGATTGTCAAATTCTTCGATTCTTCTCTTCAGGAAATCTTTGAAGATCACGATGAAATTACAATGACTGTCGTTGGTAAAGCAAGTATTTCAAACTTCAAGGGTATCTTACAATGCCAGCTGATAGTAACGGATTATGAAGTGGAAGGGGTTAAGAATGAGTAGTTCCTTACATAACCACACGGAATATAGCATCTTAGACGGCTTTGGTCATCCAGAAGAATATCTTAAAAAGGCAAAAGAGATTGGACTAAAGGCGTTCGCCATCACAGAACATGGAAATGAATACTCATGGGTCTATTTTGATGAGCTTAAAAAGAATTATCCGGAAATCAAAATGATCTATGGTGTAGAGTTTTATGAATGTTTTAACCATCTTCAAAAAGAGAAGGATAATAAATATTTTCATTTAATCGCTTTGGCAAAGAATGAGGCTGGCAGAATTGCCTTAAACGAACTTGTAACAAAAAGTAATTTTGAAGGGTTTTATTTTAAGCCAAGGGTTGATTTGGAAATGATGAAACCATATGCAGAAAACTTAATTGTATCTTCTGCCTGTTTGGCTTCTAAGCTTTCCAGGGAACAAGATGAAGAAAAGTGTGTCGAATACATTGAAGAATATAAAGAAATTTTCCCGCACTTTTATCTTGAAATGCAAAGCCACGACACGGCTGATCAAAAAGCATACAATCAGAAAATTCTAAAGCTTGCTCATTGGACAAATACGCCATTTATCATTACTACTGATAGCCATGCGGCTACTAAGGAAGACTTAAAATATCAGGGTTATCACGTTAAAATTGCTCGCGATTCCGAAACAGAATCAGAAATTTATAGTGGCTGCTATATGCAAACAGATGAAGAAATTCATGCCATTATGGATCCTCAGATTGGGCGAGAAAACGTTACAGTAGCTTTAGAGGAAACGGATAGAATTGCTGACTTAATTGAAGAGGTAAATATGCCGTTTCAAAGTCCGCAATTGCCAACTTATCCTTTGCCGGAAGGATATACTGACAACGCTACATTTCTTCGTGATCTCTGTGAAAAAGGCTGGAAAACAAGACACGTTGATGAAATGACTGAAGAAGAGCAAAAAGTCAGAAGAGAACGTTTGGAGTATGAATTGGGGATCATCCATCAGATGGGCTTTGATGGATATTTCTTAATTGTTTGGGATTTCATTAACTATGCAAAGTCTCATGACATTATTGTTGGAGACGGCAGGGGCTGCTTTACTAAGGATGCACTGATTTGGTGCAAGGATAAACTTAAAACTATTGATACGGTTGATGTTGGAGATGAAGTTTTATCCGCAGACGGCAATTTTCATAAGGTATTGAAGACCTTCAAGTACAACATTAATGAGCCAACAATAGAGTTCACATATAAGCAGCAAGGAAGTTCCCGCAAGAAATATGTAAATCGTTGCACAATGGATCATCATGTGCTGGTACATAGAGATGGAAAAAATGAGTATGTTCCTGCAAAATCCTTAAAGGTTGGAGACCTTCTTTGTTCTCCTAAAGTGAAATCCAATCAAAATATATCTTGCGTTGAAATTGACTTAAACGATCATGACTTTCAAGAATTTAAGCAAGATGCTGGTTTTTTATATTTGCCGGTAGAAGCAGTTACAACAATCGATTCTGAGCCTGTTCCTGTTTATGATCTCTCTGTTGCAGAAGAACACAATTTTGTCATTAACAATGTGGTTGTTCATAATAGTGGCGGAGGCTCCTTAGTTAATTATCTTATTGGCATTTCAGAGCTTGATCCAATTGAATATGATCTAATCTTTGAAAGATTCTTAAATCCGGAGCGTGTCAGTATGCCAGATATTGACATCGATTTCGCCGATAGAGAATCCATTATCAATTATCTCTGTCAAAAATATGGAGATGATAAGGTCTGCCAGGTTATCAATTTTTCTTACATTACTCCCATTGTGGCTATTAAAGATGTGGGTAGGGTTCTGGGAATTCCTTATTACATCTGTGAAAAAATCAGTAAGAAATTCGCTTATCCTACTTTCGATGAGTGTGTTCAGAATAGCCCAGATCTTTATGAAAAATATGCTGAGTATGGCGAACTGTTTGAAATAGCAGCTCATATTAGCGGACGTGTCCGGAATGTTTCAATTCATGCTGGTGGCGTTGGTATCGTAGATACAAAGATTACCGATTACATGGCAATGAAGCTGGGTGGTAATGGGGAACACGTCATTCAGGTTGATAAGAGAAAGATTGAAGAAATTGGCATTATCAAATTTGACATTCTGGGTGTTGCAACCTTGGGTGTTGTTCAAGAAGTTAAAAAGGCTGTGGGCTTAACAGATTGGAATCTAAGTGTGGCAAATCCGGCTTTTATTCACGATGAAAAAATGTATAAGCTCCTACAAGAAGCAAAAACCAATGGAGTTTTCCAGGTCGAAAGCTCTGGAATGAAAGATCTTCTGGTGAGGCTTAAGCCTACAAGTTTGGAAGATGTGTCTGCTGTGTTGGCCTTGTATCGTCCTGACAGTATGTCGATGCTTGAAGATTATATTTATTATAAGCATCATCCTACCGAAGTCAAATACTGGCATCCGGATATGGAACCGCTTCTAAACAAAACATATGGCTGCATTATTTATCAGGAAGAAATTATGGATATTGTTCGTGTGTTTGGTGGTCGAAGTCGTGGCGGAGCGGACTTGTTTCGCAAAGCTATAGGAAAAAAGAATGTAGAACTTGTAAAAAAAGAATCAGAAAAGCTCTATTCGGAAATTCTTATTCAGGGATATGAAGAATGGTTAGCAAAGCAAATCAGTGATTATCTTGCAAAGATGGGTGGATATTCTTTTAATAAGTGTGTATCAGGAGATACAAAATTAGTTCGTATTTCTCAGCAGAAAAATCAATTTCTGCCTACTGTGGCAGAAATGTATCGCATTAAAAATGATAGAAAATATGCGGTTCAAATGGATCACTTGCATCTTCATAAAAAATACTCAAAAACGTATGGCTTCAGTCTTTCAATGGATAAAGATGGAAGAGTGCGGAAAAACCGAATTGTAGACATTCGTTATTCTGGAATGCGTGAAGTATTTCAAATTACAACGGAATCTGGTGCAAAAGTTAAAGCAACTGACAACCATAAAATTCCTACTTCTCATGGAATCAAATTGCTTAAAGAACTAAAGATAGGAGATGAATTGTTTGTAATTGGAGATTATGAGGTCTGTAAAAACACCTATAATTTGACGGATGGAAATTTTGAGAGCAATTGTCCTAAAATCGGCGAGATGGGATTTCAGTTTAAGGAATATTCCGTGACCAACAATTACAACAACACAAAAGCAGAAAAAAAGGGTCAGCGGTGTAGTTGTGAAATTTGTGGGAAACCGTATGACGAAAATGCACGATTTGAGTTACACCATAAGAATTTTGATAGGACAAATAATGATTGTGATAATTTTTCTTGGCTATGCGCTTCTTGCCATAAAAAAGAACATTATAGAAAGAATAACAGGAAAAAGTCATACCAAAAGGGTTATCCTACAAAACTAGAAAAAATTATTTCGATTGAAAGCGTAGGGGTTACAGAAACCTATGATGTGGAAATGGAGGCTCCGAATCATAATTTTGCTGTAGAAAGTGGAATCATTGTTTGTAACTCCCACTCTGCGTTGTACTCCATCCTTACCCTCAAAACAGCTTATCTTAAAGCACATTATCCAGCTCATTTCTTCTGTGCCTTACTTAATCAAAACAAGGGAAATTACGGAACGATCAATAAATACATACTGGATGCCAAAGATTTTGGTGTTGAAGTCCTTCCTCCTAAAATCAATTTGTCTTCTAATAATTTCACAGTTCAAAACGGTAAGATCTTATTTGGGTTTGAAGCTGTAAACGGCATTGGAAAACAGTTGGCAGACAAAATCATTGAGCAGAGAAAGATTTCTAAATTTACTGGATTTAAGGATTTTCTAGAACGTGTTGCTCCATCTGTAAAGCAAGTGGTTTATCTTACTAAGGCGGGAGCTTTTCCGGCCAAAGATAAACAGAACTTTCTTTTAAAGTATGCAAAATCATTATTTCCTGTTAGGTCATATGAGCCTGTTTCATCTCTGCCAAAGCTTTCAATTTTGAAAGAAAAATTTGGAATTGATACTGATGTGATTAGAGACAAAGAAGAACGACTTCGGCTTTACAACCAGGCAAGAGAACATGATTTCAATATTCAGCAAGTAAATAAATATCAGACTCATATGAGCGACTTTGCAGAGAAGTATCTTCCGGATCCGGCTTTCTGGGAATTTGAAGCGTTATCTGTTTTTATTCAAAACAACCCATTCGAAGAAGCTTATCAATATATTTCTAAAACCTTTGATGACATTGACGAAGGAGAAGAGTGTATTGTGGTCGGTGTTATTTCAAATGTCCAGAAGAAGAAAGATAGAAACAAAAATCAGTATGCTTTTATCAATCTTTATTCTGCTTTTGGTCTTGTAGAGTTGACTTGCTGGCATTCCCAATTCAAGAAATTTGAGGAATTAATCAAGCGTGGAACTCAAATTGCAGTACTGGCAGAAAAGAAAACAGACAAGGCAATCGTGATTGAAATGAAAAGCTATCAGAGCTGGTTAAAGTCCAGACACATCTTAAAAGAATAGGAGTGATTCTGTGAGAGGTCAAAGTTATCAGTTTAGAATAGTGCCGCAATTTGAGCGGTACTATTCTGAAGATACAAATTTTGGAGTGTATACATTCACAACTGAAGATGATATTCCAGAAGCCAGGCTGTGTGCCGGTATGGATCCATTCGGTGCGTCCATAGAAAAACCAGTCAAAACCAGTATCTTATCTGGGAAAATGCAGCGACTTTATCTTGGTTCTGTATATGAAGTGACTGCGCTGCTAACTTATAACGAAAAATATAAAAGTTATCAATACAGTCCCTCTGTAGTCTCAGCTGTGGCCCCTAAGTCTGAAGAGCAGCAGCGCAATTTTCTTATGACAATTTTGACGGAGCTTCAGGCAAATACTTTACTGGCTGTCTATCCCAATATTGTTGAAGATGTAATCAATAACAAAGATAATGTTGATATTTCTTTATTAAAGGGTGTTGGGGAAACGACTTGGAAAAAGATTCGTGAAAAAATCATTGACAACTATGTTGTGTCGGATATTCTTACTATGCTTCAGCCCTTGGGTGTGACTTACACCATGATAAAGAAGTTGCTATCCGAAGAACCGGATCCAGGATTATTAAAGCAGAAATTACTTGACAATCCTTATATCATGACAAAAATTCATGGACTTGGATTCAAAACAGTTGATGCCCTGGCCCTTAAGATCAATCCTGATATTCGTATTTCAAAGAAGAGAACCTATGCTTTTTTAAATTACTATCTTCGCCAAATCGGAGAAAGCAAAGGACATACTTGGGTATTTTTAAGCGAACTTGAAGATGCAGTTCGTGACAATATTAATGAGTGCATGGATTTCTATAATGAAATCATTACCGAACAAAAAAACAAAGATGGTTCTAAGTTCCTTCATATTGTAAAAGACCAAGTGGGATTAGAATCCTATTTTAAAACAGAACAAAATATTTTTGACATTTTGTTGTCTCTTGATTCCTATTCCAGAGAATGGAAAATCGACATTGAAAGCGGAATCAAAAAAGCAGAGGAAAAACAAGACTTTCAGTTTTCTGATGAACAGAAGGAGATCATTAAACGTGCAACTGAAAACAATGTGGTTCTTATTTCTGGTAAAGCTGGTACTGGTAAAACTTCCATTGCTAGAGCGCTCCTGAACATTTATCACAATGCAGGATATACTGTTTCTTGTTGTGCTCTTTCTGCAAAGGCTGCGCAGCGTATCACAGAGGCTACCGGCTACCCCGCATCAACTATCCATCGGCTTCTTAAGGCTCAAGGAATGACGTTTTTACATAACCACGACACGCCTCTGGTGAGTGATGTCATCTTCGTTGATGAGTGTTCAATGATCAATTCTAGTCTATATCAGTCTTTAGTGTGTGCGATCAGAGAAGGGGCTAGATTGATTATGTGCGGTGATAATCGGCAGCTCCCTCCGATTGGTTATGGAAATGTCTTTAGTGATTTATTGGACAAGAAAGACGTTTTCAATATTAATCAATTAAAGAAAGTTCATCGTCAAGCTGAACAATCCGGAATTCTGACGGATGCTAATAAAATTCGTGATGGTATTTTCCCAATTAAGCAGCCAGAATTGAAAATTGTAAATGGTGAACTTCAAGATATGGTGTATATGTTTCGTGATAGCCGTGAAGGTATGCGAGATATAGCAGTTCGCACCTATTTAAAATCTGTGGAACAGGATGGTGTTGATAATGTAGTAATTGTAGTTCCCAGAAAAAAGAATTGTACAAATAGTACTTTTGAAATCAACAAAATCCTTCAAGAAAAACTTCTGCCAAACGAAACACAAAAAATTACTTATGGAGATCGTGAAATTCGATTAGGAGCCAAAGTGATTCAGCGTGTTAACAACTACGAAAAGAATGTATTCAACGGTGAAATTGGCTACGTTACTCGCATTTGGGAAGAAGCTGAAGGAAAGAGTAATCGACAGAAGTTTGAGATCAGGTATAACCTGAATGATTCTGAAAAGGTTATTGAGTACACCAAAAGCGAAATTGATCAGATCGACTTGGCTTATGCACTGACCATTCATCTTTCTCAAGGCTCTGGATATAAAAAGGTTATTGTTATCATCGACAATACTCATTATGCCTTGCTTGACACTTGCTTGCTTTATACAGCTATTACACGTTCAAAAGAGAAATGCCTACTTTTGGCCGAACCAAGCGCTTTTAAAAAATGTATTTGTACCAACAATAGCGTAGCAAGACAAACATGGATGCCAATGTTTAGAAATCAAAGAAAGGAGATTGTTAATGATTGATTTCCATACAGCTGAAGTCCACGAAGGACAGACCGTTTACTTAGAACCAATTGGAAGAAAGACAATAGAGGGATATACCACCATGCAAACCGGAAAGGTTCTTCGTGTTGGATTCAAATATATTTCTGTAGAAGCAAACAGATGGCTCTATAAGTTCGATGTCAAAACATATGAACAGATTGTAAGGCAAGGAGAAAGAAAGGATTGGCGGGCTTTCTTTTCCAAAAATGATTATATGGAATACAAATATTGGAATGATTGCTTTGATTACATAAAAGCAGCAGTGTCTAAAAAGAGTGAATGTACTTTAAGCAATGAACAGATGAAACAAATATGTGCAATTATCAGTAGCGGGAAGATTCGATAAGAAAGGATAGTGATATTATGAATACCATGTCATTAATAAAAGGGATGTTTGAGATTTTACAGAAAACATCCAGTTTGAATAAAAAGAAAGAGCTTTTAAGCCAATATGCAGATATTCAATTGTTTAAGGAAACGTTATCTTTCTTATTAGATAATTCAATCGTAACAGGAATTAGCAATAAAAAACTTAATAAAAAGGTCAAGTCTGTTCCTGGTGAAAATCCAATTTATCTTTTTGATAAAGATTTTCCTTGGTATGGTTGTATGAAGTATTTAAAAGAAAACAATACCGGAACTGACGAAGACATTTATTGGATTCAGAATTTCTTGAATTCGGAGCCGGAAAAATTGCGTGATTTTTATTCACAACTTATCACAAAATCCTTGAAGATTGGCTGCGATAGCAAGGTTGTTAATCAGGTGATTCCTAATCTTATTCCTACATTTGACGTGATGCTTGGGACAAGTATTGAAAAGTGTAAGCTCAAGAGAACTGAATGGATTAGTATTAGCCAAAAACTTAATGGAAATCGTTGCGTGTTTTACAATGGAGAACTTTGGACTCGTCAGGGCAAGAAGTATAAGAACTTAAATCATATTATCAATGAACTCAAGGAAATTTATGATGCATATGGGTTTTACGATACAGTTCTGGATGGTGAGTTGATTTATGATAAACCTGAAAGTATGACGGATTCTGAGGCATTTCAAATTGGGACAGGGCTTGCGAATTCTAATGAACTCGATAAGACAAAACTGAAATATGTGGTGTTCGATAGGCTCACAAAAGAGGAATTTAATAATAAGAAGTCCAACAAAAAATATTCTGAACGTAAGCAGGATGTTTTGAAGTTTAAGGAAATGCTTGTAGAGCATAACCTTAAATCAATTGATGTGGTTCCAATGTTTTATTCTGGTACAGATCATTCTCAGATCGTGAAATGGTTAAATTATGCTGAAGAACATGATATGGAAGGTGTAATGCTGAACTTGGACACACCCTACGAATGTAAACGGACAAAAAATTTAATTAAAGTCAAGAAATTCTTTGATATTGATTTGCGCTGCACCGGCCTACAAAACGGCGAGGGAAAATACACAAATACGTTAGGTTATATTCTTTGTGAATATGAAGGAAATCTTGTGGCTTGTGGTAGTGGTTTTACTGACGAGCAAAGAAATTATTATTGGGAGAATCCCAATGAAATCGTTGGCAAAACAGTTACTATCAAGTATAAAGAAAAGACAAAAAACAAAGAAGGAAAAAATTCACTTCAATTTCCTGTGTTTGTTACAGTGAGATTTGATAAGTGAATGTAGGATTATTTATGCGACATAATAGCGAAAAATTATTGAATAGGGCTGCGCTGATTTCAGGTGTTTTCCTTATGTGCTCTTTTGGCTTACTTTCGGCGGGATATAAATTTCCTGAAAGCAAGCCTAAAAGCAAAAAAATTTTTAAAAAAGAAGTTATTGCATTAGAAAGCAAATTCTTTACCAAACCCTCTTTGGATGAATTTCTTTTAAATAAAGCAGATGAAGTTATAGTTGAATCTATTCCTTATACCGAAGAAGAACTTGATATGCTTTCCAGAGTTATTTTTGCTGAAGCTGGTAGTGATTGTATTTCCGATGAACACCAACAGTTAGTTGGGGCTGTTGTGTTAAATCGGATTGCGGATCCTAGATTTCCTGACACTATGAAAGAAGTAATCTGGGCCAAGGGGCAGTATGCCTGTATTCAGAATGGAACATATTGGTTGGAGCCGTCTGAAAGAGCAATTGAAAATGCCAGAAGGGTTTTAAGTGGGGAGGTGATAACTCCAAACAACCTTGTTTTCCAAGCAGAATTTATTCAAGGTGAAGTTTACAAGACATTTAAAACACCGTATTCGACTACTTATTTTTGTTTAGGTTAGGAGTTTGTATGAGTGAATTTAAAACATTAAGATACCAATGTTTGGACTGTGGGAGAAAGTTTTCTGAACCAGAAAAGTATCAAGAAACTCATGGCTTAGACAGTCCTCCATATGAAGAGTGGTATGGTTGTCCTTATTGCGCCGGAGCTTATAAAGAGATTTCAAATAAACCAAACAAAAGGAGAAATATTACATATGTATAATGAGAAAAGAGAAAGACGTAGAAAGGAAATGGCAAATCAATATGTCCGATACCAGTGCAGTGTCCTTTATGAACAGCTTTGTGGAGAATGTGTAACGATTGAACTTTCCGAAAAAGAGAAAACGGAAATGATTAGTAGAGCAAGAAAACCTATTCCGGATTTTGAATCAAAAAGAGTTGTTAAGAAAGAAGCAGGAGTACATAAGAAATTATGATTGGTTTCTTTATTAAAGTATTGTGGGTTTTACAAATCCTTGGAATTACGCATTACTCTTATGGACAGCTGATTGTAGTTACAATTCTATATTTGATTTTACATTTGCTTGCTGATTATTTTATGGAGAATTATTTTCCATGGGATAGGTTTGATGGTTACGATGAAGAAGATAGTGAAGATGAAGACAATAAAAATGGAGGAATGAATCAATGATCAAAATCGAAAATGTAGAAGTGGTGGGATTTAAATCAGCCATTCGTGGTATGAGAAATCCGATGAACAGTTGGCTTAAAAGTGATAGTGGATATACTTCACCATATCAAGATGGATGTATTAACAGTGCAGGATTTTCTATTGGTTCTAATGATCTCGATTTAATGAAACGTCTTCGAAATGCTGGCACCGACCATCGCAAGTTCATGCGGATGATTGTTGTGTATGCTGATATTAGTGCTCCAACATTTTGGTGGGCTGAGTATGATACATACAAAGTAGGAACAGTTAGAAATAGTTGCAGCTTTATGCACAAAGGTGTTAGCAAACCGTTTACTATTGATGATTTCAGTATTAAAAACCACAATGTCTGTGACATACTTCGTCCTTTAGAAAAAAAAGAATACAAACAGACTTTTCCATATGAAACGACTGAATTTAAAATTTTCACCGACACAAATGGAAGAACTTATAGGGTTTATCGAAATGGCAAAATTATTCAAGAGTCTTATACATACATAGATAATTACGGAACCGGAAGACTGAGAACTATTCCAGAGCAAGGTGCAAAAATTTATCAAAATAAAGATGGGTACTTCTTGATGCATTTTGCAGGAAGAGATGGAGGAAATATTTCAGTTCATAAGCTTGTGGCAACTATGTGGTGTCAAAAAACAAATGAAGAAATGAGTCAAGTTAATCACATAAATGGAAATAAAGGGGACAATTCTGCAGAAAACCTTGAATGGGTCACTCCATCAGAAAATATACAGAAAGCGGTAAAGATGGGGTTGTATGATAACTTGAACAGCTTTCATAGAAAATACAATTCTTGGAAATCTCAATCTAAAGTAATTCCAACTCAAAAACGATTAGCATTCATGGCCGATATTCAAAACGGTTTAACTCATAGGGAATTGGCTAAAAAATATAGAATTACTCCTACTCAAGCTAATAATATCCGTAGTTCTATGAAAAAGTCTTTGATAGAAGAGGATTTTCAAGAAGCATATATTTGGGATACCATCATTTCTCAATTGAACATGATGAGAAGTCTTTATTTAGAGACAAAAGATGAAAAAATATTTCAGGGGATAAGATGTCTTCTTCCATCTGGATATATGCAAAAATCCACTGTTATGTTAAATTATGAGGTTCTTGCCAATATGTATCGTAGTAGAAAAATGCATCGATTAGATGAATGGGTGGAATTTTGCAAGTGGATTGAAACCCTGCCTTACTCTGAACTTATTACCGGAAAAGAAAAGGAGAATGTAAAATGAACTACGATTTCAAAGGAATAATTGATTTTTGTAAAGGGAAACTGGGTGATTATATATGTGAAAAATGTGTTATAAATTCCATTACACGAAATGATTTTGATGATATTTTTACTGTAGAATCAATATTATACTTGCGTAACATTAAAACTGGTGATAAGAATTCTTTTAAAATAATTTATGGAATAGACCGTAATTACACAGAGTTCATTAACGAACAAACTTGTATGGAAAATATTGCACAAATACAAAAGCAAATGAGTTATGGGCCTGTAGAGTCTTATGTTAAATTTAAAATCCCATCTACTGTATATTTTATTCCTATAGATAAGGAGGAACAGCCCAATGATGGGAACAATTAACTGCTGTTATGAAACGCCATGTGGTTGGTGCTCAAGATTTGATAAAAAATGTGAGAGATCTTCAATATGCAGACCCAAAGTCTATCATTCTGAAAATGATTGGGAGCATTGTGTCTTTTTGGACAATGGCAAATGTTGGAAAAACTATCTATACTTAGATAATCCTGAGTCTGTAGAGGAATTTGATACAGAAAATATGGATTTATGCCAAAAAGAAAAATGCGAACACGTCAAATTAAAAGGGATGGTTTAAATGGTAGGAAAAAAGGAAGGAAAATATCTGGTCTTTTATTTGGATGATAAATCGACAATTAAATATGACTTGTCTACAGGGGATCAGATTGGTATTAGAGGTAAGCCGGTAAAATCTGTTAATCATAAGACCAAAGATTACACTATAGAAGACTTCATTGATTCAATTGAAGATGAAACTTACTCACGATTTTTGAGTTATGTAAGATCTCGCCATCAGAAAATGAACGGTTCATATCTTACAAGTTTTGCTACCGTTCTGAAACACGCAAGAGAGTATTCGTTCTGCGAACAGATCTTTTCTTCTGGTATTGAACAGATCAAAGGGACACCACCGGAAACGCCTACATATGTATTTCCTGGAATTATAAAATTCTGTAAGAAATACAACGTTCCTTATTCTATGATGCTGGCCGCAGGATATAAGATTAATCCGAACTTTTACAATCTAATTTTTTCGTTGCCTTATATTACAGTAACACCTAAAAATCTTAAGGACGATATTCTGAATAATTCTTATATCAGAGACAGGATTAATGTGTTAATATCCCCATGGCAAAACTACAAATTGAAGGATTTGATGTTGTACATAGATAAAATGATGGTTTATGAGGGTTTTGACAGCATTCAAAAAGTAGTATCAGAACTTTATGATTACGCCGAGATGTCTAGAAAAATGGGAACCAAATATGAGAAATATCCCAGGTATCTCTTGACTACACATCAAATCGCTGTTCGAAACTATAATCGATTTAAGCAGGAATTTGACACAAAGGCATTTAAAAAACTTGTAAAGCCATGGATGGAGTATCAGACAAAAGAATATCAAATCATTTATCCCAAGTCTCCTGATGATATTAAAGATGAAGCTGTACAGCAAAACAATTGTGTTGCTTCTTATATTGATAGAGTACTAGAAGGAGAATGTGATGTTGTTTTTCTTAGAAGAAAGGAAAATCCTGAAAAAAGTCTTGTTACCGTAGAAGTAAGGAACAGTAAAGTTGTTCAGGCAGAAAGAGCTTATCACTCTTTGATTTCGAATGAAGAAGAAAAAATACTTAAGCAGTATGAAGAATATATTCAGAAAACTGGAAAGGAGGCTTGTTAAAAGTGAAAAAGCAAACACTTTATGTGTGTGAGTTATGCCATACTTCCTATGCCGATGAAGAAAAAGCAAAGGAATGTGAAGCGTATCACAAGCGGTTATACCCTAAAACCCAAATCATTCCATTGTACAAACGAATGACCAAGTTTGGCGTTCCTGCGGAACTGTCCGTGGAATTTATAGGGGATGGAGAAAAGCCTAAGAAGTATTCTGCGAGATATGTTTTAGATTGTGTGAACGAACGGTCGTTATAAACAACAAGGAGGAATAAAATTATGTTAATGAAGGGTTCTAAAATTAAAATGGTCAAGCGAGTTCCTGGCACATTTTTTCCTAGCAACATGGTCTTTAATGTCGATGAAATCATTGAAAATGCAACCATTACATTTTCTTGCGATCTTGGTCATGGAATCATGAGCTATCAAGAATTTATTACCTACTTTGAAGAGGTCAAAGAGGACATTCAGCCGAAAGAAGAGTGGTCTGAATGGACACGTTACTACCCTGGATATGATGATGGATTTGTTGTGACTTGTCGGCAGAAGGGAAGAATGATTCAGGTTCAGATTTGGGAATATACAGGAGATAAGTCCGGGAAGAGTTTTTCTGTTAAAAGTATAGCCAAATGCTCTCCTTATGATGAATTTGATTTTAATAAAGGATTTGACTTAGCATACGCTAGAGCTTTTTTAAAGTGGGTTAATAAGCGAATTGCTATGCCAGCCAAGGAAAAGGAGTTCTGAAATGAAATACATTTTAATCTTCAATGGTTATCCAGAATCAGGAAAGACCACCATTGAAAAAAATCTGTGTGAGTTATTCCCATCAATAATTCATTCATCCATTGACCCTATTAAGAAGATGGTTCAATATGAACTTTCTCAAAAGATTGACGATGCAATCGTTCTTCAATATTTGAAAGACTTTGGCCTTGGCGATAAAAAGAAAACTCAAAAATATCGACAGCTTTTGAGTAACGTTAAAAGAACCTTGGACGATTTCTGTGATTATTCTTTACATGATTGTATGAGAACAGCAAAAATGTTTATGGGGTTTAAAAATATAGATCTTCTTATGATCGATATTAGAGAACCACATAATATTGCCAAATTTGTCACTGATTTTAAAAACACTTCATATTACAGAAAGCACCAATGCGGAATTGCTACAATTTTTGTAAAAAGAGAATCGGCGGAAAATACTCATTATAACAATGATTCCGATAGCAATGTAGAAAAATACCCATATGATTTTAAGTTGAATAATAGCGGAACACTTGATGTGCTTAAAAAAGAAGTAATTCCTGAATTTGTAGAAATGCTTCAATTTAATTGGGAGCATTGGGGTGAGCAAAATGGATGAAGTAAAGAAACGTATGCCGTTTACCATTGCTATTGATGTTGATAATACCATTAACGACTACACTATCAAAGCACTGAAATATTACAATCAGAAGTATAACGACAATGTTCAATATGATTCTATCCTTAAGTACGATCTTCAATCCTACTTGAAACCAGAATGTAAAGACATTTACAAGGAATTTGAGGCTTCTGATGACTCTGTTCGCCTAGAGCTGCTTACGGAGTGCAAGACGGCACTTGCAATTCTAAAGGAGAGGTATTCTATTATCTTCGTTACTGCTGCTCCTGAGGCTTCCCTGGTGCTTAAAAAACGATGGCTGATGGCGAAGCTAGACTGGGACGAAGAGCCGACACTCATTCGTTGCGTTGATCGTCCATCTCTCAAAATGATTGATGTATTGATTGATGACTGCTTGGATAATTTATATGGCCCTTACGATGGAATTATTTATGCGCAGCCATGGAATCTTTTGCGTGATGCAGATTATTATGGAGAAATGCTTCGGACAAACAACTGGTCTGCAATTATTGCCGAATGCAAATGGTTGTACAAAGAGAAATTTTTCTTTGAATTGGAACAAGAAGACTAAGGATTAAAGGAGATTACATATCATGATGATTCGAATTAAAAAACTGAATGAAAACGCCACAATGCCCAATAGAGCACACGAAGCGGATGCCGGTGCTGATTTATTTGCTTGCTTAACTGAAGAAGTACATATCCCCCCTCATTCCACTGTTAAGATTCCTACTGGCATTGCGGTTGAAGTGCCGCTGGGATGGTTTGGTGCAATCTTTGCCAGGTCTGGGCTTGCTACCAAAAATTCTCTCCGTCCCGCCAACTGTGTAGGCGTTTGTGATTGTGGGTACACAGGGGAGTATATTGTGCCGCTGCATAACGATTCTGATAGGGAAAAGGTTATTAAACCCAACGAGCGAATTGCCCAGCTGGTTATTATGCCTTGTATGAAAGCTGATTTTGTTTGGGTTAATGATCTTGATGAAACAGATCGTGGTGACGGCGGTTTTGGAAGTAGTGGAAAGTGAATAAATCAAACGATGCTTCCCACAATACAAATAATAAAAAAAGAAAGGAAAGAAATACCATGCTTACAGTAACTAGATATGTCAACGGAGTAGAAGTAAAAAAAGAGGATTTAAAAAACTATACGATTACAAATGAAGTGGTGCTTTCGAATCTGGCAAGAGTTAGGAAAAGGGTAATGGAAGAATATCAAAAAAAATCTAACACCAAAAGTAAAACCTAATTGAAAAAATAAATGGAATATGATAAAATGAGGGCTGCTTAAAACAGTTCTCATTTTATCATATATTAAAGAAAGGATTAATATGATAAAAACCAACACTGAAATTGAAACGAAAGACTCTTGCGCTCATGTTGCTATATATATCAGAGTTTCCACAGATTTTCAGGCAGAAGAAGGATATTCCATTGATGCTCAGAAAGAACAGCTTACCGCCTATTGTGTTGCCAAGGGATGGAAAAATTATCAATATTATATTGATGGTGGTTATAGCGGAAGTTCTCTTAAGCGTCCTGAAATTCAAAGGCTTATTCAAAATGCAAAAAATAATTTGGTTTCTAATTGTTTGGTATTTAAACTGGATCGACTTTCAAGATCACAAAAAGATACGCTTTATGTAATCGAAGATGTCTTTAACAAACACAATGTTGGTTTTATTTCCTTAAATGAATCTATGGACACAACTACCCCAATGGGAAGATTGATGATTGGCATTTTGTCTGCATTCGCCCAATTGGAAAGAGAAAACATTCAATTGCGCACAAAGATGGGGATGAAAGAACGTGTCAAAAATGGCTTTTGGATGGGCGGTGATCGCACACCGTTTGGATATGATTACGATCAAAATCAAGGAATTTTAATTCCTAATAAGGACGCAGATACTGTCCGTAAAATTTATGCTCTTTACATTCAAGGATTTTCTGCCCAAAGAATTGCTGATATTGTTGGTCTTGGATATGAACGGCTTGCACAACAAATTTTGCTCCGAAAAACATATCTTGGTATAATTGAGTATAATGGAGAAGAGTATCAAGGGAAGCATGAGCCTATTATTTCAAAAGAAACATATAACAAAGCTATGCAAATAATGGAAAATCGAAAGAAGGGGAATTTAACTACTGCTTCCCATCTTCTGACTGGCTTGTTGTACTGCGGTAAATGTGGGGCAAAAATGCAGTATCGATGTTGGGGAAAGAAAGGTGATAAAGTTGTTTGCTATTCTCAACAAACTTCTAAAAAATATTTGATAAAAGATCCTTGTTGTAATCAAGAAAAGTTATGGGCAGACAATATTGAAAAAATTGTTGTCGAAGATATTATGAATTTTGCATTAGAATATCAAGATAAAGAAGATAATGAAATAAAAATTTCTATTAAAGACACGTTAATACAACAGGCTAATTTACTGAAGAAGAAAATTAAAAATTTATTTAATCTGTATTCTGAATCAGAAAATGAAATTTTGCTGGAAACTATTAAAGAAAATCAAAAAACACTCAATGATATAGAAAAACAAATTGAAATGGGAAAAAGGGAACAGGCAATTTTCAATAATAAAAAGGAGTTGAAACAAATCCTTAAACAAGTCAATGAACTGTGGGAATATATGACTTTTATTGAACATCAAACCCTTATTAGAAATCTAGTAGATAAAATTATTCTTACAGACAGCAATGTTACTGTCAAATATAAGATTTAAGCCCATTTTATCTATTGCGCCAGCGTATATCTATCGGCGTAGATGTCCCTTGGCGCAATAGATAAAAAGAATGGAGAATGACATAAGATGACCAGAAAACAAGCCTTGTCTATTGCAATCGAACAGTTAAAACAATTCAATCAAGAAACTGAGCTTGTTACAACTTTACAACAAATCCAAGCTGATCTTCCGCTTGCACACTGGACAAAAGAAATGGTATTTGATGCAATTAATCAATATATAGAGGATAATAAAAAATTGCCTGACCTTGTGGACTTCGTTCCAGAGAACAACCTTCCCTCTAAAACAGTAGTTAATCGGCTTTTTCATAAAACACTTCCGACATTTCTTTGGGCTTATTATCCTAATGAAAAACGGCACAAAATCCAAGACAGGATTGTTTATAAAGGTTCAGAAGATGAATTAATAAGACAATTCAAAGAACAGTGTAAAAAACTAGAAAGTACAACTATGAAATATTATAATAAGCACAGAGACGTAAATGCTCCTTGCAGTACTACATTGCTTAGAAGGTTAAACATAAAAACATGGAATGAACTGTTGCAATTAGCAGGATTTAAAATTAATTGTTACAATGATAATTCAATTGTAAGAAATGGGCCAGAAGAAGAAAAACTATTGTTTACTAAACTCCGCCAAGAGCCTACCGAAGAACTGAAGTCTATTGTCAGAGAATTTTTTGACAAGGCCAAAAGAAGAATGGAAAACAAATTATGAATTTTAAATTAAATCTGGCATTTTCTTCCTGATTTGTGTTATACTTATGCTAAAGAAATCAATGGAAAGGATTGATTACAATGGCAGAAGAAAAGAAACATGTTCGGCATTCTAACGAAGAAAGAATTGCAGAGATCGACAAGAAGATTGTGTATTATAAAGACCTGATTTCCAAAATGGAAAAGAAGAAAGAAGCAATTCTTAATCCCAAACCCAGAAAAGGAAGAATAGGCGTTTCCTCTGTTGTCAAACTTGCAAAAGAAAAGGGAATGTCAGTTGATGAGATGATGAAGAAACTTGGGCTTGATGATGAAGAACAAACCGAATAGAACGTAAAAAAATAGGGTAGCCGAAAAGCCACCCTATTTTTATTTTTCTTTTTACGATGTGATTGACATCGTAGTATCAAATGAGTATAATATAGATATGGTATTACTATTAACACGACACAAGGAGGTATTGTTATGAATATTCGTCCATCCGCAGCAATTCGTCAAAATTATAATGAGATTGCTGATATGTGCAGAAAAACCGCAGAGCCAGTCTTCCTTACCAAGAACGGCGAGGGAGATTTGGTGGTTATGGACATCGAAACCTATAACAGGCGAGAAAAGATGTTAAAGCTCCGTGAGGAACTGCTTGCTGTTGAGGAAGATAGGTTGCGTGGAAATAAGGGTTATACTGTTGATGAAGTCGCTGCAATGATGCGTAATGTAATCAAGGAGGCGGCAAATCGTGGATCAACAGAATAAATATCATGTAATTATCTCAGAACAAGCAACCCAAATGCTTGTTTCTCACGCCGCATTTCTAGCACAGATTAATTCAGAGGCGGCAGAACGTCTTACAGTTGAATTTGAAAAAACTGCAAATTCCTTGGGGTTAATGCCACAAAGATGTCCATGGCTCACAGGAGAGTATATTCCTAAAAAAACTTACCGTTTTATTCTTTTTGAAAAACGTTATATGATAATCTTCCAAATAGTAGAAAATACAGTTTATGCCGACTATGTGGTAGATTGCAGACAAGATTACAGTTGGTTTATTCGATAATAAAGCAAAATCGCCACTTTATAAAAAGGTGGCGATTTTTATTTTCCTAAATAATACTGTTACATATTAATCGCCCCAGAAGAATCCGTTATAATCATAGCCCCAAGAGGATAGCCTACAGCACCCTTTTCATTGAGATAATATAACTTTCCACCAATCTCCTGAAAACCGGTCAGCATGGCTCCGTTAGGCCCATTCTTGTCCGTCTGAAGATTAAAGTAATACCAAAGACCGTCAATCTTTCTCCAACCTCTGGACATTGCACCGCTGGCAGTCAGATAATACCAACGATTATCGACATATCTCCAATCGTTTGCAACCATATTTCCATCAGGATCTAAGTAATACCAAATCTTATTTGCAAACACCCAGCCAGTAGCGTCCTTGCCGTCTTTTAAGTATCTCCACTTCTCATCCTTTTTGTACCAACCATCTTTCTGAGCAGGAGTGTTGGGCTCATCCGGAGTAACAGGATCCGTTTCATCCTTAGAAAATTCAAAAGCCCAAGCATCGATAAGAGGAATGGGGAATCCGTACTTTTCGCTCCAAGTAAAGAACTCTTCAGGAATGTAGAAGCATCCGCTCATACCCCAATCGTCACCCCAGCTATTGCGGAGTTTTAATACACGTCTGCCGCCAAGTACTTTGTAACCAATTGCCCAGACTTCATGACCACCAATCCAAGACTCTTCGAACTGTCCATCTTTGTTAATGGTAGGCGGTTCAAGAATCGTATTGTAGTTGTCAAGTTTTGCAATGTTGCTGAATACCTGAAAACCAATCTGAACGATTTTCCCATCATACAATGCCTGTCTCACAGAATCAAAGGTGGGCAGCTGCCAATAGTTTTTAATCGTAATCTTGCGAGACGTAGGCAAGAGGGCATCCGCCTCTTTTTCAAAATGATTCATAGATTCCGGCATTTCTTCTTCAGAGGGGTATTTATCCCAAATAAGCAGACCATCTTTCTGAGCAGCTTTCAGCAAATCACGTTCAATCGTTCCTTGACCCTTGTGATCGCTATACCTCCGATTTCCATAGATCCAGTTAAAAGCAAGCTTACCGCCAAGAATATTCTCCAAAGAGGCAGTCAGAGCGTGAGTTGCGCAGTTGTTAATCTTCCCCTGATTGTGAACCTTCGCCTTGATATAAGGCTCATATTTCTCAGGAAGTTCAGAGACAGCAGTAGCTTCGGTCGTGACACCATAAACATAATCTCTAGGATCTGCCTGACCGTTGACCATACCTAGTCCATATTCAAAATTACTCATAAAATAACCCCACTTTCATCTGTAATGACACAAGCGCCCATAGGAATGCCATTGCGAGTTTTCTCGTTTAAATAATAGGTTTTGTTTTTAATTATCTGAAGACCAGTCAACATCTTACCGGCAAAATTAAGATAATACCAAAAGCCTTTGTCTTTTACCCACTGTGAGCGAATAGGCTTTCCTTCATCAAGCCAATACCACGCTCCGTCAATCTGAGTCCAACCGCTTTGCTTGATGTAGGGGTAAAGTGGAGTATATCCGGCATCCAGATCGACATTTTTTCCTGGCCCCTCTCCTACGCCGCCTACACGGCCTGTAGAGGTGTACTGCCAAACGGCGAGGTTGTTTCCCTCATAACGGCATTTGGCGGCATACTGAGCGATCCAGACCAAATAGGACGTGAGCTTTGAAGCATCTACCCATCTAGTATACCAATCGTAAGAACAATACAAGCCGGTACGATACCCAGCTTCCGAAATTTTCTTCATAAAAGCAAGACAAATCTGAGTTCTCAAAGACTTTGTGATGTCTTTGATCCCAGGCTCGTATTCCTGATCAAACCAAACAGGAAGATGCATAGGTCTGCCATCTAAAATCTTAAGACACACTTCCGCTTCCTTTTCCGCTTCTTCAACAGTTGTAGCATAAGAATACCAATAAGCGCCAACCAAAATTCCAACACGATTGCATTCCGAATAATTAAACTCAAAAGTAGGATCTTTCTGATTTTCGTACATTCCATAACCAGCTCTTAAAATAGCGAATTCTACTTCGTTCGATCTTACTTTATTCCAATCGATTTGTCCTTGATGTACAGAGACATCAATCCCCTTCATTCTTTAAACACCATCTTTCTTTTTATTTTGCTTAAAAAAATAAGGGACTTGAAAAAGCCCCTTATTTTTATTATTCTTAATATTACTGTTCCTTTTTAGGAACTTTGTAAGTCATAGCCTGAGAAGAGTCCGAAACACCGGCAGTGGTGGGGTCAGTTACGATACCCAGAATTGCCAGAACGGTAAACAGGGCATTGACCACGGCAAGCAGCTTATCGCCCAGCTCACCAAGATTCATGGAATAACCGAACACAGCAGCTACAACCTGAACCAAAAGCAGAACCGCAGGAATGAGAGACAGCCAGAAATTCTTGTTCTTAATTCGTACCATCCAGTTAATGTTCATAATGTTACCTCCTTGATGATTTTATTTTGCAAGGTTATTGATAATAGAGGCTACAATGCCTCCGGCTAGAGCAGAAGATAGAGAAGTAATAATCGTTTTAATGATTGTATTCCATTTATCTGCTGGCCCTTTTTCAATTTCACTCAGACGCTTGTCCATCTTTTCTTGCTGACTTACAAGGCGTTCCAGAATCATCGTGTTCTGGATCTGAATCTTTTTTAATTCAGCAATATCTTCATGATGAGCGTCCAATCGTTTTTCAGTGACGTGTTCGAATTCATTGAATTTCTTTTCTATAAATTGATTTTTAAGATCACAAGAATCATGCGTCACATAATCTGCCTCACTCATAACACCCTCCTAGATTAAAGTTCTTTAATCCACACATCCCCAGAGGATTGGTTGTCAGGCTGAGTAGAAGAGCTGATGGTTTGCTGATGGCTTGATTCGGATAATTCTTTTAAAACTGCATCAAGCCGATTACCAGATTCATCATAAATTGCTTTTGTGAGCGACTGCGGATAAACAATGTTTCCGCTGGCATTTTTCAGTTTTTTAATAACACTTGTTTGTTCAGCCATCCTTTCCTCCCTTCTTTTATTCTAACAAATTCCAAAGACTATTGGTTTTAATTGAAGCGCTTGATGCCTGTAACCATACTCCATTTTTTTTAACATAGAGAGGTAAACCTTTTCCAGCATTTAACACTTCCAATACAGTGATTCTACAATACCCATTACCAGAATGTCCGGTTTCTGAAGTTCCTGTAGGGCTGGTAATAGAAGCATTACCAGCTTTCATAGAGGCTTCAGTTAAATAGAGGGACGAATTTAAAAGACATCCGGAAGGGTAGCTTGAAGCAGAGCTTGAAGTATAAACATATCCAGATCCACCGCCGCCACCTTTATCATCATCTCCGGAGCTGTCAGGGGTAGCACCACCACCGCCATACCAGCCTCCGCCTCCACCGCCGCCGTAGCCGCTGTTTTGAGCTACACCAGCTCCACCAGAACCAAAGGTTCCTCCACCGTCACCGCCAGCAGTGGCGGTTCCTGCGCCAGCGCCAGTACCATATCCATCTGTTCCGGCAGCACCGGACGCACCGCCGCCATATCCACCAGCTTTTGTACTTCCGCCATCGGATCCGCCGCCTCCGGCTACAATAATTCTGGCATAAAGACTGGTAGAGTTGATTCGAATATCAGATCCACCACCGCCGCCATTGTAAGTAGCTCTGCGGCCACCGCCATTAAAACCACCAGAAGTCTTTCCTGTATTTCCGGATCCTCCTGCATATAGATAAGCGTCAGCGCCACTAAAAGTGACCAAAGTGCCAACAGCATAACCGCCCCTACCTCCATATGATTCTGAACTACGATAGCCACCTTGCGCTCCCCAGACTTCAAATAAATACTTTCCTGGGGGGAGGGTAACTTTCTTATACGCTCCACTGTAAGGGCAATTCAGAATATCTCCGGTTTGAACGCTTTTTACTGTGACTTTTGATAAATCATAAGTAGCCATTATTCCGTCACCACCCAAAGATCACCATCGTTACCGTCCGCAGAAGTAGGTTCGGATGTGGAAACAAAAATAGCCGGTACTCTGGGGAAGAATCGAATAACTTTGTTCGTTGTATCAACAAAACAAAAGACAAAGGCTCCCTTAACCCATAAGGTCTTATAATAGTCCGCAAACTTTCCGCCATTGATCATTTCTACGGTAAAAGTCACATTGTTTACAGTGATAGAAGATGCATTTTTACTATCCGAAGTTGCAATAAAATAGGCAGGAAAAAAGGTTTTTGTTTGAGTAGAACAAGTCAGTTTGTGAACAGATGAACTGACACTGTGAGTAAAAGCTACGATAAAATTGTCCACATACTGCTTGGGAACAATTCCTAAAGCATCTGACGCTCCTGGCAGTTGACCGGCTGTAAGAAACAGCTTTTTCAAAAAAGTGACGTTTCCACTACTGTCCGCCGACATAGAACTAACGCCTTGTGCTTTCATATTTGTAATATTGGTTTGTACAGCTGATAAATCCGTTTGTTTTGCAAAATAGGATGAATTATGTCCTTCAAGCGTGTCAGCATCTTTCTTTTCAGGTGGAGTAACTGTTTCTTCCGCTTCATCTAACAGCACAGTCTTTTCAAAAGCAGCGTTTGTCTCTGATACAATTTTATTAAATCGTTCTCTTGATACCTTGTCGGAACCTTCAATTGGCGTTACTTGATTCGCCATTCCAATCACCTCCTTCGAATACAGGCCAATCTAAACTCATAACATCCAATTGGCCAAAAGTAATATTTTTTGCATCCAGCTTGTTAAAAACAAAATCTTCATAGGTGACGCTAATTGAAATAAGAATTGGTGAACCGGCAGCCACTATAGAAGGAGTGATTTTTGCGCTGTTATAGCTTAACATACCTCAATTTTCACCCTCTCAATTAAAGTCTCAAGACCAATTAAATATTCAACTTCTAAGACGTAACTGCCCTTTTGCGTAGGTTTAATCTGGACACGAATTGTACCATTTGCATCGTCAATTTCTCCTGTGCCGCTTAAAACTTTTTCATCATAACGATCTAAAAGTTTCCAAGAGGCAGACAGAATAGAAAAGGATCTCCCATCTCTGGCAGTAACCTGAAAGGTAAGACATTTGTCTTCCCCTAAATAAAACGGAACAGTTGTCATTAACATTGTGCTATCTCCTTAAATTCAATATCTTCCACACAATTCACATCGAACAAGTTCAATGTGATAAATTGGGATTAAACTAACTTCAAATAGATTATCAATCAAACATCCTTTGTAAATCGAATCATGTAATTTAATTTCAAAATTATCTGGAAGTAATTTGGTTTGATAGGGGAACATTTTGAGCTTTGTGCAAGTGCCGTCTGCTGTAATAATCATTAAAGCAGTGGCATAAAAAGTGCGATCTCCCTGATCATTTTCTGCATAAAGCTCTACAATGTAAACCCCATCTCGATCAAATGGGACGGCAACCTCCCAATGGTTGCCGCCCACATAATCAAATATTACTTCAACATCATCGACTTTGCCGTATACTCTGGTAATCATTACTGTTCAACAACTTCAACAGAGATGACATAGGTCTTACCGGCATCCACAGGATTGGGGATAAGAGTTGCACTCTGAATCAGAGGTGCTTTTGTACGCAGAGTTACAGTGCGAGTTACGGTAGATACCTTGTCAGCTTTGTCGGTTGCAGTGATAACAATCGTGTTTTCACCGTCAGACAGAGTAACGGATTTACTGAAAGCACCATTTTCTTCAACCGTAACTGCCCCAGCATCCGTTCCATTTACCTTAATGGTGATTGTAACAGGATTGCTGGTTGCGTCATTGGTAGTACCAGACACAATAAGAGCGCTCTTGTTCGTCTTAAGACCATCTACAGGAGAGGTGATGGACAGAGAAGGAGGCGTGGTATCGACCACAAAAGCGGCAGAAGCGGCAGTTGCGGCGTTACCGTCATGGTCAGACACAGCAATCGTAACCGTATGAGGCCCATCGGTAAGTGCGTCAGTGGGAGTGTATTCGATGTCATAACCACCAGTTACCGCAGTAGAGGTAGCCGTGACAGTCTTGGTGTCAATCTTGACCACAAGAGTATTGATGTCGATACCACTATCATCATCACGCAGCTGCGCCGTGATTTTAGGAGTGCTGGTAATAAGAGTCTGACCGGCAGTAGGCGCAAGGATCGTAATGGTGGGTTTAACCTTTTCTTTAACAACCAGGCGAAGACTTTCGCCAAGCGTTGCATCCGTAGCATCAACGGTGCGAGAGTTTCCCGCATCATCGTTTGCCGTGATGCTGACAGGATAATAATGTCCAGTTAAGGGATAACTGGATTTCGCAGGAGCGGTAATTGTCGCTTCATATTTTCCAGTCGAAATATTGTATTCAAGCGTAACTTGCTGACCATTAATTGTTGCAGTTACAGAGGAAATTGCCATAGATGTGACCTCCTAATTTTAATTGAAATTGTGATTAAACTTTGTTGACTTGAGGGGTAGCCATAATCTGTTTTTTCTCTTCCTCCGAGATAAACTTAGGAACATAGGCGCTCAGACCGTCTTCGTCCAGCTTGCCGAAAACCCACATATTCAGAAGAAAACCGTAAAACATATTCTTTGCCATAATAAAATCCTCCTTAAAAATGAAATAAAAGAATAATAAAAACCGCTCCTTGTTAAAGAAGCGGTTTTAAACGAATTTGGTCTTAAAATAGTTGTAAATAAGTCGCAAGTTAGTTGCAACTGGATTTTAAGCACCCAAATTAATCATGTTCATAAGTCCAAGAATTGCCTCATTCGTTGCTTCTTGCTGGGTTTCAAGAGAAGTGAGCTTTTCTTTCATAGCGTCTTCCCGACTTTTGGGCTTATCAACTAATACATAAGAAAATTCTGTTCCATTGTAATGAAGTTCTGCAGTCTTATTATCTGGAACTTCGCCTTCGTATTTCGGAATAGCATCGACAAGATAGCCGTCCTGAAGAAGCTCTGCTTTGGTTTTGTGAAGACCATAAGTTTCATCAAAAGGCATATAGTGGACAAAGGTAACAACCTCATTTGTGGTCTGAATATAAATCATATTTAAGCTCCTTTCTGAATTTAATTACTCTAAAACTGTATAACCAGTAATCGGCGGTGTAATACAAATAACAACGTCTTCAAGTTTAATCCATAACTTGCCGTCACGTCCAATAATTGGCCCAGAGGGAATTCCAGCTACATCATTATAAGAAGCTTGTTCATTCTGGGCACTTGTGATTGACCACGCATCTTCTGGCATATAAGAAAAATTGTTTGTAATTGTATTGAAAGAACCATTCATAGTTTTAAAGGGGCGCTTCTTTTTATTCCTGTTTAAACCAAAGTAGTGAGAAACAGAATTGTCGGTATTCTCACTTTCATTTGGAAGAATTGATACTTTAAGATAAGCATTTTCCGAAGAGCTGAAATTAAAAGATTTGATCTTAACCCCATTCGAAGAATAAACACAGAATGAAGAGTAACCAGAAACGCCAATATTTTCCCATGCGTTGACACATTCAGGAGCAACATCACTTATTGTCTGTGTCCAGACAAAGGTGAGGTCATCTTGTTTTATTTTTACCAGCTTACTGCTGCGAGTCGAACCTACCAAATTATTGTTTTTGTCAAACCGAATACAATTACTGAAGAACCAGCCATCATTATCATTTTCATAGTTTCTAGTAAAATAATTTGTCCCATCTGCATTAACACAGAATAGTAAATATCCCGCATTACCATAGAAAACATTTCCCAGACAAACAAGATTAACGTCCATATTGTCAGTGATAGCGCCAATTGATTTGCTCCATAACAAAGTTCCAGATAAAACACTATATACCTTTAAATTTCCACTTTTCGTATACACAGCACAGGTTTCCCCGTCATCAGACGCACATATGGCAACAACATCACTATCACTAGTTGTAACAAGAGAAGATACACCCATCCGATCTCTGGCAATACAATATCCTTTTTTGGTATATTCGGTCGAAGATGACGTACTCGCCACTCCATATTCGCCATAGGTGAACACATCGCCTTTGGGGTTGATATAAGGAGTGAGACTGTTGGCTGTAACTGCAATCACTGCCCTTTCAATATGAACATCTTTTTGATAGCTTCCATACACCGCCTGAACTTTTTCAGAACTGATTACATCCCCTTCTGCATAACCTCCACCACCACGACGAGTAATAAATGCTTGTCCCATTATCTCACCACCTTGAGCTGAAGACCAAAGGCTGTAGTTGGCTTCTTGTCATAACAAGTAAGTGTGATAGAGTTAGCTGCCGTAGCGATCTTTCCAACAAGAGCGTATGCCTTTAGCTCTAATTTAAATTTTGCAGCCGTACTGTTCGAATAAATGTCTACAATTGGATTATCTTTTGCTGTAATCCCTGTTACAGTGATAGTCTGAGTGTATGGAGCAGCAGATCCAACCCAAGTCGTTCCTACATTCACAGTATAAGTAATAGTTTTTGCCCTTGCTCCGATAGCATCTTCGGCAGTAGAACCATCTTTCATTAAAACTATATCACCTTTAGTTTCAAACCATCTTTTACTGTAAGTACCATCTTCATTTTTTACAAGATATTGTGCTTTCTTGTCAGGCATTAACTTGTACCTCCAATCTCTTTAATCCATACGTCCCCAGGGGCTTGATTACTAGGCTGCGAAGCAGAACTGATGACTTGCCGCTTAATTACCTCAATATAACCCCAATCACTGAGGTTATCTGCCGGATTCTTATTAGTTGAAGCCGTTTTAGCATACCATAATCCATTCTGATACGAAACACAATCATAAACAGAATAGGTGATAGATGCACTCCATTCACCTCTGGGAGATAAACCGGTTCCGCTTGCGCCCTGTTCTCCCTGAATCGTAAGTGGAATAAAATAACTTGTGCTGGTCGGCAGAGTTCCAAGCGGAATATCGGTAGAAATACCCATATAGGCTTTCCCATCATACATTACAACATCGTATTTTGTGTATTTGGTACTGCTAGACCAGTTGCCTTTTTGCTTCACAATTTCGATAAGGTACTGCTGAATATCATTGAGATAAAAACGTTCCAGAGAGATCAGTCCATCCCGCATCATGTTCAAACGTTCAGCATTCAAAATAGAAGTTTTTAAAGCAGGATTTTGCTCTAAGATCTGTGCCGCAGCGCTTACGTTTCCAGTCTCCATGTAAGCATAGTACTGGTTAATAAGATTTACCTGAGAAATGCTAGGGTCTGTAAATTTTGCAAAATCATCTACTTCCGCAGGAAATTTATTCTGTAAGTCGGAATAAAGTGTGCTCATACCGTTCCTCCTTTCTTTTATTTAGAATAGGTAACAATATCCGGAAATTCAGGATAAAACCGCATCATTTCAACGCTCATGGTTCCTTTTCCAACTTCAAACGAAATGGATTTCACAATATACTCATGGACTTCATTTGTCTGTTGTGATCTATATGAAACCTTTTGATTTACCTCCAACCAAGGAATTAAAAGGCATTCAAGAGAAATAGAATCATTGATTTTTGCGGCTAAATACAATTCATATTCCGCTCGTTGATTAGCATAATCATCTGAATAAATCTTTGAATAAACATCATCCGATTTTACAGATATTAAATCACCAATTTTACTGATTGCAAAGGGACTTTCAGGGTTCTCTTCTTTGGCTTCACCCTTAATTTGATTTCCAGCATTTTCGCCAGTAGAAATGGTTTCGCCATAGATAACGATGTGGTTTTTAATATCGGATTGATTGACAGTCGTTTGCTCTGAAATAACAATCTTGTCCCAAACGGTCTCAGAGATATAAATCGGATCTTCTGCGCAGTTCGGAATCATTTGACAGATGAAAGTTCCGTCTACATCAAAGAATATTTCCCATCCAACCCAAACGTCTCGCAGCTCTGTAAGCAGTTCTAAGATAGCAGAGCCATAACTAACCTTGATTTCATATGGAAGTAACCTTGGATCTGGTGTGTCTTCAGTTGGTGTAATCTCAGCGCCAATGTCTCCAATCAGATATTTCTTGATTTTTCCAAAATGATCAAGGGTATCGATCATGGCCGTTCGAATATTAGCTCCTTCTTCCTGAGTGATAATTTCAGCATCGGTCAGCTGACCTCCGTAATCAGAAGTCAAACGAACCATTAAATCAGCACCATCTAATGATAGGGTGTTATCACTATAACTGTAAGAATACGAATAGGTATTTGGAACATAAATTCCTTGATTATACTTAACGATTTCACCGGTTCGGATATGTCGATAGCCAATATAAGCACGGAATAACCGGTTAAGCCAAATTTTACTATCCTCAGATAATAAAAAAGAACTGTCCGTTACATAAATCTGAAACGAACAAGTTCTTCTTACATCTGAATTGGCATCAATAGAAAAATTGGCACTGATTACTTCACCTTGAATTTCGTCCAGAATTTTATAATCCTGATTTAAAATTTCAAGATAAAGAAAAACTTCCTGTGTGCTTTGATTTAAAATATCAAGATCCTGTTGAGTAATAATATGGGCCATCAAGATCCCTCCACATTCACATCAATGAAGTTGTTGGAATAAAGATCGTTCGTACTATCCACACTGCCAATTTCCACCCAATCAAAAGTTGTAGTGGGGAAGTCAGGATGAGGGGATTCACTTTCCGAAGGAGTATCAGTAACCTGAACCATCCACATTCTGCCATCTTCATGTTTTAAAATCTTGGGATTTCCATCACATAAAAAGTCAAGAATAGAATCACGATATTCCCAGCCATGCTCTGTATCTAAATCACAAGTCTGCTGATCCTGGTTAATAAAGATCGTGCTGACTTGACCGCTGTAATAATTATTCAGACCATTGGTAATCACATAAGGCATCTTTCTTCCAAGGGTATTCACAATGGAATTGGGCCGGTTTTTATTGACACTCAAAGTTGTTTCAAGGTCTGAACCATAACCGGACTCCTTCTCCATCAAATAAATACCGCCGAAGCTACTCTTGATCGAATTGATGTTTAAATTGCCTTCAGCTCCGCCAAGAACAGGAACCAAAGCATACTCATATTCCATATTGCTTCTGGCAAAACGGTCAATTCGTTCGAAATCAAAATCATCCGCAGAGCTGATCGGTATTTCAAAAAGAGTAATCCAGTTATACGAATTCATCTTTCTGCGTTTAATCCGAATTTTCGATACCTGGCTGACAGTAAAGTCAACGTTACCGGCATGAAGATTACCATTAAAAAAAGCGTGAAGAATTGTATCAAAATCCCATGTCTGGGAGATCCTATTGGTGTAAGCATAATCTTTATTCTTGGAAATAAAAAGTTCGTCATATACGGCACTTTTTACTGTCACACCGGAAATACTGGAAACGTCTGTGGCAACATAATCTCCACAATGTTTACTTCCACAAAATCCAAATCCACAAAAGATCAAGTTACCACCCCCATATTTTCGCATTTGATTTCATAAACATTATCAATTCTACGGATCCATAAATGAATACGATCTGTTGTGGATGGAATATTAATCAGATTACTCATAATATAATAGCATTCCAACCCAGCATAGGCCCTTAATTCTACATACGCCTTTTGAGAGTCACCGTCAAATGAACCGTATCGATATTGAACTAGAATTTTATTGAAAGAATTCTCCATTTCAATCAAGGTAGTGTTCTGTGTCGGTTTCTCAAAATAGCATTGCAATGTGAAATCATCTGCAATAGAAAATCCTTCACTGAATCTGGCATAGCTGCCATCTGCTGTTAAATCAATCTTTTTATTGTCAATGTAGGTAGGAGGGGAGGGGCTGCTTTCTCCTTCAATTGTAATGATGTTCGATGTGATCTTAATATACCCCTCATTAAAGACATTTTCCAGATGGACTAAGGCGAATACAGAGGGCTGCGTATAAGAAACAGTAAAAGGAATCAATCCGGTGTCCACCAGCATTCCATTTAAAGTCTCACCTGTTGCTTGCAGAAAATATGCCTTGCTATCATCCAACCCTGAAATACTGTAAGAAAGATTCGTGGTGTCATATCTCTTAGCCGAACGAAAGATCTCTTTAGAAAGCCCATCGTACAAAACAAACTGATAGGAATTCAATGGCTCATTTTGCGCCTGAGAATAAGACATCGTTGCAGAGAAGGAAGAATTTCGAATAATCTGATTTGCAGTGAGATTCGAAAAATTCCAGGACGGTTCCGCAAAACAACAAAATACAACCTTTGAACTGAATGCTGATTTCTTATCATTGGAATCAATCGTTTGGATTTCAGCGTTATATACGTTGCCGTTCTCTAACGTATTGGCTGGAATGGTATGAACTAGTTGCATTGTGGTAATTGTCTGATCATATACCTTTGCCAGAGTTTTATTGTTATAAATCCGCAAACAGTTTTTAACCGCCTGATTGTTTCCATCATTAGCAAAGGTAAAACTGTGAGCCTTTGTCGCATCAAAAGCATTGGTTAAAAAAAGAATAGGAGCTGCTATTTTTATCGCCTCCTTCCACAGATAAACATATCGGAGTAATTACCCCTTGGCACAGTGACCCATACCGCTTCACCGGCAGTAAAGGTAATATCAAGGCAAGATTTAATGGTGTAAGCAGCTTCTCCAAGTTGAACGGTGTAGGTGTTGTTCTCTAAGACAGTTTTAATGCTGCCTTTCAAGGTAATGTCCGTTTTGATTTCGTTGCTCTGAAGTGCTTGAAAAGCCCTCCAAAAAGCTTCTTTTAATTCGTCTTTTTGAGCCAAACCATCAATCCTCCTTTCTGATAAAATAAAAAACCTCTCCGAAAGGAGAGGTAATGGGTTGTTGTTTACTATTTAAATTCTTTATTTTATAAATAAATAGCGACATCTTAAAATTATTTCCAGAGTTGTTGGTTTGTTGGGGTTGAATTGCTATACTCCAAGTTCGTATCTTCAAGAATGGAACACTTCGCAATACTTTTCCCTTGTTCTTCAGGGCCAACATATACTTTTGGAATATTGCCACAAGTAATTTTCATATATTCTGTAATTATTAAATCGTTATCCATGTACAAGCCTCCTTACACTTGTTGAGATGTATTGATTATCATAGCCTGACCTTCATGGTTCTCAACAATTTTGAGTGCATTGGTGCTAGATAGCGTTTGCATGAAAGAATGGTGAATCGTCAAAACGCAATCCTGTAAATCTTTACAATCATCAATTTGACGATTATCAAGTCCTTCTAAAGGAATAATTTTCAGTCCTAAATTTTTTAACTCATCAATGTGTATATGCCTCGAATGTGAGTAAGTCACATTATGACTGGACAAAGCATCAACAACTATTCTAGCTCTTGTCTCTGCATTAGTATATGTACTAAACATATTTTCAGTCAGCCATTTATTAACTATTGTATCTGCCCACATCATTGCTTTTTTACAGTCACCTATGAAAGTGGGATGATATTTTGAAATAATAGGTCCCCAAACATGTGCCATCTCTGGGTTTGCTTTCACATCCTTGCAGGCTTCATTAAATTCCTCAATTATACCAGCACAAGACATGCCGCCAAACTGTGGATCAATGGGGCCTAGATTAGATTGCTTGCCCATAATGATCTCTTTAGAAGACAATGCAATCATCGTGCCAGCTGACATAGCAATCTGTGGCACAAAAACACGAATATCTTTTCCAAATAGCGCCTTAAGGTAAGACACTAAAGATTCCGCAGCTGCAATTTGTCCGCCAGGAGTGTGTAAAATAAGATCTAGCCCCTTACTTCTGTCCAATCCACAAACTGCTTGCATAAATGCGTTTTTATCATTATCATCAATTTCTGTTCCGCCAATCTGTGGCTTTTGCATAAAAGCGGAGTAGTAAGCTATAATGTTTCGATTAGTATACTCATACATAGTATTAAGATACTTACGGCGCATAGTATCCATGGGATTAGGGGCATTTTTCAGATTATCTAGAACCGTTCCCCAACTCGGCATATATACCACTCCTTTTTATTACTATTGGGTATAAACATTAGCTACAATAACAAAAATTGAGTAACACCAATAATCTTTGACTATAGCTATTACTTGCCTATAATTGACGTTTATATCAATAAGTATAACGGATTCTCATAAAATTGTCAACATGGGTCAACAATAATATGGTGGGCGATCCAACCATACACAGCCAGACCGCCACCACAACGATGTTTTATGCCTTTAAGACATAGCTGAAAACAGGCTCACATCAAACCCTTTCAGCGCCTCCACGGCCACCCATCAGCAAAGCGAACCGTCTCACAGGCAATCTCACCACTTACTTCTTATATTTCTGCTGAAGGAAATAATTAGGAAGTTCACGAATCGTATCAATTACATCCTGTCCATCCGTAACATTGGGGAAGGAGAGCTGTCCGATATGGAAATGCTGTTCTCCGGATCCGCCATTTGCCGTCAAGGCAGTAGTAGGTTTCGGATTAGGAGAGTTATTGGCAAACAATTTCTTCGAAAGGTCAAGAATTAAACTGGGAGTGTTATGAATGTAATCATAGAGCTTCTTTGCATCCGCTGCGTTGAACACAACTTCCGAATGAACCTTGTCTCCATGAAGCTTGGCAATGCCAGTGTCTTCTACCACGCCACCCGCAGCATAATATTTCTTGCCATCTTTCCACCAACCGCCATCTCCGGCATATCTCCAACCGGCTTTTTCCCATTCATCAATCTGTGCCTGAGAAGGGGTTTTGCCACGCCAAGTAATATCCCTATTCTTGATCATGGTTCCTGCACCGGTGGCATTATCCTTGTAAACACGATAATCATCTGAAACAACGCCAGGTTTACTGTTGGCATATCCGAAAATGTCATTGATTCCATTCTGCGTGAATTTAACAGCATCTTTGACCTTATTGATTTCGGCAATCATCTCTTCCATCTTGGATTTGAAGTTGTTGACAAAGGATTCCAGATGCTTTTCACGATCTTCAGCACTCATCTTTGTGAACTCATCAAGAGATTTTAACTGGTCTTCCGTCATACTAAGGATGTCATTGATTTCATCAAATTTATCCTTATAAGTATCACGCAGTTTTTCAATATTATCAATTTGGTTCTGAATCGAATCTAAGGCCGCATCTCTTTCATTTTCCAAACGTTCAAGTTCATCATTATACTCTTTATCAGCTAAAGCCTTGTCGTAATCTTTCTTAGCTTCATCATAAGCAGAATGATCATAAGTGCGAATCCAACCTTTTTCCTTATCGTACATCAAGACATTTTTCTGATTTTTGATATTTAAGAGTTTCAGACGCTTTTCTTCTAACTCATTGGTCTTCTCTTGTTCATCATGCTCTTTTTTATAATTGTCAATACGTTCTTTCCAATACTCTTCTTCTTCCTTCTTTTGGTCTTCAAGAGCAGACTTTTCTTTTTCAAGAACATTCAGGTAAGCATCCAGCATAGAAGACTGCTGAGATTGGAAGTTATCACGTTTGGACTCAAGAGTGCTTAAAAGATCTTCATAGACCTGAACCATATTCTGGTTGGCTTCATACCATTGCTTCTGAAGCTCCTGAACATAATCCGAATGATCATCCAACCCATAAGCATAAGCAGCTCTTAACTGACGGTTCGTTTCTTCACGAATCTTAATGTA